>Ga0182012_10000855_pt1 | contig 33465 bp, 26 predicted proteins | sample 612S2SmetaG_FD_120486 | JGI IMG/M metagenome (GOLD analysis project Ga0182012, IMG submission 120486) | Permafrost microbial communities from Stordalen Mire, Sweden - 612S2S metaG | ecosystem: Environmental > Terrestrial > Soil > Wetlands > Permafrost | place: Sweden: Stordalen | collected...
AACGGCTTCGGCGATGGCCTTGAAGTGGAGGTACTGGCCCTCCTGCGTGGGCTTGTTGTAGTAGGGCGATGCGGTCAGGATGGCGTCCACGCCGGGAATGCGCGAGACCTCGACGGCTTTCTGCACGGCGTCGGCAGTTGCGTTGGAAGAGGCACCGGCGACGATGGGGACGCGTCCGGCTGCGACTTCAATCGTGGTCTCTATGACCTTGCGCCACTCGTCATGCGAGAGAGTGGGAGTTTCGCCGGTGGTTCCGCAGGGAACCAAAAAATCTATGCCGGATTCGATCTGCCACGCTACAAGCGAACGCAGCGCGCGCTCGTCAATCGATCCATCGGCAAGGAACGGAGTTACTAAGGCCGTTCCACATCCACGTAACTTGACCATTGTTGGCCTAACCCTTCAGCTCAGAGAAGACTTCCTGGAACTCGTAAAATCCGCGCTTGCCCTTGAGCCACTCGGCAGCGCGCACGGCACCTTCGGCGAATCCACGACGGTTCATGGCTTCGTGCGTCAGGGTAATCTTATCAGCCCCGGAGAAGAATTCCACCGTATGGGTGCCCACAACTTCGCCCTCGCGAATACTGGTGATGGGAACCTTCTTACCGCCGAACTGTTCCAACATCTTGGCCATTGAGACGGCGGTGCCGGATGGCGCGTCCAACTTGTGAATATGATGGGTTTCCGTGATGTGGCCTTCGTAGCCGTACTTGAGCGCCTGAGCGCCCTCGCGCACAATGCCGAAGAAAAGATTTACGCCAATGCAGAAGTTGGAAGCCCAGAGAAAGCCAACGCGGGCGCGCTCCACCTGATTGCGGACGTGGGGCAGCTCGGAATACCAGCCGGTGGTGCCGACGACCATGTTGGCTCCGGCGTGGATGGTGGCTTCGATGTTGGCCATCACGGAGTCCGGGGTCGTGAAGTCGATGACACAATCGACGCCGGCAAGGCGCTTTTTGGTGAGCGCAGAGCCTCGGTGATTCTCCTGCTCCTCAATGATTTCGACGACGTGGCCGCGAATGGTTGCGACTTCGGCAACGAGGGAACCGGTTTTTCCTGCGCCCAGCAAAACAATCTTCATGGATTTCTCTCCGGCTGATTGGCTTGCGAAACAGCCAGTCACAACGTTAGTCGAATACTTCCGGGTCCACTTCGGTAAAGAACGCTTTGTGCAGGCGGCGAATGGCTTCCGGCACGTCGTCTTCATTGATGACAAAAGTGATGTTGATTTCGGATGCACCCTGGGAAATCATGCGTACGTTGATCTCACCGAGGGCGGCGAAGACCCGGGCGGCGATCTGCGGCGTCTCGCGAATGTTCTCGCCGACAAGGCAGACGATGGCATTGCGGCCCGCATATTTTACGTCAGCAATCTTCTCGAGGTCAGCGGCGATGGCGGGGATTGCCTCGTTGGAATCGACGGTGAGCGAGACGCTGACTTCAGAGGTGGAGACAACGTCGATGGAGCATCCATGCTTATCAAAGACATCGAAGATGGCCTTGAGGAATCCGTGTGCGCCCAACATGCGGGCGGCGACCACCTCCACGATGGTGATTCGCTTTTTAGCAGCAATGGCCTTGAAGGTGGACCTGGAGCGCGGCGTGCGGCTTACGATCAGCGTGCCCTCGTTCGATGGATTGAGCGAGTTGAGGATGAGAACGGGAATGTCTTTTTGCACGGCGGGCAGGACGGTGGCCGGGTGCAGAACCTTGGCTCCAAAGTAGGCGAGTTCGGCGGCCTCTTCAAAGGAGATGACGCGGATGCGGCGCGCTTCGGGACAGATGCGCGGGTCGGTGGTCATCATGCCGTTTACGTCGGTCCAGATTTCGATGGCTTCGGCGTCAAGGCCTGCGCCGATGAGTGCGGCGGAGAAGTCTGAACCGCCACGGCCGATGGTTGTTTGCACACCTTGCTCGGTGGCTCCGATGAAGCCGCCCATGACGGGGACTTGCGCATCGTCAAGGAGTGGGCGTACGAGGTTCTTGGCGCGATGCTCAATCTCTTCGGCTTGCGGAATTGCCTTGCCGTGTTGAGCGTCAGTGACCATGACCTTGCGGGCGTCAACCAAGGCGGCGCGGATGCCGCGCGCGCAGTAGGCTGCGGTGACAATCTTGCTGTTGAGACGCTCGCCGTAACTGACGACGTAATCCGAACTGCGCGGCGAAAGTTCGCCGACGGCAACGATTCCCTTGAGCAGTTCGTCGAGAGTATCGAATTCGCGGTCGAGCTCGGGGCCGAGGATGGCGTACTGCTCGGCGGAGACAAGTTCCTTGGTTGTGCAGTGGTGGCGCTTGCGCAAGTTGTGAACAAGTTCGAGAGCCAGGTCGCGCTGTCCTTCTCCGGCAGCTTTGCCAGCGGCGAGCAGAGCATCGGTGACTTTGGACATGGCGGAGACGACGACCACGGGACGACGCGACAGCCGGCCGCGCACGATTTGCGCGGTGCGATCAATCGCCGTTGCGTCCATCACTGAGGTTCCGCCAAACTTCATTACGATCATGAAACACCTTTTCAGGTTACGCAGGTTGCAAGGTTTCACAGGTTGCGCAGGTGAAAATCAAACACCAAAATCTGCTGGCCAAATTTCTCTGCAATCTCTTGATTGTTCCCACTCAAGCCAACAGCGGGCTTGAATGGGCCACCCGTTAAAATCGCCGACAGAAGGGGATGTGGGCCACCGTTAATCTAAATAGCCTTTGGCCTTGAGTAGCTCTGCGTTCAGCAGCGCGGCTCCGGCAGCGCCACGGATGGTGTTGTGCGAGAGCATGGTGAACTTCCAGTCGAGCAGGGTGCAGGGGCGCAGGCGACCGCAACTTACGGTCATGCCGTGGCCGCGCTCAATGTCGAGACGGGGCTGCGGTCGATCGGGGCGCTCATCATAAAAAATGGGATCAGCGGGCGCGAAAGGCAGCTTGAGATCGGCGACCATGCCGCGATACTCGCGCCATGCTTCAATGATCTTCTCCGGCGTGGCGCGCTTCTTCAGCTTGATGGAAATGGACTCGGTGTGTCCGTCTTCTACGGCCACGCGGTTGCAATGCGCGCTGAGGATGAATGGAGCGGGAACGATCTCACGACCCTTCAGCTTGCCGAGAAGTTTACCTGCCTCCTCCTGCATCTTTTCTTCTTCATTCTTGATGTAAGGAACGACGTTGCCGAGGATGTCCATGGAGGCGACGCCGGGATAGCCTGCACCGCTGACGGCCTGCATGGTTACGGCGAAGACCGCTTCAATGCCAAAGGCTTTCTGCAAGGGGGCCAGCGCGATGGCGAGTCCCATGACGGAGCAATTGGAGTTGGTGACCATGAAGCCGCCGGAATTCCTGCGCCATGATTGGGTATCGATAAGCTTGATATGATCGGCGTTGATTTCCGGAATCACCAGCGGCACGTTTGGGTGCATGCGGAAGGCCGAGGAGTTGGAGATGACAGCGCAACCGGCTTCGGCGAAGGTAGGTTCCATCTCGCGAGCGATGTCGGCATCGAGGGCGGCGAAGATCACCTTGGGCGCGGAGGAATCTCCGGCACCGGTGGGCTCAGCGGCAGAGAGCTTCATATTGGCAACGCGCGCGGGGATGGGCGTCTTCATCTTCCACTTGGCGGCTTCGGCGTAAGTCTTGCCGTACGAGCGCTCGCTAGCGGCAACCCATGCGACCTCAAACCAGGGGTGACGCTCAAGCAGTTGAATGAATCTCTGGCCCACCATTCCGGTGGCCCCCAGAATTCCTACTGGGATCTTTGCGGTTTTTGCCATCAGGGAACTTCTCTCTTATCCGGCATGGCCGGATTGCTGGTGTTTTACTTCTTATATCATCCTGAGCCGCAGATTGCGGTGAGTTTGGGGCAGGTTCAGGACACAAAAGGATGTACCAAATGGGCACCATCGGAGGGCGTCTACTTTGGAGGCGGCATTCTCTGCACGTCGATGATCCATTCCGCAGTGAGTCCACAGGGTAGCGCCGTGGGAGTCACCTTCGCCAGTTCCTGGCTTGCGGCCCAATAGAGGGTGAGCTTGTAGTGGGAAAACTGGCTGTCTGACTGGAGGGCTTTGTCCACCTCTGGCAGGTACACAAGGAAGGTTTCGCCGTGGGTGGGAGCGATCTCCACCATGTTTTCGGACTGGCCTGAGAGACCCTTCGAGACAACAATGTGCGGATCGTCGGCACTGATGCGGCGAACGGGACCACCCTCGGCCTTGAAACGCCAATCCTTCTTACGCAGGGATTCGACTCGCCATCCAAAGTTGGGTGAGCGGGGCAGGGCGACAGCGCGGGGCGAACTGTTGGTGACGCGAATGGCATACTCGCGGTCCTTGGCGCTGTTCTCCCTTCCGGAAGGAATCACGGTGGCGGTGGTTAGCTCGCAGGCGGCGACCACGCGGCGTCCGGCGTCATGGGCCGAAAGAGGCAGGGTGCAGAGGAGCACTCCCAGCAAGGCCAGAGATGTTTTCATCATTCAAGTGTACCGGAAGCGGGGAGGGCCATGGTTCGAAAATGGAGGAGCTGCGCGGGGTTACTTCTCCTGCCGCAGAACCTCGGTATTGGTGTCTGGGATGGAGATGCGGAGGAGCTTGTGGTTGGCGTCCAGCCAGAGGTGCCAGTCCGGACCGTCGGTCTGCATCACGAAATGGCGGAGATGCTGCGGGCGGCCATTGAGCGGGGTGTCGTCGTATCCCTTGAACTCAATGAAGACCTGGGAGGAGATGCGCTGGCGCGGAATAAGTACAGGAAAACGCTGGCGGAAGAGATCGCAGCCGTCTCCGCCGGGACGCGGCTTGCAGGAGGAGGAGAGATAACGCCAGAGAAGGACTTCGCGGGTGGAGAAAAAGTAGTCATCAAGGATGAAGGTTTGCGGCGTGAGGAAAAACGTCTGGTCAGGAACCGGCTTGCCATCTGCGGAAGTGGCGTGGAGCACGAGAACCTGATCGGCGGGCTCAACGGTGGCAGAGGTGTGAGCGGGAGCAAGCTGCTTCCACTCATAGCGGGAGAGCGTGCCATCCGGCAGAAGCCAAAGCTCGCTGCTCTGGTTCAGTTGCGAGCCTGCGCCAGCCTCGCTGTGAAGCTGGGACGAGGTCGAATTGGAGTCCGGGAATTGGCGGATGATGAAGCTTTCGGTGGCGACGCGCTGACCATTCTGAAAGATGGCAAAGGTACCTTCATCCACAACTGTGACGGCCTTAGCTGCGACAGCCTTGCCCCCGGCGAATGCGAAGGAGGTCAGGAGAAATAGCGAAGCGGCGATGAAAGTTCGGCGAATCATGCGGAGTTCCCCGCTAGAGTTTATCGTGAGCAGGGGCTCGTACGCCAAGTTGATTGGCAAGCCGAACCAGAGAGGTCAGTAGCACGGAGGGATCGGAGTTTGTTGCGGGCAAGGTGTGATGGGCGAGCAAGTAAGTGGGGCGACGCTGGTCATAGAGCTTCCGCAGGGTCTCGGGATCACGCGCTAGCGGACGCTGCCCGCCTCCGGTAACGCGGTTGAGAGCCACCTCGAAGGGCGCGTCGAGGAAGATGATGGTAGCGGTATGACGGTTGAGGAGTTCGCGGTTGGCGGGCTGGAGAAAAGCTCCGCCACCCAGAGCAAGCACCGAGGGACGGGCCATGCCAGGGAGAATCTGATTGAGTTGATGATGTTCGATAGCCCGGAAGCCACTTTCGCCGCGGTTGGAAAAAAGATCGGGAATGGGACCGTGAACGCGTGCAATTTCGACATCGAGATCAATGAGCGGACACTCCAGGCGTGCGGCCAGCATACGACCGAGGGTGCTCTTGCCCGCCCCCATGAAGCCGATGAGGACCAGCAGCGGTGCTGGAGGATAGTTGGACATTGGGGGGATTGTAGCAGGAGAATTCACAGAAAAGGCCGCGTGATTAACGCGGCCGGATAAGCGGACGGGAAGAGAGAGCCGGTTGCGCGACTCCGATGGTCAGGAGCGCCGGGCTTGCACGTGCTTCACGAGACCTTCACGCTTCAGCTTTTCTTCAATGCCTTCCCAGACTCTGGGACTCGGCTCCAGCATGGGAATGAGCAGTTTGGCCTGTTCTGCAATGTAGCGGAGGTCGCTGACCAAACCGCGGCACACTTCACAGTTACGCAGATGTTCTTCCTGCTGCTCGGTTCCTCCGGCATCAATAATGAGCGGTAGATCGCGCTGAAATTCAGCACAGTTCATCTGTTTCCCTCTCCCGGAGCTATAGACGTGTGCAGCGGCGGTGCCCTGACCTGTTTCCATCGTAATTTCCTGTCCGGTTTTCATCTTTTTGATGCCGCCCTTTCCACTCGAGTGACCTTTAAAAGATCGCGCAGCTTCATGCGAGCTTTGTGAAGTTGCGATTTACTATTGCCAATGGAACAGCCCATCATCTCGGCAATCTCATTGTGCTCATATCCTTCGATGTCATGTAACACAAATATGATGCGATAGCCGGGAGGAAGACTTTCAATAGCACGTTCCAAATTTACACGGTCGATGGAACCTGCCAGTACCTGATCCTGCGAGCCGATGTCCTTCTTGGGGCCGTCTTCTTCGGTCGGCTCCAAGGTTTCCTGGAGCGAGACTTCGGGAAGTCCCTTCTTTCGCAAATGCATCAACACAACGTTGACGGCCAAACGATGAAGCCAGGTAGAGAAGGCGGATTCGCCACGAAACGTCGCGATCTTGCGATAGAGCTGAAGGAACGCCTCCTGGGTCAGATCCTCAGCCTCCGCGGTGTTGCCCGTCATTCGCAGGCAAAGCGAGTAGACGCGCCGTTTGTGCAGGCTATAGAGGGCTTCAAAGCATCCTCCATCGCCGTCCTTGGCGCGCTCAATGGCCTCGGCTTCCGATATTCCAGACGGCAGAACCTTCTTCGGAGTGTTCAAATATGGCCTCGCTGGAACGGATTCCGGAGCGTCAACCAGCTGCTGTGCCGGAGCACTGGTTCGCAAAGTATCTACTGTCTCCTGAGGTTCAGCAGTCTTGCGAATTGCCAATGATATCTCCTTCCACCCCTCGATAGACGACGAAGTATGTAAAAAATACGATGCGAGTCTCAGTTCGACGGTTGCACAGAACGTCTCCTATCCAGCGGTGATGGTCTCCAGTCCGTGACCCTTCGGTCCGAGCTCGCGCTGGCGCAGCAGGAATGCGAGTACGACTCCCAGGAGAGCCATGCCGGTGAGAATCTGCAGCATGGGCTGATAGCCAGTGGGATTGGAGGCTGAGGCATGAGCGGCATCGTTCGCCTTGCCGAGGCCCCAGTTCATTCCGGCCATACCCATGTTCTGGACCATCGTCATAAGACCAAGAGCGGTGCCGAGGGTGCGGGCGGGGACGATGTAGGCCACGGACGGCCAGATGATCGCCGGGACGAATGTAAAGGCGAAGCCGAGCATCGCCATGGGAACGTAAAGCGAGATGTGGGTATAGCCCATCATCAGGAAAACCGGGATCAAGAGCAGCACGCCGAGGCACATGATGGTGGCGCGGCGACCCATTTTGTCGGAGAAGAGTCCGACGATGGGGGTTCCGAACATGGTGAAGGCGGTGAGCACGCTGAGCAGGAAGCCGCCGAGTTCCCGGGTAGTGCCGTGCGCGTCCATAAAGTACTTCACGGCAAAGGTCTCAAAGGGGAAGATGGCCGAATAGAAGATGACGCAGAGACCGACGAGATACCAGTAAGAGAGTCCGAAGTTCTTCACGTCCTGGAAGACGATCTTGTCGGACTCTCCTGCCTTGCCGAGCGCGTAATGCTTTTCAGCGCGGGCTTCCATGATCCAGTAAGCGATGGGGCCGAGCACACAGAGCGAGACAAAACCGACGCCGATCAACCACGGTCCCTGCCAGTTGTTGTAAGCCGAATGTGCCCACGAGGGCGAATTCTGTGCAAGCCAGCTACCGAAGCGCGCCAGCATCAGGTTGAGACCGAGCGCGAAGCTGAGCTCCTTGCCCTTGAACCACTTGGCGACGGCGGCGGTGATCGCGACGATCAGCGATTCGGCACCCATGCCGAAGACGAAGCGTCCGGCGGCCATTACTTCAAAGAGCGGACTGAAAGCGGTGAGCATGGAACCGGCGAGGCAGATGACTCCAAAGAGCAGTAGCGCGCGGCGCACGCCAAGGCGGTCAATCAGGATTCCGCCGATCAACACGGTGGCAATGGGTGCGATGGAATAGAAAGAATTGAGCAGACCGATATTTTGATCGGTGTAGTGGAGCTGCTTTTGGAGCACGTCGGCCAGGGGCTCCAGCGCGTCATAAAAATAGTAGTTGCCGAACATGGTGATGCTGAGCCAGAGAAGGACCAACCATCGATAGAGCTTGCTGGGCTCGGAAGAGGAGACGGACTGGGGCATCGGCAAAAACCTTTCTGGCAGCTAGGTTTGGTTAAAGGTGAATGTAGCAGGTAGAGGGGATAGGGTGCCAGTCGGAGGGCTTCAGCGACGGCGAGGGTAAGCCCGTGCGGCAGGATACAACCGGGGATGATGGATAAAGGGGCGCCGACTCTTGCGCTTGGGTGCCTAGCGGACAGGTCGGGCCATGCTGTCAGGCGTGGGATCCGCGGGGACGCTGCGGCGGACCTTTGCCAGCTGCCGCTGCGCGCGAAGTTGCTGCGCGTACTCGCCGAGGCTGATTGAGGTGTCTGCCATGCTGCCGGGAGTGATACGGGTCAGCGGTGACGTGATGAAGTCAAAGTGACGGGTGGCGAGCAATGTGGTGCTGGCGGGCGGGACGTTGCTGACCGGTGTCTCGGCGGGCTGGCTCGGCACTTCTATCACGGGAGGAACGGTGATGGTGGAGGGCTCAGTGGCGGAGCCAAGATGTATCTCCGGGGTGTAGATCGTCTGGGAGGGAACGGCGGGGACGATCTGGGCGCTGAGCGCGGGAGCGGAGAGCAGCATCGCGATGAGTAGCGTGCGTGACATGCAAAGTTGGACGGTGACGCAGGTGGGAAGGATGTCCGTCCACTTGGCAGCGGGGCCAGGGTGGAGCGCAATTGATCCACATTACCGAATAAGTCTTCCTGGATAGTGCTCAAGGAGTTACAGGCTTTTGTTGACCGAAGCTTTATTATAGGTTCCGGGTTCAAAGAATCAGATTCTTCTACCACAGTCGCGGTGACCGAGTGAACGTTTGGGCGACCGTCTTGACGGGTACGCAGAAGTGGGCGAGCTGGGCGATGCTGCTGGCGGGTGTTCTATGCCCTCTGGTGGTACTGGCACAGGCTGTCCCTGCGGGGAGCCTGGCGGAAGCACCTGCGCGGAAAGTGGAAGCAGCCTCCGAGCAGGTTCCTGAGCGCGCGCTGCCTGGCGCGCAAGCGTGGGCAGCCGAAGGCCGCACGGTGGAGCAGGTTCGAGTGCTGACCGTGAGCGGCGACACCAAACAGACTGAACTGCTAAAGAAAATCCCCTTAAAGCCTGGAGCACGGTTGGCGCGCGGCAACGTGCGTGAAAGCGTGCGCGCGCTATTTGAAACGGGGCGCTTTGCCGAGGTTGAAGCCGATGCGAGCGTGCTGCCATCAGGCGGCGTAAGCGTTGAGTTTCGCACCTTGCCCAACTATTTCAACGGCAATATTACGGCGATAGGGCTTCCCAAAGGTGGGCCGAGTGACGTGCAGGTGATAAGCACCGGGCGGCTCGAACTAGGAACGCTGTTTAGCGACGCGATGCTGAAGGACTCCGAGAGCCGCATCTTGCGCCTTATGAATGACAACGGCTACTGGAAAGCCGAGGTCAGTGCGAAACTCTACCGACATGAAGACACCCAGCAGATTGACGTTGAGTTCCAGGTGAAAGCGGGTGAGGCGGCGAGAGTTGGCAAACTGGCCGTGCATGGCGATCCGAATCTTACCGCCGACGAAGCGATGGCGATCTGCCGGATGCAGCCTGGGCGACGGGTACGCGGCGACCTGTTGCAGAAGGCAGTAGCAAGGCTGCGCAAACGTTACGTGAAACAGCGCCGACTACGAGCACAACTAACGGCCGGCGTGCCGATTTTCCATGCCGAGAGCAACACGGTGGATTACACGTTTGAGGTGGAGCGCGGTCCGGTACTGGACATTCGCGCCGAGGGAGTGTCACTGAGCCACGGCAAACTCAAGAAGCTCATTCCGGTTTTCGAAGAACATGCGGTCGACGAGGACCTGCTCAACGAGGGAAGACGCAACCTGCGCGACTACCTGCAGGGGCAGGGACACTTTGATGCGGTGGTGCAGGTGCGCCAGGAAGAAGACTCCGCACACGATCTGCAGCACATTGTTTATGTGGTGCAACCGGGACCACAGCACAAATTGCGGGCGATTGAGATTGTGGGAAACAAACGCTTCAACACGGCAACACTGCGTGAGCGCATGGCTACCCAGACATCCAACCCGCTGCTGCCGCACGGACGCTACAGTCAGGGCATTATTACGAATGACCTGCTGGCGATCAAGAACCTATATCTCGCCAACGGCTATCAGTCCGTGCAGGTGACGAGCGAGGTGGTAGACGACTACGCAGGCGCGCACGGCGACATGAAGGTTGTGGTGAAGGTGGACGAGGGGACACTGGTCCGGGTGGCCAAGTTGGAAATCCGGGGCGCGAAGGCCATCAGCGAGAGCGAGATTCGCGGCATGATCAACACCGCTGAGGGCCAGCCGTTCTCAGAGGCGACCATCGCCGATGATCGGGAGCTGATGCTGAACGACTACTTCAACCGCGGCTTCCCGGCCGTGCAGTTTGAGACCTCGGCGAAGTATTCGGACGAATCGCACGTGCGCATGGACGTGGTGTACGAGGTTCACGAGGGGACGCAGGAGTTTGTGAATCGCGTGCTGGTGAACGGCGTGGAGCACACCAAACCACACATTGTGAATCGGGGTGTGGTCATCCACAGCGGTGCTCCGCTCAGCCAGGAAAAGATGTTGCAGACGCAGCGCAACCTGTACGACCTCGGCATTTTCAACGAAGTGCAGACGGCGATTCAAAATCCCGAGGGCGACGAGGCTCAGAAGGATGTGCTCTTCCAGATCAAGGAAGCGCGGCGCTGGACAGTGGACTACGGCTTCGGCATAGAAATCGGCACCGGGCTGAACCTATCGCAGGGCGGCTCACCGCAGGGGGAAACTGGGGTGAGCCCACGCGTGACACTGGACGTGACGCGTATCAACTTCCGAGGACGCGATCAATCGCTGATTTTCAAGTCGCACTTTGGCAATTTGCAGAAGCGCGCCTCGTTGAGTTTTGACCAGCCGCGATGGTTTGATCTGCCGAACTGGCGAATGACGGTGACCGCGCTCTATGACAACACGCGCGACGTGAACACCTTCAGCAGCAACCGGCTGGAGGGCTCGGTGCAACTGACGCAGCGCGCCACCAAGTCCACGGAATTTCTGTACCGCTTTGCGTATCGACGGATAAAGGTCGATCCGTCGAGTTTCCCCGCGGGCTTCACACCAGACCTGATTCCCATCTACTCGCAGGCTGTGCGCGTGGGTATGCCGAGCCTGATCTATTTGCGCGACACGCGCGACGACCCGGTGAATTCGACCAAGGGCACTTACAACACATTTGATATTGGCGTGGCCTCGGGCTACTTCGGCTCTGAGTCAAACTTTGGGCGGGTGCTGGCGCAGAATGCGACGTACTACAAGTTTCACAAGAATTGGGTCTTTGCGCGCTCGCTGCGCATCGGCGTGGAAATGCCCTACGGAATTCCCTGCCAGGATTTGGCGGCGAGCAATGGGACCTGTCCTTCTGAAATTGCGGCGACCGGTTATGTGCCACTGCCGGAACGCTTTTTTGTGGGGGGTTCGAACTCGCATCGCGGATTCGCCATTAACCAGGCTGGCCCGCGTGACCCTGATTCTGGCGCACCGTTAGGGGGCAACGCAATGATCGTCAATAATCTTGAGTTGAGATTGCCTCCCACGCCGCTGCCGTTTGTGCATGACGATTTGAGCTTCGTGCTTTTTCACGATATTGGCAACACATTCGGCACAGCCAACGAGATGTGGAAGAACCTGGCGCGCTTTAATCAGCGTGATCAGAAAAGTTGCCGAGACCTGGGGCCGACGTCCACCTGCGATTTCAGCTATATGTCACAAGCGGTCGGCACAGGCATTCGCTACCGCACGCCGATCGGTCCAGTGCGCGTGGATATGGGCTACAACCTGAATCCGCCGGTGTTTCCGGTGAAAGCTCCGTGTGCAGGAGTGACTGGTACTTGTACGGCACTTCCACAGGTGGAGCAAGTCCGGCACTTCAATTTTTTCTTCAGCATTGGGCAAACATTCTGATGAAGAGCATGGAAAAACTCGTGTGGTGGGCTCCGCTGATGCTTACGCTGATGATGGCTGCATCGCAGGCGGAGGTGGTGGATCGCACCATTGCCGTGGTGAACAATCACCTGATCACCTGGAGCGACCTCGACGAGCAGATGCGTTTTGAGGCACTGGAGAACGCGCGCGCGCTGAAAGAACTGGACGGGTCGCAACGGCACGAAGCATTCGAGCACCTGGTGCAGTCGCGGATTCTACGCGACCAGATGCAGGGGACACCGTCTGCGCAGGCCTACGAGGTTGATGCGCGTATCGCAGAGATGCGCGCGGGCTGGCAGTTGGAGAAGGATGATGTGAGATGGTCCGCCACGCTGGAGCGCTACGGGCTGTCAGCGGCGGAAGTTCGAGAGCTAGTGACGAACCAGGTGGAGATTCTGAAGTTCATGGAGTTCCGTGTGCGTCCCATGGTACGAGTGACGCGGCAAGAAGTGGACGATTACTACTCCCTGACGCTGGTGCCACTAGTGATTGCCAAAGGCCAAACGCCTGAGCCGGTGGAGAACGTAACGCCGAAAATTCGCGAACTGCTGACGGAGCAGAAGATGAATCAGGAATTGGAGAAGTGGCTTGCGACATTGCGCGCCCAGGCCAGCGTGCAAGTGTTGTGGGATGGAGTGCGTTAGCGTTCCACGACATGGGATTCTACAGCAGGAGAGCATGAGCGAAGAGCCAGAGCAGCACGAATCCGGAGTGAGCAAAGACGTGCAGAAGCATGACGCCCGGGCGGATTTGTCGCGAGTCGGCGCGCCAAAGCTGCACAGGAGGATGCTCGCGTGGCTATCCGGCTTCCTGCTATTGCTGCTGGTGTTGCTGGTGCTGGGCGGACTGGGCGTTCTGCGCTACACGGAGAGCGCGGAGTTTCACGAACGGGCGCGGCAGTTTGTGGTGGAGCGTATTGCACAGACGACGGGCGGACGGGTGGAACTGCAGCGGGTTTCGTGGAGCCTGGAGCAGATGCAATTTGTGCTGGATGGGCTAGTTATCCATGGAACAGAGGCGAAGGAAGAGATTCCTCTGCTCCGGGTGGAAGAGGTGCACGCGCAGTTGAAATGGTCTGCTCTGTTGGCCCGCCGCCTCTCACTGCATGAGTTGAGCGCAGTGCATCCGCTGGCACACGTTGAGGTGCACAAGGACGGATCCACCAACTTGCCGCAGCCCAAAATGCGACCGGGCGCACCAGCAGATCAGGTCGCGCAATTGCTGCGGTTGGCTGTGGATCGCGGAGAACTGCTTGACGGCCTGTTGTTATGGAACGAGAAAAAAATCAAGCTGAACGGCCGGGCGGAAGGGATCGCACTGCTACTGCACTACAGCCCGAAGGATCAGCACTACGAAGGAGCGGCACGTGTGGGAGCGGTCCGCATCATGCTGCCGGAGATGGAGCCTCTCACGGTGGGTGTGGAGGCAAAATTCCGCCTGTATCGTGACCGACTGGAAGTGCCGCAACTGCAACTCCGCCAAGGAAAGTCATGGGTGGAGGCCAGTGGCGCGTTGACCGATCTGAACTCTCCGGTTGCACAATACGCCTATCGCGCATCCGGGGATGTTGCCGAGATCGGAAAGCTGTTCCGGCTCACTCAACTGCGCGGCGGGGCAGTGCTGTTGAGTGGCGAAGGAACGTGGCGCCGGGCCGACTCAAACTATGCGCTGGTGGGCAAGGCGCAGGCTGCGGGCGTGAACTGGACGGATTCAATCGTTCGGCTGGAGCACATGAGCGGAGGCTTCAACTATTCGCTGGATCGTGAAAACTTCAACGTCTCCTCAATCTTCGTCATCGCACTGGGCGGCACGGTGCATGGCAAGCTGGATTCCAGCCATCCTGCCGGCAAAGAACAAGCAGGGCGCATCGCCCTGGAGGTGAGCGGTGTTGATCTTTCGCAAACGCTGCGCGCGTTTACTACGCGCGACCTGCCACTTGAACGGTTGCATATCTCCGGCGCAACTGCGGGCACACTGGATGTGTACTGGCGCGGCAGTTTTCTCAATGCAAAGATGGACGGCGATGTACGCGTACGCCCTGTGGCGCGTGCGGGAGAACTGCCGGTAACGGCCGTAGTGCAAGCCACCGTCGACTTCAAGGGGCAGAGCGGCCAACTGCACAGCGTGGAGGCGAGCACGGCGGCATCGCGCCTTTCGGCACGCGGGCGTCTTTCGGCGAACTCAGATCTACGGCTTGATGTATCGTCGACGGACTGCTCCGAGCTGGAGCCAATGGTGACTTCGTGGCGTGGCAGCCGCGCGAGGGTGTTGCCTATTGAATTCAGCGGTATTGCTCAGTTCCACGGGGCAGTGCAGGGAAATCTCAGCCAACCCTCGGTGGCCGGTCATCTTGAGTTGCACGAGTTTACTACCCTGCTGCAGACGCATGAGAAGCAGTCCGGCAACGCCGTTCCGGCAGAGCGAGTTGTGCGTACGCGCTGGCAGTCGTTGGAAGGCGAAGTTGAGTATTCATCTACGCGCGAAGCCTTGCACAATGGAGTGCTGCGGCGCGGTGGGGCGCGCATTGCTCTCGATATAAGCGTTCCGCTTGTTGCAGGAAGCTACGACGGGGGGCAGCCTTTCTCCGCCCATGTGAAGGCTGAAAACACCGACGTTGCGGATCTGCAAGCAATCGCGGGATCGGAGTATCCCGTGACCGGCGTGGTGAACGCCGATGTGAACGTGGGCGGCACAGAGAACCACCTGAACGGCAGCGGACGGGTGGCAATAAAAGACGGCACAGCCTGGCAACAAGCCGTGCGACTGGCGACCGCCGATGTGAACTTCACTGAAAACCAGGCGCAGTTGCGCAACATTGTGGTAAAGAGCGACGCGATGCAACTTGCGGGCGACGCCCGCATAAACATTGAAACGAGCGAGTTTGGGTTCGACCTGAAGGGAACCGAGGTAAAGCTCGAGAACCTGCGCGCGGTGCGCGAGGGCAAGGTGCGTCTGACCGGACAAGCGACGTTTGAGGCAAGCGGCTCGGGAACTCCAGGCGCGCCCGTTGTGAATGGACGCTTGCGCCTGCGCAATCTTGCGGTCAACCAGCATTTTATCGGCGACATGAATGTGGATGCAGTTACGCACGGCGCAGAGATGCTGCTCACTGCGCGGTCCAATTTCAAATCGGCCGATGTGCATCTTGACGGACAGGTCTATCTTCGCGGAGAGATGCCGATGCACATTTCGGGAGATGCGCAGAGCACGAACCTGAACTCTGTATTGGATGCGTTTTTGCCGTTGCATTATGGAGCGGCCTCCGAACTGAAGATGCATATTGATGCCTCAGGCGAAGCGCGGCGACCCAGGGGGATGACAGCGGAAGCGGTTGTGGAGCGCTGGACAAGCAACTATGGCGGCGTAGCAGTTTCCAACGATGGCCCTATCCGGCTGAAACTCGTGAATCAGGTCTTGAGCGTTGAGCAGTTCCGCATCGCCGGTGAGCAGGGAACACGTTTTTTGCAGTTGCACGGGCAGGTGCAGCTGAGCGGCAAGCGCGAGATTGATCTGCGCGCAGATGGCAGTGTGAATCTGAAACTGCTCGAGACCGCCGATCCAACACTGATGGCTGGGGGAGTCGCAAATTTCAATCTGCAGGTAAATGGAACGCTGGCGCGGCCCTTTATGCGTGGGCAGTTGAACGTGCAGAACGGTGCTATTGCATATATCGATTTTCCAAACGGATTGAGCGATATCACAGGTACGCTGGTCTTCAATGAAGACCGCCTCCAGGTGCAGGAGCTTACGGCGCGCACCGGGGGCGGGTTGCTGCACTGCGGAGGATTCATCGCATTCTCGGCCGCGCAGGGAATTGGATTCAACCTTTCGGCGAGTGGCCACGATATTCGGCTGCGCTATCCGGAAGGACTGAGTTCAACTGCAGACGCATCACTGTCACTCTCTGGTTCAATCAAGAACGCTGCACTTTCTGGAAATGTAACAGTGACGCGGCTCGGGCTGAATCCGCAATTCGACTTTGCCAATTATCTCGCGAAGGGAATTCGAGGCGCTCCAGCGCAGAAGATCGACTCGCCGCTTAACGATCTTCACCTGGATGTGCATATCACCTCCACGCCTGAGCTTCAGGTGCAGACTTCGCTGGCACGGCTGAGCGGCAACGTGGACCTGCGCATGCGCGGCACTGCATCGCGGCCAGTAGTGCTTGGAAGGGTCAATCTGCTGGAGGGAATGCTTTACTTCAACGGCACAAAATACCGTATGGAGCGTGGCGATGTGACCCTCACGAATCCAGTTAGGATTGAGCCGACACTGGATGTGGAATTGTCGGCGCGAGTGCGCGACTATGATATTTCGCTCGGCTTCCATGGCCCTCTGAACAAGCTGACGCCCTCTTACCGGTCAGACCCGCCACTTTCCAGCAGCGACATTATCTCGCTCCTTGCCCTGGGGCGGACGGCAGAGGAACAGGCCAATCCGGCGATGATGGGAACCTCACAATACCAGCCGTCGGTGTCCGAAAGTGCCTCGACTGCGCTGATTGGCCAGGCATTGAACGCCACGGTCAGCAGTCGCGTGCAGCGCTTGTTTGGCGTGAGCCGCCTCAAGATCGATCCGAATGTTAGCGGAGCCGTGAATGCGGGCCTTGCGCGCGTTACAGTGGAGCAGCAGGTTTCCAATAAACTTACGCTTACCTATATCACCAACCTCAACCAATCGGCGCAGCAGATCATCCAGTTCGAGTACAACGTGGATAAGGACGTCTCCATTGTGGGAGTGCGCGACCAGACCGGCGTTGTCTCCATCGACGTACTCTTCCGCAAGAGAAAGAAGTAGAGTTTCCAGCGCGAGAACCCGCGGACAAATGGGCTTGACAATAAATATGACTGATGGTCAACTGTGACCGATGGTCACGAAAAACCAAGTTCGAAAATCGCCGACTTTGCCCGAAGGCGGACGCAGACAGCGACGGCGCGAAGAGACAGGCGAGCGGATTTTCATGGCTGCCATGGAACTCTTCTCGCGCGAGGGTTTCGCGCAGACCACGGTGGAGGAGATTACGCAAGCCGCTGACGTGGGCAAGGGGACGTTCTTCAATTACTTTCCCAGCAAGGAACACGTGCTCGGCTACCTGGTGGGCAAGCAAGAGGGAGTGATAGAGCTTCATCGGAAGCTGGCGCGGGAGGGGACAACCTCAAGCGAAGAGTTGCTTTACTCCCTTGGGCGCAGCCTGTTGAAGTTTCCCGCCCAGAGCCCACAACTGGCGCGCAGCTTGATCTCAGCGTTCTTGGGGAATGTGGAAGTTCGCGAATACATCACGAAGGAAATCACCGAAAAGCGGCAATGGATTGCCGAGATCATGCGCCTGGGGCAGCAGCGCGGCGAGTTGAATAAAGATCTTACAGCTGCGGAAATGGCGCGAATCTTTCAACACGCGGTCTTTGGGACAGTTCTAATGTGGGCGCTCGATCCGTCGTCGCCGCTGGAAAAACAGTTCAGCAACACGATGCGCACATTTCTATCCGGACTCAACGCATCCTCGAAACCGCGGTCTTCGGTAAGCCGCAAGGCGCGACTGAAAGCTGCGGTCCGCAAAAGCGAGGCAAGATGATTCGACCTCTCAGAATTTCGCTGTCTTTCTTCCTGCTATGCCTGGCAACAGCGATGGCGCCAGCACAGAATGCCCCATTCCGATTGACGCTGAGCGATGCGATTCATCGCGGTCTGCAGTCAAATCTTGGCGTGCTGGTAGCGGAGACGCGCGTGCAGGAGGCTGTGGCGGTGAGCGAGCGGCGTCAGTCGCTGCTGCTGCCGCGAGTTCAGATCCAGGCGCCGGTTGCTTTGCAGAGTCACAGTCTCAGGGCAGAGGGCATCAGCGTTCCCGGTCTTCCGCTACCCAATGTCGTGGGGCCATACAGCACGGTTGAAGCACGCGCCTACGCCGATCAACCAATCGTCGACCTACAGGCTCTGCACACGCTACGCTCGGCGCGGCAATCAACGGGCGCTGCTCGCCTGGACTATCAGGATGCTCGCGACCTCGTGATCCGCAACGTGGCGTCACTCTATCTGTCAGCACAGGCTCAGTTCGCTGAAGTTATAGCTGCACAGTCTCGAGTGGACACCGCGGAGGTTCTGCAGAAACTTGCAAAAGACCAGCGGGACGCGGGCGTTGCCACGGGGATCGATGTGTTGCGAGCACAAGTGCAACTGGCTAATGAGAGGCAGTCACTGGTGCAGTCCCGCAATGGCGCCAAGAGCGCTCTGCTGATGCTTGCGCGGAACATTGGACTGTCTCCTGGAACAGAGATTGAGATTGCCGACCGCCTTGAGTTTCGCCCTGCCAACTCGATTGCTGTGGAAGCCGTTTTGCCGCAGGCACTGGCCTCGCGCCCGGATTATCAATCCATGTTGCGACAACGCGAGGCATTACGCGAACAGCTTCATGCTTCGCGTTCCCGCTATTTGCCGAAGTTGGACGCGAGCGGGAATTATGGGGGAATCGGACGCACGCTGAGTTCGATGAGGGCCACCGAGGTGGCGCAACTGTCGCTTACGTTCACGGTCTTTGACCGCGACCGCGACGGCGAGGCGCGCGAAATTGACGCGCAAGTACGTCGTCTGGAGCGGCAGATGAATGACGCGAGACTCGGTGTAGAGCAGGAATTGCGACAAGCGTTACTCGATCTCGACTCCGCCGCCGAAGAAGTGAACGTTGCAGTGGCAGGGCTGGACCTGGCGCAGAAGGAAGTGGAGTTGGCGCAGTTGCGTTTCAGTCAGGGCGTGACCAACAACGTTGAAGTCACCAGCGCGCAGGATGCACTCTCGCGTGCGCAGCAGAATCAGATTGTGGCGCTGACGCATCACGCGAATGCACAAATTTCAATGGCTCGTGCCTTGGGCAACACCGAGGCGACATATTCGGAAGTAATTGGAAGCCGCTGAGCGGCGGGCAAGGAAAGGAGCAGTCCCATGAAGCGAATCGTCATCCTGTTTCTGCTGGCCGCAGCCCTGGGCGGGGGCTATTACTACTATCGACATACCCACATGGCCGCCGTGCCAGCGGGAACTATCCTGCTCTCCGGCAATGTGGAAGCTCACGAGAGCGTTGTGGCTTTCCGCACCCAGGGGAGGATTGTCGCTCTGCCGGTGGAAGAGGGAAGCGCGGTTAAGGGCGGAGATTTGCTGGCGCGGCTAGATGATGCCGATTACCAGCAGCAGGTTCGCATTGATGAAGCCACATTGCATACGCGCGACAGGGAACTCGAACTTGCCGAAGCGGGCAACCGCGCACAAGACATTCGCGCCGGTGAGCAAACCGTTGCTGACGCGCGGGCCGATCTCGAAATGAAGCGCACCGATCTTGAGCGTTATACCGCGCTCTACAAGCGGGACGCGGTGTCGGCACAGACGCGGGACCAGGCAGACACGGCTTTCCGCCGCGCACAAGCCGTGTATGAGCGCGCGCAACAAAATCTCTCAGAGATACGCGAAGGTACACGCAAGGAGCAAATTGCTGTGAGCCGTGCCACGTCGCACGCTGCGCGACAGAGCCTTGAGCTCTCAAAGGTGCGACTTGATTACACGGTGCTTGCCTCGCCGGTGACGGGTGTAATCACGGTACGCCAAGCGGAACTGGGCGAGTATGTTGCGCCGGGAACTCCGGTTGTGACCATTGCCGACCTAGACCATCTCTGGGTGCGCGCCTATGTCGCCGAGACCGACTTGGGCCGCGTGCGTTGGGGGCAGCAGGTTACGTTGCACACAGACACTTATCCGGGAAAGTCTTACAAGGGCACGATTTCGTTCATCTCTCCGGAAGCAGAGTTCACACCGAAGACGGTGCAGACCAACAAGGAGCGGGTCGCGTTGGTTTACCGGATCAAGGTCGATGTTGAAAATCCCAACCACGAATTAAAGCCCGGGATGCCTGCTGATATCACGATTGAGCAGGGAAGGTAGCAGACCATGCCGGAGTCGGTGGCCATCGTAGTTCGAGATCTCGCGCGAAGCTTCCCCGGGGTGAAGGCCGTTGATGGTCTTAGCTTCGAGGTGAAGTATGGCGAGATCTTTGGGTTGGTGGGCCCGGACGGCGCCGGCAAAACGACTACCATGCGCATTCTTGCAGGAGTTCTGCTGGCGGACTCAGGCGCAGCCGAAGTTGCGGGTTTTGATGTTGCGCGGGAGCCAGAGCGCGTGAAGCAAGAAATCAGCTATATGTCGCAACGCTTCGGTCTCTATGAGGACTTGACGGTCGATGAGAATATCCGTTTCTACGCAGATGTTTTTGGCGTGAAGCACGCAGCGTATCGTGAACGCAGCGAACACCTGCTGCAGGCGGCCGACATGCAGCCCTTCCGCAAACGACTCGCCGGAAAACTCTCAGGAGGTATGAAGCAGAAGCTTGGACTCATCTGCGCGCTCATCCACACGCCGCGTGTTCTACTGCTCGACGAGCCGACCAATGGAGTGGACCCGGTCTCACGGCGCGACTTCTGGAAGATTCTTTACTCGCTGCTCGGTGAGGGTGTGGCAATCCTGACTTCCACTGCGTATCTCGATGAGGCCGAACGCTGCCATCGCGTGGCACTGGTGCATGAAGGGCACATGCTCTTTTGCGATCAGCCAAACCATCTTAAAGAAAAATTGAGTAACCGCGTGATCGCCATCGCGACGCCCGATCCGCGCGGCGCGCGCACCGCTATCGGCAAAGTGGATGGCGTGCATAGCGTTGTGCTGGTGGGCGACGGCTTGCACTTGCTGGTGAGCGATGCTTCGCGCATGATGCCCAGCCTGCGAGAGCGCATGGACGCTGCACGCATTTCATACTCGTCGGTGGAGGCGGTGGCCGCTTCACTGGAGGACGTGTTCGTCAATGCGGTGGAAGGCGATGAGGTGACGCATGGGCGATGAATGCTCGGTCGAGGTGAGGGACCTGGTGAAACACTTCGGAGATTTCTGCGCCGTGGACCAGATCAGCTTCCAGACGCGCACGGGAGAAATCTTCGGCTTCCTCGGACCGAATGGCGCAGGAAAATCAACCACGATCCGAATGCTGTGCGGGTTGCTGCATCCTACGTCGGGCATGGCGAGTGTTGTGGGAATTGACGTTGCGAAAGAGCCTGAGCGCGTGCGCCAGAACATTGGATACATGTCACAAAAATTTTCCCTCTACAACGATCTCACTGTCGAAGAAAACATCCGTTTCTTCGGTGGTATGTATCAGGTGCCGGATTCGCAGATTGGCGAGCGCCTGCGTTGGGCCGTGCGCATGGCAGGCCTGGACGGCCGCGAGCAAGCATTGACTTCGACACTTGCCGTTGGGTGGAAGCAGCGACTGGCACTGGGCTGCGCGGTGCTGCACAAGCCGAAGGTGCTCTTTCTCGATGAACCTACGTCAGGCGTCGATCCGATTTCGCGCCGCCAGTTCTGGGAACTAATACATGAGATGGCGGCCTCCGGTGTGACCGTTTTCGTGACGACGCATTACATGGACGAAGCTGAATATTGCAATCGGCTGGTGCTTATCTATCGCGGCAAAATTGTGGCGTCTGGCTCACCCGCGGAACTGAAGCGCACAGCGATGAAAGGTGAACTGCTGCTGATCGAATGCGCGCCGCTCGGTCCTGCGCTGGAGGCGCTTGAGAAAAGCAATGTGGCAACGGATGTGGCTGTCTTCGGCAACGCACTGCACGTGGTGGTTCCCAGTGCCGACGAGGCTGTTCCGCAGCTTCGCGCCGAACTTGAACATAGGTCGGTCGTGGTTACGTGCATGGAAAAGATTCCTGCATCACTGGAGGACGTATTTGTTTCGCTAACTTCGCATGACCCCGCGCAGGCGGTGGCACAATGAAGCTCAACCGGATTCACGCGATTGCGTGGAAAGAAACACTGCAGATTCGGCGCGACCTGCGCAGCATTTTAATCGTAGTGGCCATGCCCATCATCCTGATGCTCGCATTCGGTTATGGCGTCAGCTTTGACATCAAGCACCTTCCCGTATACGTCTACGACCAGGAAAACAGCCGACGGAGTCGTGATCTTGTGCAGCGATTTCGCTCTTCGGAATACTTTCGTGTCAACAGGTCAGTTGATAATTATCGCGACCTCATTCGTGGCGTAGACTCAGGAGACTGCCAGCTCGGCATCGTGATTCCCTCCAACTTTTCACAGAAGCTGCGCGAGGGCGGCCCGGTTTCTGTACAGGGGATTGTGGACGGCACGGACGGCAACAGCGCGAATGTTGGCATGAACTACGCAGATGCAGTCGTGCTCGGGTATTCGCAAGACATTCAGCTCAAGTGGCTGCGGCAAAAAGGGGAGCGCACGATGGAGCCTCCCATTGCGGTGGCCGCGCGCACCTGGTTCAACGAAGACCTTGAGAGCCTCGCCAATATTGTCCCAGGAGTGGTGGCCATCGTAATGGCCGTTGTTGGCACATTTCTCACGTCGTTAACCATTGCCCGTGAGTGGGAGCGCGGCACCATGGAGCAGTTGATCTCGACGCCTGTCACCCCGCTGGAGTTGATGATCGGGAAGCTCTTGCCCTATCTCGTCGTTGGTCTGGCGGACACAGCCCTGTGCGCTGCGATGGGCGTGTGGTGGTTCGGCGTGCCGTTTCGTGGCTCTGTTGCCGTGCTCTTCGTCAGCTCGACGCTTTTTTTGTTGGTTGTGCTCTCGCTCGGTTACTTTCTTTCTGTGTTGCTGCAATCGCAACTCGCCGCCAGCCAGGCTTCGATGATCGCAACATTTCTCCCAGCTTTCCTGCTATCGGGATTCATCTTTCCTATCGACCAGATGCCAGCTTTCATTCAACTGGTTACGCACGTTATTCCCGCGCGCTACTTCATGTCGATCATTCGTTCAGTGTTTCTCAAGGGAACTCCGCTGGCGCTGTTGTGGGGAGACATGGTGGCGCTCCTGATTTTCGCGAACGTTCTTGTGGTGGTGGCCACGCGCTCCTTCCAGAAGCGGCTGAGGTGAGATAAACATGTGGCTACGATTGCGTGAGATGATGAAAAAAGAGTTCATCCAGGTCTTCCGGGATAAGCGCACGCGTTTCCTTCTCTTCGGCCCACCCATTATCCAGATGGTGATTTTTGGATACGCGGCAACGCTGGACATTCAGCATGTGCCCATCGCCATTGCCGATTACGAGAACTCGCAGGTGAGCCGCGATTTCGTCTCCCGCTTCGAGGGCAGCCGATATTTCAACGTGCGAGAACGCACGCGCGATCGTGAAGAGCTGCGGCGCCTCATCGACCGAGGCGATGTGGTGATGGCCGTGCAAATCAACGCTGGTTTTTCTGAGCTGCTGCGCAAAGGACAGACCGCGCCGGTGCAAGTGATCGTCGATGCGAGCAACTCCAACACTGCGCTGGTTTCGCTCGGCTATGTGAACCAGGTTGCGTCCAAGTTTGCGCAAGACTATCAGACTGAGATGCTTGATCGCACAGCGCCAGGACTGCTTCCGCAAATGCCGAGGGTTGTGCTCGAACGCCAGCCATGGTTCAATCCCGACCTGCAAAGCCAGTGGTTCTTTGTGCCGGGCGTGATGGGAAATCTGATCACACTCGTGATTGTGATACTGACCGCTTTTGCAGTGGTGCGGGAGCGCGAAATCGGCACGCTCGAACAGATCATGGTGACGCCCATCCGTCAGGCGGAATTCATTCTTGGCAAGACAATTCCGTTCTTCCTCATCGGACTTCTTGATGCAGCGCTGATTACGGCTGTGGGTACTTTCTGGTTCCATGTGCCATTGCGCGGAAGCCTTGTGGTGCTTACGTGCGGCACTGTGCTTTACCTGTTGTGTGTACTGGGTATTGGCCTGCTGATCTCCACGCTTTCTGAAACGCAGCAGCAGGCAATGGTCTCGGCGTTCTTCTTCCTGATGCCTGCCATCATTTTTTCCGGCTTTGCTTCGCCCATCAGCAGCATGCCCGTTGCGCTGCAATGGATCACCTACGCAGACCCATTGCGATACTTCATTGTGATTCTACGAGGAGTGTTTCTCAAGGGCGTTGGCTTCGATGTGCTGCTTCCACAAATGGAGTGCCTGGCGCTCTTTGCTGTGGTCATTCTTGCAGCAAGCATGCTACGTTTCAAGAAATCTCTGGACTAGCACTCAGCGCGCGGGAAGTAGCGTTCCAATGCAGTCGCCGAAGCCGATGCGCGCGGCTCCTTCGCGCGAACAGTATCCGCGGAGCAGCACCTCATCACCATCTTCCAGGAAGGTTCGTTGTGTCCCGTCCGGCAGCGCGATGGGCGCTGAGCCTCCGCGAGTGATCTCCAGCAGGCATCCTCGGGCTTCCGCTGTCGGGCCGGAGATGGTGCCGCTGCCAAGCAGATCGCCTGGACGCAGATCGCAGCCGTTGGAGGCATGGTGTGTAAGCATCTGTGCGAAGGTCCAATACATGTCGCGCAAATTTCCTCGGCTGATGCAATGCGGCGCGCACCCAGCGTCGCGCATTGCCGCCGAGCGCAGATAAACCTCCACTCTCACATCGAAGCCTCCGCGCTGTTCATCGTCGGAATCGAAAAGGTATGCGAGTGGCTGCGGGTCTCCTGGAGGGCGCGCTGAGGCTGCAACACGATAGGGCGCGAGAGCCTCAGCGGTAACGACCCATGGAGAGATCGATGTTGCGAAGCTCTTGGCCAGGAATGGTCCAAGCGGCTGATATTCCCATGACTGTATATCGCGCGCTGACCAGTCATTCAGCAGGCAAAGCCCGAAGATATGATCCGGTGCCTGCGTAATCGGAATGGATTCACTTAACTGATTCCCCACGCCAACAAATGCGCCAATCTCCAGTTCGTAATCCATTCTGCGCGAGGCCGCAAAGTGCGGAATGTCCGCGTCAGGTGGCTTCAGCTGCCCCGATGGACGTCTCACATCCGTGCCGCTCACGACGATGGAGGAGGCGCGACCGTGATAGCCAATCGGCACCCACTTATAATTTGGCAGCAGCGGATTGTCTGGGCGAAAGAGCGCTCCTACGTTACTGGCATGGTGTACGGAAGCATAGAAGTCAGTGTAGTTGCAGATGTCAACGGGCATTACCAGTTTTATGGCGCTGGCCGCATGCAGACATGCGGCAGCGCCCTCGCGACACTTGGATCGTTCACCAAGCAGATGGAAGATTGAGCGGCGCAATGTGCTCCAGCGCGCCGAGCCAAGTCCCATGAGCGGATTCAGGCATCCTTCCTGCAAAGCCTCGCAAGTGCTCTCGTCCACGTCCAGCAGCGAGCGCTCGGCTGCCGCGCATAAATCGAGCACCTGGTCGCCAATCGCTACGCAGAGACTAGAGCACGAATCATCGCCGTCCGTGAACGCGCCGAAGGGAAGGTTCTGTATTGGAAAATCGCAGCCCGCAACGTTCGCCGACTCTACAAACGAGCGCGCATCCGGATCGTGCGTTTCGTTCTGTTCCATGCTCATAAAAGGTCAAGCTCGCGGAGATCGGCAATTGGCTCCTCAAACGAGCACGATCCGAAACTGAGCGCAAACTCCGAGCGCATGGTGCGCAAAACATTCAAGCCTACGTGCACCGGTTCTTCCTCTCCACTCCAGGTCAGTCCGTGTTCGTCGAAGTGCCAGTTTGCGCGCTCCTCATCCGCAAGACAAGTGGCCAGCGCATCGCGTGGCACGGCATAGCCAGCGCGCGCCGCGCTCCACGCGATGGTTGCAGCCGTGAACAGGTTGAGGAATCCGTGCATCAATCCCTCGCTCGCGTTGGTCTCGTAGGTGAGTGGGTGCATGCAGCGTAGTGGGTGATGCAGCCCCGCTGTTGCCTTGAATGCCAACCCCAACTCCGCGCACGCGGTAAGGAACTCCGCAATCCACTCTATCGCAGGGAACGCTTCCTGTACCACGCCGCCGGTCCGCAACTTTGCGTATCCGCGCGCGCGGCGCACGGCCGGCAGCAATGCCTTTGCATGCTCCAGCTCAATTTCGAAGAACGCTGCGGTTGTTGCGGGCAGGTGGCGCATTGCAAGTTCGATCTCTTCCGTCGAGCGCACTCGCAACTCCACCGCGTCGATCACCGCTCCTCGTGCTTTGCGATTAAACCCATCCACTGCCGCAAGGTCGTCAACAATATTCATGGAGAGAATTCCGCTGAGCTTCCAGGGATCACCAGCCACATTCTCTTTTGCACTTAGAAACTCATCCATGCGCGCGACTGGCAAAATATATCGGCCTAGCGCCCATCGCTCCTGGCTTTTGAGATAGCGTGAGTAGTTGCGCACGCAACTCATCATGTCCAGCGAGGCAGGTGGGAAAAGCCCAGCGTAGTCGATCAGCCCAGCGAGGAACACTTGTGCCGAAGCGACCGGGGTGCGAACCGAAGCGGACATCTCTCTAACTCCGCGGAAAGTTGCGCTGCAAATTCTGCCAGCAGGTGTAGTACTCATGCTGCAACTCGGCCGTATCGAGAGCAAAGCCCGTGGGACGACAGACAAAGCGCGTCTCAAACATGAAGGCGAGTGTGTCCGCGAGATATTGCGGCTGCAACTCTGCCGATGTGGCGCGCTCATAACTGGTAGCATCCGGTCCGTGTCCGCTCATGCAGTTGTGCAGGCTTGCGCCGCCGGGCACAAAGCCTTCGGCCTTGGCGTCGTATTCGCCGCGGATGAGCCCCATAAACTCGTTCATGAAATTGCGGTGGAACCACGGCGGACGGAAGGTATGCTCGGCGACCATCCAGCGCGGCGGAAAGATTGCAAAGTCGCAATTCGCTGTGCCGACGGTGTCTGAAGGTGACGTGAGCACCGTGAAGATCGACGGGTCAGGGTGATCGAAGCTGACTGTATTGATCACGCAGAACCGAGCGAGATCGTATTTGTACGGAGCATAGTCGCCGTGCCACGCTACTACATCCAGCGGTGAGTGCTCGTATTCAGACTCCCAGAGATTCCCCTGAAACTTGCACACCACGCGCACGTCGCGCTCAATGTCTTCAAAGGCAGCGACCGGAGTTTGAAAGTCACGCGAGTTCGCCAGACAGTTCGCGCCGATCGGTCCCAGTTCCGGCAACCGGAAGCTTGCACCATAGTTTTCGCAAACATAGCCGCGTGCTTCTTCCTCCAGCAACTCCACGCGGAACTTGATGCCGCGCGGCACAACTGCAATTTCACCGGGTGCGAGAGCGATGCGGCCCAACTCCGTGTGCAGGAGCAACTGCCCTAACTGCGGCACCAGCAGTAACTCGCCATCGGCGTCGTGACAATAATGTCCGTCCATGCTGCGGTTGGCCGCGTACAGGTGAATTGCCACGCCGCTATGCATTGCAAGATCGCCATTGCCCGCCAGCGTAACAAGTCCACTGAGAAAGTCTGTCGCCTTGCCAGGAATCGGTAATGGGCTCCATCGCATCTGATTTGGCGGCGTTGGGACTTCATCGAACGGCGTCGAGCGCAGCATTCCATTGGCGATCTGCCGGTAAGGTTTGTGCATAACGCTTGGCCGAATGCGGTAGGTCCAAGTGCGCCGGTTCAGTGCACGCGGAGCAGTAAATGCCGTACCGCTCAGTTGTTCGGCGTACAGCCCCATCGGCGCGCGCTGCGGCGCATTCTGGCCTACGGGCAGCGCACCCGCAAGAGCCTCGCTGGCGAACTCGTTGCCGAAACCCGACTGATAGCTGAGCGTTGCGGTATCCAGAATCCGTCGCGAACTCGCTAATGGAGTGCTGGTCATCACATCATCTGTCATCTGCGTCACCTGTCGTTTGCGTCTGCTGCACGCGCTATAGATTGCCACGGCGCGCCTGCTCCAATTCAATGGCTTCAAAGAGCGCCTTAAAGTTTCCTTTGCCAAAGCCTCTGCTGCCTTTGCGCTGAATGATCTCGTAGAACACGGTAGGCCGGTCTTCGACCGGACGGGTAAAAATCTGCAGCAGGTAGCCATCCTGATCTTTGTCAACCAGGATGCCAAGCCTTTTGATCTCCTCCAAGGGTTCGTCGAGGTCACCAATGCGTTCGCGCAAGATATCGTAGTAGCTATCGGGTACGCGCAAAAATTCGACGCCGTTGCGCTGCAGCTTGTCCACGGTGAAGATTACATCCTTCACCTGCAATGCAACGTGCTGTACTCCCGCGCCACCGTAGGCTTCCAGATACTCGTCGATCTGGCTTTTGCGTCGGCCCGGCGCGGGTTCGTTGATGGGAAACTTCACCGAATACGAGTCGTCAGACATCACAATCGACATCAGAGCGCTGTACTCGGTCGAAATGTCTTTGTCGTCAAAACTTATAAAGCGATGGAAGCCGAAAATCTTGGAGTAGAAATCCGCCCAGCGATTCATCTGTCCCAACTCGACATTACCTACCATGTGATCGATGCGCAAAATTCCCGCGTCATCGCCCGCAATGCGTTGTTCAGTGTAGCCGGGTAGGAACGGTCCATTGTAGCCACGACGCGAGAGCAGTGAGTGAATTGTGTCTCCATACGTGCGAATTGCCGCGCGCCGCACCGTCCCGAACTCATCCTTCAGATCATGCGGAGCCTCTGCGGCTTCGGCTCCGCGTGACATCGCCTGCTCGAACGCCAGATCTGCGTCGCCCACTTCGAGGGCAATATCGCGGATGCCATCACCGTGTCGACGAATGTGCTCGGCCGCAGGATGCGACGAGGTCAGTGGCGTGCTCACTACAACATTCGCCTTGCCTTGCGTGAGCAGATAGGAAGCGACATCGCGGCTGCCCGTCTCCTGTCCGCGGTAGGCCACCTGCGAGAATCCGAACGCGTTGCGGTAATAAAACGCCGCCTGCCTTGCATTGCCAACCCAGAACTCCACGTGATGAATACGCTTAATCTGTAGCGGGTTTTCCATCTGCCTCACCCAATTCCATCAGCAAACTCTCACGCTGTGCTGCCGCAAGCAGCTGGAGCGTCGATGCTTCAGGCCATGCGGTTGGATGACTGAGCGCCGAGTGAAGTTGCAAGGAATGTTGCCGGTTGGGCAGAACGACCGCTGTTCACTGCGGAGGCGTTGGAACTGAGCCACAATCGTCCGCGCAGCCGGCCGTGTTGAAGAGAATGAGGGTTAGGAGAAGTCGCGAGGAGCTGTTATATACTTCGGTTCTACCTATGGAATCGACGAACTACAACCATCTTTTCTACTTCTGGACGGTGGCTCGCCACGGTTCCATCAGCGGAGCGAGCAGTGAACTCCATCTTTCACAACCCACCATAAGCGAACAGATGCGAAAGCTGGAGGAATCGCTCGGTGTGAAGCTCTTCGAGCGCGCTGGGCGTGGCATTCGGCTTAGCGAGGCGGGAAGTGTTGCCTTCCGTCACGCTGAAGAAATATTCCGGACTGGGCGAGACCTGCGCACTGCTCTGTCCCAGCTCGACGCAAACATGCCCCCGCGAGTGGCCGTGGGGTTGGTGCGATCGATGCCCGAGCTGGTCGCTTATAAGTTCCTTGCGCCCGCTCTTTGCGGCGATCCAGTGCGACTGCTTTGTGTGCAAGACCGTTCCGAAAATCTCATCGCGCGCCTGGCGTTGCGTCAACTCGATCTCATACTCTCAGACGCGCCAATAGCAGCGACGGCCAACATCAAAGTTTTCAACCACCGCCTCTGCAGTTCGGGGATTTCATTCATGACTGCCCAAAAGGCGTCCCGGAAGCACCGATTTCCCCAGCTTCTCGACGGAACTCCGTTTCTGATGCCGGAGTCCAACACGCCTCTGCACAATTCTTTGAAGAGCTGGTTTGATCGTCAGGGCATTCATCCCGCAATCGTCGGCGAATTCTCTGGCGGTGCACTGATGAAGATTTTCGGTCAGGAGGGGATCGGGGCCTTCGCGGTGCCAACCATCGTCGAGCGCGAGGTTCGTGCCCAATACAAGGTTACCACCGCAGGCCGTACTGCCGAAATCACCTCGCAGTTTTACGCCGTTACGGCAGACCGTCGCGTCAGACATCCCGCCATTGTTGCGGTGATGAAGGCGGCTGTGACTGAGTAAGCCGCGCGAATGAATTGCTTGAGCTCATCGGGTTGGCTGTACAATTCGGATGCTCATTCATCGGGTCCGGAATACTCACGTATATGTTTGGAATTGCGGAATCGAGAATGGCTGGTGAAAGCGGGGTAGTGTAATGCACAGTTCCATCGAGTGGCCGCGCGCACCGCGCCGTCGCCGTCGCATCGTTTTCCTTTTTCTTGCTGTGCTTGGCATTGTTGTGTTCGGTGGCCGGTCAGCGCTGGGGTATTACGTCGATGCGCTGTGGTTTGGGTCGCTCGGCTATGAAGACGTGTTCCGGAAGACGCTAGGCTTCCAGTGGGCGGCGTTCCTGGTATTTGCCGCGGTCACATTTGGCATTCTGTATGGGACGTTTCTGGCTCTGAAGCGTGCACACTCCGCCGACCTGCCAAGCAGTCGCACGATTCTCGTCGGCGGGCAACCTGTGATTTTGCCGTTCGAGTCTATCTTGGGCGTAATCGCGACCGGCGTCTCGCTGGTTCTAGCGCTTGGGACGGGTGCCAGCATGATGGCGGAGTGGCCTACATTCGCGCGTTACTGGTATGCGCCCCGTATCGCCGCTGGAGTCGTGGATCCAATTTTCGGCAAGCCGCTCAGCTTCTACCTGTTCACCCTCCCCGCGTGGCAGCTTGTTGCTGACTGGCTGATGACAATGGCAGTGATCACACTGGGGATCGCGATCTTCTTCCTGCTCAACAGCGGAGGGAGCCGCGCGATGGAGGAACGGCGAGGCAGCTACAACCCACTGCCCTGGCGCGGACTCTCTTTTACCCTCGCGTTTGTGTTGTTGATGCTCGCGGCACGGTTGTACCTTGGACGATTCGAACGTTTGCTTGCCGACCACACAGTTTTCTCCGGTGCCACCTACACAGATGCACACATCATGATCACAGGCATGCTAGTCGTCTGTGTCACGCTGATTGCAGGTGCGCTGATTGCAGCGGCGAACGGCATGACGTTGCTGCCGCGTGGCCGTTGGCTTGCTGCAGCAATCGTTCCGGCGGTGGTTTGCTTTATTGCGCTTCAGGTATGTGGCTGGTACGTCAGCAGCTTTATCGTTAAGCCAAATGAACTGGTTCGGGAGCAGCCTTATATTGGCTTCAACATAGAGCTTACACGGCAGGCCTATAAGTTGAATCAAGTCTCTCAGCGGCAGTTTTCAGCTGAAACCACGGTGGAGTCGGCTGACGCGGGTAATAATCAAGCCACACTGCAGAACATCCGACTTTGGGATTGGCGTGCGCTCCAAGACACGTTGCGCCAAATCCAGGAGATCCGCACCTACTACGACTTCCCCGATATCGACATCGATCGCTATGAAATCGATGGCACGATTCGCCAGGTGATGCTTGCGACCCGCGAACTGAGCGTGGAAAAACTGCCGGAGAGCAGTCGAAACTGGATCAATGAGAAGCTGATCTACACACACGGCTACGGCGTCACAATGAACCCTGTGAATGGTTTTACGCCGGAAGGATTGCCAACTCTGATTCTTAGCAACATGCCCGTGCAGAGCACGGTTAAAGGCCTCACAGTAACCCGCCCGGAAGTGTATTTCGGCGAGCTTACTGACAGCGATGTATATGTGAAGACGCGGCAGAAGGAGTTCAACTACCCGCAAGGCCAGACCAACAATCTCACATCCTACGAAGGGAATGGAGGCATCGCGCTCGGCGGATTTCTGCGTCGTTTGATCATTGCTCTTGATCGCGGCGATATCTCAAAATTGCCTTTCAGCGATGATGTCAACAAGGATAGCCGCCTGCTAATGAGGCGTAACGTGCGCGCACGCGTGTTGGCATTGGCGCCGTTTCTTACATACGACTCGGATCCGTATATCGTTGTGGGCGAGGATGGGAGACTTTCCTGGATCATGGATGCGTTCACAACTTCTGACACATATCCTTACTCGCGGCACTATTCTCTAGGCGGTAGTTCCGTGAACTATGCACGGAACAGCGTTAAGGTTGTTATTGACGCGTATGATGGCACCACGACTTTCTACGTCTTTGACTCAATCGACCCGATTATTGCGGCGTACCGAAATATCTTTCCGAGCCTCTTTAAAGATGCTTCGGCGATGCCACCTACAGTGCGAAAACACGTGCGCTACTCGGAGTTGCTGCTTAAGCTGCAAGCGGAAGTGTACGGCCTGTATCACATGACCGATCCAGAGGTGTTCTACAACCGCGAGGACCTGTGGACGCCCGCCAGCAAAGCCGGGGTGAATGAAAGTGGTCAGCCCACGACGCAACCGATGGAGCCAAATTTTGTTTTGATGAAGCTGCCAGACGAAAGTGGTGTAGAGTTCGTTGACATTTTACCCTTCACGCCTTCCAACCGAAATAACCTGATTGGCTGGATTGCGGGGCGCAGCGATGGCGCGAACTATGGAAGCGCGGTGGTGTACAACTTTCCAAAAACAAGACTCGTTGATGGTCCGTTGCAGGTCGAGGCGAGGATTGATCAGAACGCGCAGCTCTCGGGGCAGTTAACTTTATGGAATCAGCAGGGATCGCACGTGCGGCGCGGCAACTTGCTGGTGATTCCGATTGGGCGAGCATTGCTGTACGCGGAACCGATCTACCTGCAGGCGGAGCGAAGTCCAATGCCGGAGTTGCGTCTCGTCGTCCTCGCCTTGCAAGACAGGCTGGCCTATGGCCCGACCTTCGAATCGGCGATGGCTGGACTCTTCGGTGGAGGTGCGTCATCAATGAGTGCTGCTGCTGCGCCCGAGCAGCCAGTGCAGCAAACCCCTGGCGTAGCACCAAGCCCCAATGCGAATCGCGATGCGCTGATCGTAGAGGCCTCTAGGGACCTGGCGGATTACCAGCATCTGACCTCCGAAGGTAAGCTCGGCGAAGCTGGGCAAAAGCTTGAACATTTGAAGCACGCGCTGGAACAGTTAAACGCGCGGCCAAAATGATTTCATTGCGGAAGTGATGCCTTGCTGTAAGAAGATGACCGACGGCAGATAAGCTGCGGTTTAGCTCTGATCCAATGCGCCGCCGGCAATGCTCGCAAGAACACATCCCGTTTCTCTGGAATATATGATGAATAACTTCTAATCGCACGCGGCAGCAGAGTTGCTCTTTTGAGTTGGTCATTTTCGCCGACTCATGTGGAGCCACTGCTGTCCGGTTAAACTTTCCCGGCGAGCGTGCAAGCTGCTTAGATTGAAAGTGGTACATGCGATTCAGGGCAAAAACGATTTGAAACGCAGAGAGGCTGTAATGGCG
>Ga0182012_10000856_pt1 | contig 33444 bp, 28 predicted proteins | sample 612S2SmetaG_FD_120486 | JGI IMG/M metagenome (GOLD analysis project Ga0182012, IMG submission 120486) | Permafrost microbial communities from Stordalen Mire, Sweden - 612S2S metaG | ecosystem: Environmental > Terrestrial > Soil > Wetlands > Permafrost | place: Sweden: Stordalen | collected...
ATCATGGTCGTCCCTTGGAGTGCGTTCAATGCCAGGCCGCGCATCAACTCTAGGAGCGAGGCTTCCTCTAGGTCAAGCAATTTCCTCGATCGGGCTTAGGCTATGATGTCTGGAGGCATCACGCGCCGGACGAGGGTCTGTAGAGATGAAGCGCTGAGTTCATGGTCAAGTTCCTGTCGCGCCTTCCCTGGTGGGCGCTGTACGCATTCTCCAGCTTTCTCTATTTTCTTGCCTATTACGTTGCCCGGCATCGTCGCACCGTGATCCGCGATCAGCTGGCCCGCGTCTTTCCGGACATGCCGGAGAAGGATCGGATCGCGATCCATAAGCGGTTCCTGCGGAATTTCTGCGATGTGCTGGTCGAGACGTTGAAATCGTTCTCGATGCAGCCCGCCGAGATGATCGAGCGGGTGCGCTTCGTGGATTCGTCGGCGGTGCGCAGCCGGCTGCAGGCGGGGCGATCGGTGATGCTGGTGACCTCGCACCTTTGCAACTGGGAATGGCTGCTGCAGGGCGTCGCCTTGCAGCTCGGATATCCGGTGGACGCTGCTTACAAGCCGCTGCACGACGCGTGGGCCGACCGCTTGATGCTCAAGGTGCGCAGCCGCTTTGGCGCGAGACTCATTCCCGCCAAGGAATTGCTCGCTGATTTCCTGCAGCGCCGCGGGATCGTGCGCGCGGTGGCCATGAACGCGGATCAAGCGCCGGTGTCGACCGACAAGCGCCACTGGACGCTGTTTCTCGGCCAGGACACGGCGTTCTACGTCGGCGCGGAGCAGATCGCCCGCGCCACCCGTCTGCCGATGATCTACGTGCTGATGCGCCGCATCAAGCGCGGCTTCTACGAGATCGAGACGCGAGAGCTCTGGGACGGGCGCGAGATCGTGGCGCCGAACGGCATCACGGAGCGCTACGCGCGCTCCTGCGAGGCGGACGTTCTCGCGCACCCCGCCGACTGGCTGTGGTCGTACCGGCGCTGGAAGCTGAAAAAACCCCTGTACGGCGCGGATTGAGCGCCGGCGCGGTCGATCACGCCGCCGGCGGGTTCAATTTGCCCTCGAGGTGCTTGGCCAAATCCTGGATCGTGGGATGATCGAACAGCTCGGTGAGATCGATCAGGCCCGGGTATTCCCGGTCGATGTTTTCGTGGATCTCGATCAGCTTCAAGGAGCTTGCGCCGATCTCGAACAGGTTGTCGGTCACGTCGATGCGCTTGCCGGGCAGCGCGGCCTCGCAGATCGCCTGAAGCTTTCCCTCGAGCTGCGAACCGGACACCGCTGACCCGCCATGCGCGTGGCGCAGCGCCGCGAGCTCGGCCAGCTCCTGGTCGAACTCGCCGTCGATGTAGGATTTCTCGAGCAGATGCCGCTGCACCTTGCCGCTGGTCGTCTTGGGGATCCGCTTGACCGGAATCACCTGCGCAACCTCGATGCCGGTGTGTTCGTTGATGAGACGGCTGACGGCGTTGGCCGTGGCGGCGAACTCCTGGAGCGCGCTCCGGTGCAGCACGAACACCATCAGCTCCTCGCCCTGTGCGCCGGGTTTCGATATGCCCGCGGCGACCACCTTGTTGAGGTCCAGCCCCGGCGCGCGCTGCGCGATGTTCTCCAGATCGTAGGGGTAGTAGTTCTGCCCGTTGATGAAGATGATTTCCTTGCTTCGACCGGCGATGTAGAGATTGCCCTCGTGCACCACGCCCAAATCGCCGGTGTCCAGCCACCCGTCCGCGCCCAGGACCAGCGCCGTCGCTTCCGCATCACCGATGTAGCCCTGCGTGACATTGGGACCGCGGATCAGGATGTGCCCGACCTGGCCCGGCGGGACCGCCGCCCGGGCATCGTCCGCGATGAGAATTTCCATGTTGGGCAGGCTTCGGCCCACGCACATCAATTCGATGACGTCGCGCGCATCGACGGGGTTCAACTCGATCGCCGAGCCGATCCCGAGCTTGTGCCGGTTGACCCGGATCCAGCGGTAATCGGTGCCGGGCTCGGGAAATGCGACGGCGAGGCAGGCTTCCGCCAGCCCGTAGACGGGATACATCGCGCTCTTGCGAAGGCCGGTGTACGCGAGCGACTGCATGAACTCGTTGCAGAGCGGCACCGAGATGGGCTCGGCGCCGTTGTAGATCGCGCGCACGCAGGATAGATCGACGCCTTCGAGCTTGCGGTCGCCGAGAACCTTGAGAAAGTGCCGGTAGCCGAAATTCGGGGAACAGGTGATCGTCACCCGCTTGCGCGCCGCCGTCTGCAGCCAGAGCAGCGGCCGGCGCACGAACAAGTCCGTCGGCATGATATGGATGTGCGAGCGGTTGGCGAACAGCACGAGATAGAAGCCTATGAGGCCCATGTCGTGCGTGAGCGGCATCCAGCTCAAGGTCACATCCTGCTCGCCGTACCGGCCGATCGTCGTGGCGCCCTCGATGTTGGCGATCAGGTTGCCGTGCGTCAGCATCACGCCCTTCGGCTCGCTGGTCGAGCCGGACGAGAACTGGATGAATGCGAGGTCCGACGGATCGGGGCGGGTCAGCCTGCCCGGGCGGGAGATATCGGTGATCGATTCGACCAGGAAACAGCGCGAAGCGAGATCGCTCATCAAAGCGGTGTCGCCGGCCTCGGCGGCGAGCGTGCGCAGCCGCTCGAGGTTCTTCGAATCCGTGTAGAGATACGGCTTGCCGAGCTTGCGTGCGACGCGCAGCAGCTTCAACCGGTGCTCGTCGCTGATTCCGACCGCGAGCGGCACGGGCACGATGCCGCCGGCCAGCGCCGCCCAGAATCCGTCCAGGAATTGCTCGTTGTTGCTGAGAAAGATGATGATCTTGTCGCCGCGCTGCGCACCGAGCGACTGCAGGTGGTACAGGATCCCGAGCGCGCGGGAATGTATGTCCGCGAAACTGACGCGCCGCTCGGCGTTCTCACCCTCCACGTAGGTGACGACGCGATCGACCCCGCGATTCGCCTCCAAGAGATCCACCAAAGTCTTGTGCCTCATCGTACCTCTACCGTCATCATGAGATGGGAACGCGGACGCAGGTTGATCTGCGCCTCGAGCTCGATGGGCCGATCGTCGGCCCGTTTCAGGCGAAAGCGCCGCGACATCCGGTTCACGTGGACCAGCATCTCGAACATCGCCATGTTCTCGCCGATGCAATGGCGCGGGCCCACGGAAAATGGGATGTAAGCGAATCGGTGGCGCTCCTTGGCGTCCACCCCGGCGAAGCGTTGCGGCTGAAACTCCTCCGGATCGCTCCAGAATTGCGGGTGCCGATGCAGCATGTAGGGGCTGATGAACACATCGGTCCGCGGCCCGATCGGAAAGCCTCCGATCTCGTCGTCCTCGATCGTTCGGCGCGTGAACAACCAGCCCGGCGGGTACAGCCGCAAGGCCTCCTGCGCCACCTGATGGGTGAAGGCGAGCGACTCGGCCGCATCGAGGCCGAGGACCCCGTCGGCCGTGCGATCGGCCTCGGCCTGCAACTCCTCGGCGGTGTCGGGGTGCTGACTGATCAGGTACCAGGTCCAGGTCAGCGCGGCGGCCGTCGTCTCGTGGCCGGCCACGATCAGCGTCATCACCTCGTCGATCAGCTCCTTGTTGCTCATGCCCGCTTGATTCTCCCGATCGCGGGCCGCCATCAGCATGCTGAGGAAGTCGTCCTGCTCGCCGGGCTCGGAGCGGCGGTGCTCGATGACCCCCTCGATGAGCTTGCTGAGCGAGCGGAAGCGGAAGGCGAACTTCAAGTCGCGGTTCTGTTCCTTGGCCACGACCTCGAACGGATTGGCGCCGAGTTTGCGCTCCAGGCGATCGAGATCGGCGCCGAAAATCGAACGCAGCACGATGTCGAGCGTGAGCTCGCTGGTGTCGTCGGTGAGGTTGATCGGCTCCCCGCGCGCCGCATGTGCGGCCCAGCGGTCGGCAAATCGCTCGTTGACCTCGTGAATGAGGCCGCAGAAGCGGGCGAGCACGCGGCGATGGAAGTCGGGCTGCATCATGCGCCGCTGGCGGCGCCAAAAATCGCCCTCGCTGGTCATGATGCCATTGCCGAGCAGGATCCTGACCCGGTCCATGCCCTGGCCCTTGGTGAAGTTGCGGTGGTTCGACAACAACACGTGTTTGATGTCGTCGGGGTGGTTGATCACGTAGTCGTAGACGCCGCGGGAGGGCGCGAAAACCCGATAAACATCCCCAAACCGCGCAAAGTACTCGCGCAGCTTCGACAATGTCTCATCGCTCCCGCCGAGATCGTAGCCCTCGGGCGGGCCGGGAGGAGTAGCCGTGGTGTGCATCCACCCATTGTAACGCACGCGCTGTTTATAGAGGCTCGCCGAAGGCTTGACAAAGGCTTGCGAAAGGCTCGCCGTAGGCTTGCGCCGCTCTGTGTGCTTACCGACAATGACCGTCGTGGGGAAAAAACCGGCCGGCGGCCTTCGCAATACGCTCTACGACCAGCAAACGCGCTCCGGTCGGCGGTTGAGCCGCGGGCGTCTGCTGCTCTACAAGCTGGCCGTTCCCGTCGCTTTCGGCCTGGGACGCCTGGTCTGGCGCTGGACCCGCGTGGTGCGGGTCGTCGGCGCCGAGCACATCGGTGCGGCGCTCGCGCGCGCGCCCTCGTTCATCCCGGTCTACTGGCATCAGCATCAATTGTTCTGCATCAAGCAGCTCTCGGAGATGCGCGCTCAGGGCGTGAAGCTCGGCTTTCTGATATCGCCGTCGGTGGATGGGGAATTCGCAGCCATGATGGTGCAACGACTCGGCGGCGAGGTGATCCGCGGATCCTCCTCGCACACCGGCGCCCGGGCGCTGCGCGACTACTATCAGGCACTCGCGCACGACGGCATCTCGCCGGCGATCACCCCGGACGGACCCCACGGGCCGCCGTGGAAGTTCAAACCGGGCGCGATTCTGCTGGCGCAGATGTCTCAGCGCCCCATCATCCCCCTGGCTTATGCCGCCTCGCGCGCGTGGGCCATCCTGTGGGACCACTTCGTGATCCCGAAGCCCTTCGCCCGCGTTGCCATCGTGGTCGGCCCCGCGGTGTACGTCGGCAAAGGGCTCAACGCCGAGGGGCTGGCCACGCTGCAATTGGATATGGAGCGAAACCTGGAAAATCTTTACCGGGAAGCACGCAGTCTCATTAAGTAAAATCGGTTTAACACTCAACAATACAATTGCTTATCTTGTTTTCCTGATAAGTTATGCGAGAATCGTAGTGTATGTGCCATTAAGTAACCTGTGGGAAAACTGTGTGATTCATTCGCACTTCTCACCGGTTCGAGTGGCAAACTATTGATCCAAAAGTGCAATTACTTCTCGGGGACCCTCGCACGCGCATGGCGATAGCACCCAACGATCCCCGGCATCCGGACCTCTCGGCGTCGGACGTCCTGTCGCCCAACTCCTGGCCGAAGCGCGGCATCCGGCCCCTCGTCGGTCTCGATGTCATTTGCACGAAAATAGCGGTCGATTTTCAAACCATGACGGCGCAGACGGCCGCCGAGTGCATCCGCACCAACCTCGAGTTGCTGCGTGATGCCACGCGCGCGGACACGGCGTTCCACATGAGCCTCGACACCGAGGGGAATGTCTTCGTGGACGTCCAGGTCGCACGCGGCATGCTCACGACCGGCACCCCCGAGCAGCTCAAGGGTCAGACGCTGGATGTGTTGCCCTGGCTCAAGTCCCGGCTGGCGGCGCTTCGCGTGTCGGAGCTGCGCGATACCGGGCATTCGCGCCCCGACCAGGCCGGGGATGCCGCCGTGTGGGCCAATCTGGGCATCGGCTCCATCCTGATCATCGGGTACTTCATCGAGGGCCGTCCCGCGGGTCTCTTGGGAATCGCCGGCGCGCGCCCCCGAGAGAACTGGGAAGTGCAGCTGCACCTGCTCATGAAGCTCGTGGGCTCGAGCCTCGCCACCGGGCTCGAGCGCATCGAGATCCAAGGGCATCTGCGGGATCTGGAGGAGCGCAACGAGCTCGCGCTCTACAGCGCCAACGACGGGCTGTGGGATTTCGACACCCTCAACAACCGCGTTTACCTCTCGCCGCGCTGGAAGGCCATGCTCGGCTACGACGAAGTGGACGTGGGGCAGGCGCCGGACTGGCGCACGCTCGTGCATTCGGACGACATGTCGCGCGTGCAGGCCGCGATCCGCGATCATGTCGCCGGCAAGACGCCGATCTTCGAGAGCTTGCACCGCATGCGCCATGCCACCGGCGAATGGCGCTGGGTGATCAGCCGCGCCAAGGCGAAGGTAGACGAGAAGGGGCGATTGCTGCGGCTGGTCGGCGTCGAGCTCGATATCACGGAACGCAAGCTCTACGAGGAAGCGCTGTTCCGCGAGAAGGAGAGCGCTCAGATCACGCTGCAGAGCATCGGCGATGGGGTCATCACCACCGACGCCAAAGGCGTCATCGATTATGTGAATCCCGTGGCCGAGGCGCTCACCGGATGGCGCCTGGAGGACAGCCAGGGTCGGGCGATCGAGGAGATCTTCCGGGCATTCCACGAGGAGACCTGCGAGCCGCTCGAGAACCCGCTGGCGGTCGCGATCCGGCGCACCCGCTCGATCAAATCCGTGCGCCCCATGCTGCTCATCCGCCGCGACGGCAACGAGATCTACGTGGAAAGCACGGCCTCGCCCATCCGTGACGGGAGCGGGGCGGTATCGGGAGGCGTGCTCGTGTTCCACGACGTGAGCGAGGCGCGCGAATTGAACCGGCGCCTCTCGTATCACGCGAGCCACGATGTGCTCACCGGTCTCGTGAACCGCCGCGAGTTCGAAAACCGCATGGAGCGCGCGCTGAAGAGCGCCAAGGCGCGCGAGACCTCCTACGCCCTGTGCTGCCTGGATCTGGATCAGTTCAAGATCGTCAACGACACCTGCGGCCACAGCGCGGGCGATGCGCTGCTCGGCCAGGTCGGCGCACTCCTGAAGTCCAAGGTGCGTTGGCGCGATACGCTCGCCCGCCTGGGCGGCGATGAGTTCGGCATATTGCTCGAGAGCTGCTCGCTGGATGAGGCGATGCGCACGGCCGAGTCGCTGCGCGAGGCGGTGCGCAATTTCAAGTTCACCTGGGAGGAGCGCACCTTCCGCCTCGGCGCGAGCATCGGCGTGGTGCCGATTTCGGTCGACAACGCCGACGTGGCGTCCGTGCTGAGCGCCGCAGACAGCGCCTGCCAGGCCGCCAAGGAGGCGGGGCGCAACCGCGTTCACAGCTTCGAAGAGAACGACATCGATCTGATGCGCCGGCGTCGCGAGATGCAATGGGCTGCGCGCATCAACACGGCGCTGGAGGAGGGCCGGTTCGAGCTGTTCCGCCAGACCATCCTGCCGCTGCAGCAGCAGGACGAGGGCGCGCACTACGAGCTGCTGCTGCGCATGCGCGATGAGAACGGAAAAATCGTCGCGCCGGACAATTTCATCACCGCGGCGGAGCGCTACGGCATCACGCCGAGCATCGACCGCTGGGTCATCGAAAACGCCTTCCGCTGGCTGGTCTCGGAGGCCGACGAAAGAGCGCGACTATCGATGTGCTCGATCAATCTTTCCGGCCAGAGCCTGGGCGATGACAAGTTTCTGCCGTACGTGATCGATCAATTCCATCGCAGCGGCCTCGACGCCACCAAGATCTGCTTCGAGATCACCGAGACCGCGGCGATCGCGAGCTTCTCGCAGGCCAACCGTTTCATCCAGGCATTGAAGGAGCTCGGCTGCAAGTTCGCGCTCGACGATTTCGGCACCGGCCTGTCCTCGTTCGGCTATCTGAAGCATTTCCCGGTGGATTTTCTGAAGATCGACGGCAGCTTCGTGAAGGAGATCCTGCACGATCCCATCGATCGCGAGATGGTGCGCTCGATCAACGAGATCGGTCACCTGACCGGCAAGCAGACCATCGCCGAGTTCGCGGAAAACGTCGAGATCATCAACATGCTCCGAAGTCTCGGTGTCGACTATGCGCAGGGTTACGGGGTGTCCCAGCCGCAGCGCGTCCTGAAGGCCGCCAACATCGCCTGAGCCTGGACGGTGCCGCGCCGCCTGCGCGACCCGGCGATGTCCACGGGGATCGTCATTCGACGCCCTGCACGATGAGAAATTGCGCCTCCGATGCGGGGGTTCTGATCTCTTTCGCCTGTTGGTACTCCGCGGAATTGTAAAAGGCGCGCGCGGCCTCCATCGAGGGGAACTCAACAACGACCACCCGGCGGTTGTCGGCGCTACCCTCGAGAACCTCGGTGGCGCCTCCTCGGGCGAGGATCCGTCCACCATGCTTGGCGATGATTGCGGGGGAGCGCGCCGTATAGGCTCGGTAGGTATCGGGGTCCCGGATGGCGACTTGGGCGATCAGGTAGGCAGGCATGGTTCTAAATCTCCTTTAAATCGAAGCGCATCGACAAATCGACCGCGTGCACGTGCTTGGTGATGCTTCCGACGGAGATGAAATCGACGCCGGTCTCGGCGATCTTGCGGATCGTGTCGAGGCTCACGCCGCCGGATGCCTCGAGCTTGAGCGGTCGCGCGGCGCGCCGGTTGACGGCGACGCCTTCAGCCATGTCCGCGAGGGGGAAATCATCGAGCATCGCAATATCCGCGCCGGCGCTGATCGCCTGGCGAAGCTCCTCGAGATTCTCCACTTCGACCTCGACCGGCACCCCGGTGCCCCCCGCGCGCGCCGCCTGGACCGCCTGCAAGATCGAGCCCGCGGCCATGATGTGGTTTTCCTTGATCAGGATTCCGTCGAAGAGCCCGATCCGATGATTGTGGCCCCCGCCGACGCGCACCGCATACTTCTGCGCCGTGCGCAGCCCCGGAATGGTCTTGCGGGTGTCGAGCAGCCGGCATCCCGTGCCTTCGATCCGCTCGGCATAGGCATGAGCGGCCGTCGCGGTCCCTGACAAAAGCTGCAGGAAGTTGAGTGCGGTGCGTTCGCCGGTCAGCAGTGCCCGGGCAGGCCCTTGGATTTGAAACAGCATCTGATCCACCGCGACCGGGGCCCCCTCGCGCGTGTGCCAATCGATCTGAACCCGCCCGTCCAGGCGGGCGAAGACCGCCTGGACGTAGGGGAGGCCGCAGACGATGGCGGCTTCCCGGGTGATGACCGTGGCGCGGCCGCGGGCGTCCTGCGGGATCAGCCCGGCGGTCAGGTCGCCGGCCCCGATATCCTCCTGCAGGGCGCGCTCGATTTGCTGCGGAAGGTCGTGGGGAAGCGGTACCGGCGTCATGAGGGGTGCCTTGGGGGCGCAATAAACACTGGAAGATTAGGGAAATAGCCCCAATACTACAACGACATGGCGGACCCGCCCCCGACATCCCCCTGCATCAACGTCTGCATCTTGGATGCGGACGGCTATTGCGCCGGCTGTTATCGTACAATTGGGGAAATTGCGGGCTGGCGGAGCTTCTCCGCCGCCGAGCAGTGGGCGGTTCTGCGCCAATTGCCCAAACGCGTGGCGGCCCGTGCGCCCGGACCTGAATGAGTCAATTTGGAGATGGATCATGAACGCGATTGAAAGAATCAAGAGTCAACTGAGCTCGGCACCCGTCGTCCTGTATATGAAGGGCACGCCCGATTTCCCGCAGTGCGGCTTCTCGGCCCAGACGGCGGGCGCTCTGAAAGCCTGCAAGGCGCAATTCGCCCACATCAATGTGTTCGAGGATCCCGAAGTGCGGGAGGCGCTCAAGACTTATTCGAACTGGCCCACGTTCCCGCAGCTCTACGTCAATGGCGAGCTGGTCGGCGGCTGCGATATCGTCGTCGAGATGTACAAAAGCGGCGAGTTGAAGCAGCTCCTGGCCGAGGCCGGCGCGGTGGCCACCGCTTAGATCGTTTCCGGTCCGGGCTCCGCGGCAATCGCGGGGTCCGGGTCGATCTCCAGCGGGCCCATCGCGGCCAGTCGTCGCCGGCTCGCGTCGAACACCCCCTGAAACTGATTGCACACCGCGCAGAAAAGATCCGCGGTGCGCTCCGCGTCATAGGCGGCCGAATGCGCGGAGCTCGTGTCCCATTCCAAGCCCGCGGCGAGCGTCGCACGCATCAGCACCGTTTGGCCGAAGGCCACGCCCCCGAGGGTTGCGGTGTCGAAGCTCGAGAACGGATGGAACGGGTTGCGCTTGATCTGCGTGCGGCCGACCGCGGCATTCAGGAAATTCAGATCGAAAGATGCGTTGTGGCCGACCAGCACGGCGCGCGTGCAATCGGCGGCGCGCACCGCGGTGCGCACCTCGCGAAAGATCCGTTGCAGCGCATCCTCTTCGGAGATGGCGGGGCGCAGCGGATGAAACGGATCGATGCCGGTGATCGCAAGCGATGCGGCCTCCATGTTCGCGCCCGGGAAGGGCTTGACGTGAAACCGGTGGGTTTCGCCGCGCGCGATTGACCCGTCGCTGCGCATCTCGATGAGCACGGCGGCGATTTCGAGCAGCGCATCGGTCTGCGAATTGAACCCGCCGGTCTCCACATCGATCACCACCGGCAGGAAGCCGCGAAAGCGCGTCGCAAAGGTGATGGGCGGCAGCTGGATCATGTGCTCGTTCCCGGCGCGAGGCGCCACGTGATGTCCTCGCCCGCGCGGTACGGCACCACGGCGCCGCCCCCGAACTCGTAAGTCGCCGCGGGCTTCCAGGATTCCTTGATCAGCGTGATGCGCTCCTCGTGGCGCGGAAGGCCGTAGAAATCAGCGCCGAAGTGGCTCGCGAAGCCTTCCAGGCGATCCAGGCGCCCCGCCTGATCGAACACCTCGGCGTACAGCTCGATCGCCGCGTGCGCCGTGAACATCCCCGCGCAACCGCAGGCATTTTCCTTGGTCGAGCGCTCGTGCGGCGCGCTGTCGGTACCGAGAAAATATTTCGGACTTCCGCCGATGGCCGCCTGCACGAGCGCCTCACGGTCCCGCTCACGCTTGAGAACCGGCAGGCAATAGAAATGCGGGCGGATGCCGCCGGAAAATATCGCGTTGCGATTGTGAAGCAGATGCTGCGGGGTGATCGTCGCGGCGACCCCCGGCCGGGCAGCGGCGACGAACTCTGCGGCGCGCGCGGTGGTGATGTGCTCGAACACGACCTTGAGCTCGGGGAATCGCTCCACCAGCGGCGCCAGCAATTCGTCGATGAACACCGTCTCGCGATCGAACACGTCGACTTCCGGACGGGTGGTCTCGCCGTGCACGAGGAGCGGCAGACCGAGCCGCTGCATGCGCTCGAGCACCGCATAGGTTTTCCCGATGTCGGTGACACCGGCTTCCGAGTGCGTGGTCGCCCCGGCCGGATACAGCTTCACCCCGTGTACGATCGCGCTGCCCACGGCGCGGTCGATTTCCCCGGGCGCGGTGGCGTCGGTCAGGTACAGGGTCATGAGCGGCTCGAAGCGAACGCCTTGGGGCAGGGCGCCCAGGATCCGCTCCCGGTAGGCCGCGGCCTGGTCGACGCTCACGACCGGGGGCTTGAGGTTCGGCATCACGATCGCGCGCCCGAATCGCTCGGCCGTGAACTTCGCCACAGAGGCGAGCCCGCATCCGTCGCGCAGGTGCACGTGCCAATCATCCGGGCGGCGAATCGATATTTCCCGCATCGGTCAGGAGCCCGTCCGCGACGCATCCCGGCGCCGCGCCTTGGGCAGCGCCGGCCATCCGCCACGCAGCAGTTCCAGGGTGTAGCGCACGCCGAAACCCGTGATCTCGGTGGTGATGTGGGCGAGGCCGCCATGCCGCGTGCCGGCGGCGAGGTCCAGGTGCAACCAGGGGATCGACTTCGGCACGAACCGGCTCAGGAAACGTGCCGCCAGGATGTGATCGCCCTTCGAATCGATGGAGCATTGCAGTACATCCGCGACGGCGCTCTCCAAATCCGAGTCGAAATCCTTGTCCATCGGGAAGCACCAGACGCGTTCACCACTCACCGTGCCGGCCGCCTCGATGGCCTCGCGCCCCTCGGGGCGGTTGGTGAAGGCGCCGCTGTAGCGCTCGGTCAATGCATATACGCAGGCGCCGGTAAGCGTCGCGTAGTCGATGATCGCGCCGGGGTTGGCTCGCGCGGCGAGACAAAGGGTGTCGGCCAGCACCATGCGGCCCTCGGCATCGGTATGGATCACCTGGATGGTCGTGCCATTTTGCGCACGCACCACGTCCTGCGGCTTGTATGCGAGCGGCCCGATCCGGTTTTCCGTGATCGCCAACCAGCAATCGACCGCAGCCGGCGAGCGCATCGCGTGCAGCGCGTAGAGGCTTCCCACCGCCACGGCGCTCCCCTCCATGTCGGTGTGCATGTCGAGCATGCCCTTGTGCGCCTTGAGGTTGGTGCCGCCCGTATCGAAGCAGATGCCCTTGCCGACGAGGCTCACCGCCGGCGCGCCGGCTCCGCGGGGACGGTAGGCGAGGCGCACGATGCCCGCATCTCGCGTTCCATTGCCTTGTGAGACCGCGAGAAACGCGCCGGCACCGAGCCGTTTGAGTTCGGGCTCGCCGTAGAATCGATACGAGAGCTTGAAGCGGCGCGCAAAATCCTGAAGCAGGCGGCGGTATGCCCCCGCATTCAAGGTGTTCGGCGGCAGCGCCGTGAGCCAGCGCGCGATGTTATTGCCGGCCGAAGTCGCCAACGTCGCCTCGAGGTCGCGCAGCGTGCGCGCGAGCGCCAGATCGATCCGCGCGAGCGACGTGCGCGGTTTTGGCTTGCTCTTGAAGCTCGCAAAGCGGAACGCGGCCGCTTGGATGGCCGCGAGGGTCGCGTGCAACGCCGGCTCGACGGTGGTCGGGTCGCAGCCGCGCTCCCAGATCAACAACGTCTCGGGCTCCGAGTCCAGCGCGGCGCGCGCAATCTTCGCGGCCGATTGCAATCGTTCGAAGGTGGTCGCCTCAGCGACGGGACACACGGCGATGAGCAAGGTGGCCGCACCCGGGCCGACGCGCAACTGACAGCAATCGCCTTCCTTGCGGACCTTGCGAGCGTAGAGCCCGCGCAGCGCGTCACCGTGGGGGAGCCCGGCCCAATCCGCGGCCGAAGGTTTCAGGGGCAGAAAAACGATGGCCGCGCCATGACGGGCCAGCGTCGAGCCCGAGACCCGCGCGCGCAATTGGCGCACCGGGACGACCAAGTTTTCAAAGGGCAAGCGAATCGGCATATCTCAATGAACCGCCAGCGTTGAGCCTAAGTTGCGCCGCACGCGTGCTGCCCGGTCTCGCGAGCAATGCCGGCCGTTTCCCGTGCCTTGACCGTTAAAAGCCAAACCTCGAAGATAGCGCGCCAACCGGACTCAACAGATGTAGAGGCAGTTCGCGCAGGGGCGCTGTAACGTGCCTGCCATCTTAACAGGAACACGTGGGGGCGTGCATGGGCGCGTTCCTCGATGCAAGGCTTCCCTATGACCCAACATTCACCGTTCGAAGATATCGATCCCACCGAAACGCAGGAGTGGCTCGAATCCATCGACTCGGTCATGCGCGCCCAGGGGCCCGAGCGTGCGCATTTCCTGCTCGAGAAGCTGGTGGATTTCACCCGCCGGTCCGGCGCCTATTTGCCGTTCAAGCCGAATACCGCCTACCTCAACACCATTTCCAGGGCCCAACAGCCCGACTACCCGGGCGATCGGTCGCTCGAACGGCGCAACGAGGCGTACATGCGCTGGAATGCGCTCGCCATGGTGGTGCAGGCGAATCGCGTGAGCTCCGAGTATGGGGGGCACATTGCAAGCTACGCCTCGGCCGCGACGCTCTATGAGGTCGGCTTCAACCATTTCTGGCGCGCCAAGAGCGCCGCGCATCCGGGGGACATGGTGTTCATGCAGGGACACTCGAGTCCGGGCATCTACGCCCGTGCCTACCTCGAAGGGCGGCTCGATGAGGCGCAGCTCCTGCGCTTCCGTCAGGAGGTGCGGGGCGACGGTTTGTCCTCGTATCCGCACCCCTGGCTGATGCCGGATTTCTGGCAGTTTCCCACGGTGTCCATGGGCCTCGGGCCCATGATGGCGATTTTCCAGGCGCGCTTCGTGCGCTATCTGGAGAACCGCGGCATCGTCCCGCCCTCGGACCGCAGAGTCTGGGCGTTCCTGGGCGATGGAGAAATGGACGAGCCCGAATCGATGGGCGCGCTCACCATGCCCGTGCGGGAGAAACTCGACAACCTGATTTTCGTCATCAACTGCAACCTGCAGCGGCTCGACGGGCCGGTGCGCGGCAACGGCAAGATCATCCAGGAGCTCGAAGCCGCCTTCCTCGGCGCCGGTTGGAACGTCATCAAGGTGTTGTGGGGCTCGCGTTGGGATCCGCTGCTCGAGCGCGATCATGAGGGGCTGCTCAAGCGCCTGATGGAAGAGTGCGTCGACGGCGAATATCAAAACTTCAAATCCAAGGGCGGCGCGTACACGCGCGAGCATTTCTTCGGCAAGTATCCGGAGCTCAAGGAAATGGTCGCCAACATGTCCGATGACGAGATCTGGCGTCTCAATCGCGGCGGCCACGATCCGGTGAAGGTCTACGCGGCCTACGCGGCGGCGGTCGCCAACAAGGGCGCGCCGACCGTGATTCTCGCCAAGACGGTGAAGGGATTCGGCCTGGGGAAGTCCGCGGAAGGGCTCAATGTCGCACACCAGCAAAAAAAACTCGGCGACGAGGACCTAAAAGCGGTGCGCGACCGGTTCAACATCCCGATCTCGGATGAGGAGATCGCAGGTCTCACCTTCAGGAAGCCCGCGCCAAATAGCGAGGAGATGCAATATCTGCAGGAGCGCCGGTCGGTCCTGGGCGGCTACCTGCCCGCGCGTTACTCGGCGGTGCCGCAACTCGAGGTGCCGCCGCTCGAGACTTTCAGCGCGCTGCTCGAGGGAACGCAGGACCGCGAGATCTCCACCACCATGGCGCTGGTGCGGATTCTCACCACGCTCGTCCGGGACAAGAACATCGGCAAGCACGTCGTGCCGATCATCCCCGACGAGGCGCGCACGTTCGGCATGGAGGGCATGTTCCGCCAGATCGGCATCTATTCATCGGTGGGGCAGCTCTACACACCGCAGGATGCCGATCAATTGATGTTCTATCGGGAGGATAAACAGGGGCAGATCCTCGAAGAGGGCATCAACGAGGCGGGGAGCCTGTGTTCCTGGATCGCGGCGGCGACCGCCTACGCGAATCACGGCGTCAGCATGGTGCCTTTCTACATCTACTACTCGATGTTCGGTTTCCAGCGGGTCGGCGATTTCATCTGGGCCGCCGGCGACAGCCGCGCGCGCGGATTTCTGGTCGGAGGCACGGCCGGTCGCACCACGCTGGCGGGCGAGGGATTGCAGCACCAGGACGGCCATTCGCAGCTGGTGATGACGGCGGTGCCCAATTGCGTGGCCTACGATCCGGCCTACGCCTACGAGCTCGCCGTGATCGTCCACGATGGTCTGCGGCGCATGTACAAGGAGCAGGAAAGCGTTTTCTACTACATCACCTGCATGAACGAGAACTACGTTCATCCGGCCATGCCCGCCGGCGCCGAGCGCGGCATTTTGAACGGCATGTATCTGCTGCAAAGCGGCGGCCGGGGCAAAGTGCGGGTCACGCTGTTCGGCTCCGGGACCATCCTGCGCGAGGTATTGGCCGCGGCCGAGCTATTGGAGAAGGATTACGGCGTACCGGCCGATGTGTATTCGGTGACCAGCTTCAGCGAGCTGCGCAAGAACGCGCTCGAGGTGAATCGCTGGAACCTGCTGCATCCGACGGAGCCCGCCAGGGAGACCTACATACGCGAAGCGCTGGGCGATCGGCAAGGACCGTTCATCGCCGCCACCGATTACATGAAGTTGGTGCCGGATCAAATCCGCCAATGGATACCGGGACGGTACGCCGTCCTCGGCACCGACGGTTTCGGCCGCAGCGACTGCCGGGCGGAGCTGCGCCGCTTCTTCGAGGTGGATCGCCATTATGTCGTCGTGGCCGCGCTCAAGGCGCTCGCGGACGACGGCAAGGTGGACGTGCGCACCGTCACCAAGGCGATGCAGGCTTTCGGCATCGATCCCGAGAAACCCAACCCGCTGTCGGTCTAGGCAATCATCGTGGCAAATTCCCTCAAGGTGACGGTTCCGGACATCGGCGGCTTCAAGGACGTGAGCGTCATCGACGTGTTGGTGAAGGACGGCCAACAGATCGACAAAGAAACGCCGATGATCACGATCGAAACGGAAAAGGCGGCGATGGACGTGCCGTCTCCCGCGGCGGGGCGGATCGCCCAGGTCAAGCTCAAGAAAGGCGACAAGGTGTCGGAGGGCAGCCTGATACTGCTCCTCGAGAGCGGCGACGAGGCGCAGGCGCCCGCTGCGCCGGCGAAGCAGGCCGAGGGCGCGCAGCAGGGCGGCAGTCAGGGTCAGGCGGCCGGGAAGGGCAACGCGGCCGGCGAGGCTAAGGCGGCGGGCGACGGCAAGCCAGCGGGCGGGACCAAGGGCGGCGAGACCAAGCCTACCGGCGAGACCAAGCCTACCGGCGAGACCAAGCCTACCGGCGAGACCAAGCCTACCGGCGAGACCAAAGCCCGCGGCGAGACGAAAGCGAGCGGCGAGACCAAAGCCGCTGGCGGGACCAAGACCAGCGGCGAAGCGCAGGCGCCTCGCCGCGCCGATCGAGAGGCGACGACCTCGCACGAGGCGACGAACATCGATGAGGCGGCGTTCTCCAAGGCCTATGCGAGTCCCTCGGTCCGCAAATTCGCGCGTGAGCTCGGCGCCGATCTCGGCAAGATTTCCGGGAGCGGCCCGAAGTCGCGCATCACCCACGACGATGTAAAGGCGTACGTGAAGGCGCTCCTCACCTCCGGCGCGGGCGCGGCGGCGGGATCGCTGCCCAAGGTGCCGGAAGTCGACTTCGCGAAATTCGGCGCCGTGGACGTTCAGCCGTTGTCCCGCATCCAGCGCATTTCCGGCGCGCGGCTGCAGGCAAGCTGGATCAATGTGCCGCACGTCACCCAGCTCGACGAGGCGGACATCACGGATCTGGATATCGCGCGTGTCGCGCTCAAGGCCAAGGCGGAACAGGAGGGCGTTCGCCTGACGCCGCTGGCCTTCATCGTGAAGGCATGCGTCGTGGCCCTCAAGGAGTTTCCGCGATTCAACGCCTCTCTCGATGCGTCGGGTTCGAATCTCGTCTTCAAGAAATATTTCCACATCGGCTTCGCGGCCGATACGCCGAACGGCCTCGTGGTGCCCGTGATCCGCGATGCCGACCGCGGCAACCTGTTCGACATCGCGCGCGCGCTGGCGGCGATGTCGGAGAAGGCGCGCGCCGGCAAGCTCACGGCCGCGGAGATGCAGGGAGGCTCGTTCACGATCTCGAGCTTGGGCGGCATCGGCGGCACGGCCTTCACGCCCATCATCAATGCGCCGGAAGTCGCCATCCTCGGCGTGTCCAAGTCGAGCCAGAAGCCGGTGTTCGACAAGGGTACGTTCATTCCACGGCTCATGCTGCCCCTGTCGCTGTCCTATGATCATCGGGTCATCGACGGCGCGGAAGCAGCGCGCTTCATCGTGTTTCTGAGCAGGACATTGGCCGATGTGAAGGCGCTCTTGTGAGCACTGTCGAAGTCCGGGTTCCCGATATCGGCGACTCCAAGGATGTGACCGTGGTCGAGGTTCTCGTGGCGCCCGGCGCTCAAGTCCGCATCGACGACGCGCTGATCACGCTCGAAAGCGAGAAGGCGTCCATGGACATCCCTTCGACCGCGGCCGGCAAAGTGATCTCGATCGGTGTCAAGAAGGGCATGAAAGTCTCGCTGGGAATGGTGATCGCGACCGTCGAGGTCGCGGACGCGGCCTCGCCCGGCGCCGCAAACAAGAAGGCCGACGATGCTCCGCCGGCGCCGGCTGCATCGTCGGCCGCACCTGCCGCCCCGCCGCCGCGTGGGGCCGAAGCGGCGCCTGCCGCGAGAACTCAAGGAGCGCCCGGTACTGCATCGGCCGCCCCCGACGGCGCCCGCGATCTCGTCGTCCTCGGCGCGGGACCGGGGGGCTACACCGCGGCCTTCCGCGCCGCCGATCTGGGACTCAAGGTCACGCTCATCGAGCGCTGGCCGGTTCTCGGCGGCGTGTGCCTGAACGTCGGCTGCATTCCCTCCAAGGCCCTGTTGCATGCCGCCAAGGTGATCGAGGATGCGGCAGACATGGGCGACTGCGGGATCGTCTTTGCGCCGCCGAAGATCGATCGCGCGAAGCTCCGCGGCTGGAAGAACAAAGTCGTGAGCAAGCTGACCAACGGCCTGAGCGTGCTCGCAAAGCAGCGCAAGGTCGACGTGCTGCGCGGGGAAGCGGTGTTCATTGGACCGTATTCCCTGGAACTGCGCTCGGGCGACGGGGCGCGGCGCGTGGATTTCAAGCAATGCATCATCGCAGCCGGGTCCGAGTCGGTGCGCTTGCCCGGATTCCCCGATGATCCGCGCATCATCGATTCGACCGGTGCGTTGGAGTTGCCGGAGGAGGGCAAGCGGCTTCTGGTGGTGGGCGGCGGCATCATCGGTCTCGAGATGGCCTGTGTGTACGATGCGCTCGGCTCCACGGTCTCGGTGGTCGAATTGAGCGATGGGCTCATGCCGGGCACCGACCGCGACCTGGTGCGTCCGCTGCAAAAGCGGATCGAAAAGCGCTACGCGCGTCTCATGCTCGGCACGCGCGTCTCGAAGCTCGAGCCACATGCGGACGGGCTGCGGGCAACCTTCGAAGGCCCCGGCGTGCCGGCGCCCCAAGATTTCGACCGGGTGCTCGTCGCCGTGGGCCGAAGCGCGAACGGAAATGCCATCCAGGCGGCCGCGGCGGGCGTGGCGGTGGACAAACGTGGGATCATCGGCGTGGATCGGCAGATGCGCACCAACGTGCCGCATATCTTTGCCATCGGCGATATCGCCGGGCCACCCATGCTGGCGCACAAGGCCACCCACGAAGCCAAGGTGGCGGCGGAGGTGGCTGCCGGTCACAAATCCTCCTTCGACGCACGCTGCATTCCGTCGGTGGCGTACACCGATCCTGAGATTGCATGGGTGGGCGTCACCGAAACCGAGGCGAAAGCACGCGGCCTCGACTATGGGAAGGGCATGTTTCCGTGGGCGGCCAGCGGCCGCTCGCTCGCCATCAATCGCGACGAAGGGTTCACCAAGCTGTTATTCGACAAGGGCACGCGCCGGGTGATCGGCGGCGGCATCGTCGGCACCAATGCGGGCGAGCTGATCGCGGAGGTGGGGCTTGCGATCGAGCTGGGGGCGGACGCCGCGGATATCGGTTTGACCATTCATGCGCACCCCACGTTGTCGGAGACGGTGGCGTTCTCGGCGGAAGCGTTCGAGGGCACCCTGACGGATCTCTACATCCCCAAGCGCTGATCGCCGGCGGGTCAGAGGGCGCCCATGCAATCCTTCACATAGGTCGTGCGTCGCGCACCCACCAGCTTTCTGGCCTTGGCTTCCTTCAGACACGCGGTTCGCCGCGCGTGTCTCGCCGGCGCGTCGTTGTCGACTGGGGGAGCCGCGCCTGCGGGTTTCTGAGCGGCGGTCACCGGCGCGGAAGCCGCTGCAGCAGTCTTGTCGGTGCTGCCGCCCGCCGCCGCGGCGGCGATCAGCCAGCCGCTCAGCGCGGCTGCCAGCGCAAGGCAGGCGAGGATCGCCGGTAGAAACGCACGCATGATTTACCCGAGAGCCATGATCACCGAGAAGGTCGCATCGGAGGATAGCGTTGCAACGGGGGCGCGCCGATGAAGCGCGCATGAAACTTCCTTAACCTTCGCGCCGCGGGCCGCTCAGTGCATCGCCGCCGAGGCGAGCCGGCGCTTGGCGAGCTCGAGATAACGGGTCTCGTCGGGCGCTCGGCCGCTGCGTTGCGCCTCCCAAAGCGCCTCGGCGAGCGACTCCATCAGCGCATGCTCGGCGTCGTGCACATCGCCCATGCGGGTCTTGAGCGACTCGAAAAGCGCGCGGATGCCGGGCGGCCGGTCGATCGAGAGCTGTTCCCGTACGGCGAGGTGCAGTCCCATATGTAAAAAAGGATTCTCCTCGGCCGCGCCGGCCGGAGGGTCGAAGCCGAGCGCCGTGGGGGCGTCCGCAACGAGCGCCTGGTATTCCGGATGGAGCAGCAGTACATCCGCGATGAGCGCCTCCAGCGGTGTCAGGGGGGAGCGTGCACAGTGCTTTCGCCAGGCGTCCGCGTAGCTGCGCCGCAGCTCATCGCGTGTGTAGGCCCCGAACGACGGAGGTGGGTCTGCGTTGCTCATGGCGCGGGAGACTTGGTCTTGTGGCGATATTCGCAGAGATCCTCGATGACGCATCGAGGGCAGGCCGGCTTTCGGGCCGTGCACACGTAGCGTCCGTGAAGGATCAGCCAGTGATGAGCATCCTTCAGAAATTCGGCCGGTACGAATTTCATCAGCTTGTCCTCCACGGCGCGGACGTTCTTGCCCGGTGCGAGTCCGGTCCTGTTGGCGACACGAAAAATGTGCGTGTCGACCGCCATGGTCGACTCGCCGAAAGCCGTGTTCATCACCACGTTGGCGGTCTTGCGCCCGACGCCCGGCAGTTCCTCGAGCGCTTCGCGGCTGCGCGGCACCTCACCACCGTGCCGCGACATGAGCGCCTCGCAGGTTGCGATGATGTTCTTTGCCTTGCTGTTGTAAAGCCCGATCGATTTGATGTACGGCGTGATTCCCGAGAGGCCCAATGCGAGGATCGAGGCGGGTGTGTTTGCGACGGCGTAGAGCGCCGACGTTGCCTTGTTGACGCTCTTGTCCGTCGCCTGAGCCGAGAGAATCACCGCGATCAACAGCTCGAACGGCGTGCGGTAAATCAGTTCGGTGCGCGGGTCCGGATTGTTCTCCCGCAGTCGTTCGAAGATTGCCCGGCGCTTTTGAGGATTCACGGATGACGCATCAGGACGGCGCGGCGGTCCGGCTTGCGGCCCCGGCCTTGAGCGCCGCCAGTTCCCGCTGTCGCTCCTGCACGCGCTTTTCCAGGCGGCCGACGTGGGCATCGTAGCGCTCCCGGTTGCGTGCCGGCTGATCGACCCCCGGCGCCGGTCCCGGCCGCATTTCGATGCAATCGACGGGGCAGGGGGCAAGACACAGCTCACAGCCCGTGCACCGCTCCACGAGCACCGTATGCAGGAATTTCGGGGCTCCCACGATGGCGTCGACCGGACAGGGGGGCAGGCAGCGGGCGCACCCGATGCAACGCGCCTCGTCGATCCACGCGACGCTCGGTGGCGACTCGGCGCCGTTTGCGGGATTCAGCGGCTTGAACTGCCGGCCCAGCAAGGCGGCGAGCGCCCGAATCGTCGCGGCGCCCCCCGGGGGACATTGGTTGATGTCCGCCTCGCCGCGCGCGATGGCGGAGGCATAGGGGCTGCAGCCCGGATAACCGCACCGGGTACATTGGGTTTGAGGCAGCAACGTGTCGATCCGCGTCTCCAGCCGCGCCTCGCCGACCGCGCCCTCGGATGCCGCTTCCCCGCCCATACGTCACTTGACCCGCATGCCGGGGGCCGCACCTGAATCGGGAGACAGCACGAAGATGTCCGACCCGCCGGGACCGGCGGCGAGCATCATGCCCTCGGAAGTGCCGAAGCGCATTTTGCGGGGCTGCAAGTTGGCGACCACGACGATGAGCCTGCCGACGAGCGCCTGGGTGTCATAGGCTGAGCGGATGCCCGCGAATATCTGCCGCTCGCCGAGCTCCCCCACGTCGAGGCGCAATTTCAGAAGCTTGTCCGCGCCCGGGATGAGGTCGGCCTCGAGAATCTTCGCCACGCGCAGATCGATGCGCAGGAATTCGTCGATGGAAATGGCCGCTGGGGTGACGGGTTGCGCCGCGGCTGATGTCGTTGCGGCGGCCGGTGTCGCTCCCGCCGCCTTCCGCGTTGCTTCACCCGCCGCGGGCTCGATCAACGCGGATACCGACTTCGCATCGAGCCGCGTGGCGAGCGGTTCGTACGGCAGGATGGACGTGCCGAGCAGGGGTTTCGAGGCACTCTCCCAACTCCACTGCGATTCACCCAAAAAGCGGCGTGCTTCGGCCGCCATGTTCGGAAGCACGGGCTGCAGGTAGATCATCAGCACCCGAAACAGATTCAGCCCCTGCGTACACACGGCCTGCACTTCGACGGCCTTGTCCGGCTGCTTGGCCAGGGTCCAGGGCTTGTGGGTGTCGATGTATTGGTTCGCCCGATCCGCGAGCGCCATGATCTCGCGCATCGCGCCCGCCGTGTCGCGCTTCTCATAGGCGGCTGCGATCGTCTCGCCGGCCGCGGTGAAGGCGGCCTGGAGCGAGGGGTCCGGCAGCGCGGCCGCGAGTGTGCCGCCCGAGCTCTTGGTGATGAAGCCGGCGCAGCGGCTCGCGATGTTGACCAGCTTGCCGACGATGTCCGAATTCAGCCGGCTCACGAACTCCTCGAGGTTGAGATCGAGGTCGTCGATGCCCGGACCGAGTTTTGCGGAAAAATAGTAGCGCAAATACTCCGGCTTCAAGATGTCGAGGTAGCGGCGCGCCGTGACGAACGTGCCCCGGGACTTGGACATTTTCTGGCCGTTGATGGTCAAGAAACCGTGTGCGTGGACGCTCGTCGGCCGTCTCATGCCGGCAGCCTCGAGCACCGCGGGCCAGAACAGCGCGTGAAAGTACAGGATGTCCTTGCCGATGAAGTGGTGCAGCTCTGCGGCGGAATCCACCGCGAGGAAGTCGTCGAACTTCAATCCCGTGCGCTCGCAGAGCTGGGTGAGGCTGCCCAGATAGCCGATCGGCGCGTCGAACCAGACATAGAAATATTTTCCGGGCGCGTCCGGTATCTCGAAGCCGAAATACGGCGCGTCGCGCGAGATGTCCCAATCCTTGAGTCCCTGCGCGAACCACTCCTCGAGTTTGCGGGCGACGCTTTCCTGGACGGCGCCGCTGTTGACGAATTCGATCAGCCGCTGCTCGAACGCGCTCAGCTTGAAGAAATAATGCTCCGATTCGCGCCACACCGGCGGGGTTCCGCTGACCACGGAGATCGGATCCTTGAGATCCGCCGGCGTGTAGGTGGAGCCGCAGTTCTCGCAGGAGTCCCCATACTGGTCCGCCGTGCCGCACACCGGGCAGATGCCCTTCACGTAGCGATCCGGCAGGAACATCTTCGCGCTGTCGTCGTACGCCTGTCGGACGGTCTTCTTGTCGATGCCGCCGCCTTCGCGGATGCGCAGGTACATGCGGTTGCACATGGCCTGGTTCTCGGCGGAGTGCGTCGACCCGTAGTTGTCGAAGCCGATCAACATGTCGGCGAGATCGCGCCGATGCTCGCCGTTGACCTTGTCGATCAGCGCCTCCGGGGTGATGCCCTCGGCCTGAGCCTTGAGCATGATCGGCGTTCCATGGGTGTCGTCGGCACCGACGTAATAGCACTCGTGGCCGCGCAATTTTTGGAACCGCACCCACACGTCGGTCTGCACGACCTCGAGGATGTAGCCTAGGTGGATGGGGCCGTTTGCGTACGGCAGGGCGCTGGTGACCAGAATTCGGCGTCGATTGGGCATGCGAAAATTATGCCACGGCGGCGCACCGCCAGGCGCCGCAAATGCGGGCGGGAGGGTCCCGGAGGGGCAGCGGCCGCTCTAGTCGGCTTCGCGCAGCGCCTCGAATCGCGACTTGTTGATCGCCTTTTTGTAGGCTTCCTTGCCGGTGATGATGCGCTGATCGAGGAGCGACTGGATCGCGGCGTCCATCAGCCGCATGCCGGAGGCAGAGCCGGTTTGCATGCCATTTTCCAGCTGATCCATCTTGCCCTGGCGGATCAAATTGGCGATGGCCGGGGTATTGATCAGGATTTCGAGCGCCGCCACCCGCCCCTTCTTGTCGGCCTTCGGAATGAGCTGCTGGGATACCACCCCGCGCAGGCTCGTCGAGAGCATGGTGCGCACGTGCGGTTGCTTGTCGGCCGGGAACGCATTGATCAACCGGTCCACCGTGGCTGCGGCGCCGTTGGTATGCAGGGTCCCCATGACCATGATGCCCATTTCAGCGGCGGTGACGGCGATGCTCATCGTCTCCAGGTCGCGAAGCTCGCCGACCAATATCACGTCGGGATCCTCGCGCAGTGCCGACAACAGGGCGCTCGAGAAGGTCGCGGCGTGCACGCCGATCTCGCGCTGGCTGATGAGGCAGTTCTTTCTCTTGTGGACGAACTCGATCGGATCCTCGATGGTGAGGATATGACCCTTCTCGCGGGTGTTGATCTCATCGATCATCGCGGCAAGCGTGGTGGATTTGCCCGAGCCGGTCTTGCCCGTGACGAGGATCAACCCATTGTTCATCTTGCCGAGATCGCGTACGGCGGTCGGCAGCTTCAGCTCATCGGCGGTCTTTGCGTTGGACGGGATCACCCGAAAAACCGCGCCCATGCCATTCAACTGGCGCATGACGTTGACCCGGAATCGGGCGACTCCCGCAATGGCGTGGGCGAAGTCGGTGCCGTCCTTGGACTCGAAACGCTCCACCGAGAGCTTGGGCATGATTTCGTACAGCGTGGTCTTGACCATCTCCACCTCGAGGGGCTCGGGGCGCAGGGGCTTGAGCTCGCCGTACTGGCGCACGCGCGGCACGTCGCCCGCCAGAAAATGCAGGTCCGAGCCGTCGCGCTCGATCACCTGCATCAAGAATGCGTCGATGGCGGCCATGGCGTCAGGAGGCCGCGGTCTCGACCGGCGGAGCGCCGCTCATGTCGCTCACGTACCGCTGGAACTGTCGCTTGTCGTTGGCGTACAGGTAGGCCTGCTCCGGATCGATCTCCTTGGCCGCGATGGCCGCCAGCAGCGCCTGATCCATGAGCTGCATGCCGTACTCCTTGCCCATCTGTAGCTGACTCGGAATCTGGTGGGATTGATCGGTCATGATGAGCTTGCCGATCGCCTTGGTGAGCACCATCACTTCACAGACGGCGCGCCTGCCGCGGTGGTCGGGCGTTTTGAGCAACACCTGGGTGATGACGGCGATGAGGCTCGAGGCCAGAAAGCTCTTGGTCTGCTCGCGCTCCTCCACCGGCAACGCGTCGATGACCCGGTCGATGGTCTTGGTTGCGCTCGTGGTATGCAGCGTCCCCAGCACCAGGTGTCCCGTTTCGGCCGCGGTCATGGCCATCGAGATCGTCTCCGCGTCGCGCATTTCGCCGACCAGAATCACATCGGGGTCCTCGCGCATGGCGGCACGCACGCCTTCGGCGAACGACGGCAGGTGCGTGCCCAATTCGCGTTGGATGACCTGGCTCGATTTGCTGCGGTGGACGAACTCGATCGGGTCTTCCAGGCTGATGATGTTCAGATTGCGGGTGGTGTTGAGGTAATCGATCATCGAAGCAAGCGTCGTGGTCTTGCCGGTGCCGGTGGAGCCCGTGACCAGGATCATGCCCTGATGCTGATCGCAGAGCTTCTTCACGATCGGCGGAAGCGCCAGCTGCTCGATGCTCGGCATCTGCGTCGGAATCGCCCGGAACGCGGCACCGATGCCGGTCTCCTTGCGAAATACGTTGACTCGAAAGCGCCCCCCTTCGGTGGACACGTAGGAGAAGTCCAGGTCGTGCCCCTCGCGCAGCGTCTTCAGCTGCGACTGGGTGAGCACCTCGGTGATGTAGCCCTCGAGCTCGGCCTCGCCGAGATCGCGGAATTTGATCGGCATCAGATCGCCGTGCATCCGCAGCATGGGCGGAACCCCGACCGCCAGGTGCAGATCGGAGCATCCCTGGGCGACACCCAGTTTGAGGAAGGCGTCGATTCTTGCCATAACGTGAGAGGCTACCCGTAAGCGCTTGGATTTACGAGTGTTTAGTCCTTCGAGCCGCGATAAACGTGAGCTGCGTCTAAAAGCAGGGCGTCCATCTGTCGGTCAAAGCGGGGCGGAGGCGCCGGATCCGGCCGGCGCCCCCGGGGGACATCAGAGAAACTTCTCCAGCGACAGGCGCAGCTCGTCCATCGTCTGGGCGCGCTTGGCCTTGTCCAGCGACATGCATTTCATCACCAGATTGCTGAGCTCCACCGGAAGTGCCTTGTTGATCTCGATGGGCGGCCGCGCCTTGCCCTGAACGTGCTGATACATGACGGACATGTGATCGCCGCGCGAATAAGGCGGGACACCCGAGATGAGCTCGTACAGGATCACGCCCAGACTGTAGATGTCGGCGCGCTCATCCACTTTCTTGCCGAGGATCTGTTCCGGCGCCATGTATTTGGGAGAGCCGATGACGTAACCGGTCTTGGTGAGCTGCGTGTCCGTCTGGCTCTGGGCCGCCGCGACGCCGAAGTCCACGATCTTGAGAAGCCCGGAGTTGTCGATCAGCACGTTCGCCGGCTTCAAGTCGCGATGCACGATTCCGGCCTGGTGAGCGACCGCCATGCCGGTGGCGATATCGATGCCGAATTTCACCGCGCGCTTGAGCTCCACCGGCTTCTCGTTGACGATCTCCCCGCCCAGCGTGTGCGAGGGGAAATATTCCATCGAAATGGCGTAAAGGCCGCGGATGTACAGAAAATCGTAGATGCGGATGACGTTCTTGTGGGTGATCTTGCGGCTGTAGCGCAGCTCGTGCACGAAGCGCTTCATCATTTCCTCGTCGGAGGACACATTCGCGTTCAGGAACTTTAGAATCAGGCGTTCCTCGACCACGGTGTCTTCCATCAGGAGCACGGTGCCGAACGCACCCTTGCCGATCTTTTCGATGAACTTGTAGCGTCCTTCGATCACATCGCCCGGCTTCAAGGTGCCGATGTCGAGCTTGGCGGCCTGTCCCTGGCTCTCGCTCTCCTTCATCACCGCCGACAATTCCTTGTTGTCGATGAGCAGGGTCTTCGAGGGTTCCTGCATCTGCACCGCGCGCTGGTTGGCCGCGACCTGGGTGCTGGAGAAGCGATTGTCGAGCTCCGTCATGGCGCGCGCCACCGCCTGGCTGATGGTCCCATCGCCGTTGGAGATGGCCTGGAATCTGGTGCGAATCGTCTCGGCGCGGCGCTCGTCCGCCAGCTTGGCGAGCGCCGCGATGGCCTCGACCTTGATCTCGTTCTCCGAGCGCTGCAGCATCGGCAGCAGGTGCTCGATGCTCTTGTAGTCCCCGACCCTGCCGATGGCGCGAACCACGGTGGGCAGCGACTTGGCCTCGCCCGCCTGCAGCATTTCGATGAACCGCGGCAGGGCCTTGGTGCTGCCGATCTCCGCCAGCGCATCCACCGCCCGCTCGCTCACCCACCAATCCTTATCCCGGGTCGCCTCGATCAGCTGCGCCACCGCGCGCTCATCCTTGGTCTGGTTGAGGATTTCGATGGCTGCCCGTCGGATGTCCTGGTTTTCATCCTTGATCAGGCTCATCACGGCGTCGACCACGCGCGGACCGCCGATCTTGCCGAGCGCATCCGCCGCCCGCGTGCGCACCCACCAGTCGCTGTCGGCGATCACTTCCAGCAGGTACTTCACCGACTTGGAGTTGCCGACGGCGTTCAGCACCTCGACCGCCGAGCGCCGCGCGTATTCGTTCTCGTCCTTCAGGACTTCCACCAAATGCTTGACGGTGTCCGGATGGTTCGCCTTCACCACCACGTCGACCGCCTTGTTCTGCACCTCGATCTCGGGGTCGCGCAGCATGCTGGTCAGCAATGCGATGTCGACGGGCCCATCCATGCGCGCGAGCGCGGAGAGGGCCGCCGAGCGAATCAGCTTGCTGTTGTCCTTGAGCTGTCGTTGTATCGCCTGCTGCACGTCAGGGCGGTTGAAACGGGACAGCACTTGAATGATGTGCAGACGCGCCAACGGGTCTTTGCCCTCGATGCGCGAAACCAGATCGTCGATCGAGGATTCGTCGGCAATCTCCCCGATGATCTTGAACAGCCCCGAGCGTTCGGTGGCCTCTTGCTGATAGGCGGCGTTCAACAGGTCGCGCACCGTGAAGCGGGATTTCTGTGCGGCGATCACATCGAGGATCGCGGGCTTCGGCATGTCCTCCTTGTTCAAGGCGTCCAGGAGCGCGCTCGGCGGGTAGCCCCGGCTCGAGGAAAGCGCCCACGCGATACCCGAGACCGCCCGGCCGTTCGATTCGGTCATCAGTTTGAGCACATGGGGCAGGGTTTTCGAGTCGATCAGCTTCGACAGGGCCTCCACATAGGCCATCGTTTCCTTCTTCTCCGCGGTGGTCAGGGCGGCGACGATGGAATCGATCGCGTTTGGCCCGAGCGCAACCAGCTTCTCCAGGGCCTTTTGGGCCACCGGACCGCTTGGATTGCCGCTGGACTTGATTTCGGCGATGAGCCGATCAGCGCGATAGTTGGCGAATAAACTCATTCGCTGCCTTGAATACTGCTCCCTGCAATGGCGCCCATTTTCGCTTCATCCGGGGCGACGGCGGGGGTCTTATCTCTCACTTTCACGAATTATGCCATACCGCACGCCGAAGGCCGCCTGCGCTAGAATGACAGGATGATTGCATCTCAAGACGCCGCGGGGGCGATCCGCGACAAACTGGCCACCTATATCGATCCCTATCTGGGGCAGACTTTAGCCCAGGCCAACGCCATAGAATCCGTGTCCGTGCATCGCAATGGGGCGCGGGTCGAATTGAAATTCGGCTTCCCTTGCTCGGACTATGGGGCGGAACTGCTGCCGGCCCTGACCGCCTTCCTGGCGCACGAGCTGGCCGGGGGCTCGCTCGAGCTGAAACTGAGAGCGGATATCACCTCGCACGCCGTGCAGCGCACGCTCAAGCCGCTGGCACACGTCAAGAATATCGTGGCGGTGGCCTCGGGCAAGGGCGGGGTTGGCAAATCGACCACTGCGGCCAATCTGGCGCTCGCATGGGCGGCCCAGGGGGCCCGGGTGGGGCTGTTGGACGCCGACATCTACGGGCCGAGCCAGCCGCAGATGATGGGTTTGGCCGGCACCAAGCCCGAGACGACCGACGGGAAGCACATCACCCCCCTGCGCGCCCACGGCGTGGAGGTCATGTCGATCGGTTTCCTGATCGATGCCGAGCAGCCGATGGTCTGGCGCGGGCCGATGGTGACCCAGGCACTGACCCAGTTGCTCGGGGAGACCAGCTGGGGGCAACTCGACTACCTGGTGGTCGACATGCCGCCCGGTACCGGCGACATCCAATTGACGCTGGCGCAGCGCGTGCCGGTGAGCGGCGCCATCATCGTCACGACTCCTCAGGACATCGCGCTCCTGGACGCCCGTAAGGGCCTGAAGATGTTCGAGAAGGTGGAAGTGAGGGTGCTCGGCGTGGTGGAGAACATGAGCATCCACATCTGCAGCCAGTGCGGCCATGCGGAGCACATCTTCGGCAGCGGCGGCGGAGCGCGCATGGCGGAGCAATACGGAGTGCAGCTGCTGGGCGAGCTGCCGCTCGACATCCGGATTCGCGAGGAGGCCGACAGCGGGTTGCCGACGGTCGCCGCGGATCCCGGCAGTGCCCGCGCGCTCGCCTATCGACAGATGGCTCGGCGCGCAGCGGCGCGTCTTGCGACCTTGAACAAGGACTACAGCTCCGTGTTCCCCAAGATCACCATCGAGGCGTCATGAGCATCAAGAGTGATCGGTGGATCCGGCGCATGGCCGCCGAGCACGGCATGATTGAGCCCTTCTCCGCGGAGCAGGTGCGCGTCGCCAATGGCGGCAAGATCGTCTCGTATGGCACCTCGAGCTACGGTTACGACGTGCGCTGCGCGGACGAATTCAAGATTTTCACCAACATCAATTCCACCATCGTCGACCCGAAGAGCTTCGATGAGAAGTCCTTCGTGGATTTCAAGGGACCGGTTTGCATCATCCCGCCGAATTCGTTCGCGCTCGCGAGCACGGTGGAGTATTTCCGGATTCCGCGCACGGTTCTCACTGTTTGTCTCGGAAAAAGCACCTACGCGCGTTGCTTCAGCGGCGATACCCGGGTCGCGCTGGTCGATGGAACCGCGCTGACGCTCGAGGAAATGGCAACGCGCCACGCTTCGGGCGAGCTCTTTTGGGGGTACAGCATCGGGCCAAACGGGCGATTGATCGTCACCTGTCTGGAAGCGCCCCGGTTCATCGGCAGGGACTCTCTCCTCGAGGTCGAGTTGGACAATGGCGAGCGCATTCGCGCGACGCCCGACCACTTGTTCATGAGGCGCGATGGGCGCATGGCTGCAGCCAGTGAGCTTCGAGCCCGCGACGCGCTCATGCCCCTCTACCGCGATCTGGCGCGAGGCTATGAGATGGTTTATCAGCCGATCGACGGATTCCTCTATCCGACGCACCGACTGGCCGATGAATGGAACCTGCGGCACGAGATCTATACCGATACCCCGGGGACTCATCGGCATCACATCGACTTTGAGCGAGCACCAGTTGCCCTTCTACAAAGCAATCCGTCGGTGTTCCGTCGATTTCCAGAGGTCCTCGATAAATTCAGGGGCACTTCCGCCTATCGCAATCACAAAGTGGTCGCTGTTCGAGAGCTGCCCGGCGATCACGACGTGTACTGCCTCAGCGTGCCCGAAGCCGGCAACTTTGGATTGGATTCGGGGGTCTTCGTCAAGAATTGCGGCATCATCGTCAACGTAACGCCTTTGGAACCCGAGTGGGAAGGCCACGTCACGCTCGAGTTCTCCAATACCACGCCGCTTCCCGCCAAGATCTACGCGAACGAGGGCGTCGCGCAGATGCTGTTCCTGGAGTCGGACGAGGTCTGCGAGACTTCGTACAAGGACCGGGGCGGCAAGTACCAGGGCCAGCGCGGAGTCACGCTGCCGAAGACCTGAGCGTCGCCGCCGTGGGCGATGGATTCCGGCGCGCGGCGCTCAACGCTGCAGCGACTTGATCCGCATTGCGAACTCGAGTTTGCCGTCGCGGCTGCGCTCCGCCTGCACCGGCACGAAACCCAACGAGGGCGCGAACCACATGCGCAGCACCCGGCTGTCCGTGGGGCTGCGTCGGCTTGCGACGATCACCGTATCGAGCGAGCCGATCGCAGTTCTGAGCTTCGCGTCCCCCTCGCGCGTGTAGAAGAATTCCTTCATCTGGTCCTTGTCGATGATGTTGAAGGTCGGGGGCAGCGTGCCGTTCTTGAGGTCCATCATGATCTCGACCTGGATGGACATCAGATCCTGGGCTCCGGGTTTCAGGGCCAGATCGATGGGTTTGCCCTCGGAAGATCCACGGGCATGCGCGGCATTCCAGTCGAATTCGAATGCCACGAACGAGGAGCCTTCCTCGCCGCGGTACCGTTTCGGGCGTATGTGATTGTCGACCACGCTGAACCAGCTTTGTTGAGTCACGTCGTGGGAATAGACCAGCCGGAATATCCCGCGGGCGCTGATGGTCCACTTGTAGTGATACTGCCCGGGCTGCGCGTCCCGCTCCAACTGAAGATCGCTAGTGCCGACCGAGATGTCGCGCCACTCGGCCACGTAATGGGCGGCGAACGGCTCCGGGCCCGCGTTTGCGGGGTCGGCCGGCATATCAGTCGAACGCGACGGTGCCGCAGCGAGCGATGCCGCTGCCAGGCATCCGGCCATGACCATCCACCGCCCCCGTGTCCCTCGTGCGCACATCAACGACTCCCTGAGCATCATCGATCGTCGCTCCCATCGTAGAGCACCGGGCTGGAAAGTGCCTGATTGTCGAGCCAGGCGCGCCCTTCCGCGCAGCGTAACCTGCCCGTGCAATGCCAACGGACCGCCAGGGGATAGATCCGATGCTCGAGCACGTGCACTCGGGCGGCAAGCTGCCCGGCATCCTCTCCCGGCTCGACCGCCAGCCTCCCCTGGATGACCCGAGGGCCGCCGTCGAGCTCGTCGGTCACGAAATGCACCGTGGCGCCGTGCTCCTGGTCGTGAGCGTCAAGCGCCCGTTGATGGGTATGGAGGCCCGGATACTTCGGCAGGAGCGAGGGATGGATGTTGAGGATCCGCCCGGGAAAGATGGCCAGGAACTGCGGGGACAATATACGCATGAAGCCGGCGAGCACGACCAGGGACGGCGAGTATTCTTGAATCAGCCCGGCGAGCTCGGCATCGTAGGCGATCCGCTCAGCGGTGGGGGCGCCACGGCCGGGTGCGGGCAGGGCGCGTGCCACTATGCCGAGGGCCGCCGCGGTCGCGAGACCCGCGGCCTCCGGTTGGTCGGAGATGACGGCCGCGACCCGATAGCCCATGTGCGGATCGCCGCTCCGCTCGACGAGTGCCCGCATGTTGGTCCCGCGTCCCGAAATGAGGACGGCGACGGGCATTCGATTGTCCAGGCCGCTCAAGCGATAACCACCCCGCGGGTGCCCGAGCGTACCTCGCCGATCACCCGCGCCGGCTGACCCGCCTGGCTCAGGACGGCGATGGCGCGGTCCGCATCTCCCGGGGCGACCTGTACGGTCATGCCGATGCCGCAATTGAACACGCGATACATTTCCTCGTCGGCGACGCGACCCTCGCTCTGCAGCCAGTCAAATACCGGATCCCGGCTCCAGGAGCGGCGTTCGAGCACTGCTTCCAGTCCCTCCGGTAGCACCCGCGGCACATTATCGACAAGGCCGCCGCCGGTGATGTGCGCGAGCCCGTGCACCCCGATTTCAGCCATCAGCTTGAGCAGCGGCTTGACGTAGATGCGGGTGGGGGCCATGAGTCGATCGATCAGCGCGGTTCCCTGGACGGGCGCGGCGACATCGGCCGCGCTGACCTCGAGGATCTTGCGGATCAACGAGAAGCCGTTGGAGTGCGGACCCGATGAGGGCAATCCGAGGATCACGTCGCCCGGGCGCGTGAGCGATCCGTCGATGATTCGATCCTTGTCCACGACCCCCACGGCGAAGCCGGCAAGGTCATAGTCCTTGCCGTGGTACATGCCGGGCATTTCCGCCGTCTCACCGCCGACCAGGGCGCAGCCCGCCTGCACGCAGCCCTCGACGATTCCCGCAATGACGCGCTCCGCGACATTCACATCGAGCGCACCGGTTGCATAATAGTCCAGGAAGAACAGCGGCTCGGCGCCCTGTACGACCACATCGTTCACGCACATGGCGACCAGATCGATGCCCACCGAATCGTGCCGCCCGCTGTCGATAGCGAGGCGCAGCTTGGTTCCGACACCATCCGTGCCCGACACCAGCACGGGCTTGCGATAGCGCTCCAGCGGGATCTCCACCAGCGCGCCGAATCCTCCGATGCCTCCCAGCACCTCGGGGCGCAGCGACCGCTTGACACGCGGCTTGATGCGCTCGACGAGCTCCTCCCCGGCGTCGATGTCGACCCCGGCGGAGCGATAGGTGACCGGTGTACGCGCAGGCTCTGTCATTCGATTCCCTTGTTCGATTCGGTGGGCTGGATGGCACGCATCCGCCGGCCCGGCGGGCCGGCAAGCTGTGGTATTTTACACCGATAACTTAAGGGCTTACGCGATTACCCCATGGCACGAGACTACCCCGGCTTTTGGCCCCGATATTTGCACCTTCTGGCGCTTTTGTGCTTGGGCCTCGCCGGCTTTTGTCCGTCCG
>Ga0182012_10000859_pt1 | contig 33419 bp, 31 predicted proteins | sample 612S2SmetaG_FD_120486 | JGI IMG/M metagenome (GOLD analysis project Ga0182012, IMG submission 120486) | Permafrost microbial communities from Stordalen Mire, Sweden - 612S2S metaG | ecosystem: Environmental > Terrestrial > Soil > Wetlands > Permafrost | place: Sweden: Stordalen | collected...
CGGTTCCGGAACGCCAGAGATGACGGAGGCAGTATCGAGACCTTCGAAGGAAGCGCCGCCCGCGCCACCCTTCAACGTAAACACGATGCCTACGTATTGTGACACCGTAGCCGGGTGGGCAAACACGATGCTCGCATTTTCTGGGAGACCAGTGTCAGGTGTACCAACCGAAAGCGATAACGCAGGTGTGCTGCCGAGGCACAAACCATTGCCAACGTAAGATACGTCGTTACAGAAATACTCGGTGACTTGAACGCTGCCAGTCACGTCGAGGCCCATATCATCGCCGGTGATGACAGGTGCCGGGTCAATAAATATGTCGTAGTCGATTTCGAACTGAACTGTTTGCCCGGGGGCGGCTGTCACGGGACCGAACGAAAAGCCTGAGCCAGAAGGCGTAACCGAAACGGTGCTCGCTGCCGGTGCGTTAGAGCCCGGAATGTAACTCATGTTGTAATAATCGAGAATTCCGATAGCGCAGCCACCGGTAGCAGGCGGATTGGCGGTCGTAGAAATGTAATTTGCCAGTGAAGCCGTGGAGCAAGACGGCAAGGTGCTTACGGCAAAAATTGCCGAGTATGATCCCGCAACGAGCAGGGACAAGCAGAGTTTTATAGAAATGGAACGTTTTCGACCCACAATCACCCCTCCAGTAATCGTTTTAACCATCCAAAGTGTAGCAGCAAATTGCAGCATTTCGAAAGTTTTAGTACGTACTGAACTATAGTCCCGCAGCAATGCGCATTGCAACGATGGTCATGTCGTCGTGTTGTTCGGCCCCGTTGGCCCATTCGTCGGCCGCATGCACCAGGGCATCATTCACTTGTTTCACGGAAGAACCGCGATGTTCGACCAAAACCTGATCAATTCGCTCCTCGTCCCAGAATTCACCCGCGGCATTTTTCGCCTCGCTAATGCCATCGGATATGCAGACGAGCAAAGAACCGGGTTTCAGAGGAACGGTTCGCTCAATGTAATTACCGGGGTCGAGAATACCGATTGGCAGATTGGTACCGGCAGGGCGCTCAATCTCGCCGTCGCGCGAGACGATGAAGGCGGGGATATGGCCCGCGTTCACGTAGCGAATTTGTTTGCGGTCGGCACTCACAACGCCGCAAAACAGAGTGGAAAACCGGTCGTCGCTGGAACTGCGGTGCACGGCTTGATTGAGTTCCTGAACCACGTAACGCAGGTCTTTGGAATTACGACTGAGCAAACTGCGCAGCAATGTGTGGATGCTGGCCATAAGCACGGCAGCGGGGATACCTTTGCCGGAAACGTCTCCGAGCGTGAAGGCGAATGAGCCATCATCTAGCGGTAGAAGATCGTAGTAATCACCGCCCACCATGCGCGCGGAACGGCAAAAGCCGCTGTATTCAATGCCTGAGGACTCACCCTGCACGGGAGGAAGAAGGCGCATCTGCACATCGCGGGCGATATCCAACTCGTGGCGCAACAAGCGGGCGACGTCGGCCTCGCTGCGGAGCCGTTCGGCTTGAATGGCGGAGGCTGCATAGGCTGCCATCAAGCGCAGTAATTCGGCATCTTGCGCGCTAAACCCGCCTGGTTTGTTTAAGACCTGCAAAGCGCCGATGACTTTATCGTCGGCGCGCAAGGGGACGCACAAAATGGATTCGGTTTTATATCCGCTGGATTGATCCATTTGGCGATGAAAGCGCGGGTCATTGCTGAGATCGTTGGCGACTATGATTTCGTTTTGCGAAATACAGGCACCTACCAAGCCAGTGGATTGAGGGATGCGAACCTCACCAATGCCATCGGCCACGCGCGTCCAGAGCTCACCTTTGGCCTCGTCAATCAGCCACACGCTGGAACGATCGCCATCTACCAGATCGCGCGCTAACGCGGCATTGAGTCCGATCAGCGCAGAAATGTCCTGCTCTTTGCTGATACGCACGGCGTGCTCAAGAATGACGCGTGTGATATCACGGCCACCACCAGCGCCATTCGCCAATTGTTCGATCTTGGACTCCATTGATACGGCCATAGCCAAAATGCTGAGTCGACAAAGTTCACCGACCGTTGCACACAAGCTAGCACAAGGTGTGCCTTTCCATTATTGTCTCCAACTTTAGGCCATGTTGACTAGTACTGAAACGTTGGGCAGGTACGGGGCATCAGACGATTGACCAATAGTAGGTATAAAAACCGATCCAACAAATGGCCAGCAGACCGAGGGCCGCCAGAGGGCTGGCCTGGATTTGGCGGCGAAAGGCCATGCCTAGCAACGAGGCGGCGCCCCAACTCAGCAGGAATCGCGGGAAGCGGCCAGGAACGCTCATGGCCATAAAGATTTCAAAGGGGGCGTGGCGGGGAGCATTGACGGCATAAGTTTTATAAGGAACGCCGGAAAACGCGCCCAAAGCCATGGCGAACATACCCCGCTCTTGCATTTGCCGGTCGGCATGCTCAAGAGTGTGCAATTTGATAAAAGGCACGTGCAGCAACACATTCTTAGCTTCATCGGGGTATTTATCGGCGGCGGTGTAAAGCAAAGCACCCCCCAGCAATGCGCCAATCAAAACGGCGATCATTTGCGCGAATGATTTTCTGGGTGCGAACAGGGCGGAGGCGGTAATGATGATATCGGGGACAAGAAAGAAAACCGTAGCTTCCGCCAAACCCCAAAGCACACCAAGCCAAATCTGCGATAAACGGACCCCCCAGGCTTCAAATCGTTCTAATTCCTGATCGTCACTCATAGGTTGATGGACGGCGCCCAGAGCTGTAGTACTACAGCCAAGGCGGAAATTCTCCTTTGTTCGTTATGTCTTGAAACTGTTGTTGCAAGGCGAGCATGAATTGATCACGATCGCCATTCCACTGGACGCGTTCGCCTACGAAAATATCGCAGAAAAAGGGCACCAGCAAGGCTTCGCCGCGGGGCAGCGACTTACCCGCGCCGTGAATAAAGATGGGGATGATGGGTGCGCCGGCATTCCTCTTGACGACATGCGCCACGCCGGACCGAAATTCGCCCAGGCGCTCCGCTTCGCCGCGTGTGCCTTCGGGGAAAAGTAGGATGATCTCACCGTTAGATAGAGCGGCATCGACGGCGGCTAACATGGCAACAGCACCGCCTCGATTGGTTCGATCGACTGGAATAATTCGTAAGACACTCAAAGCAAACCAGCCTAGCAGAGAGTTACGCAAGAAAGAGTCGGCTGCGGCTACCGGCCTTATGCGTTTTGCCAGAGAAAAGGGAAAGAGCGAGAGTAGGACAACGGTATCGAGGTGACTGTTGTGATTGGCAATGATGATGGCCGGCCCGTGCGCGGGCAAGCGCAGGCGGCCGCGAACATTGAGTCCCAGAACCACTAAGGCCAGCGGCTTGACCAACAGAAAGTGAAAAAGTAGCCTGCAGAATGAAGCCATTCCTACGACGTTAGTAATGAAGATATCGAATGAAATGAAAAAATAGCGGGGCGGTGTAAGTCAGGCTGTCGACCCGATCGAGAATTCCGCCATGTCCTGGTAGCATACTGCCACTGTCTTTGAGATGCAAGTCGCGTTTGACGGCAGAGACGGTGATGTCGCCGAAAAATCCGCCGACGCCGATGATGAGCCCAGCGCCTAAGGATTCGTAACGGGAGAGCGGGGTTAGGAGAGGAGCGAGCCAGTATGCGAGCGCTACGGTGGTTAGGACGCCGCCCAGCAGGCCGCCCCACGTCTTGCCGGGACTGACACGCGGCACAACTTTGCGGTGGCCCAGCGTACGGCCCCAGACGTACTGCATGATGTCGTTCAACTGGGTGAGAACGGCAACATACAGAATTAGCGTTTCGCCGCCGGGCTGGCGGCGGCCCCAGACGGAACCACCGGGAAACGGCAAAAGCAGAAGCGCGGCGAGATGGCTCAAGCTGTATACGGACGTCATCAAGCCCCAGTACAACGTGCCTACGGCGGTGAGGAATCCAGAGGTTTCGCCAATCATGACCATCCGCAGGGGCAACAGCAGGAACATGTAGACGGGAATGAAGATGGCGAACATGCCGTACCAGCCGACATAGACCCACCAGAACTGGACGAAGATGGCGAGATAGGCATAGAAAAGAACGCGACGGTCGGCGCGCCGCGTGGGGATAAGTGAGAAATATTCTTTGAGTGCAAGAAAGCTGAGAAAGGCAAAGAATGCGAGAGCGACGCCGCGGCCAGGGATCATAGCGCCGAGGAAGAAAAAAGCGATTACCCGCCAAGTGCGGACGCGGGCGGCGAGTTCGGAGAAGTCTGCAGACGGACGCAGGCGGCGAAAAACCAAAACAGCAAGAGAGGCGATGGCTAGCAGGATGAGAGCGCCCAGCAGGACCGAAAGGAATGCTGGATTCACTGACCTCTCCAAAGGGCCATACGCGCGCGGTTATAAATTGTGTACGCGAGCAGGCCCAGCATAGCGGTCAGCAGCACATTCTGCCAGATGCCCATAGGTACACCGAAGCCGATGAGCAAAGCGATGAGACCGAAGACAAAGGCGCGGTCGGATTTGCCCATTGGGCCATCGTAACGGCGCGCTGAGCCGACCATAAGTCCGAGGACGCCGGCCATTTCACTGATGATGGCGAGCACTACCACAAGCACGATCAACACCGGAGAAAAGCGCCAACCGAGGGCGAGCGGCAGGTAGAGCCCGGCATCGGAAATGACATCGCCGAGTTCGTTCAATAAGGCGCCCAAGCGGCTTTTGAGTTCAAATTCCTTCGCCAGCATGCCATCGATGGCATTGAGGGCCATGCGAAGAAAGAGCGCGGGCGGCAGCAACAGAAGAGCGCGCGGCGATCCGGCCTTGAAGCACAAGACCGCGCCCACAAGCAGCGAAAGAATAGCGGCCGCCACGGTTACCTGATTCGCAGTGACGCCCAGGTGATACAGCAGACGCGTGGGCGGCCGCAGCAAGTTCTGAAAGGCAGGCTTCAAATCGTAAATAGTGCGTGGCAACCGGTTAGCGTTCCAATACTTCTTTGTATGTATTGAGTTCGACTTTCTTCGGGGCTTCGGCGAAATCGAAATCGTAAGTTTTGGTGGTATTGCCAACCGCGGGCAACTGGCCGAGGCGGATGAACCCTTTGCCGAAATCGGCAAACACAGGCACAAGCATAACGAAATTGTCACTCACCTGGCTTTGCGTGATACTCATGTGCAAGTGAGTTTTGCCGTCAGGCCCGGCTGAGGTTTGGTAATCGAAATCGTATTTGGGTACATCGGTACCGTAGACCCATTGGCGGAAGAACCAATCGAGCCGACCGTTGTTCTCAAGGTCGATGGCGTGCGGCATATGCTTTTCGGCGATGGCTTTGAACGTTTCGGTGGAGGCCGGCATTTCGCGGTGAGTTTCGACAAAATCATGCATCATTTCGATGAAGGCTTTATCTTGATCTTTGTTCGAGTAGAAGAGCGAACGAAGCATGGCGAGGATATAGGCGCCTTTGGGATACGTCACGTTTTGATAGGCGCTTTGCGAACGGGGCGAGATAAGGCGCAAACCAAGCCAGATAGGACCGGCGTCATTGGGCGCGACACCAAACTGATTTTTTTCCATGACTCTCTTCTTGAGGCGCTGCCAGAACTCGATGTAATCCTTTTGCCACTTTGGGCCAACCGCTTGCTGGAGGAAGAGGCCAGCGGAGAACTCTGCGAAACCTTCCGACAGCCATTGATCGTGATAGGAGGCCCAGCCGACACTGTGGCCCCACCACTGGTGCGCTACCTCATGCGGTGTGACTTCCTGAACGAAGGCCGTGGCGTTGTTGTTGATCTGGTTGAAGAGTTGCCAGCGCTGAGTGGAATCCAGGTAGGCCATGATGGGCAGGTAAACCAGATTGGGCCATGATTGTCCGAAATTGAAATTCGGCTGCTCGGTAATGGCCAAAGTGGTAAACGGACTCTTGCCGAAGTAGTAGTTACAGATTTGCAATTCGGCACGGGTCTGATCCAGAGCGTATTTCGTCATCGCGTTGGGGGCAATGCTCTGCGCGGCCGGGTTGTGAGCGAGAAAATCCGGGAGTTCCGTCAGATAGAAGCCGGAAATATCGATGCCTGTCTTGTCATCGTGCAGTTCGACTTTCTTGTAGTCGCCGTAATTGAAGCCAGCGACCATGACAGGATTGGCGGTGACCCAGTGAGTGACATTCTGACCTTCTTCGATTGAGTCACTTTGCAGCGTGCCGACACTGATCAGATGGTATTTTTTCGGAATGCGGAAAGTCAGATCATAGGTAGCACGGTCGACAAGAAAGTTCAGATTGGGATACCAGGCTTCACGGGCACCAATGTAGAAACTGCCATTCCCCGCTTTAGTAACAACTTTGTCGCCCGAGTACTCGATGGTAAGGGCATACTCTTTTTTGAGTTCGGCGGGCGCGGGAAGAATGGCATAAAACGAACCATCGGATTTGCGGCTCTCTTGGACGTAAGACACTTCCGCACCATCGGCGGCGGTGACTCTAGTCACGCGAAGGTTGGGGAGGAGGCCGAACTTGATCACTCGTTCACCCGCCACAACCGGTTCGAACGTGACAGTAGCCACGCTGGTTAAGTGGTCGTTATTGCCAAGAACGGTTTCGACTTTGAATTTGTGCGCAGTCACGAAGCGGCGTTCTTGATGGGAGTTCGCCATGTGCGCCGGATATTCGGCTTGTGTGTGGGAGAGATACCAAATGCCGTCATCCATGCCTTGCGGATCGAAATTGACAAGGCCGATCTCTTCGGGCGAGCCTAGCTGCGGAATGGCACCGCCTCTAGCCTGGAAATTAAAGCGCAGATCTTTGTGCTTGTCGCCGTGAATATAAGCCCTGAGAAAACTGTGTTCCGGCACTTGGTTATAGAGCCACGAGAGAACCTCGGCATCAATGTTATCCATTTCGCTGCCGTTGAAAAAACTTTCCGTGAGACTGGTGGGTGTCTCACGGCGGCGGCGCACTTTTTCTTCCCACTGAGAAAGAACGTTGGCGGCGTTGGGTTCGTCGGTTTTCTGTTTAATGGCTCCGGCGAGGTTGTGATTGAAGTTGCCGGAATAACGAAAGACAACGCTGGTGAAGTCTTCGTCCACTTGGGCGGCGTGAGCCCGGCGAGCAATTTCTTGAGCGTCAAGGGGCTGCGCCGGTTTCAACGTGAAGTGGCCGCGGCCGACGAAGATGGCTCCTGTGACTTGGCCGTTGACTGGTTTCAGAAAGGTGAGTGTGCCCTGCTCCAGGCGAATGGTGGCGACATCGAGTTTGAGATCAAATCCCTCGACCTGAAAGGAAGCACCGGTGCTTATGTCGCGCAGTTGACGGTAGCCCGGGTCACTGTTCGCTCGACCGCTGACTTTACCTTCGACAGTGACTTCCTGACGCAGGGTAGCGACCTGGAGAGAAATGGCGATGGTCTGGTTGGAGTTGGAAATGGCTACGGTTCGGGTATCGGGCTCGAAACCATCGGCGGTGGTTTTGACGGTGTAGGAGCCAGGCTTCAAATCTGGCGAAGCGAAGCGGCCTTGTGGGTCGGCGTCAAAGGTGAGCGGGGCGGCGAGATCGCCACCTGAAATTTCGATGTGAGCGCGCGGGGTGGATGCGCCCGATGCGTCTTTGACGGTACCGCTGATGACGGCAGCGGTCATGCTTGAGACGCATAAGCAGAAAAAAATGAATGCAGAAAAATAAGCGCGAGTGAAAAGCGACCCAGCGTGCAACATGAACTTACCTCCGGTGGAAAGTTTTATTGACGGCACGAACGGCGAAAATTGCCCTGTAGATATGAAACCACGACAGAGTTTTAGAGTTGCCCAAAACGGGTGGCAATGCCGGTTGGGCGAGAGGGAAAAATTGGGTGAAGAAGGGGCGAAAGTGGCGGAATATTTCCCTCTCGACCGGTGTGTTTTTGCCGGTTGCTGGGCGGCACCTCGCGAGGGAAATTTGCATGCGTGTGTTTTTAAGCTGTTGCATCCTTTCCCGGCAACTCCTCTCCCAAATCAGAATGCGCTAATCAGGTGTTAAATTGTCGGAGATCGAGCGCGCTCTTCCCGCTAAGTGACTGACAGGCCAACAGATAAAAACTGCAAATTTTTCTGCGCGTCTTGGAGGCCGAGGCGATTCGCAGTCGATGGGCGGCAGGAGTTATACGAGTTATACCGATTCAAGTGGATCAAGCGGAGATCCCTGTGACTTGGAGGACGGCGCTGACCTATGACTTCTCTCACTCGAACAAGCCGGATGGGCCGGTTCTGGAGCAGCTACAATACGCGGTGGCAGGGCAGCGTCCTCCGGGGCGCGGTGGCCGCAACGGACCAAACTGCCAGCGTTGCGGACCCGGAAAAAGCAAGAGCGCTGATCAATGCCGGATTGCCGGAGATGGCGCTCCGTTATCTGCCTGAGTCAGACAAGAGTGTGAGGACGCGACAAGTGAGAGCGCTGGCTCTTTTGAAGAGCGACCGAGTAGAGGCTGCCATGGAGGTGCTAGAGCAGCTAAAGAGCGAAGGAAATTTGGACGGCGAAACTCTCGGATTGCTGGCGGGCCGTTACAAGCAGAGGTGGGAGAAGACACAAATCCGACTGTGGTTTAACGCGGCGCTGGAGGCTTATCGGTCGGCGTGGGAAGGATCTAAGCCGCCTAATCCCTACCTTGGCATCAACGCGGCCTCAATGCTGCTTTGGGACGGCCAAGTGGAAGAGTCGGCTAAATTGACGACTGAGGTATCGGCAGCGATCAACAGCAACAGCTCCGATTTTTGGGACTTAGCGACTCTTGCGGAGAGTTATTTATTGCAGGGCGACCCCGAGAAGGCATTGCGCTTTTATAGCAAAATGCTGGCGGCGGGCCCGGAGCGCTATGAAAACATTTGTTCGGCCAGACGCACTCTGCGGCGCAATCTAAAACACCTAAGTGTGCCTGCAGACAAATTCGAAAAGCTATTGACCTTGCCGACCGTGGTGGCTTTTGTAGGACATGATGTGGATGCACCGGACCGTGCTGTGCCGCGCTTTCCTCCGCATCGGGAGCCTGAGGTGCGGAAACTGATTGCGGATGCATTGATGAAGTTGGAAGTAATGTATGGAGCTAGTTCTGCCAGCGCTGGTGCGGACATCATTTTTCTAGAGGAGATGAAGAAGAGAAACGCTTATGTTCGCGTGATTCTACCGTGCGCGCGAGGGCCCTTCATGCGAGAGTTCTTGAGCAGCGAATGGCAAAGCCGGTTTGAAGCAGCCATGGATCACCCGCGCGCCGAGATCGTTGAAATCACAGCGGGCGATCCGGAAGATTTGTGGAAGAATTTCCAGCCGGAACTTTGGAAGAAGTCCGTGGCACAAGCGAAGCAGCTAGATGAGTTACCTACGCTGCTGACAGTCTAGGACGGTAACCCAGGGTTTATTGGTAACACGGTAGCAGATTGGAAGCGTGAGGATGCGCCGATCAAGCATTTGCCTTTGAACAGTGAGACTTCCTCCGCGAAGGCTTGCGATCCCGCAGCTTGCGCGCTTTTGATCACGCGCAAGCTGCTCTCCACTCTGTTATCGGTGCTAAAGGGCGTGAAGGGTGATCAGTTCGGCGGTGCCTTTGAAGCGCTCTACTTCGTAGGTTCGTTCGGCGCCGGGCGCAACAGTGAAACCGCGTTGGTAGGTTTTCACTCCGTAAGTAGTGAACGGTTGTGACTGGCCGGTGCCCATGATCACGGTGGGAAGAAACAGTGAAAAGGTGATGCCGCCGGTATCGTTGTTGGGCTTCAATAGGACGGTCAGCAGTGTGCCCATGGGCGAGTCCTGCTGGGAGATTTGATCGCCGCTGAAATTGAGTTGGCCTTCCGGGCCGGCGTAGGAAAGCGTGGGCGCCTGGATGGGGTGGCCCACGATGACCGGACCACTGGGATCTAGGTTGTATGTGACTGTCGTCGGGCCGGAGTGGCTGGAGAATTGAAACATGTTGCCGGTCTTCACTAGAGGAACGGCGGCAGTTGCGGTAGTTGACATTTTTGTAAAACCTCTTTGAATGTTATTGGTGGCTCAAAAGCCTGATTCATAGTGGCGGCGTGGCTGCCGGCGTTTCATGGGGTGAAATAATAGGGAGCGTTGTGATGAAGCCTTGCGCGTTTCCTCTTTTGCTGGCTTTTGCCAGTGCGCCTGCGGTTGCCGCTAGTGCGGCGCTAGACCACCAGTTCGCGCAAAACGTGCGGCCGTTTGTACTGAAGTACTGCGCCGGTTGCCACAGCGGAACTATGCCCGCTGCACAGTTCGACATCAAATCGTATACGAGCGTGGAGATGGTTACGAGCGATTTTCCGCGTTGGGCGCTGGTGAGTGACAGACTGACTGCTAAAGAGATGCCGCCGAAGCCTGTGCCCGCGCCACCGGCGGAAGAGACGCAGCAGGTGATCGCCTGGATCCAAGCGTTGCGTGCGGACGAAGTGAAGAAAACGGCGGGCGACCCGGGCGTGGTGCTGGCGCGGCGATTGAGTAACGCGGAATACAACTACACGATGCGCGATCTCACCGGGCAGGATATGCAACTCACTCGCGAGTTTCCTGTTGATCCGGCGAATCAGTCTGGGTTTGATAATTCGGGCGAATCGTTAACCATGTCGTCGTCTCTGCTGAATAAGTATTTACAGACGGCGCGCGCGGTGGCCGATCACCTGGTTCTGAAGATGGACGGCTTTGATTTTGCGAGTCACCCGATGTTGGTGGAAACGGATCGCGAGAAATATGCGATTCAACGCATTCTGCAGTTTTACGCGTCGCAGCCCACGAACTATGCGGATTATTTTGAAGCGGCTTGGCGGTTTCGATATCGGGTAGCGCTGGGAAAACCGCGAGCGACGCTGGCGACGATTGCCGCTGATAGCAAAGTGAGTTCCAAATACTTACCAATAGTTTGGGCGATTCTGCATGACAAAGATGCGATTGGCCCGGTTCTGAAGTTGCAGACGATGTGGCGAAGTTTGCCTGCGCCGAGCGCTAGCGATGCGGATGATGTAAAGACGCAGTGCGCGGCGATGCGGGATTTTGTGGTGAAGATTCGAACTCACACCGCGATGCAGTTTGCGGCTCCGGTGGTAAAGGGATTGCCAGCCGGGTCTCAGCCGCTACTGAATTGGAAGCTGCGGGAGTTTGCTTTGCATCGGCGCGATAGCGATCCGAATGATTTGAGGAACGATACTGATGGGCCCGAGGTGGTGCCGGAGATTCCGAGGTATCCAGGCTTGCATCGGGAGGCGGCTCCGCGTTGGGCGGCCCTTTCGGCGAAGGCACGGGCGGGCGATTTGGATTTGGTTGTCCCGGCGGCAGAGCGCAAACAATACGAAGCGGCGTTCGAGAGGTTCGCGAATGTGTTTCCGGATACGTTTTATGTGACAGAGCGAGGGCGTTATTTTCCGGATGACTCGGAAGATAAGGGACGATTGCTGAGCGCGGGCTATCACAGCGTGGTGGGATTTTTTCGCGATGATGCGCCACTCACGGAGTTGATATTGGATTCGCAAGGGAAGAAGGAGATTGATCGTCTTTGGGAGGAGTTCGATTTCATTGCGCACTTCACGGAACGCACGTGGGTGCAGTATTTCTTCAATCAGAGTGGAGAGGTGCAAGGGAAAGGTGCGGAAGCGGGAACGGACAGGCCAGCGGATCATCAGATAACTGACGCGGAAGTGATTCTGGCTATGCGCGATGCTTACCTAGCAAAGGCAGTGGCTGATCCCAAAAATGACCCCCTTGCTCCGAGAGCGGTTCGGGAACACTTTGATGGACTGAACGCCACGCTGCGGCGATTGGAGAAAGAGCGGCAGGAGGCGGAACCGAAACATCTGGAGGCGCTGCTCCGATTTGCGGCGCGGGCTTATCGCCGGCCCTTAAGCAAAGCAGAACAGGATGATTTGCTGGATTATTACCATTCGCTGCGAACGAAGAATGAACTGTCGCACGAAGACGCGCTGAGGGATTCAGTAGTGAGTGTATTGATGTCGCCCGATTTTCTATACCGGTTTGACCTTTCGGAGACCGGCACGGCGTCGCTGACTCACCATGGCGTGACGCCTCTATCGAGTTATGCGCTGGCAAGCCGTTTGAGCTATTTGCTTTGGGCTAGTATGCCGGACGAAGAATTGCTGCGGCATGCGGCCAGCGGAGATTTGCGGAGGCGCGATGTGCTGCTGGCACAGACGCGGCGGATGTTGAAGGATGCGCGGGTGCGCGGACTGGCCACCGAATTTACAGGGAACTGGTTGAGCTTCCGGCAATTTGAGACGAATAACTCGGTGGATCGCGAACGGTTTCCTACTTTCAACAATGATTTGCGAGAGGCAATGTTCCAAGAGCCGATACGCGTGGTGCAGGACGCAGTGACGAATGATCGTTCGGTTTTGGATTTGATTTACGGAGATTACACCTTTGTAAATCCGCCGCTAGCTGCGCACTATGGCATTCCGAGAGTGACTGGCGATGTCAATAACTGGGTGCGGGTTGACGATGCAGGGCAATATGGGCGTGGAGGTCTACTGCCAATGGCGGTGTTCTTGACGCAGAATTCGCCAGGATTACGAACGAGTCCGGTGAAGCGTGGCAATTGGGTGGTGCAGAAAGTATTGGGCATCCGAGTGCCGCCGCCACCACCAGTGGTACCGGAACTACAGAGTGATGAGTCTAAATCGGATCTGCCGGTGCGTGACATGCTGGCGAGACATAGACAGAATCCTGTGTGTGCCGCATGTCATGCGCGGTTTGATTCTTTTGGACTTGCGTTTGAAGGTTATGGGCCGGTGGGGAATGCGAGGACGAAGGATCTGGCGGGTCGTCCGGTAGACACTTCCGTGACTTATCCGGGAGGGGTGGAAGGGACGGGACTCGAAGGCCTGAAGGCTTTCATTCGAGATCACCGGCAAAAGGAGTTTGTGAGTGGGTTGAGCCGCAAGCTGCTCGCATACTCATTGAATCGGTCGCTGCAAATGTCGGACGAATTATTGCTGGATCAATTGGCGAGCCAGCTTGCGGTAAAGCAGTATCATTTCGATTCGCTACTAGAGTGTGTTGTGACGAGCCCGCAATTTTTGAACAGGCGCGCGCCCGAAGCGCAGTTATCGGATTTAGAGTCCAGGAGGGGAAATTAAGATGTCTCGAGTAACAAATAAGTCGGCTTCTCCGATTTCGCGCCGCACAGTACTGCGTGGGGCCGGTTGTACGATGGCATTGCCGTGGCTGGAGTCGCTGCACGCGTTGGCGGATACTCCGGCCGCCTCGGCATTCCCAAAGCGGTTTGGAGTTGTATTCCTCGGCAATGGCATCAATGAAGATCATTGGAGTGCTGAAGGCCAAGGCGCGGCCATGAAGCTGAGTAAGACGCTTGAGCCGTTGGAACCACTGAAACAGAAGATTAACGTGATTGACGGTCTGTTTGTAAAGGCACTGACCGGACAAGGCATTCATCCGGCGCAAACAGGTAGCTTGTTATCAGGTGCGCATATCTCGAAGGGAGCGATCATCCACTCGGGCATTAGCGTTGACCAGCGGATTGCCAACCACGTTGGAGAAGATACGCCGCAATCAAGCATTGTGTTGGCGTGCGAGCAGCCTATGACTGGCTATCACGAGACGAACTTCTCGATGGCCTATAGCTCCCATATCTCATGGCAGAGCCCTGATTCGCCCGTGCCGGTAGAAGTTTATCCGTCGCTCGCTTGGGACAACCTGTTTGATAACCGTGGAAGTTTGTTGAATCTGAGCATTCTGGATCGCGTGAAAGATCGCGCGCAGGCCCTGTCGAAGAGAGTGAGTGCGACTGACAAGGGAAAGTTGGATGAATACCTGACTAGCGTGCGCGAAGTGGAGAAACGCGTAGAGGGGATGCGCAAAGGCAAGACTGAGGCGGAGGATGCGGCCAAGGCAAATAACACGGTTGCCGCCAAGATGGACCGGCCTGCGAATGGCTTGCCTGAGGATCTCCGCGATCACGCTAAGTTAATGTGTGACATTATTGCCATCGCGTTCCAGACGAACAAAACGCGCGTGGCGTCGCTGATTATTTCGCGCGATCTTTCGGCGATGTATTATCCGTTCCTGGATGTGAAGGACGGGCACCATGCCGCGTCGCATAACAACAACTCCGATGGCTATGAACGGATTGCCCGGTTCCATGTGAGTCAGTACGCGTATCTGGCTTCGAAGTTAGACAGTATGAAAGAAGGAGAAGGCACGGTGTTGGACAACACTTGCCTGATGTTCCTTTCGAATCTTTGGATCGGCCGCAAGCATGATAACTTCCGATTGCCATTGATTTTGGCTGGCGGGTTGGGAGGGACGCTTGAGACTGGGCGGTCGCTGAACTATCTCAATGACGGCGAAGACAATCGCAAGATGTGTAGTTTGTATTTGTCTCTGATGGATCGGTTTGGGCTGAAGCTGGAGCAGTTTGGCGACTCTCAAACAAGGCTTGCGCGATTATAGATGAACCCTGTCAAGATTGCATTGGCGAACGTGAGATTTCCGGCTAACCCGGATGAATCCATCGCGTTAGCGGAAGATGCTGTCGCGCAGGCGGCCCACGCGCAAGCGGAGATAGTGTGCTTTCCGGAGTGCTTCGTACCGGGGTATCGGCAACCGGGAAAGCCGATGCCACCACCCGACGGTGCGTTTCTGGAAAGAGCGTGGTCTAGCGTCGCGAAAGCGGCAGAGAAGGTTGGCGTTGCCGTTGTACTGGGAACGGAACGATTGGTAGGTTCCGATTTGCTGGCGAGTGCGTTGGTCATCCGAAAAGACGGCTCCATTGACGGTTTTCAAGACAAGTTGCAACTGGATCCATCGGAGGAGGGCACCTATGCATTCGGCTGTGGGAGGCGTGTTTTCCAAAGTGGCCGACTGACGTTCGGGATTGTGATTTGCCATGAGGGTTGGCGCTATCCGGAGACGGTGCGCTGGGCGGCGCGCCATGGGGCGGAGATCGTTTTTCATCCGCAGTTTCACGCCGCGGAACCCGGGAGTTATGCGCCTTCAACTTTTGCAGATCCGGCGAATTCGTTTCACGAGAAAGCTATTTTGTGCCGCGCTGCGGAGAATACTTGCTATGTGGCTACGGTCAATTTCGCAAGCACTGGCTCAGCCACGACCTCTGCTATCGTCAATCCCGATGGAACGTTGCTCTGTTATCAGCCCTATGGGAAAGAAGGGTTGCTCGTCGCGGATATCGATCTTGATCTCGCGACAGGCTTGCTCGCGAAACGCTATAAACCTATCGAATGACTTGTTGCCGTTGGCAGGGGGAAGCGTTCGAAGGTGATTTTGGAATAGGCCGAGGTGTCGCCGCATTCATAAAGGATAGCTATGGAGCCATCACGGAGGGCGAGTACGGTGGAATAAGCGGAGGGTCCGGCGTGAATCACGCGTCCTAGAGTCCAAGTCTTGCCTTGATCGGCGCTGAGTCTAAGGGTTAGATTCTCGCGCTTAGCGCTAGCGGCGTTCGTGAAGATAAGCAGATCGTGGTGCTTTCGATGGTAGTGCGTAATGGCAGCATTGCATACCGGATCAATCAGCGTGTTGTCATGTGTAATTGGACCGAAGGTGACACCGCCATCGTTTGACAGTGCAATGGCGCGAGTTGGACCGTTGCGCATGTTCTGGAGGATGACTCCCTCGGATAGTTCGACACATTTACTTTCGTCCGTGCCTGGGGCGATAGCACCACCCACTTTCCAGGTGAGACCCGCGTCGTCACTGTAGGCGTTGCGGGAGGAGATGGTGCCTTGCGCGTCGCGAACCACAAGTGGGAGGAGATAGCGGCCCGTGCTGGTTTGGATGTGGGTGCCGGAGGTAGAGAACAGGGCCTGCCACGCCGGGTCCTTAATTTGAGGAGTTAAATCGCGCGGGCCTGACCAAGTAACTCCGTCGTCATCAGTGAAGATGGCGTGACATTGGAAGGTGGAGGGACCGGTGCGCGCGCCGGGCTGTGCCGTGCCAAAGCCGATGCCGGGAGGTCCATAAGAGTGAAAGCACCAAACGCGGCCTGTCCGGCGGTCAATCAGGAGGGAGGCATCTCCGACTCCGCCCTCGGGGACCTTTCGGAGAGTGGCGGTGGGAGACCAGGTGTTACCACGGTCATGACTTGTGCGGAGGACGAGAGAGATGTTGGCGGGCATGTCACGACTGCTCTCGTGACGGGCGTCCGCGACGGCTAAGAGCGTGCCCTTGCCGGTTTCGATGAGAGCGGGGATGCGATAGGTGTGAACGCCTTGGTCGCCGGCGCAAAAGAGGTCGAGCTTTGTGAAGGAGGCGGGGGTTGCTCGGGCGAATAGGCGAGCAGCAACGGCAGATAGGAGCGCATTGCGGCGCGTGTAGAGCATGCTTTGGACATTGTATGCTGTTCAGCCGAGTGGCACGATTGAAAAGGAATAGAATGGTGCTTCCGAGTTCCTCATGCTGGACCAAACACAAGAGAACCTACACCTGAAACGAGCGCGGGCTGCGGCTGCGGAAGCTGACCTGCGCAAACGCGTGGTAGACGCGCTGGCAAAACTGCTGTGGGAGGAAATGCAAGGACAGCTCTCGCCGGGGGAAACGTACAAGCCGCTTCCCACCCAGCAACTTCAACAGCAACAGCAACAACAGTCGGCCTCAAGGCTTGACGTGTATGAGGTAGAAGCTTTTCTCAATTCACGCGTGAGGAACTGGCCGGAGGAGATGAAGTACTATTTGTTCCGTCACCTGCAGGAGCTTCTGGGTTTGGCCCGGCAGCAGCAACAACAGCAACAGCAACAACAGCAGCAACAGCAACAACAACAGCAGCAGCAACAACAGGAAGCCCGGACTTCTGTCGGCGCGATCCTGTTCAATGCGCTGAGTCCGCAAATCGCACGGGTCGAAGCCGAGGCTGGACGGACCAAACAGATTCTGGATACCGTTGAGGAAACGACGATTGGCCCCATGCGTGGTGGTGGCCCGGTCACCTTGGTACCCGGGGCAGAAATTAAGCCCGAACCCGTTCTCTTCTCTATTTATGGACCGCCGCGCATCGCAGCGGGCAGCCCCTTCACCCTGGATGTTTGGGCCTTCTTGAAAAAGCAACGCGACAAGGTGGATGCGCTGGCGACGCGTCTGGGACAAAAGGCGGCGGAGACTGCGACGGCTAATATCGCGAGATCGAGTGTGCTGGCGCTGCAGATCTACGCGGCTGATTTGGATATACAGGATCCGGTGAGGCCGGTTACCTGGAATGGGCAGGAGACATTCGAGTCTTTCGAGTGCGGGCTGAAGCCGAGTGCAGCGGGACGGTTTGAAGCGGACGGCAAGGTTGTAATCACGCTCAATGGCCTGCTGATTGCGAGTCTTGATTTTTGGATCCGCATTGGCCACGCGCAGACAGATGCGCCCCAGGGCCAGCTTAATCAGACAGCACACCGGCCCGAGACGGCGTTCGCATCGTACGCTAGCGCTGATCGCGGCGAGGTGCTGCGCAGTGTGCAAGGCATCTCCAAGGGTGCGCCGAACCTTGATATTTTTGTGGATGTAGATAAATTGCGGTCGGGGAATGATTGGGAGAAGAAGCTCTACGCGTATATCAGCACGAGCGATATCTTCTATCTGTTTTGGTCAAAGGCAGCGGCTGCGTCGGAATGGGTAACACGTGAATGGCAGTATGCGCTGCGCGAAAAAGGAATTCATTTTATCGACCCATTTCCGCTGGAGAGTCCGCAAGTGGTGTCTCCTCCGAAGGAGTTAGGGACGCTGCATTTTAACGATCGTTATTTGATGTTTATTCTGGCGCAAGAACAGATTGACACCTTGAAAAAACAGACGGCACAGACAGCGGGCTAGGTCGTCCACTCTCTCGGCTAATGATCTGAGAGTTTCCTTTCCGGAAAGACTAGCAATGTTCGGCGGCTTGGCCGATTACCGCGACCTGTTTGCGCATGCGCCAATAAGCGAAGCTCGCGCGGACGCCATTGAACAAAATGGCTATAAAAAGAATAGCCAGTACGCCGGGGAATCGGCCTTGAATCACGACAAGCAATTGCTCCAGGAGGTAAAGTAGGAATCCGACCAAGGCGAAGGGACGCCACATCCTTCTTAGACCCAAACCGATGATCAGGAACAGGGCCGCATCGAGGAGCGCCCATTTGGTGGTGGCCAAGGCAAAAATTGCGGTGAGGCCAGCGATGACGAAGCAGGCGATCGACGCGTTTTCGCATGCTGATTGGGCGTTCGGTTCCGAACTTAAATTTGGCCAGAATAATTCCTTGAGGCGTGAGGTGGGCTTTGGGGTTGAGTCGGCAAGTCCGAGTACTTGCATATGCTGTGTTCCTCCGTTGAGACAGGATATCTTACGTGCCGGCGAACGCACCGCGTTAGGTGGCTCAGTCCTACACTCAAAGTATGCATTTGCGGTTTGCCTGCCAGCCGGGCTGTACGAAGTGTTGCAACGTCAAAGGATTTGTGTACATCACGGAAAACGACTTGCAGCGCATGGCCCTCTACACAGGTTTATCGGCAAAGGCGTTTGAGAAGAAATATGTGGTGCGCTTCAAGCAACTGCTGCGCTTACGGAAACCGCGCAAATCGCAGTGCCATTTTCTGCTGGAGGGCGGGTGTTCGGTCCATGAGGTGAAACCGGTGCAGTGCCGGCTTTATCCGTTTTGGCCGGAATTGGTAGAAGAGCGGCTGCATTGGGAGACGGAACGCATCAATTGCCCGGGCATCGGCAAGGGCGAACTGATCCAGATTGGCGAGGCGTGTGAGATGGCGTCGGAGATGAAAAGCGCATGCCCTGTATGAGAAAGAAAAACGCTAAAGGTTGCCGGCAAGTGGGCCGATAAAGAAAGTAATTAAAAATCACGCACGGTAGGAAATTCTAACTTCCCCCAAAACGAGCCTACCGTGCGTCTTTTTCTTCCAGCTTTGCGAGCTTGGTTATTACTTTATGAATTTATTTTGGGCTCGCAATTTTGGACCGTTTCGCCGGCCGGCTTCGCCGCCCATTTGGGGCAGCGGAAGCGCCAGCCGCAATTCGCGTAAACTATCTGCGATTGCTTTAAATTCTCTTCTCCGATTCACCCTTCATCAGTGCATCAATGGCCAGCTGCAATTCGCGTAAACGATCTGCGATTGCTGGCTGGCCTTCGCCGCAACTGTCGCGTGCCAGTTCACTGGCTTCGGCATAAATCGCCTCTGCTTTCGACAGCGCCGCATTTCCATCACAAAACTGAGCCGCTCGATAGGCGGTTCGCGCCACGGCCACAAAGATAAAGGCGGAATTGATTTCGTTCTCAATTAGTCCCGCCAGCAACTTTTGCGTGATATCGCGCAAACCCGTTTCCGGGCTAGGCGTTTCTCTCGTCCGTTCTCCGTCGGCTCGCTTCTTCAAAGTGGCTGCAACCTTCATCCGTCTTTTTGTTACCTACGCCAGGATTGCTCCCAGCGTAGGTCTCCTCCAATCCGCAAAGGATAGTCTGTGGATTCGGTTAGTTGTACGGGGAGACAACCTTCATTTTGAGAAAGTCACAGACGGACAAAAAAGCTTGTGACTTTTTGGCTACCTAAACAACTCTTAATGATTTGAGGAACACTTCAGCGTCGATTTGGCACGATGTTTTATGCTCAAGTTTGGCCGGACTGCGGCCAGAGGATTCAGCATTTGGCGGCCAACGAAGAAGAAAACGCGCTTTTCGAAAGGGCGCGCACTGCGCCTGCGGGCGATATGCGCGCGTTCGAACAGTTGATCGCTCAGAATCAGAGGCGCATCGTGGCTGATTGCCGGCACATCACGAAAGATGAAAGCGTAGCGGAAGACCTGGCACAGGAAGTCTTCCTGAAAGCTTATTTCGGCATGAAAAACTTCGAAGGCCGTTCGTCCTTTCGCCACTGGCTGCAGGTCATCAAAGTAAATCACTGCCTGAACCATTTAAAGAAACACAAGAATAAGGGCGAAAACAGTATAGATGATGAGGATAGCCCGCAATCCAGTGAACAAATCAAAGCGCTTTCCGCGCACGACCGCACTGAAGTCCGAGTGAGCGAGCAGCAGATCATCCATCGCGTGCTGGATGCGATGCCAGCCAAATTGCGCATTCCGTTGGTGCTGCGCGATATGGACGAACTTTCCTACGAGGAAGTGGCCACCACCCTAGGCATTGGCCTCTCGGCCGCGAAGATGCAAATCAAGCGAGCGCGCGAATGGTTCCGCGAACAATATGAGGCACAGTGCGCGCGTGCCGGACGGGAGGCATCGGCATGAGTGAAAACGACGATATTCCGATTGCCGCCCTTGCCGATTTAGAATCGCCCGTATCGGCAGGTTTTCTGCAGAACGTTCGCCGCCGCATTTACCGCCGTACCGCCAGCGCGCAGTTTGCCCGTTTTACCTGGAGTTTGCCCGGTGCCATTCTGCTTGAGTTCCTTAGTATCATAGTGCATCTATTTGCCGTGGTTGATGGCAAAAAAGGCAGATCGAAATGAAGGAAAAACTCCTCAGCGCGTTTACTAATCTTGCCGATTCGGCCATCGCCGCCGCTCCACGAGTGTTGGTGGGCATCGTACTGATGGTAGTGGGCTTGGCCATCGCGAAGATTATTGAAGTGGTTCTGCGTTTCATTCTTACGCGTATTCGCTTTGACAGTTTGATGGAAAAGGCGGGCATTGATAAGACGCTGCAACGCGTTGGCCTGCGCCAGCAACTCAATGTCACGATTCCGCGCATCGTTTATTTTCTAACGCTGATTGTGCTGGCACGTACGGCGTCAGACGGTTTGGGGCTCACTGCCATTTCCGGTGCCATTGGCGCGTTCTTTGCCTACCTGCCCAATATCATTGCGGCGCTGCTGCTGCTCATTGTGGGTGCGGCGGTCTCGCAGTTCGCCTCGGAAACGGTAGTGGAGGCCGGGCGCAACTCCGGTCTGGATTTTGCTCCAGCGTTGGGCAAACTGGTGTCCGGTTTGATCATGTTTGTGGTGGGCATGATGGCCATTGGCCAGTTGCAGATTGATACGAACATGGTGCGCATTGTCACCAGCTTCATTTTGGGGGCGGCCGCCTTGGCGTTCGGGCTGGCGTTTGGGCTTGGGACACGCGACGTGGTGCGCAATATTACCGCCGGGTTTTATCTGAAGAAGCATTTGCTGGTGGGCGAAAACGTGGAGATTGCCGGACAGACCGGCATTTTGCGCAGCATCACTACCACCCACGTCGTTCTGGAGGGTGAGAACGCCACAGAGATTAGTGTCGCCAATGCCACATTTCTAGACCAAGTGGCGAAGCAGGTTTTGCGGCCGCCGGTGGGGTCGCTACCGCCTGCTATCGAGTAGGATCACGCGCTACTAGTACTAAGGTTTTGACCACGCGTACAACGGTACGCCATATCCTGCCAAAATCCAGTAGGAATACAGGGGGATTTCCACTCCCAAACACTTTTCGTGTTAGCTTCGTAGTTGGCGGAAATGTAAGCGTGAGCGGTTTTCGCTTTCACTCCGCCGTTTGGCCAGTGTACCGGCCGCAATGCCGATTGCTATATGAACACCTTAGATCAGCCGTCTGTGACGTTTCGTCCAGCGACTTTCCTCTCCGGAGCGCCGGGTCCGTGGGCCGGCCATTTGCCCTTTGCGTGCGATCTGATTGCCGCTCTACGGCCTGAGGTCATTGTTGAACTCGGCGTGTTTTATGGCGATTCCTATTTTGGTTTCTGTCAGACCGTCGCGGAAACAAATCTGCCCTGCACATGCTATGGCGTTGATACGTGGCGGGGTGATACGCCGGCGAGCTTTTATGAAAGCTCGGTATATGACGCTGTCAGCCGCCACAACGACCGTTACTATCGCGCCTTCTCCTACTTGATGCGCACGCCGTTTGATGATGCCATCAAACAGTTCTCCGATTCCAGCATTGGGTTGCTCCATATGGACGGCTCGCACTCCTACGAAGCCGCGCTGCACGATTTCGAAAACTGGCTGCCGAAGGTACGGCCTGGCGGAGTTGTGCTGCTGCATGATATTGCGGTGCGGTCGGGCGATTATGGTGTGTGGCGTCTGTGGGAAGAGCTGCAGAAGAAATTTCCAACGTTTGAGTTCCGTAACAACGATGGTTTAGGCGTACTGTGGAAGCCCGGCGGTACCGATGAAAAGAATCCGTACCTGCAGGAATTGTTCGCCAGTACAAAAGACAACCAGGAACGCATTCGCCGTTACTATTGTCTTTGCGCCGAGCGGCTTGAGATGGAACATACGCTCGGCCTGTCTCGCGCTTCCGACGCCGGGCATTCGTTGATCCAAGTGGTGTGCGCGCGCGGCGGACGCTATAAGCCCGAAGAGCGCTTGAGCCAGATCATTGAACCGGGTAAATGGACGAGTGTGTTCATCCGCCTGCCCGATGGACTGGGCGACCGACCTATGCGGATTGACCCGGCCAGCCGCACGGGCATCATCGATATCAATAGCATTTTGCTGCGCAAAGTGGGCGGACGAACGGTGTGGAGTTGGAGTCCTGACGAAAGCGCCGATGCGTTCCGCGTGGAGGGCACGGCCTACCGAATGCCATCGGCGGAAACGTTCCGCATTTTAAGTTTTGGTAATTCTCCGCAGATTTATCTGCCGGAATTGCCGAACGTACCGGCGAATGAGCCGCTCGAGTTGGAACTGCGCTTGCGCATCGACATTGAATTGAGCGCGGTGCAGGATGTGGCACAGAAGGCCGCCGATCTCGATAAAGAGCGCGCCGAATGGGAGCAGCAACGCCGGCAGGATCAAGCCCGTTTTGAGGCGGCCAAGCAAGATAGCTCCAAGTTTTCCGATAAAGACAAGGCCAAATTATCCGCTCAATTCGCAGAGCGGGAACAAGCTCTTGTCAAACAGCACGAGGCCGCGAAACTGACGCTCATGCAGGGGCACGAAGAAAAAGTGCGTGCGCTGGTGCAACAGAATGAAGAAAAGGTGAAGAGTCTTTCGCAGCAGCATGAGCAGACGAAGCAGGCGCTGGCGAAGCAATTGGAGCAGGCCAAACAAGGTTCGACGAGGCTCACCGAAGAGACCAAGCAGGCGTTGGCCAAGCAGCACGAAGACGCCAAGCAGGTTATCATTCAGCAGTTTGAGCAGAGCCGCCAGGAATTAGAAAAGCGGTTGGCGCAATCGGAAGAGCAACTAGAGCAGCAACGCAAAACGCAGATTGCCGCAGCGGCCGATAAAGAACGGTTGCAAGCCACGCATAGTTTGCTTACGCAGGAAGTTTCCATTGCGCGCGGAAACGTAGATGAGTTGAAGGCGGAGATTGAACGGTTGACTACGATTCAAGCGCAAACGCAGGGCGAGTTGGTGGATGCACGTAAGGTGAACTCGCGGTTGGCGGCGGCGCTCGATCAGGAACGGTTAGCGCGGGCGGTGATGGAGAATTCGCGCTCGTGGCAGATGACTAAGCCGTTTCGGAATATGTTCGGGTTGTTCTCTTCGTCGAAGGCGTCGAACCGATAAACGCGTTTTGGTTTGATTTCGGCAGACGCAAGCGTATGCCCCAACCAAACGCAACCTACTGAGTCGCAGAGGCGCTCTTCTTACAAGAGCGCCTCTAGAAACTTCTCTAACCTCGACGCCGCAAACCCAACAACAACGCTAGTCCGCCTAACCCCAGCGCCCATGTTGACGGCTCCGGCACCGCATCAATCCGCGCAAACAAACCACCTGTTTCGTTGTCCGTGCCAGCCGCGACATAGAGCGAAGTCGTGACACCGCCGCTGCCGCCATTCCCAAACGTGATTGCCCAAAGCCCGCTGTCCGCAATTGGATTCCCGCTTTGATCGGCTAGCGTACCAATGAAAGCGCCGGTTGTAGGATCGAAGGCGTTGATACTCCCGTCGCCAAAATTGCCCACCAACAGATCGCCACTGAGTGCACCAAACCCTACGGCCGGCGCAACGGTGATGCCCCACGGATCATTCAACACTCCATTCGAAATAAGCGAGGTAAACGTGCCTGTGGTGGGGTTGAATATCGCCACATACCCATTGCCCACGCCAGGCGCGGCTCTTCCGTTGTTGCCTACTTTGGCGAAAGTTACATAGATTGTTCCGTTAATGTTCTGCACATTGAAGGGTGCATAACCGGCAGGCACGTTCGGGTCGGAGAAGCTACCCGTCAGCCCGCCTGAGCCGAAGACATCAATCTTCCCTGTGGCAAAATCCGCACCGTAGATCGCCGTTTTCGAAGTAGCAATCGCCAATCCAGTGAAATCAGCACCCGTCTGCGTGAACAACGTTTCGGCTGTTGTACCCAAGGCGCTGCGCCAGCCGGTGATGGTGCCTTCGTTCGTCGCAAACAGGAAATTGTCTCCATTGAAGTTTGCCGTCCCGCTAAAGACTTGACCGGTGACACTAAACGATCCGACGGGCATGCTCACCACCAAGCCTTGTTTAACGCCCGCTGAGTTATATAGAGTGGAAACACCCGAACCCGCATCCGATACCCAGAAGGGACTTGTTGCACTGAAAGAAACGCCCCAGGGATCAATCAACTGAGGATCGGTGGCGTTCGTTTGCAGAGTCGTTTGCGCATAGCCTGAAACATCGGCTGAATAGGCAGACATCGCCGTCAGCAAAAAGGTCAGAGTGGTAAGAAGTGATCTTGACATGGTCCTCTATTTCCTTTACACCTCAACGTATGATGCCAAAACATTAGGCCAAGTTGAGATTAATTTCGTCCGGGCAGACTGTAGAAAATACTGATCCGTCCAAAATCATTTCAATCATATTTCAACGTCAAGCTTCAACCGAAATCCCGGCGCCCGCACCTTCCATCGGCACCGGCACATCCTGCCCTCGCGCTTCACATATAATTCACACATCTGAGGAATGCGCCATGGCTAACGGAGCAACCGAAACAATAGAAACCGCAGTGATGCGTGAAACGGAGATCGCGCCCGCACCCGCCGTCGCGCGTAACACAGCTGTCGATGCGTATCGCGGCTTCGTCATGCTGCTCATGATGGCCGAAGTGATGAACCTGGGAAAGGTGTCGCGCGCTTTCCCGGGGAATGCGATTTGGCAATTTCTCGGTTACAACCAGAGTCACGTGGAATGGGCCGGCTGCTCCTTGCACGACATGATTCAGCCTTCGTTCTCATTCCTGGTGGGGGTGGCCTTGCCCTATTCCATCGCCAGTCGCCTCCGCCGCGGCACCACTTTCGACAAACTCTTCGGACATGCGTTGTGGCGCTCGTTTCTATTGGTGGCACTCGGCGTGTTCTTGCGTTCCATGCACCACACGCAAACTTACTTCACGTTCGAAGACACCTTGAGCCAAATCGGCTTGGGCTATCCAATTCTCTTTCTCCTCGGCTTTCGCTCTGCCAAATGGCAATGGGGCGCACTCGGCGCGCTGCTGTTTGGCTATTGGCTGGCATGGGCGCTGTATCCGCTGCCCGGCCCCAACTTTGATTGGGCTTCGGTAGGCGTACCCGCAAACTGGAGTCACAACTTTACCGGCTTCGCCGCGCATTGGAACAAGAACAGCAACTTGGGCAACGCGTTTGATCAATGGTTCCTGAATCTCTTCCCGCGCGAACATCCGTTCGTCTTTAACGGCGGCGGTTATCTCACGTTAAGCTTCATTCCCACGCTCGGCACCATGATCCTCGGGCTCATCGCCGGACGCTGGCTGCGCGAATCGGCACCGGTTATTCCGCTGCGCCGCTTTCTTACTGCCGGCGTCGTGCTCGTCGCGCTGGGCCTGATCCTCCACTTCACCGGCATCTGCCCCATCGTCAAACGCATCTGGACTCCCGCCTGGACTCTCTTCAGTGGCGGCATCTGCTTCCTTTTCTTAAGTGCCTTCTGTTGGACTATGGAACTCAAAGGCTATAAACGCTGGGCGTTCCCACTTTTAGTGATTGGCATGAATTCTATTGCCGCTTATTTGATCGCACATATCGCTGAAGATTTCGTTTCCAGTTCGCTGCTTATCAACTTGAGTCACCGGCCGTTTGAGATTCTGGGTTCGTCTCTCCAACCGCTGCTGCTCGGTGCGGCTATGCTGTTCATCTACTGGCTCATGCTGCTTTGGATGTACCGCCGAAAAATCTTTTTGCGAATCTGAACTAAGAGGTCCAGGCGATGGCGGTTCGATTCGTCCTCACAATAGCGGCTCTGGCATCTTCGCTAGCCAACGGCCAGACAAGGGTCGATCTGAAGGACCGCGCCCAGTTCGATTCGGTGTTCGAGCAGATTTCCGGCGATCCGCTCAAATGCGAGGTCCATACGGTGGAGCCGTCCGTCGACTTTGCCTTTCGTTTTGAACTGCGCTATACGGTTGAATGTGAGATCAAGCAATTTGGCGGCGTGCCTGGCGACTTGAGAGCTTTCCTCCGTGTGCGTCCGGAAGCAGGCGAAGAAACAGTGCTCGGCGACGCTTTTGCTTTTCCTGGAGCGCCGGAAGGATTTATGGTATCCGACTTGAGCCACGTGCACGCCCGACTTGAGTTCAGCGGCGTGTTGGCTGCCGGCTATGGCCAGTACCACATGGAATTACTGGTCGTCGACAATCGCCACCGTGTGTTCCGCCACCACTGGAAAGCGAAAGCATTTCCGCACGGCCGCGAAAACGAACTCAACTTCTCTATGCAGCCGAACACGCTGGCCCCTTTGCGCAGCGCGCCGATTCCGCTGCGCTCGGGCAATAACGGCGGACCACTTACTGTGCTCATCAACGCGGCGCCGCTGAATCCCTGGTCGCGCAAACTCCGAGCCTGGGATCGTGCCTTCCTGCTCGATTCGCTCTCTTCCCTGCTCCGCCAGCTTTCCTATTCCTCGGTTCGCGTTGTCGCCTTCAATCTGGAGCAACAGCAAGAAATCTTTCGCCAGGACAACTTTAAAGAACCTGACATGCGAAGGCTGGCACAATCTCTGCACAATTTGGAATTAGGATCGATTGCTTACAACAAGCTCGTGCACAAGTTCGGATGGGCTGAACTCTTACTGGGCCTCTTAAAGGAAGAAACAGAATCCGGACTTCGGTCAAATGCCGTCGTCTTTCTTGGCCCTAGCTTACGGCTGGAAGACAAGATTCCGCCAGAACTCTTGGCCAATCAAAAGCCAACGCCGCCGCTGTTCTGCGTGACTTATTATCCGGAGATTGGGGCCGAGTTTTCGGATAGTGTCCAGCACTTGACTACTGCGCTGAAAGGGAAAGTGTTCCGCATTCATTCTCCCAGCGATCTCGCGCAGAATCTGGAAAAGCTGCAACGGGAAATTGAAGGCGATGCGAGCGCCCGAACTATGCGCGCGGTGAAGTAGGGTTAGCGCTTGACGAGTGGCGAATGAATCTCGTCTTCGAGTGCCTTGACGCGTACAGCTAGACCATCGATTTTTGACGTCAAAACGCCTTCGACCCTTAGCAAGTCTGACCTAAACACGTCCTTCGTATCGTCAAACCGCTTGCCTTGCCAAAAAAATCCCGCCATAAGGCCGAGGAAATTCAGCATGAATAGCGCCGCCGGAATGCCAATGGCCAGATAGAGTTGCGTTGCTGTCACGTCACCGCAATCGTAGCGAAATGCACCGTCTTAACGCTGCCCCGAAATCACCGCCGCATAAAACCCATCCCCCTCATCCCGCCCCGGTATCCGATACGTTTCCTTTTCACACCGCCACTCCGGAAACTTAGCCAACACCGCCTTCACCACATCCTCGTTCTCTTCGTGCTCAAGCGAACAAGTAGCGTAAACCAACTTGCCGGCAGGCGCCAACACTCGCAAGGCATTCCCCAAAATCGTCCGCTGTTTCTCCTGAAACCGTTCGAAATCCGTCGGCCGAATCCGCCATTTAATTTCCGGATTTCCCGCCAGCGTCCCCGTACCAGTACAAGGCGCGTCCACCAAAACTCTGTCAAACTTTTTGCCGAACGGCAAAGTGGCTGTCGCGTCCAAAACCACCCGGTCGCAGCGCGCCGCCACCGTGCGCAGCCTTTCCAAACTCACATCGCCAGCCACGGCTAGGCCCAACGGCGTCTCCAAAGCTTGCGCCATTTTGTTCCCGGGCGCCGCACACAAGTCCAAAAGAGTGTGACCCGCGTGCAAATCGAGATGCGGCACAATCGATTGCGAACCAATATCGTGAAAGCGTAGCGTCTCCGGAAGGCTGTCACTCACGCGCCAGCACCCCGCCACCGCCGTCGCTTCCAATGCCAGTTCCATTGGGGTAGCCTGACCTTGCGGGATTCGCACATAATGCTGCGGTTCTGCTAGTGCGGATTGCGCAATGCCAATCGCCTGCGCCTCGCCAAACGACTTCTGCCAGCGGCTGAGCATCCACTCCGGACACGACAACGCCCTCGCTCGATCCGGCCAGTCCACCACATCTCGATTCACTTTTCGCAGCACCGCATTCGTCAAACCGGTGGCCGCCCGCTTGCGCTTCTTAACGAATTCCACTGAATTGTCCACCGCCGCGTGCGCTGGAACACGTTCTAAATAACGCATCTGGAAAATCGCCCCGCGCAGCGCCACCTTTACAGACGGATCAAGATCCACCACGGTGCGGCCGGAATATTTCGCAATCAAATAGTCCAACTGACTCTGAAAACGCAAACAGCCAAAAACTATTTGCGCGGCTAGGCCTGCATCGCGCCCGGACAGGGTAACCGAGCGCAAACGCAGATCGTCTGATGCATAAGAGCCGCCTTCGACGGCTAGCAATACGTCGAATGCAACAAGACGGGCGGGCGAGATTGGTGAAGGCTTAAATTTTGGCACTGGGGTCTTTGGGTGAAATTTTGGTCGGAACAAAACCAACTGTTCATACGATTTTAGTATTTGCGACGAAGCCTATCCCTGTGCTAGTATTCTAATAGCCTCCGCAGGCTCACGTTTGCCAGGTGCACCTCGTACTTACTTCCCTTCACGGAGCATAAAACACTTATTTCATGAGCTTTACCGTTTTCCTCGGAAATCTCCCTGTTTGGGTGACAGCCGACGATATCAAATCGTGGCTATCCTCAGAAAACTTGGTCGCTGACGCGGTCAAGGTTATTCGCAACCCTGAGACTCAAGAGTCCAAGGGCTTCGCCTTCATCGAATCTCCCAACCAAGAAGAGATGAATTCCATCATCCGGCGGTTTGATCGAGCCCCGCTGGAGGATCGTCTTCTTCGCGCCAACCCGGCCCAGCCTCCAAAAGCCGGCGGCAAAGTTCCCGTCAAAAGTGCCCCGCCGTCGGATCGCCCCAAGCGTTCCGCCCCAGCTGTGGCCACCGCCGGGCAAACGGGAACCGCAGCAGCCAGTGGAACAGCAGTCGCGGCGAATCCAACCGTCCGCAAGAGTGCTAACCCTCGCCGCACCAATCATTCTCCCGCCCGTCAAAGCGCCTTCGCCGAGGAACTCGCAAAAGCTCTCTAGTCTGCGGCCAAGCACCGCTTGGTCCTTCTCTCCTGAGTTTTTGCGTTTCCTAGCGTTTGCGTCCAACCTAACCGAACTATATTTCTCTGCCCCGGACCCACTTACGATGGGTCTATCTGGCGGCAGCCTTTTTCCCCACCTTCCTCTTCCTCCGAATCAACCTACAAAGGTGCTATAATCCCCAGAATTATTGCACTGTGGATTATTTATGCCAAAACTCAATGTCCGCGGAGATGTTTCTGGCTCTGATTTTCAAGGAATTCCCTTGTGAATCGCTCTAATTTCGAAGTAGTTGCTGTTCGTTTAGCGTTTGCCGCCTTGATTGCTTTCTTGGGGGCCATCGTGCAGCCGTTCGCGCTGCCGCTCGCATTATCTGCTCTACTCGGTGTGGTCGTCGCTGTCCTAGCTATGTTGCTGGCCGCACGCCTGCGTCATGCCGATCCGCAACATTTGATTGTGGGCTGCTTAGGCGCAACAACAGGTCTTTGTGTCGCTCTTCTGCTGGTTTACGTTTGCGCCCAAGCAGGTTTCGCACAGGGCTCCTATGGCCAGTTCTTACGAATCGCTCTGCCACTCGCTGCCGGCTATGTCGGCTTAGCCACGGGTCTCGCGAATGCGGAATCTTTACCCTTCGGTTTGGTCGCCTCCAGTAAGACAGCCAGTTCCAGCCAAACCACCAAAATTCTCGACACCAGCGTGCTCATTGACGGTCGAATTGTCGATATTGCCGAATCTGGTTTCATGGAAGGCCGCTTAATTGTTCCCCGATTTGTTCTTCATGAATTGCAATTAGTGGCCGATTCTTCCGATTCCGCCAAACGAAACCGCGGCCGCCGCGGGCTGGACGTGGTGCAGTTGCTGCAAAAGCAGCCGCGCATCCGCTTGGAGGTCTCCAATGAAGATTTTCCCGAAACGCGCGAGGTCGATCTAAAGCTGATTGAACTCGCCAAACGTTTGCAAGCGAAAATTGTCACCAACGATTTCAATCTTAACAAACTCGCCCAGGTGCAGGGCCTCACAGTTCTCAACATCAACGAATTGGCCAACTCGCTCAAACCCGTTGTGTTGCCCGGCGAAGTAATGCGCGTCTTCATTCTGAAAGAGGGCAAGGAACACAATCAGGGCGTCGCTTATTTGGACGACGGCACCATGGTGGTGGTTGACAACGCGCGCCGCATGATTTCTAAAACAGTCGATGTCATCGTCACCAGCGTTTTGCAAACCACCGCCGGCAAAATGATCTTCGGCCGCTTCGACGAACGGCAGCAACCCATAGAATCGCGGGCCAGCGCTGCCGCCAGTACCGCCGCTCAATAAGAAAAAACGGCACACCTACCCGTTCGGCTGATGTGCCGCTTCATATTTCCGCGCAAACTGGATGCATGAGTGAAGCATCCGACTTCGATTTACAAGCTTATTCGGCCGCCATTAGCGGGTTGGTGGAAAAAGCGGGCGCGCATGTGGCCGCTATCAAATCAGCACCGTACCGGGTTACCAGCGGCGTTATTTTTCGCGAAGACTTAATCGCCGTCAACAATCATCTCCTAAAACGCGAGGGGAAAATCCCAGTGCACTCCGCGACCGGCGAGCCACTGGAAGCCACCATCCTGGGTCGCGATCCGGCACTCGATCTGGCCATTCTCCAGGTACCCGGCCAGAAGTGGTTGCCACCCCAGGTAGAGGAAGACTCAGCCTTACGCGCCGGCTCGCTCGCTGTTGTCGTGGGCCGCACGCTCGATGCGGGTTTGTCTGCCAGCGTCGGCATTCTCGGCGCAGTCGGCGGACCGCGGCGCAGTTGGCGCGGCGGCGAACTCGAACGCTTCTTGCGTCTCGACGTTAATCTGTATCCATCACAAGCGGGCGCGGCCGTCATCTCCGCGTATGGCAGTTTGGTCGGCATGGCCACCGCCGCCATCCTGCGCCATTCCGCACTCGCGGTTCCCATGGGCACCCTCAACAGCACCGCCGACGAATTACTCACTACCGGCGGCATCCGCCAAGGCTATCTCGGTGTCGGCTTGCAGCCCGTGGCCATTCCCGAGCATCTGCAAAGTAAGTCGCCTCTCGCCGGCGAAAGCGGACTCATGATCGTCAGTATCGAACCTGACGCCAGCGCCGACAAGGCCGGCTTGCAGTTAGGAGACATTTTGCTCGCCGCAGATAACAACAGTTTGGCGCAAGTGGAATCATTGATGGGCGCGTTGCGCGGCACGCTTGTTGGCAAACCGGTACTTTTCACCATTCTGCGCGCCGGTGAAGTGATCACTAAAGAAATAGAAATCGGCGTGCGGCCAGGACGGAGAAACTAACATGCCCTTCCCTGTGCCCGGTCGCATCGCTGAATTTTTGCGCCGCGCTACCGTGCAAATACGCGTTGCGGGCGCAGACGCCCAAGGCTCAGGCTCAGGCCTCGTTCTCACCGCTGGCCAAATCATCACCAACGCGCACGTGGCCATCAGCAACGACGTGATAGTCGAATCCTGGGACGGCACCTCACACAAGGCGCGCGTCGTCAGAAAAGATCCGCACGCCGACTTGGCGTTGCTCTCCGCCGATACGGTGGATGCGCCGCCCGCCGCGTTGTCGAGCTATGAACCCAAAGCCGGTGCCGCTGTCATCGCCGTCGGTAATCCGTTAGGGTTTGTCGGCGCAGTCTCGAGCGGCTTCGTACAAGCTGTCGGGGTCATTCGTGGCCTGGGTTGGCGGCGTTGGGTGCAAGCCGACGTGCGCCTCGCGCCTGGCAACTCCGGGGGTCCGTTGGCCGATGTACTTGGCCAGATCGTCGGCATCAACACCATGATCGCGGGCGGCTTGGCGTTGGCCATCCCTGCGTCCACGGTGCAACGCTTCTTGTCGGCAAAATCGGCGCGCACGTTGGGAGTCACCATTCGGCCAGTGACCCTTCGTTCCCCGCGCGACGTACCGCGCCCCGCACTGCTCATTCTCGAACTCACCAAAGGAGGCGCCGCCGAGCGCGCGTCTCTTCTTCCTGGCGATATCTTGCTCGAAGCTGGGGGCCAAGCCCTGCATTCGCCTGACGATTTGTCCGCCGCCTTGACCCACGGCGATCTCGTCTCCTTCGCCTTTCATCGTGCGGGCGATGCGAAGGTTCGCCGCGTCACTGTGGAACTCGGGCAAAGCAGGCAGGCCAGCGCGGCGTGATTCGCGTACTCATACTCGCAGCGTCCGAGGCGGAAGAATCCGCCTTGGCGTCGCTGCTTGCCGAAGACGATGGCTTGGAAATCGTCGATGCCAACGAAGCACGCTCGGCCGACGTTCTCCTGCTCAGTGGCGGCCGCCTGCCACTGGCTTCCGTCGCCACGGTCCCGACTGTCATCCTCACCGGCGACGTCTTCGAACCGTCCGACTATCGCACCTCCGTGCGCGCCCGCCTGCCGAGTAACGCCACCGCAGCCGAACTCCTCGCTGCCATCGCCGCGGCCGCGCAAAATCTCGTTGTCCTCACGCAATCGCAAGCCGATTCGCTCTTCGCTCATCCCACCGTGCCGCAACCACCAGCCAACTTAGTGGAAGAACTCACCCCACGCGAGCTGCAAGTTTTGCGCGACGTCGCCGAAGGCTTGGCTAACAAAGAAATCGCTGAACACCTGCATATCAGCGAACATACCGCGAAATTCCATGTCGCCTCCATCCTGGGCAAGCTACACGCCGCCTCACGGACCGAAGCCGTCACGCAAGGCATTCGCCTCGGTTTAATTCCAATTTAAGCCGCGGTTCTAACTCGCGTTGATATCATGTCCACGTCATGACACGAAGAACAGCATTACAGACCGCCGCGAGCGCCGCACTTGCCACCAAAGCTTCCCTCGGCAAAACCGCCGGCACCGCCGGACGCATCAAACAATCCGTCGCCCGTTGGTGTTACTCCAAAATCAGCCTCGACGACCTAGCCAAAGCCGGCGCCGACTTCGGCCTCAGCGGCATTGATCTCATTAGTCACGACGAGTGGCCTACGGTTCGCAAATACGGCTTAGTGCCCGCCATGACACCCGGCGCGGGAACCATCCCCAATGGTTGGAACCGCAAAGAAAATCACGACGCGTTGATCAAAGAGATGGGCGACAACATCGAGCGCGCC
>Ga0182012_10000861_pt1 | contig 33403 bp, 24 predicted proteins | sample 612S2SmetaG_FD_120486 | JGI IMG/M metagenome (GOLD analysis project Ga0182012, IMG submission 120486) | Permafrost microbial communities from Stordalen Mire, Sweden - 612S2S metaG | ecosystem: Environmental > Terrestrial > Soil > Wetlands > Permafrost | place: Sweden: Stordalen | collected...
ACTGCCATAAGTGCTCCTTGAAAGGAAACCCTCTCTATCAAAAACCCTGGGTGCCCCTGGTCTCGATTTTGAGACCAGGGAATCGACAACTCTGTTACCCAGCCGCACCCAGCGCCCGCCGCCCTTCCACCTCAAATAGAAACTCCAGCGCCTCAAGGTGGCGGCGCGCCTCGACCACCGATTCTCCCCAAGTATAAAGCCCATGACGACTGAGTAATACTCCGTGCGCATCCGTATATTCATTGAGCGCATCCGCAAGTCGAGCCGTCAGCTCATTGAAATCCTGAGAGTTCTTCACGATCGGAACCCGCTCGACATGCTCATGTGTAGCCACGCCGGACAGTCCCTTCAATAATTCATAGCCCCCAATAGCCACATGGCCCGCGTCCGCATGGATACCGGAGAGCAGCGTGTTCCAGATCGTGTGTACATGCAGGATGGCGCCCGCATTAGGACGAGCTCTATAGAGCACCAAGTGTAGCCTCGTTTCCGCAGAAGGATTGCCCGCACCACTGACGATGCGGCCCTCACAATCTACCTCCATCAACCCAGCCTGCGTAAGCGTGCCCTTATCGAGGCCACTGGCGGTGATGAGAATGCGCGCACCCTGCCGCACGCTGAAATTGCCGCTCGTCGCCGGAACCCAGCCCTGCGCGTAGCACCAGCGCGCCGTTGCGCAGAGCGATTCAGCAGCTGCTGAGAGAGAATCCGTATCGGGGACCATACATAAATGCAGTGTAGCAATATTCGTGTGAATGCAGGCTGCGCGATATTCCGTTCTGTCCCGTTCCGCCACAAAACGCATCACGACATTTCATCGCCGAGTTCAAGTCTGACCAGTCAGCGCCGCACTACAATCGTCGCTTGACCCCCGAAGCCCAACTCCTCGAAGTCGTGCTGGTCTCCCCGCACAACCCGCTCAATATAGGAGCGGCGGCGCGCCATGGCCCTAACCTGCGGTAGAATCGCCGTGTCTAACATTCAGAACCGGCTGGGACCTCTGGGATCCAAGCCGGTTCCTGAAGGAGTCCATGATTTTGCACTTCTCAAGTTGTGTGTCGTCCGCATTCATTCTTTTTTGCGCAGCGTCGATCTGCGCAAAATCGCCCGCACCTTCCGCGCAGGGCCAGGCTCCAGTCTTCAAGACCAATGCCCGCGCCGTCGAGGTCGATGTAGTCGTCACCAGGGAAAACGGCGAGCCGGTCACTGCCCTTGACAAAGACGACTTCAAGGTCATGGAGGACGGCAAGCCACAGACCATCGATTTCTTTGAGGAGCACACCGCCCGTACGCTGCCCCCAGGCGCGACTCCACCGCTGCCCCAGATGCCACCCAACGTTTACGCCAACGTTCCGCCGGTCCCGTTGAACGATGCCGTCAATGTACTGCTGCTCGATAGCCTCAATACCGACGTGCAGGACCAGACCTACGTCCATAAACAGATCATGGACTTCCTCAAGACCATTGAGCCGGGTACGCAGACGGCAATCTTCATGCTGGGCTCAGAGCTGCGCTTTGTGCAGGGATTCACCGCCGATGCCGGCCTTCTGGCTGCCGCTCTGAACGAAAAGAACAACCAGCCGCAAAAGGAACTCCTGCAGCGAACCGACATTGACGCACAGAACGATGCATTCATTACCAGCGCGATGTCGAGGGCGGTCGGCGGACGAGCAAACCCCGCGATAAGCGCCGTGGCCCAAGGCAATGCGGACTATTCCAGGATGAAATACACCGACCGCGCGGCTATGACCCTCGAAGCGCTACAGTATCTTTCCCGCTATCTCGGGTCGGTCCCTGGCCGCAAAAACCTCATCTGGTTTTCAAGCTACTTCCCGATAAGCGTCTTCCCCAACCTCAGTGAGCGGCAGGGCATCGAGAATCGCGAAATTGGCCTGAGCAAGGTCAAGGAGACCGCGGACATGTTGACGATTTCCAAGGTTGCCGTATATCCGATTGGCGCGCAAGGGGTAGTTCTGTCGAACATAATGAATGCCGACGAGGCGGGTCCGGGCCGCGGAGGCGCCGGCATGGGCGCTTTCCGGGCGGAGGCCTCCGAGCGGTCGCGAATCATCTCGGACATGGAGCAGATAGCTTCCGACACCGGTGGCAAAGCTTACTTCAACACCAACGATCTGAAGGCTGCCGTGAAGAAGGCCTTCGACGACGGCTCACACTATTACACAATCGTCTACGCGCCCACAAACATCAAGATGGATGGATCTTACCGGCACATCGACGTTCAGGTAACCGCAAAGGGCAAGTACAAGACAGCATATCGCCGCGGCTACAACGCCGACGACACCAGCAAGGCCGTGGCCCCTCAAGACACTGATCCGTTGCGCCCGCTGCTTATTCGCGGCCTGCCCAGCGCCACGCAGCTTCTCTATGGCGTGCGCGTGGTTCCAGCCAACCCGCAACCCGCCGCGAATGCAACGCGCGCCGGAAAGAATCCCAAGCTCACAGGCCCCACAACGCGCTACAGCATTGACTTCTTCGTCCGCTGGCAAGACGTGAAGCTCGCCGAGACACCGAAAGGAACGCACAGCGGGAGCATTCAAATTGGCTTGCTGGCCTACGACCGCGACGGGAAAGCGGTGAACTGGGCGGAAGCAACGCAGGGCATGAACTTGGAGCCCGGCGTCTATGCGTCCATTCAGAAGTCAGGCATCCCCGCGCACGCCGAGATCGACCTTCCCGACACCGATATCTTCCTCGAGACTGGCATCTACGACTGGGGCTCAGGAAAAGCTGGAACTCTTGAAATTCCCCTGCGCGTCGGAGCCGACGCTGCAGTTGCATCCCGGCCCGCAGCGGCGATCACTCACTAACTCGGAAATGGGACAACGCTCAACCTTCTTTATTCTCTGGCGCAGTCGCGACGTTCAGCAATCAGCTGCTCAATTCCGTCCACCAGAATGGCGCCTGTCCAACATTAAGACTCGTTGAGATAATCCTATCGGTCGGCCGGCCAACGAAAATACCAGGCATGTTATCGTCGTCTCTTGATCACTCCGAGCCTCCAACTTGGCTGGCACGAGGGCATCGAGATCGTTCTCGTCTCCCCCCGCAATCCGCTCAATATAGGAGCGGCCGCGCGCGCCATGGCCAACTTCGGCTTTGAGCATCTGACCGTGGTCGCGCCCTACGACCCGCACTGGCACGAGGCGCGGTCGGCAATCGGGGCTGAGTCTCAGCTCCAAAACGCAACCCAGGCGAAGTCGCTCGCTGAAGCTGTCGCCGGCTGCACTCTTGTCGTGGGCACCGGAACCCTCACCTATCGCAAACCCGAGCAGAGAGTGGTTCCGCTCCCCGCTCTGGAGCAGCTCATTCAACCGGAACTGCGAAGCGGCGGCCGCGTAGCCCTCGTCTTCGGCCCTGAAAAGCACGGACTCACGCGCGAAGACCTGTCTTGGTGCAACGTGCTGCTCGAGATCCCCACCGATCCGCACCAACCCTCGATGAACCTGGGACAAGCCGTAGCCGTTTGCCTCTACGAGCTGTCCTCAAGGGCCTTCGCTGCACCGGTCGGCCCGCCTGTTGCGACAGCGGTACAGGCTCCCGAAGCAACCGCGCAATGTGCCCACGCGCTTTCCGGACACCTCGACTTGCTCGCCGGCGTGATCGAAGAGACCATGGCCGCGTCGGACTACTCGCCGCGCACGATGCAGGCAGCCAATCGCCACGATCTGCGTTTGCTGCTGCGCAGACTCGCTCCCAGCGAACGCGATACCCGGCGCATCTTGGGGCTCTTCCGGCGAATTCTTTGGCGATTGGAAAGAAACCGTCAGCGGAAATGATTTGCGGGAATGGGAATCGGTCTGCAACTTGAGTGTTATTCCGTTCAAAACAGCCGCCCAACAAGCATTATTCCTGATAAAGTTGCCCTCAAAGGTTCCCTCATGTTCATGGCTATCGGTCGCTCCCCATTTGCCCCGGTTGCGCCCCGGGCTCGCGTTATGGCGGTCTTGTGCTCCGTCTTGACCCTGTCGCTGGCAGCAGCCGCGCAGCAGCCTCAGCCAGACGCTTCACAGCAGCCGGCCCCGCCCACCACGACAGCGGCGCCAGCTCCCGCACAGGCGCCCGCCCCCGCTTCAGATGCAGCGCAACCGCCGGCTCAAACACCGGCTGTCCAGCAACCGCCATCCCCGGCAGCCGCGCCCTCCACGCCCGATGTGCAGCCAGGCGCGCAATCAGCGCCGGCGCAACCAGGGTCCGCACAACCAGGTTCCGCGCAACCCGGCGCCATCACGGAAGAGGAACTGAAACAGACGCTGGCGGGCAAACAGCTTTACCTGCGCGGCGGCTACCTGGGCGACTCTCTCAATTTCGACGAGCACGGCCACATCGTCGGCCATCCTCCCAAGGGCTCCTACACGCTGAGCGTGATCCAGGTCGACCATGTGCGCCTGACCAAGCACAAGGTGGAAATCGAAGGTATCCGCTTCGGCCTGCATTTCAACGAACAACTCGCATATGAAGACTCGTCGAAAGCCTATGACAAGGTCCGCATCACGCCGAAAAAGAAGATCGTCAAAATCACCATCGACCGCGAAATGGTTGTGAACCCAAAGAAGAAGAAAGAGGCATCGAAGGGCAAGACGGTAAAGCCCGCCGGCCCAGCCACACCCGGAGCCGCACCGCCGGCGCAGGCAGCCGCACCTGCAACAGGGACCGCAGTTTCAGCACAAGCCTCCGCACCTGCAACGCCATCGCCCACACCAGCCGCCTTGGCGCCGGATCAACCTGCAGCCCAGCCTGAACAAGCCTCCGCCGCGCCAACAATCGCGCCTTCCTCCGGAACCGCTTCTGAGCCGACTGAAATGAGTGAGGCCGACCAGCTCAAGGCCTCCATCGCCGCAACGCCTGAGGCAGAGCGCCCCGCCGATCCCAACAGCGTCACCACGACTACATCGCAGGCGCATGCAAATAAGCTGCTGAGAGATGCGCTCGAAGCCGCATTCGCTCCCGGCCTCGACGACCGCATGATGGCCGCCATGCCTGACTTCTGGAAGCTCTATTACCAGGCCGCCGCGGCCAAGTCAGACTATCGCCCAACGGATCCATCCGTCCTGCGCCAGAGCACCGTGGATCAGAAGGCGCAACTTCTCACCAGCTTCGAACCGGATTCGAACGATTTTGCTCAGGCGGCAGGCGTGGCCGGCATGGCCCTCTATCACACCATCATCGGCCCCGATGGCAAGCCAGGCGACATCGCGGTTGCCCGGCCCATCGGTTTCGGCCTCGACGAGAATGCGGTTGCGGCCATCCGCAAGGCCAAGTTTTCGCCCGCCGTCAAGGACGGCAAGCCTGTCCCCGTGATGCTCGATCTTGTCGTGCAATTCCGCATCTTCTCCAAGCGCACCGCCGTCCAAAGCCAGCCGGAGACCGCAGACAAGGAAAAGCCCGCCGAACCGGTCCTCCCTGGACCCTATAGCGTGGCGCACCCATAGGGGTCTGAGCCCAAAGTTCATATAGAAAACAACCCTGTCATCAGGAGCAGCCTGACTTGTCCCGGCAAGTTACGGCGGATGCAATGAACATCCGCCACGAACGCCCCGTGCCCCGTTCTTGCGATTTTTTCTATCGCAAGGGCGGGAAACCTCAACTCTCAACCAACTTGTCATCGAGATCGGAGCGTACTTCAGCGGAGTCGAAGGACCTGCTTTTGGGCGCTTCATGGCCTGAGACACTGCTTCAGAGAAATGCAACCAAATTCAGATTCGCCACACTAGGGTCTGCTCGCTGTGCAGGCATTTATTCCCGTTGTATGCTCGATCCATGAGTACGCCTTTTCTCAAGTTGATTCAGCGGGGAGCCACTGCGGAAGTGGCTGACGCTGTGCTCGCCGACCCGGAACTTGCGACGTCGCGCGATGCACAGGGAGTGTCCCCTTTAATGTGGGCCGTCTACTTCGGTCAGCCCCTGGTGCGTGACTTCCTGCTCTCCCGCCTGGAAGCCGATGGCGTCGCTCTGGACGTGTTTGAAGCGGCAGCCACCGGCGATGAAGTGCAGCTTCGTGCCTTGCTTGAAACGGAGCGGGGATTAGGGCATTCCTTCTCCGGCGGCGGCTGGACACCTCTCCATCTTGCCGCAGCCTTTGGAACACCGGGGACCGTCTCCACGCTTCTGGATTATGGAGCCCGCGTCGACACATTCAGCAAGAATCCCCAGCAGAACCAGCCGCTTCACGCCGCCCTTGCCTTGGGGAAGAATTCCGAAACGATCCGGCTGCTGCTGGAACATGGTGCACCGGCCAACACCGCACAAGCCGGTGGTTTCACCCCGTTGTTTTCCGCGGCGATCGCCAACCGAAGGGACCTGGTGGAGATGCTCCTCGCGTTCGGTGCCGACCCTCATCGGAAAAGCGACGCGGGCAAGACCGCGGCAGATTTTGCGCGGGAGCGGGGACATGCGGAAATGGCCGATTGGCTTGAGCACCGGGCTGCCTCACAGCTGTAAGACAGCCGTAAGACGGCTGTAAGACAGAGCCTTTGAAGCTTCAACTTAGTCCTGCATCCGCGTAATACGGTCTTACAAGAGTCGCGAAGGCGGTCCGCATCGCTGCGCTACCCGCCGCACAATTCCGTGAGACGCCGCGGAAAACCCAACGGGCATGTAAGACTCCGTCCCGCAACCGTCCTACCCGACTTAAAATGTGTCTCACGGAGCGTCCCACGCGTCCTACTGGCCCGGTAAGCTGCTCAATCAAGACGTCGGTGCCCTCAAAAACAGGCTGATTCCTGCTGGAAAATGCCGCCGACAGCTTCTGCCATGGCTACTCTTCCTGACGGATGATTTCCTCAAGTTTCGGCTTGTGCTTGGTTTCGCGCCCTGTGCGGGGTTCGGTGTCGACTACGCGCGCGGGCTTGGGTTGACCCACGCGCTCGCGGGCGTTGGCCTTGACGGCCTTGGTAACGGAGAACTTTCCTGGCTTGCGTTTCGTCATGGTGGCAGCTGCCGTGTTCCTTTGTCGTATGGTCGAGTATGGAATAAACTCACCCTTGAAGGGAAGTGCCGGAAACCATGGAAGAGCGTGATTTTTTCATTGAGACGACCGAATTGCGGAACCACAACTTGACTTGCCCCAAATGCGGGCAGGCGGCGGAGTACAAGGTCACGTGGGTTGTGCGTCGGAAGCGGCCGCAAGTGCCGCGCGGAGCGGACGAACGCGACCGGGCGCGGTTTGCGAAGGCACAATCGTACATGGTGCGCCGAGATGACAAGCTGGCTTGCGCCAACATGCGGTGCCGCAAACCCTTTGAGATCACGCAATTGCAGTCGCTCGCGTTTCTTTCGGAGTAATCGGGCCGCGCGGGGAGAATATTCAGGCGCGACCCCGCTTGCCAGATCGACCTGCCCAAAATTGCCGTTGCTTTTGCACGAGCAAGTGAATCAAGCCCTTCCCCTTTACAGCACACCCTCGGAGGCAGGCGTGCAAACCGCTCTTCGAGGAGGAATCGTGCATCTTTCAGACTGCATTCCGGTCCCGGTACGTCGCTTCACTCGTCTGATTGCGCTCTTGGCCCTCGGGTTGAGTTCAGTGTTGGGCTCACACGCTCAGGGCCAGCAATCCCCCATCCAATTGCCCAAACCGCAAATCACGATCGGCATGCCGCTGATGCGGGCCTTGGCGAATCGTAAGACCACACGCGCATTCGAGGACAAGGCGCTCCCCGTGCAGACGCTCTCGAATCTTCTGTGGGCAGCCTTCGGCGTCAACCGGCCGCGGGATGTGAAAGCGGGGCTGGGACGCACTGCGCCTTCGGCGATGAACAGTCAGGATATTGAGCTGGACGTGGTGACGGCGGACGGCGTTTTCGTCTACGAGGCGGAGCAAAACCAGCTTCGGCCGGTTGTTGCAGGCGATTTTCGGGGTAAGATTGGCGCCCCTCCCGCTGCGCGAGCAGCCGTTACGCTGGTTTACGTGGCCGCAGTCAAGGACGAGTGGGGCCAGGTGGATGTGGGCTTCATCGGCCAGAACGTATATCTCTATGCTGCGTCGGAGGGGCTGAACGCGTGGTTCTATTCCCTGCATGGGGCGCAGGAAACCGATGCGGTAGCTTCGGTGCTGAAGCTGCCCTCGGACAAGCGCCCGCTTTACGCACAATCGGTCGGATTCCCGCCAAAGTGACGGCGGCACGTGGCCTGTTATCGGCACCGGGCTTCTATTCCCGCCTCACGGTGTGATCCATATCACTGCAAAGAACTCGGACTTAATTTGTCTTATATTAAAGAGGACTGATTTAGTCGTAGATAGAGCCTGTGCCAGGAACGCGGCTTCCCCTTGAGGACACAGCGGGCTCGAACTACTGGAAGGATTTACTTCGTGAACGGCCATAGAACGCTTAATTTCCTCTTATTCGTACTCTTTCTTGCTGGTTTGCCCTCCTGGGCATCGGCGAACTTTACCCTGAGTGGCACTGTGCACGACACCACCGGCGGGGTGATCCCCGGAGCCTCCGTGACCCTGCATCAGTCTCAAAACGATGCCGTTCTGTCGACCGAGACCGACGCTCAGGGTAACTTTCAGATTGTGCTTCCCGCAGCGGGGACCTACCATCTAGAGGTTCAGGCAGGAGGATTCAAGCCCTACCATGCACAAGCAACCGCGACGACAGATAGTCCCGCAATTAAGGTAGACGTCGCCCTGACCGTGGAAGGAACCACCCAAACAGTTGAAGTAACTGCCGACACACTGGCCGCCGAAACCACCAGCACCCAACTAGGCGAAGTCCTGAACACCAACAAGATAGAAAGCGTACCGCTGAACGGCCGCAGCTTCACTGACCTGATGGCCGTGCAGCCTGGAATTGTGCCGCAAAGCTCGGCGCAACCCGGCGCGGTAATCATGACCGGAGTCGCTTCAACACCGCCCTCCGGCGACGCCAACCCCGGCAACCTCTCCATCAGCGGCCAGCGCGAAGCTTCCAACGGCTTTCGTGTAAACGGCAGCGACGCGGAGGAGGATGTGAACATGGGCACGTCGATTGTGCCCAATCTGGACTCAATCGACAGCTTCCGCGTGCTGACCTCGAATTTCGATGCCGAGTACGGCAACTCCAGCGGCGGCCAGGTTCTGGTGGTCACCAAGGCAGGCTCGGCGCAGATGCATGGCTCCGTCTTCGAATTCCTCCGCAACACCGCACTGGACGCCCGCAACTACTTCTCGCAGGACCGGGCTGCCTACCGCCAGAACCAATTCGGTGGAACCCTTGGCGGGGAGCCGTTTCACAAGAGGGTAATGCTGTTTGCCGACTACCAGGGAACGCGCCTTGCCGAAGGCATGGATACCGGCGATATTTCCGTTCCATCCCTAGCCGAGCGAGGCGGAAACTTCAGCCAGAATCCGCTAACCGGCAGCGTGAATGGCAATTCCTGGGCGGCTCTGCTCTCATCACGACTTGGCCGCACCATCACCGCGGGCGAGCCTTACTCTGCAGTCTTCCCCAGCGGCAACATCCCTCAGTCCGCCTGGTCCGCCTCGGCCAAATACCTGCTGGCCTCGATTCCGGAACCCAATGCCGGAAGCGCAATCTTCTCCACCGCGACACAAACCGAAACCTTGCAGGACGACAAAGGCGCACTGCGCCTGGACTGGACCCGCGGCAAAGGCACCCTCACCGGCTACTACTTTCTCGACGGATATTCGCTCGTCAATCCCTACCCCACCGGCACCGGCGGCGCCAACGTGCCCGGGTTCGATGCCACCTCCAACGGCCGCGCGCAACTTGCCAGCCTGGCCCACATCATCACCTTCGGCAATGCCGCGTTGAACGAGTTCCACCTCAGTTTCATGCGCAACGCGAATAACGTCGGTCAGCCCCGAGGCGGCATCGGGCCGTCGCTAGCCGACCAAGGCTTTTCAAACATCGTTGCCCTCAAGCCCGCCACGGAGGGCATCGAAAACGTCGCGTTCAACGACTTCACAATGGGCGTGGACACCACAGCCCTGGTGCAAGCGGAAAACATCTACGAAGTAGCGGATGCCTTTTCCCGCATCGTTGGCAAGCATGGTCTCAAGGCCGGTGGTGAATTCCACGCCAACCAGATCAACACCCATCCCGACGTCGTTTTCAACGGCAGCTTCGCCTTCAACGGCTCGGAGACGGGAGTGGACTTCTCCGACTTCCTGCTCGGCGTGCCGTCCAGCTATACCCAGGGCCAGGCGCGCGACTTCTACAACCGCAACCTCTACATCGCAGCCTTCGTCCAGGACAGTTGGAAGGCAACGTCTCAGCTCACCTTCAACTACGGCGCGCGCTGGGACCGCATCCGTCCCTGGCAGGAAAAATTCAACCAGCTTCAGACGCTTGTAAAAGGCCAGCAATCGCAAGTCTTTCCCGGCGCACCCCTCGGCCTCGTCTTCCCCGGCGATCGAGGTGTGCCTCGCTCCCTGGCTCCGGCCCACAACAACATTTCACCGCGCATAGGCGTAGCGTGGACGCCCGCATTCACTTCGCCGTTCCTGAACAAGCTGGCCGGATCCGCAGGCAAGACCAGCTTGCGCCTCGGCTATGGCATCTTCTATACCGCCTATGAAGGCCTCTCCGCCGGAATCATGAGCGCCAACCCGCCCTACGGCTACACCTACACCTCTGCTGCGCCGCCGCTGTTTGAATCCCCTTTCACCGTAGCCGCAACGGGAGACAACGTCGGCCAGCGCTTCCCGCTGCAAAACGTAGCCTATGGCGCCAGCCGCGCAACCCCCAACGCAACCGTCGACTGGGCACAATTTGAGCCGCTCGTCGGCATCCCCGCCGTCGACCCGCGCGACGTTACGCCACTCGCCGAGCATTGGATGGCCAGCGTCGAGCGCCAGATCGGCTCCTCTACGCTGGCCACCGTCAGCTACGTCGGCGCATCTTCGCACCACCTGCTTGTGCTTGAGGAAGCGAACCCCGCCGACCCCGCATTATGCCTGAGCCTGGGCTCATCGTGCGGGCCCTTTAACGAGCAGGCCGCCCGCACCCAGTTTGGCCCCGCATTCGGCAGTGTCGAGTTGCAGCGCACCATCGCCAACGCCGCCTACAATGCTCTTGAAGCCACCGTGAATCATCGCTCTCACGGCCTGGAGCTTCTGGCCAGCTACACTTTCTCGAAGTCCATCGATCAATCCGCCGGGCTGCCCGAGCCGGTCAATCCCATAGACCCCTCCCTCAGCCGCAGCCTCTCTGCTTTTGACATGCGGCACAACCTGGTCACCAGCTTCCACTACGAGCTACCCGGCCATAGCAAAAGCGGCCTGCTCCATGCAATGGCGGCAGGATGGGCCATCGCCGGCATTGCCCGCTTCACCTCGGGATTGCCTATAACCCTGCTCAACAACAACGACACATCCCTGCTCGGCACCATTCCCAACGGCATCAACAACAACGGCGTCGACACCCCCAACTGGAGCGGTCAATCGCTCCATCTGCACACCAACCCGCGCGGCAACACAGCCATCTTCGATGCCACCCAGCTAACGCTTCCGGCGTTAGGAACCATGGGCAATGCGCGCCGTAGATTCTTCTCCGGCCCCGGCATCGAGAACCTCGACGCCACCCTGTCCCGCAGCTTTCTGGTAAAGGATAATCGCGCCCTGGAATTCCGCGCCGAAGCATTCAACGTCGCCAATCACGCGCAATTCTTCGGCGCCGCGGCAGTAGAGGGCAACATTTCCAGCGGCACGTTTGGCCAGGCAGTCGGCGCCATGCCTCCCCGCCTGATGCAATTAGCGCTCCGCTACCGCTTTTGATTTCAGCCGCCAGCGTTTCTTTCGCAGCGGGCCGCATCGGCCGGCTGTGCGAGGTAAAACATTCTACAACGGCGTTCTGCGCTACTGCGCCCTGGCAGGTTGTCCTGATCGACTCGTGGTCAACCGCCGCCCGTTTTGTGCCCGCGACCGAATGTGAGGATTGCCTCGGTACGCATACGCTTTCCCAGTGCACCGCCCGCTGAAATGGGAAGGTATCTGCTGCTTGGGGGAAGGCTGCGATCTGCTTCCTCAATCAGCGTCATTCCGGACTTGCGAGCCGCTAGCTTTAAGACCTCGGAATTTCGGATAAACACTCCGCTAAGGCAGGAATTACCGACGACAAATGTAGCCACGCCACCGGGTTTAAGGACCCGGGCGACTTCCTTCGACATCACCAAAACATCCTGTATATATCGGTCGATCATTCCCCTATGGCGCGCCGCCAGCCCGGTCATGTCTCCAAGTGAACGTTGGATTTCTTTTTCGCATGATCTGGGTAGGTCAGGAGATCGCTCGGCACCAATACTGTTGGACCTTATGCTCCGCAGTTCGGAGAGTCGAAATCCAAGCCAAACTAGGGCGAGACGATGCCCACGCATATAGTCGATTGCGTTGAGATAAGGGGGCGAGGTTATCACAGCATCGACTGAGTTGTCTTCAAGTCGAATTCTGCGTGCGTCGCCCAGCCGAACGCTAGCTCGCCCTTTCGTCGGGAACTGCGGAAGCCTGCTGCGAACCTGAGCGACGGAGCGCTCGAATCCGTTGAACACCGAGTAGTCCGAGGAAGTGGCAACACGATGCGGCCTGCTGTGGGAGGTGTCCCGGGCAAGGGAGGCGCATTGCTCTTTTGTTACGATAATTCGACTGAGGGCGATCCTTAAAGCGTCCATGACGACTGGTCGAAAGCTCCGCCCGACCGCGCCCGCCGAATTGTATAAGACGAACGCCAGTCTGCGGAGGTCACGCATTTGGGATTCGCCAAACCAATACTCGACAAAGGTCTTCGTTTCCGGATCATCATCGATCCAAGCAAGCTGGATCTGAGCCGGATCAAGGATTTTCGCAATTCTTAGAACTGCGTCGCATGCTTCCCCGACGTCGTTGTCTTTCAAAGCGCGAACGCTCACCCTGCTCATAAGAACGGCCAAAGGATCCAGATCTAATCCAATCGCCCTGTGCCCAATCTCTGCGGCCTGCCTTAAGACAGTCCCCGAGCCGCTCATAGGGTCAAGTACCACCGACCCACGCGGGAGACCCTTCAGTCTGTCCAAAGCGATTTCCGGGGCCATGCGTGCAGGAAACGGATGGATGGTTCGCGCCGCCGAAGTGGTCATTCTCCAGCCTCCGGAAGGAGCTTAAACCTTCCCTTCCGCAGGGGCGAAAGACCTGCGTCGGCCACGGCTGCAGCGCGGCGGCGAAGCTCATCGTACGACGTGAACACGTGGTAGACCGCTCCGTCAAACAAAAGTGCGCCCTGACTGCTGTGAGCCAGATCGGTCGAGGCTTTGACGATGTCTTCACCTAATATGCCGGGGAAACTCCCACTGCGTGCTATTTCATTTGCGACGGCGTCGACCCTGCGCTCCATATCCGGCAGCAAGTTTGCCATCCCCTCTAAGGCGGAGATAATGGCAGAGGCTAGGGCCTGTTGGTCCCACGCTGGAGAGCTAAATAGCTTCTCGACTGCGGTCTCAACTTCTGCAGGTCTGAATATGTTCAGGACGATGCTGCAAACTGTCTCCGCGTTGAAGTGTCGGGCTTCAGCAGCTTTTACTACCCTTGCAAGGTCAGCAACTGTCCAGCAGGATACCCTTTGCTCAACTGCTCGGTTAGCGGCGGCAGAATCTTCCGGCTTCGTACTGCCTGGATAGGAAGGCGCTACGAGCAACACGCCGTCAGCGTCCTTATCCGTTCTATGTTCGGACAATCCCGCAAAGTCAATCGCACTCAGGCTAGGGACCGTTGCAGAAGACTTGGCCTCCAGCGTTATCAGAATGGGCTTCCCCGGATAGGCTGAATAACGCGCTACGCCATCCGGCTCGTCAGCACCTGAGAGGTGCTTCGCAACGAAGCCAAGCGCTCGGGCGGCTGCAACGAGGGCAAGTTCCAAATCGTGTTCGTCATTCGACGCATCTATGAGTGCTTGAGCGATTCCGGTGTGCGAGTAAGGATGGTCCTGAGCCAAGCTCCTAAGGAGCTTGTCCCGCTCCTCCAGAACCTCGCCGATCGCTTGAGGGGCTACCCCTACCGCGCGAAGCTGGGTTTCCAAAAGGGCCTCTGCGGTAACAAAATCCTCCAGGAGTAGGCGAGCACGTTGGTCGTCCATGTGCGCGGCCGCAAAGGGATGGTCGGAGTTTATTGTGAAGGTCGAGGCCTCCGGGTCGAACCGGACCAGTCTGGATCCCTTGCCGGACCCGGAGTATCGGTAGGAGAACAAAGAGCGGGGAGCGCTGTAAAGACGCTCAACCACACTGCTTAAGCGGTCCTCCGGCGGGACCTCCGTGTAGAACCAAGTGTTGTCGGCGTCTGCACCGGAGGTGTCTGCCCTCCTAGAGAGCGCAGTGGCCATTGGGCGCTCCACTAGGCCGGCGTTTACAAATGTTCGCTCGTGCTCCTTCTTCTGATGCTCTTTCCTGTTGGCCTCATCCAGGAACTCCTCGTATCTTTGGCGCGCGTATTGAAAGATCTCAAGGAGTAGCGCTTCAAATTTTTCCTTTATCGGCGACCGTCCAACCCCTTCCCGAGGCGCTGTGATTACGTCGTCCAGGTCGTCCGCGTAAATCTGGGCGTTGAGCCTGCTCTCTGTCCCATAGTGAAGGCGCGTCATTCCGAAGAACGGTTCCTCTTCATTGATCAGCCTTCCTCTTACACGCACGAAGAATCCGTGGCTTCGCAATAAATCATCGCTTTTTCCCGGCAGGGGGCGCTCAGTAACCCGAATCTGGCCGCTTACTCCAAGTTTCAAAGTGTTCGAAACGATCCGGTCTCCCTCCTTGCGGAAATTATCGCCCGTCTTCTCGTTAAGTGAAACGAGTCGCTCCTTCGGAAGGTCGGAAACTTTGAAATTAGCAACGTCTTCGAATGCATCCTTCGAGCTTCTTATCTCGGCGCCGTTAAGGCATAGGTGAAATGAGGATTCCAGGGGCATTGCTGTTGACAACACCCACTTGAGGCGCCCCAGTGTAATTTCAGAAGCTTTGGGCTTAAGTTTCTCGATCAGTGCGAGGGTCCAATGTGGACCTGCAAGATCGGCGGCCGGAATCGAGCACTTTGCAATGAGGTTGGACATGTGCTCGGATGCGGATAGGGCAGGCCAGTCCTCCACCTTCCTAATTGCGATGCTAACTGGCTGCGGGGTGTCTTGGTGGTTGGATCGGAAAAGGCCGAAATCTAGACTAGCCGTGCAAATGCCCTCCTTGGTCTTTGAGACGTAAGTCAATTGAGTGCCAACTGTGAAGGTGGCCAGTTTTCCTATCCCGAACTTCCCTATTTCTTTCTTGCTGTTGGGTCCGTCGACTCGGCATTCCTTTTCTTGCTGTTTCCGATATGCCAAAGGTCCTCAAGCTGGGACGGCGTCATGCCCCGTCCATTGTCGAAGATGCCCATCATGTTGCTGCCCGGCTTTGTGTTGACGTCGTTACCGGGAACATAAAGCCGGCAAACCCCGGCCCCTGCGTCATAGGAGTTCACAACAAGCTCTTCAATCGCTTTCAATGGCGATTGATATAGCTGGTCAGATAGCAAGTGCACGATCTCATTCGAAATCTGCACACTGATTGTCTTGAGTTCTGGCAACTCCGCAAGTTCGCTGGAGATTGGCGCAACTTGGCCGACCGGTTTGCCTGCAATTGGAGCGGGATTTCCTGCTTCGGGCATTCACACGAATGATACAGCAGTCGGCGCTAGCGGAAGCTCCAAGCCTGATTACTCCTGGAAAGTCGGCGGGGCGGAAGTTGTTGACGGTTGGGGATGGCGGTGCAGTGGCTCGCGGCGGGGACAAGGTCCTACGTTTTGAGTGGGTTTGTCGGGGGCGGGGATGAATGCCCGAACTAATCCCTGAGGCGGCGTGCCGGGTCGGTCCTAACGAACCCGGCTCCGACTAGGGTTCGTGGTTTCCCAGGTCTCGCGCATGACCGAGCGATCAAATATCCAGTAAGCCAGAGAAAACGAAGAAGTTCCATACCAACTTCCTCAGGCCAATCGCATGAAAAAAACCGCCGACAAAAAATCTCAGATTTCTTCCCAAAGTTTGCAGTTTATTTCGCTTGAAACGCGCACAATCGTTTCATGGTCTCCAGAACTCCCGAAATCTCTCAAGTTCAAAGTGTCAGGGATGTGCCCAACCCGTACCCTCCGACGATGATGTACCCCACCCCTCCCCCCTTTTCCTTCCACGTCCATGAAAACAATAACGTTACGTCGAAAAAAGCCTAAATGACCTACCAAAACAAACAACTTACGTCTCAGAGCCTGTCGGATGCGATTACCCCGGTCAACGCGGCCTGGACTGGCGCGAGCCCTGCAACCTGTGATTGAATCGAAGATATGAGTGACGAGGCTAGGAGGCCAAGGAATTGGCGCAACCCGTCGCCCGAACGGAGAGATGACGATGGCGAATTCCCTGCTTCCCCCCGAAGAGCGCAACCTGACTCCCGACCAGGTGGAGGCGCTGGACAAACGGCGCGACCTGGGCCACACGTTCCTGGTGATTGCCGGGCAATTCGCCGTAATTGCCACCATTCTGCTTCTGTGGGTTGGGCAGGATCTAACCTACTCGCCGGGATGGGCGCACCCGATGGCTTACTATTTCGCCATCGCGGTAGGAATCATCGTAGTGTTCGGGATTACCGGGCTGGCGCTGCGCAAGGGTACGCCCCGCCTCGATTGAGTTGGCTCGGACAATCTAAATCGGGCCATTGCGACCGACCGGGATGCAGGGACATCTAACACGGTATAGCCTAAAAGGTGCCGATGGCCACTGCTACGCTACGACCTTCCCCAACACAAACGGCCGACCGGCTGACGGACAGCCATGGCCGCGTGATTCACGATCTGCGCGTCTCCATCACAGATAGCTGCAATTACAAGTGTGTCTACTGCCGAACTGGAGAGCTGGGGGCGCAGTATCCCGAACTCGGCATTAACGAATACCTGCGGCTGATCAGGCTGTTCGTCGATCTGGGCGTCACCAAGGTCCGGCTGACTGGCGGAGAGCCGTTGCTGCGGCGCGGGCTGGTGGAGCTGGTCAAGGAGCTGGCGGCAATGCGCACCTTTGAAGGCGAGCCGCTGGATCTGGCGCTCACTACCAACGGCCACCTGCTGGACAAGCTTGCCGCGCCACTGAAGGCCGCCGGGCTGAACCGCGTGACGGTGAGCATGGACGCCGTGGACGCGCCGACATTCGAGCGGATTACGCGGGTTCCCGGAAGCTTTGAGAAGGTCTTGGGCGGGATTCGCGCGGCTCGTGCGGCCGGGCTGACGCCGCTGAAGATCAACTGCGTGCTGATGCGCGGCTTCAATGACGACCAGGTTGAGGGCTTTGCCCGGTTTGCACGCCAAGAAGACGTGGTGGTGCGGTTTATCGAGTTCATGCCGCTGGAAGAGGGACGGCTTTGGACGCCGGAAATCGTGGTGACGCTCAAGGAGATTGTCGACCGAATTGGGCGCGTGATGCCGCTCGTTCCCATGGCAGCGCGCGAAGCCAGCGAGACGGCGCGGCGCTACACATTTGCGGACGGGGCGGGGGAGATCGGGATTATTGCGCCGGTCAGCCAGGCGTTCTGCGGAGCCTGCAGCCGCGTGCGGCTGACTTCCGACGGAAAGATTCGGACTTGCCTTTTCTCGCAGGTGGAGCACGACCTTTACGGGCGGCTGAGGGCAGGCGAGTCAGACGAGGAACTGCGAGCCTACATTTACCGTACGGTACAGGGAAAGGAAGCGCGCCATCATATCGGCGAGCCGGGATTCCTGAAGCCTTCGCGGTCGATGGTGCATATCGGCGGTTGAGGGGGCGGGCTGGCCCGCTGCAAATGTCCCACCGAGCTGGATCTGCAATTGGTCCCATTGACCTATCGCTTTTCCAGCCGGATGTGTCAGAATGCTCTCAAGTCTCCCCCCTTTCTATTGGGCCAATCAATGACAAACGAGACGGCAACCCGGATCCCGCTCGCAGATCTGCTCGTCTTTCACCAGTTGACGCGCTCGCTCACATCGAGCTTCGACCTGGACACGATTCTCCGCACCATTCTTGAACATATGGAGCGGACCATCGAGGCGGAGTTGTGGACGCTGCTGATGCTGGACGAACCGAAGCAGGAGCTCTATTACGCGCTGGCAGCGGGCGGAGAGCAGGAGTCGCTGCGCGGGCTTCGCGTAAGGGTGGGCGAGGGCGTAGCCGGCTGGGTCGCCGAGCATGGCGAGACGCTGATTGTTCCTGAAACCGTAGACGATCCGCGGCTAAGCAGCAAACAACCAGGCAATCCAAACCGCGTTCGCTCGGTTATCGCGATGCCGTTGCGTGGACGCAAGGGCACGCATGGCGTGATCCAGATTTTCAACCCGCGCGCGGACCGCATGACCGATTACACGATCGCCTTTCTGCATATTCTCGCCGATCACGCGGCAATCGCGATTGAGAACGCGCGCGACGTGGCGCGCATTCACCATTTAAGCATTACCGACGATTGCACCGGGCTCTATAATTCGCGCCATCTTTACGACGTGCTGGGCCGCGAGCTGGAACGCTGCGCGCGGTTTGGAGTGCCGGTGAGCCTGGCGTTTCTTGACCTGGATCGCTTCAAGCTGGTCAACGATGCACACGGGCACCTGGTGGGCAGCGAGTTGCTGGCGTGCACGGCACGGCGGCTCAAGGAACTGAGCGGCAAACGGGATATGTGCTTCCGCTACGGCGGCGACGAGTTTGTGGTGCTGATGGCGGAAACGGGCTTTGAGGATGCGCAGAAAGCCTGCACCGAGATGCTGCAGGCACTGATGGAAACGCGCTTCCCGATCCGGCCGGGACTGAAGCTGCGCGTGAGCGCAAGCGTGGGCTTGGCTGGATCTCCGAACGATGGACTGACCGTGCATGCGATTATCGGCTCAGCAGATGCGCGCATGTATGCAGTGAAGACGAATGGGCGGGGACACGTGCGCGGGGCTTAGGGCCGCTTCACTTGTAATTTCATGCACGTTGGATGCTGGCTCAGACGAGGTGCTTCACTCGAGCGCCGTGCTCCCAACTCAAACGCGCGCGGGTTCCTTGCGTGCTATGGGATGGGGGGTACGGGCAGCGAAATACATGGAGACCACCGTGATGTCGTCGGTCTGGCCAAAGTGCCTGGCGGTCTGGGCAATGTAGCGGGCGGACTCGTTGCTGACCTGCTGGGTGCGCTCGAAGCCGAAGAGCTCGCCCTGCGCGTTGGCAGCTTCGACTACGCCGTCGGAGAGAAAGATGAGCCGGTCGCCGACGTTGAGCTGGAAGGTGGCCTGCTCGTAATGCATGTCGGGGATGACGCCGAGGGGCAAGTCGGCGGCCAGTTCCAATTCGCGGCCGTCGCGATAGGGGTTCAGGTGGCCTGCGTTGGCAATGTCCATGGTGCCGTCGGGATAGACGCGGGCGCAGACACAGGTGGCAAAACTGAACACGGATTTTTCCAGGGCACCCGGCAAGGTTCCGGAGCCGACCAGAACATGATTCAGATTGTTGAGCACGGTTGCGGGATCGTGCGAGAGCTCGTTGCGCAGCGCTCCGACTAACGTGCTGGCATTCATGGCGGCCTGGAGTCCTTTGCCGCTGACATCGCCGACCACGATGAGCATGGAGTCGTCTTTGAGCGGGAGGACCTGGAAGAAATCGCCACCGACGCCGTTGGCGGGCAGATAGGCGCTCTCAAGCATGAAGTTGTGGTTCGATGGCAGCTTGGTGGGGATCAGCATGGCCTGGACACTGCGCGCCGCCTCAATTTCAGCGGCGGAGCGCTGTTCATCCTGGCTGACGTGGATGAAGCGATAGAAGATCACGGCCAGCAGGCTGGCGAGGAAAACCGCATAGGCGGCGGTGCTGATGGGAAACGCTATGGGCCCAATGTGGATTTGATGGAAGGCGAATTGTTCAGGGATCCAATGCTTGCTTGCGGAATAATCGAGAACTGTACCGGCTGAATCGGCCGTGGCCGCGAGGAAGAACGGCAGAAGCATGACTCCGGCATCGGGACGGCCTTTGCGCCAGGCGCGGAAGAGCAGGATTGTTACGAGGGCGCTGAAAACAACTTCCGCGGAGACGGCAAAATATTCGTAGATTTGCTGCAGGTGAACCAGGTAGAGAATGGGCACCAGCATTACGGAAATCTGAACAGCGCGGACGAGTTTTCTATATTCGCTCGCGGTAAAGCGAAGAACAAACTCCAGCGTGACGGCCATGAAGATGCGGCTTGCCCAAAGGTTGAGGACGAGAAAGATTGAGTACGGCAGCAGCGCGAGACCGTAGAACGTTTCGCTGGCGCCCATGAAGGCTACGCTGAGACAGAGCAAGGCGAGCCAGAGATATTCCGCGTGCTTGCGCTGCGACAAGTAGAGCGTAAAGCCCAGAATTGCCACACAAAGAAACAGGAAGCTCACCCCGATTCCGGCCAGCAGTTGTTCGTCCCATCGGCGATCGGTGGCTGCTGTGAGCTTTTCCGCAATATCGTCTTGTGCGCCGAGTTCAACTTTATCGAGCAGGCCGCGGCCGATGGTCGTGTTGGGGCCGGCCCAGGTGCGAATGGCGAGCACGATTGTGCCGTCCGCGGCCGGGGTGGTGAGTTGTGCGATCAGCGGCGGAGATTCATACATATCGGGCCGGTCCGACATGCCCTTGGTGCGCCCGGACAAGATGCCGCCGACATAGACGTCAAACTGTGCGATGCCGTCGCCGGTGACCAGAAGATTGACCTGCGGATTGCTGGGAAGCTTGTTGAACTGCGCAAGCTGCTGCGGCTGCAAACGCAAGCGGTACCAGCCATAGCCGGAGTAGGATTCGAAGCCCTGCTCGGTGAGTGGCTTGCTGAGAAGTGCGGTGGGCCAGGTTGAATCGTCAAATGCGGGATCGGACCAGCGGGGATCGTCGCCGACCTGGAAGCGCCAGGGGCCATCGAGCAGCATGGCGCCGTGGATTCTTTCCTGGATAGCAGGAGCAGCTGTCTGTTGCGGAGTGGCGCTTGATGGCGTTTGCGCGGCGACGGAGATGGCCGACAGGCAGAGGATCAGAAGCACGCTTCGGATTAACCGCTCGGTCGACATCGGCGTTCGCTCAACGATCTTCATGCGTGTCCCAAGTTTAAGACAGAAAAAGAAAACGTGTTGACGGAAACGAGTGTGGTTCTTGCGCTTGTTCCGATACGGAACTGACAGATCTCTTGCTCTTAGTTCTTCTCTTCCGGGTTCCGCTCCGTGATCTGTTCTACGCCCAAACGCTCCAATTGGTTCCGCCAGTCGAGCGATTCGACGAAGCTCTTCGACTCGCGCCAATTGGGTTCGACAATGACATGGAGCTCCAGATAGACCCGGGTACCTAGCAGCGACTCGATCTTGCGGCGCGCGCCGGTGCCGATTTCCTTGAGCTTGGCGCCGCCCTTTCCGATGAGGATTGCTTTCTGCCCGTCGCGTTCGCAGTAGATGGCGGCGGCGATGCGGGTGAGCGGCGGCCGGGCCGGCACTGCTCCCTTTTTGCGTGGGACAAACGGCACAGGCTCTTCGAACCGCTCGATCACTACGGCCGCGGCATAGGGGACCTCCTCGCCTGTCTCGACCAGGATGCTCTCGCGGATGAGTTCGGCCACCATGAAGCGCTGGGGCTGGTCTGTGTATTGGTCGGCGGGATAGTAGCGCTCGCCTTTGGGAAGCGCTTCTACGATCTTGTCGACGAGCAGGTCGAGATTGTCGCGCTTGCGGGCGCTGATCGGGATGATCTGCGCGAAGTTGAACTGCTTCGTAAGTGTATCGATCAGCGGTAGGAGACGATCTTTGGGAACGAGGTCGATCTTGGTTAGAACGAGGAAGACCGGGCAGTCCACCTTCCGAATCAACCCGAAAAGAAACTCGTCTTCACTCGCCCAATTGGTCCGCTCGTGCTTTGAATCCAAAACAACTCTGTCATCCTGAGCGGAGCGGAGCGCAGTCGAAGGACCTGCTTCTTCCCTTGTCGGCTCCGCAGCGGCCTCCAGTTGCACGCGTCTCGTCGCATCCATCAATACGAGCACTATATCCCGCGTCTCAAGCGCCTCGTAGACCTCCTGCAACATGCGGCGGTCGAGGTGGGAGCCGGGCTTGTGGACGCCGGGAGTATCGACAAAGACGATTTGCGCGGCCGGATGCACGCCCTTCTTCGCCTCCACTTCAACGACCCCGGCGATGCGGTTGCGGGTCGTCTGGGGCTTGGCGGAGACGATAGCTACCTTTTCACCGGTAAGGGCGTTGAGCAGCGTGCTTTTGCCGGCATTGGGGCGGCCTAGAATTGCGACAAATCCTGATTTCAAAGGGACGAGACTCCTGATCCTCTATTATCGCTTCGCCGGCGCTCAAAAACTGCCGCATTCCTGGTGCAAAGTGGCTGATCTCCGACACGGGCCAAGGCGTAAGTTGTTTGTTTTCGAAGGTCATTCTGGGTTTTATTGATGTAACGTCATTGTTTTCATGCGCATGGGAGGAAAGCGGGGGAGGGGTGGGGTAAATCATCGCCGGTACAGACCGGTGGATTGAGGCGACAGAGGATTTGTGGTGCTGTGGAGGCCATGAATTGATTGTGCGCGTTTCCGCGAAATAATCTGCAAACTCCGGGAAGATATCTGAGACTTTTTTTGTCAGCGGGTTTCTTCATGCGATTGCCCAGGAGCTTATTCCGGGAAGTCCCGCGTGCGACACCAGTTATAACATAGCTTATTGATAGGAAAAGCCTTCGGCCACTTCCGGTTCCGGCAAGCACGCATCTCCATCTAAGCGTTCCCCAGGCTGCTCATCCACGATGTCTCCGGGAAGATCGCCTGCTGGAAGCAAAAGCATCGCCGAAGCCGCGCGTTCGGCCAATAGCCGATGGAACTGCTCGGCCAACATGGGCCGGCCAAAACGCCAGCCCTGGGCCAGGATGGCTCGCGGGGACGCCGCAAAATAGCGGGCTTGCTCAGCGGTTTCGACTCCTTCCACAATCACGTCCAGATTCAGCGCCGCGGCCATGGAAAGAATCTGCGGCAGAATGGCCAGAATCACCGAATCCGTGCCAACGGCCTGGGTGAAGGATTTGTCGATCTTGATCGCGTCAACCGATAGATCGTGCAGGTAGGAGAGGCTGGAATAGCCGGTTCCGAAGTCATCGATATGAACACTGTGGCCCATCTTGCGCAAGCTGAGAATGGTCTCCCGAGCTATCTTGTACCGTGCGGTGCTGGTTTCGGTGATCTCGATCGCCAGGCTTCGCGCTGCAACCCCGGCCCGATTGAGAGACTGTTCGAGCATGGGCGGGAAACCGGGATCAGCCAGGTCTGAGGCGGATGCGTTGATGCTGACCCGGAAGTTTGGATTGCTGCGCATGGTCTGAGAGAAATCCTGAAGGATTCGCCGCAGCACAAGCCTTGTGATGGAACCAACAAAGCCGCGCTCTTCGGCAACCTTCACAAACACGTCGGGACCAACCGGGATGCCGGCTTCGTTGGTCCAGCGAACCAGGGCTTCCGCGCCGACGATTTGTTCCGTCGCCAGACTCACGATGGGTTGATACACCACGCGCAATTTGTCCTTAGCAATGGCCCGGCGAAGCTGATGCACCATGCTGCGGTTTCGCCGGTAGATCCAGGTGCAGAGAAAGCCGAGGATGGCGCCGGCCAGGCCGCCGGAGGCACTGCAAAGGAGGATCTCGCTGCGGGTCATGCCCAGTGCATCTGGAACGCTCATGTATGCCGTCATGCAGTGTCCATAGCGGGTTGAGCAGCGGGTGCTGTAAAGCGTGTTTCCAATATGCTGTTGGCCCTCCTGGGTGAGAATCGCCCCGTCTGTTTCAGGCGTTCCCCCAAATATCCGCATGCCATGTGGATGGGAGCTGTCGAGGTTCGTCACCGTGTAGTGCATGGGAGGGGAAGTCAGCCCTCTCACGTTGTAAGGGCTATAGACGACAAACGAGTCGCCCAACTGCACACTGATGACGGTTTGCCCGGCGATCAGGAATGGCGAAAGGTTTTTGTAAAGCCGGGTCCCGTCGCTCCTGGCGAAATCTGGACGAATCGGCACTTGCGCATCGTTCAGTCTGCCAAGGGTGGCGGAGCAGCCAATCGTTCCATCACGCATGCGACCGCCTTCTTTCAGGAACACCGACTGGAAGATGAGCTTGCGCATGTAAGCGATTTCAGCGTCCGAGCAAAAAGAGAAAGGAGAAGCATTCATGGCTGCCAGCACGCTGTGCGACTCGTCAGCGGAAGCTTCAACCTCATTCAGGACGTGGGCTGCATACAGATTGAGCCTGCCTCCAGCCCGGTTCAGGGAAAGGTCGCGGCCCAGCGTGAGGCCGGCCAGCATACCCAGGCTCGCCGCGGTCAGGGTGATTGCCAATGGAACCAATAGCCGCTGTCTCAGGCTCGGTAGTGTCGAATCAGGCATTCATATCCCTTTGCATGCAACCGGCGGATGGGCTCAACCCTACATCATCGGCAGTTTCAGGAGCTTTGTTCACTAAATTCCAAGGGCAATTGTCTCCTTGCTGCCCTGATGAGCAAGGCTGGTGGCGGGTTGGGGTTTCCCGCCCTTGCGACAGAAAAAAATCGCAAGGACGGGGCACGGTGCATTTGGGGCGAACCGAGCAGGGTTCATTGCAGATATAACTCGCATCGCGAGTCAGGTTGCTCCTACGAGTACAAGACGCTGGCGGCAGCCTGACGCGCTCATCGGCAGCCAGGGCAACCCGCTCATTTCCTTGCACCGCTTAATCACCGCTGCCATTGGAACAGATGATCGGGAGTGCCGATAGAAAGGAACCGGCATGGAGATCGTTGCATGCCGATCCGCTGCAATTGGTCCTCTGGATCTTGGGGACCTTGCGGAAAATGCCGTTTACACAGGGTGAAACGAGAATGTTCTCAATAGTTGGAATTCTCCTGGTCTTCGCCTGCGTCGTCGCAGGGTACCTGATGGAGCACGGCAAGATCGCCGTGCTGCTGCAGCCGGCCGAGTTGTTGATCATCGGCGGCGCGGCGATCGGTACTTTGCTCACGGCTAACCCGATCCACATCCTGAAAAGGATTGTCGGCGGGTTGATCGGCGTGCTCAAGGGATCTCCATTTCCTAAAAAGCGCTACGTGGAAACGCTGAAAATGATGTTCGACCTCCTCGCCAGATCGCGCAAGGAGGGTGCAATTTCCATTGAGAGCGATATTGAAGAGCCGGAAAAGAGCCCCATCTTCTCCAGGTACCCAGGCTTCCTCAAAGATCATCACGTGCGCGACTTCGTCTGCGACACAATGCGCATGGCTATCACCGGGGGCGTTGGCGCCTTTGACGTAGACCAGATGATGGAACTCGATATGGAGGTCCATCACCAGTCCGCGACCAAGCCCGCCGAAGCATTGACCACCGTGGCGGATGCACTGCCTGGGTTGGGAATCGTCGCAGCGGTGCTTGGTGTAGTCGTTACCATGGGTTCGCTCGGCGGGCCTCCGGAAGAGATCGGGCGCAAAGTGGCCTCTGCTCTGGTCGGAACCTTCCTCGGAATTCTTCTGTGTTACGGGATGGTAGGCCCCCTGGCCGCGAACATGTCCAAAATGGTGGGCGAAGAACACAGCTACTACCATGTCCTGCGCGTCATCATCCTGGCCTTCATCAAGGGAACGTCTCCCATTCTTGCGGTTGAAATGGGTCGCCGCGCAATCCCAGAGCACTGCCGTCCCAGTTTCCTCGAAGTGGAAAAGGCATGCAGAGAAAAGATTGGCGAGCCTCCGGTGGAATCCGCGGCCGCATAGGTTAAAGAGACTATGGCATTCGAAGAGCAAGTCATCATCATAAAGAAGAAGAGCGGCCACGCTGGCCACCACGGCGGGGCCTGGAAAGTGGCCTACGCCGATTTTGTCACTGCCATGATGGCGTTGTTTATCGTGCTCTGGCTTATGAACAGCAGCAAGCCCATTCAGGAAGCTGTCGGCGGATACTTCCGCGATCCAAACGGCTCGGGACAGAAGCTGGGAACCCAGTTTGGCGGGGCCGGCGATGGTGGCGCTCTGCGAAAAGAAGACATGTTCAAACTGAAAGAGGATCTGATGAAGGCCCTCGGGAAAATGGCCGGCTTCGATAAGATGCAGAAGCTGATTGAGCTGAAGGTCACCCCGGAGGGATTGCAGATCGAACTGATGGAAGACCCGAACGGGACCTTCTTTGAGAATGGAAGCGCCCAGGCAACGCCGCTGCTCACCAAGATCCTGACGATACTTTCCCCCCTGGCGGGCAAATTGCCCAATCCGATCTCGATCGAGGGTCACACCGACTCCAAGCAATATCTCAATTCGAAGGCCTATGGGAACTGGGAACTGTCTTCCGATCGCGCCAATACAGCCCGTCGCATCATGGAGAATAACGGCGTAAATCCGAAGCAGATTGTGGAGGTGCGCGGTTATGCCGATCGCAAGCTGCGCAAGCCCCTGCAACCGGAAGATGCATCGAACCGCCGAATCACCGTGATCATTCGATACATGGAAGAACCCGAAGAGGCGCATGGAGTCATCAAGGATGGGGCCTTGACTCCCATGAAGGCGCCTGATCCCGCACCTGCGCAGACCAACCAGAAGCCATCGCCAACGCGATAGCCCTACGCGCGCAGAATGCCCTACGATAGGTACATGCTCCGCGTAAAACTCCTTGACCCAGCCGCACGAGCCCCGGTCGTCGCCCACCCCGGCGAAGACCTCGGCTACGATCTCTTTTCTCTCGAAGCCACCATCCTCACGCCCCGCTCCACCGTCCGCGTCCGCACCGGGATCGCCGTTCAAGCCAGCCATCCGGCCACCGGTGTCCCGCTCGGCCTGCTGGTTCGCGACCGTTCCTCCATGGCCGCCAAGGGAATCGCGACTACCGCCGGCGTGATCGATGCCGGCTACCGCGGCGAAATCCTCATCCTCATGACCAACCTCGGCGACGACCCCTTCGAGATCAAAGCAGGCGAAAAAATCGCCCAGATGATCCCGGTTCCCGTGTTGACCGGGATTGTTGAAGAGGTGGGAACGCTGGAGGATTCAGCTCGCGCCGAAAAGGGCTTTGGCAGCTCCGGAAGCTGATTCTTCCGCAAAAAAGGCGAATTCGGAACCGTTTCGCGCATGTTTGCGTATCAGAATGCAGGGAAAAACAGCCCATGGCCGTTCGCAGTTCGGGACATTCACGCGGCCTGATCGGTCTTTGGTTCGTCTGTAGAAATACCGGAGCAGGTCCAAATCTCATGTGACCTTCCGCACCGGCGGGGTGGCCTATGGCCTTTCCCCTGGCGATAACTTGTCATCGCCAGGGGCCCCGGCTTTTCCGTCGGACTGAACGCCTCTGGAGAGCACCAGGGAATCCTGCCTCCGAGAATCGTTTGTCCTAACCTTAACTGGCTAACCAAAGGTTGCGTACACTGAAATGGTTGGGCGCGCGGAGCAGAGCGCACGGCCCAGGGAAGATTGAGCCTGGCGCAAGGGTCCAAAGCGCCCTCGAGCCGGCTCTTCCAGCGAAAGCAGGACCATGCACTACACTGAGGCCTTCAAACTCGCGCTGCAATCATTGTGGGCCAACAAGCTCCGCTCTATTCTCACGCTCATAGGTGTGGTGATTGGTGTTGCGTCCGTCATCACGGTGGTTACGCTGACCAACGGGGCCAAGCAATTTGTAACCAACAATCTCAATCGCTATGGCGCCAGCGTGGTCACCGTCACTAAGATGCCCCAGACCTTCATCACGATTGAAGAGTATCTTTCGTACCAAAAACGTAAGGACATCTCCTACGACGACTACCGTGCGATTCTCTCCGAATGCCGGTCTTGCGCGCTGGTCGGAGCCGATCGCGCCGCGAGCGGTGCAATCGTCTACCAGACAAAGTCCACCACGGACACCACGATCCGCGGAGTCACCTGGACCATGTTTGCGATTTCGAATCTCAACATCGCAGAGGGGCGCTCCTTCACCGAGTCCGAAGACGAACACAGTGCTCACGTGGTAATCGTCGGCTCCGATATCGTCGACAACGTCCTCGGGCCGGGCGACCCGCTCGGAAAGGAGATTCGCGTCAACGGATCGTCGTATACCGTAATCGGAGTTGCGGAGAGCCAGGGTAAAACGATGGGAATCAGCAGGGATAACTGGGTGGGTATCCCCCTCACCACGTTTCTCCACCAATTCGGCGCACACTCCAGCTTGGATATCTATGCCGATGCCGGCGGCGGTGGCGAAGTGATGGACAATGTGATGGATCAGATGCGCATCATCATGCGCGCGCGCCGCCATCTGCATCCGGGCGAATCCGATGCCTTCTCCATCGACACCAGTGCAACCTTCGGGAACATGCTCGGCAACATCCTCAACAACTTCGGAGCGATCGTTGTAGCCATTGCCGGGATCTCCCTGGTGATTGGCGGCATCGTGATCATGAACATTATGCTGGTTTCGGTGACCGAGCGGACGCGGGAGATTGGCGTCCGCAAGGCTCTAGGCGCCCGCCGCCAGGACATCATGATTCAGTTCCTCATCGAGTCGGCAACCATGTCATTGGCGGGCGGTGTCATCGGAGTGATCGCCGGCATCACCGTGGCCAAGGTTATTACTCTTATCATTTCCTTCCCGTCGGAAGTTGAGGTCTGGTCCATCCTGGTGAGTTTGTTTGTGGCTACCGCTGTTGGATTGTTCTTCGGAGTTTACCCCGCAAACAAGGCATCGCAACTCGATCCCATTGACGCCCTGCGTTCGGAGCTATAGGCATGAGGCTACGCGACTCAAACGAGTCTATTCGAATGGCGCTTGAGACGCTGCGCAAGAACAAGCTGCGCTCCGGCCTCACCATTCTCGGAATCTCAATCGGTATTGCGACCGTGATCCTGATCTCTTCCGCCATTAATGGACTCAATGGCAACATCGACAGATTCGTCAAGTCTTTGGGCACCAACGATCTTTGGGTCTTTCGCTTTGAACCGTTCGGCAAGCGCCCCACAACCGAGGAATTGAATCGCAAGCAGCTTACCTATGACGACGGCATTGCCATGCGCAGCCTTCCTTATGTGGCTGCCGTCGATCCGGGGCTTACCTACCAGAATTTTCAAACGGGCCTCGGCAGCGTGTCGGTAAGGGCGGGTACGCACAAGATTACCAACACCATTTTGAATGGCAGCAGCTCAGATGTGAAGGTGACCCAGGATATTGAGCTGATCGAAGGCCGGATGTGGACCGATGCGGAAGAAGAGCGCCACGCCAATGTGGCTGTGCTTGGCCACGATGCGGCCGAAGACCTCTTCCCTGACGAATCTCCAATCGGCAAGGATATCGATTGCGAAGGCGACATTTTCACGGTGATCGGCGTGCTCGATGTTCAGCCCCAGCCGTTTGGAAGCGGAAGGAACACGCAGGACAACTCAGTGTATTTTCCCGTTGAGACGTTTCAGAAGATCCACCCCGAACAAAAGGATTTCTGGATCACCGTGAAGTACGACGATCCCAGCCACAAGGGGCTGGTCATTGACGAAATTCGCGAACTGCTTCGCCGCCGCCGCAACGTTCGGCTGGAACAGGAGGATAACTTCGCCATCTTTGGACCCGACTCGCTCACACGCCTTTGGAACACCCTAACGGGCGGCCTGTTTCTGTTCATGGTCGCCGTCTCGTCGGTTGGCCTGATGGTTGGCGGTGTTGGCGTGATGAACATCATGCTGGTCTCAGTGACAGAGCGCACCAGGGAAATTGGAATCCGCAAGGCCATTGGCGCAACCAAGAAAAACATCCTTCTGCAATTCACGCTTGAAGCGGTAACTCTTTGCGTGGTAGGCGGCCTGATCGGCATCCTGGCCGGAGCGGCGTTCACGCTTATCTTGCATTATGCCGTTTCCTTCCTCCATGCCGCGCTCTCCACCATGTGGGTTCTGATAGCGTTTGCGGTCTCCTTCGCGATCGGCCTCATCTTCGGCATTTATCCGGCGTGGAAGGCGGCCTCCATGGACCCCATCGAAGCGCTGAGGTACGAGTAATAGCGTTTCGAGCATTTTGGCTTTTTCCGTAGACTTTCTTACAGCGCGGACAGTTCACATGAGGTTACGTACACTAAAGGGGTAAGGCGCGCGGATCGTAGCGCACCTTCAACGAGAAATTTGAGCCCGGCGCCAGGGTCGGAAGCGCCCTCGAGCCGGCTCAACGAACGAAAGCAGGACCATTAGCGAAAGCGGGACCATGCACTACACTGAGGCCTTCAAACTCGCGCTGCAATCTTTGTGGGGCAATAAGCTCCGATCTATTCTCACGCTAATCGGCGTGGTCATGGGCGTGGCCTCCGTCATCATGGTCATCACCCTGGTCAACGGCGCCAACACCTACGTCTCGACCAAGCTGTCAGGTTACGGGGCGGACGTTTTCACCGTCAGCCGCATGTCCGCCGTCATCTTCTCCGCGGAAGACTACTTCCGCTATCAGAAGCGCAAGATCATCCGCATCGAAGACTACCAGGCCGTGCGCGACAACTGCCTCCAATGCGGCGACGTCGGCACATTGCTCTCGAAGTCTACCAACGTTGTATACAACGGCCACTCCAGCAACAATACCGAGGTGCGCGGCTATACCTGGAATATGCTCGCCCTTAACAACATCGATATTGCCCTGGGCCGCGGCTTCACGCCTGCCGACGAGGACAAGGGCACCCACGATGCCATCATCGGCTACGACATCATTGACAACCTGATGCCCGACGGCGACCCCATAGGCAAGGAACTCCGCGTCGACGGCATCCCCTATACCATTGTCGGTGTCGGCGAGCGCCAGGGGAAAACCCTTGGCCAGTCGCAGGACAACTGGGTCGCCGTACCCATATCCACCTACCAGCAGACTTACGGCTCTAACGACTCGCTCACGATTTACGCCCGTGCTAACGGCAATGCCGAAGTGATGGAGCGGGCTGAGGACGAGGTCCGCGTCCTCATGCGCTCCCGCCGCCACGACGCCGTCGGTACGCCGGACGACTTCGAGATTTCGACCAATGATACCTTCCTCGACATCTGGAAGCAGATCAGTTCGCTCTTCACCTGGGTTGTACTCGGCATCGCGTCCATCTCCCTTGTTGTAGGCGGCATCGTCATCATGAACATCATGCTCGTTTCGGTCACCGAGCGTACGCGCGAAATCGGCGTACGCAAGGCCCTCGGCGCCCGGCAGCGCGATGTGCTGCTCCAGTTCCTGATCGAAAGCGCGACCATGGCTCTGACCGGAGGCGCCATTGGCGTCCTCTGCGGAGTCATCGTCGCCAAGCTCATCACCCTCATCATCGGTTTCCCCACCAGCGTTCAACTATGGAGCGTCTTCCTCGGCCTTTTTGTAGCCACCGCCACCGGCATCTTTTTCGGCGTATACCCCGCCAGCAAAGCCGCGAAACTGGACCCGGTCGTGGCGCTGCGAGCGGAAATGTAGAAAGGCAGGGGTCAGGGGTCAGGGGCTAGGGGTCAGGGATTGGTTTCCGGAAAATGGTGGCTTCATGGTGCATTCATTCAGAGACCTGTTGGTTTGGCAGCGTTCAATCCAACTGACAGTGGCAGTTTACCAATTAACCAAGGCGTTTCCCCGTGAAGAGCTTTTTGGCCTCACGAGCCAGATCAGACGTTCCGCCGTCTCTGTTCCAAGCAATATTGCCGAGGGGCACGGCCGTAATAGCACCGGTGAATACAGACAATTCCTGGGCATCGCCCGGGGATCGAACTTTGAAGTTCAGACGCATCTCGAAATCGCTCGAGCGCTCAATCTTGGCGATTCTGCATTGATCGAACACGCAGAAGGCCTATCGCATGAAGTCGGGAAAATGATTTCGGGAATACTAACTGCGATCAAGGACTAGGCCCGGGGACTGTTCCCTGATCCCTGATCCCTGATCCCTGCCCCGTCGGAGTTCTTATGGCTCAAGGTCAAACACGCGAATCCGTCAAAATGGCGCTCGATACACTGCGCGCCAACAAGCTGCGCTCCGGGCTCACCATCCTGGGCATCGTCATCGGTGTCACCACCGTCATCACCATCTCCTCGGTAATCAACGGCCTCAACAACCGCGTGTCCGATTGGGTGAGTTCTCTGGGCTCCAACGTCTTCTGGGTATTCCACATACCCGTCATCGGCGTCCGGCCCACCATGGAGCAGCTCGCGCGCAAAAAGCTCACCGTCGACGATGTGATGGCCCTGCGAACCCTGCCTCATGTAGTCGCAGCCGACGGGGGATACCAGCACGTCAAGGCGCAGTTCCGCGTAGGCGACGTGGCCGTTAAATACAACGGCAAGAAAGTCGCTGGAACCATTCTTCAGGGGTCAACCGCCGAGGTTTCAGAGGTGTCTGACTTCACCCTCCTTGAAGGCCGCATGTTCACCGACGAAGAGGATCAGCGCGCCGCGCATGTAATCGTGCTTGGGCATGACACCTGGGAAGAGCTCTTTGGCGCCGATCCTGCTGTGGGCAAGGAAGTCACCGTCGAGAGCAGCAACTACACGGTGATCGGCGTGCTCGACAAGCGCAAGCAGCCCTTCGGCGGCGGCAAGAATCCGAATGACAACGCAGCCTTCTTCCCGCTCGGCACCTTTCACAACCTCCATCCTGAAGACAAGGACATGTGGGTTAGCGTTAAATACGACGACCCGAAGAACAAGGCCCTCGTCGAAGAAGAGATTCGCGAGCTGCTCCGCATTCGCCGCAAGGTCAAAGTCCAGGCCGACGACGATTTCGAGATCTTCGGCCCCGACTCGCTCTCCAAGCTCTGGGGCCAACTCACCGGCGGCCTGGTCGCCTTCATGATCGCCGTCTCGTCGGTTGGATTGATGGTCGGCGGCGTCGGCGTCATGAACATCATGCTCGTTTCCGTCACCGAGCGTACTCGTGAGATCGGAGTCCGCAAAGCCATCGGCGCGACCAAGCGAACCATCCTTACCCAGTTCACGATGGAGGCTGTGACTCTCTGCGCCGTCGGGGGCATCTTTGGCGTTGCAGTCGGCGCCGTAATCACCTGGATTGTCTACTTCCTTCCCATCGGCCTGCCTGCGACGCTCTCGACCATGTGGGTTTGCATAGGATTCGGCGTCTCCTGCGCCATCGGCCTTCTCTTCGGTATCTACCCCGCCTGGAAAGCCGCAAATCTGGATCCGATTGAAGCACTGAGGTACGAGTAAAGACAGGGGTTAGGGATTAGGGGTTAGGGGTTAGGGATCGGCTGTCAGTTTTCAGTTCATAACTGACAAGGCAAAATGCCGGGAGCGATCGTTTGAAGGGAAGCCCAAGTCTCAGCGCGCCTTGACATCTGGAGTCAGAAGCGTCATAACTAATCACTAATCATTAATCACTGACAACTGATAACTGGACAGTGCCAAGTTCTCTGCTGGAATCAGGTGTGCTTGTTGGCCATGCGGAGGTTGGATAGTTCGGTGGCCATCTCGATCCAGCGGTCCACGAGCGTCTTCATGACCTCGTAGTTC
>Ga0182012_10000863_pt1 | contig 33384 bp, 22 predicted proteins | sample 612S2SmetaG_FD_120486 | JGI IMG/M metagenome (GOLD analysis project Ga0182012, IMG submission 120486) | Permafrost microbial communities from Stordalen Mire, Sweden - 612S2S metaG | ecosystem: Environmental > Terrestrial > Soil > Wetlands > Permafrost | place: Sweden: Stordalen | collected...
CATGCGCCGCCCTTGGGTGAATTGGACGTTGATCTTCGTGAATGTCGCCGTGTTTCTCGTCGTGCAGAGCGAGATATTCGGCGATCCGCTGACCGTCATGCGCGGCTTCGCGATCATTCCGCGGGTGTTGTTCGGCGAGGCGGCGCTCGCCAAATGGGTCGTCGGGCCGCCGGCGCCGCTCACGCTGCTGACCGCGCTGTTCTTTCACTCCAGCCTTCTGCATATTCTTGGCAATATGCTGTTCCTTTATGTCTTCGGCGACAACGTCGAAGACGCCATGGGCTCGCTTCATTACTTGTTGTTTTATCTTTCATGCGGCGTCGCCTCCGGTGTCGTCTTCGCCTATGCGTCTCCTCACTCGATTACGCCGCTGGTCGGCGCTTCCGGCGCGATCTCCGGGGTTTGCGCGGCCTTTTTGCTGCTGCATCCACGCTCGACGATTTTCGGCCTCGTGCTGGGCGTGCTCCCGATCCACGCTCCGGCGTGGATGTTCGTGGGAACCTGGATTATCCTGCAATTTATCAACGCGGCTTCGGGCGAAACCGGCCATGTCGCCTGGTTCGCGCATGTGGGCGGCATTTTGGCCGGTCTCGCATTGACGCCCCTTTTCAAGCGGCGCGGCGTGAGGCTTTTCGGCCCGCCGCCAGGCCCGGCTCCCCGGCTAGAGCAAAACGAAGCCCCGCCGCCGCAAGAGTGAGCGCCGCGCGGCGGCGCTTCGGGTTTGACTTGAGCCAATGCGCCCGTTACCACAGCGCCCTCAAGATTGTTTCGCGGCGAGGCGGCGTCGCTTCGCGCCGCGGAAACCTATAACCGCCGACAAAACTGGCGTCTTTTCGGTTTGGCCCGAAACCCCAAGGACTCCGGCGCTTCACTGCTTAACGCGACGCAAGGTAACGCTCGCTTAGGAGTTGCTCGATGAAAATTCTCGTCCCCGTTAAGCGGGTGGTCGATTACAACGTGAAGATCAGGGTCAAGGCCGACGGCTCGGGCGTCGATCTCGCCAATGTCAAGATGTCGATGAATCCGTTCGACGAAATCGCCGTCGAGGAAGCCCTGCGCCTCAAGGAAGCCGGCAAGGCCACGGAAGTCGTCGTGGTGTCGATCGGACCGGCCAAGGCCGACGAGACCCTGCGCACCGGTCTCGCGATGGGCGCCGATCGCGGCATTCTGGTCAAGACCGACGATCCTGTCGAGCCGCTCGCCGTCGCCAAGATTCTCGCCAAGATCGTCGCCGAGGAGCAACCCGGCCTCGTCATTCTCGGCAAGCAAGCCATCGACGACGACAGCAACCAGACCGGCCAGAGCCTCGCGGCGCTGCTCGGCTGGGGACAGGGAACCTTCGCGTCGAAGGTCGAGATTTCCGGTGATAGCGTCGATGTGACGCGCGAAATCGACGGCGGGCTGCAAACCGTGACCTTGAAGCTGCCGGCGATCGTCACCACCGATCTGCGCCTCAACGAGCCGCGCTACGCCAGCCTGCCCAATATCATCAAGGCGAAGAAGAAAGAGGTCGCCGCCAAGACGCCAGCCGATTACGGCGTCGACATCGCGCCGCGCCTCGAAGTGCTCAAGACCGCCGAGCCGCCGACCCGCAAGGCCGGTGTCAAGGTCGGCTCCGTCCCGGAGCTGGTGGCCAAACTCAAGGAAGCGGGAGTTCTATAATCATGACGACACTCCTCCTCGCGGAAACAGCCGGCGGCGCCCTCGCGCCCGCCACCGCCAAGGCGCTCACGGCGGCCAGGGAAATCGGCGGCGCCGTTCATATTCTCGTCGCGGGCTCGGGCCTGCGCGAAGCGGCCGAACAGGCGGCCAAGCTCGCCGGCGTGGAAGAAGTGCTGCTCGCCGACGCCGCCGCCTATGACCATTTGCTCGCGGAACCCGTCGCCGCGCTCATTCTGGACCTCGCCAGCGGCTATAACGTGATCATCGCGCCGTCGACCAGCGCGACCAAGAACGTGCTGCCGCGCGTCTCGGCGCTGCTGGACGTGGCGCAAATTTCGGACATCATCAAAGTCGTCGCGCCCGACACGTTCGAACGCCCGATATACGCCGGCAACGCCATTCAGACCGTGCGCTCGAGGGACGCCAAGAAAGTCATCACCGTCCGCACCACCGCCTTCGCGGCGACGGGCGAGGGCGGCGCGGCGCCGATCAAGGCCGTCGCCGGCGCGGTCGACGCGCGGGGCCTGTCGTCCTTCAAGAGCGAGGCGCTGGCGAAATCCGAGCGTCCCGAACTGACCGCCGCCAAGATCATCGTTTCGGGCGGCCGCGGCCTCGGCAGCGCCGAGAATTTCGGCAAATTCATCGAGCCGGTGGCCAACCGCCTCAACGCCGCGATCGGCGCGTCGCGCGCCGCGGTGGACGCGGGCTACGCGCCCAACGATCTGCAGGTCGGCCAAACCGGCAAGGCGGTCGCTCCCGATCTCTACATAGCCGTCGGCATTTCCGGAGCGATCCAGCATCTGGCCGGCATGAAGGACTCCAAGATCATCGTCGCCATCAACAAGGACGAAGAAGCCCCGATCTATCAGGTCGCGGACTTCGGCCTCGTGGCCGATCTCTTCAGCGCGCTTCCCGAACTCGACGCCGAACTGGCCAAGAGTGGGCGCTGAACAAAAGAACAAGAAAACGCCTCGCGGGCGCTCCGGCATGGACCGGGAACGCCCGCGGAGCCCGGAAAAGCTTGCCGTTTATCCGCTTGATCGACGAATGCCTTTCATTTCACCGACCTTTTTACGAAATCGCGGTTTTCACGGGGAACAAAGCCGCGCTATATTGCAGTGCATGCAAAGGTCCGAAATCTCGCTAAGGGCGCCGCAATCATGAGTCTCGAAATTCGCAAGATCGGTGTAATCGGCGCGGGGCAGATGGGCAAGGGCATCGCCCAGGTCTGCGCGCTCGCCGGGCTGGATGTCGCGCTGAACGATGTGAGCGCCGAACGCATTTCCGCCGGGATCGATGATATTGCGGCGCACCTTCAAAGGGCCGTCGACCGAGGACAGCTCGACGCCGCGGGGCGCGACGCCGCCGTCGCGCGGCTGTCGGCGGCCCCCGCCCTGCCGGATTTCCGCGACGCCGACATGGTCATCGAGGCCGCTTCGGAAAGCGAGGAGGTCAAGCGCAAGATATTGTCGGATATAGCGCTTGTCCTGAAGCCGGACGCCATCATCGGCACCAACACCTCCTCGATCTCGATCACCCGCCTCGCGGCCGTATCGGGACGGCCAGAGCGCTTCATCGGCATTCACTTCATGAATCCGGTGCCGAAGATGGCGCTCGTAGAGCTCATTCGCGGCATCGCGACGGACGACCGCACTTTCGAGGAGACGCGCGAATTCATCACGAAGCTCGGCAAGACGATCACCGTCTCCGAGGACTTCCCGGCCTTTATCGTCAACCGCATCCTGCTGCCGATGATCAACGAGGCGGTTTACACGCTCTATGAGGGCGTCGGATCGGTGGAGGCCATCGACACCGCGATGAAGCTCGGCGCCAATCACCCGATGGGGCCGCTCCAGCTCGCGGATTTCATCGGGCTCGACGTTTGCCTTTCCGTCATGCAGGTTCTGCACGAGGGGCTAGCCGACTCCAAATATCGGCCCTGCCCGCTGCTGGTGAAATATGTCGAGGCCGGATGGCTCGGACGCAAGACGCAGCGCGGCTTTTACGATTACCGCGGCGGCTCGCCGGTTCCGACGCGCTGACGTTACGCCTTTATTAGGAAAAAGCGGCTCAAGCTCGTTCGATCCGAAGTCGATTCGCGAGGCGGCGCCCGATGTTCGACGTCCTCATCACGATCGCGACGGGGCTGTTCTTCACCAAATACTGGTCGAAATGGCGCTATGGCTATTTCGACTTTTTTTGCGCGGGCGCGGCGATCGTCGGCGCCTTTCTATTGCCCGCGCTGGCGGAAAAATTCGTCCCGGAGTTCTCCGACCTCGGCGTGATAGCGTTCGACGCCGGCGGGGCCCTACTGGGCTGCCTGCTCTATGACGCGGCCAGCTTCGGGTGGCGCTGAGAGCGGACGGCGTTAATCCTTTAGACCCAGCTTCGCGATGAGATCGGGCCGACGCGCGCGGGTGAGTCTCAAGGACTCCTCCCGCCGCCAGCGCGCGATCTTGGCGTGATCGCCCGACAATAAAACAGGCGGAATCTCGTGTCCCTCGAAGTCACGCGGGCGCGTATATTGCGGATATTCGAGCAGACCGCCTTCGAAACTTTCCTCGGCGCCGGAAGCCTCTTCGCCCATCACGCCCGGCAAAAGCCGCACGCAGGCGTCAATCAGCGCCAGCGCCGCGATTTCGCCGCCGGAGAGAATGTAATCGCCGACGGAGACTTCCTCCAGTCCGCGCGCGGAGATCACGCGCTCGTCGACGCCCTCGAAGCGCGCGCAGAGGATCAGCGCGCCCGGACCCCGCGCGAATTCGCGCACGCGCGCTTGGCTTAGTGGCGCGCCGCGCGGACTCATCAGCAGAAACGGGCGCCCATCGTCCGGCGCGGCGGCGGCGTCGATGGCGGCGCAAAGAACGTCGGCGCGCATCACCATGCCGGGTCCGCCGCCCGCCGGCGTATCGTCCACGGCGCGATGGCGCCCCAGTCCGTGTTCGCGCAGCTGCCGCGTCTCCAACTCCCAAACGCCGCGCGCCAGCGCGTCGCCGGCCAGCGACAGGCCGAGCGGGCCCGGAAACATTTCAGGAAACAGGGTCAGAACGGTCGCGCGCCACATGAGGCTGTTATTGCACGGGGGACGGCGCGCCGGAAGGGCGAGCCTCTATCCTTCACCCTCGATCTCCACCGGCGGCGCGATCACCACGCGGCCGCCGGCGATGTCCACGATCGGAACCACCGCCTTGGTGAAGGGGAACATCAGAGTTTCGCCGCCTTGCGGTGGGCGGACCTCGAGAATGTCGCCGGCGCCGAAGTTGCGGAGCGCCAGCACCTGGCCGAGCGTCTCGCCCTCGATGGTCTCGGCGCGCAGTCCTTCGAGATCGGCGAGATAAAACTCGTCCTCGTCCGGCTCGGGCAATTTCGCGCGAGGCGCGTAAAGCTCGATCCTTGTTAGTTTTTCCGCGCCGGCGCGGTCGCCGACGCCCTCGACGCGCGCCACCAACATGTCCTTGCCCTGCGGCCGGACATGGGCAAGCGCGAAGCTTCGCGCGCCGCTCTTGTCGAACAGCGGGCCGTAACGCGCGATCGCCAGAGGATCGGCGGTGAAGCTTTGCAGGCGGATTTCGCCGCGCACGCCATGCGGCGCGCCGAAACGCCCCAGCAACACCAACTCCCGCCCCGGTTTGGAAGCGGGAGGCGCGTTGTCGCTCACTCGGCGGCCGGAGCGGCGGCGGCGGCTGCGGCGGCGCGTTCCTGCGCCTTCTTCTTCGGCAGTGCCTTTTCGGGATTATTGCGCTTTTCGCGCTTGCCGACGCCGACGCTCTCGAGCAGGCGGGCCACGCGGTCGGTCGGGGTCGCGCCCTTGCCGATCCACTCCTTGGCCTTTTCCGCGTCGAGCACGAGGCGGTCGGCGGCGTCCTTGGCCTTCAACGGATCGAAGGTGCCGAGACGCTCGATGAAGCGGCCGTCGCGCGGCGAGCGCGAATCGGCGACGACGACGCGATAGAAGGGGCGCTTCTTGGCGCCGCCGCGAGACAGTCTGATTTTAAGCGACATGAGTTTTTCCTTTTTTCGACTTTACGAGAAACGCGACGCTTGAAGCGCCCCGCGCGCTATTTTTTCTTCCCGAACGGATTGAGTCCGCTCAGAAGACCTTTGCCGCCAAGACCCGGCAAACCTGGCTTTGGCGAAAACAATTCCTTCGGCGGCGCCTCCGGCAAACCGCCGGTCGGCGGAGCCGCTCCGCCTGCGCCGAGCTTCTTTTGCAGCTCGGCGATTTCTTGTTGCGACGGCATTTGCATGCCGCCCATGCCCATCACCTGCGCGGCCTTGCCCATTAGCCCGCCGCGCTTGCCCGCGCCCATCGACTTCATCAGATCGGCCATGCCGCGATGCTGCTTCAGCAACTTGTTGACTTCCTCGACCTTGACGCCCGAACCCGTCGCGATGCGACGCTTGCGCGAGGCTTTCAATATGTCGGGGTTACGCCGCTCCTTGGGCGTCATCGACAGGATGATGGCGCGCTGGCGCTTGATCACCTTCTCGTCGATATTGGCGGCGGCGAATTGCTCTTTCATCTTGGCGACGCCGGGCAAGAGCCCCATGATGCCGCCAATCCCGCCCATCCTTTCGGCCATGGCGAGCTGATCGCAAAGGTCTTGCAGATCGAATTTGCCCTTGGCCATGCGCTGCGCGGCGCGCTCGGCCTCCTGCGCGTCGATCGTCGCGGCGGCCTTTTCGACCAACGCCACGATGTCGCCCATGCCGAGAATGCGGTCGGCGATTCGCTTGGGCGCGAATTCGTCGAGCGCGTCCATTTTTTCGCCGGTGGCGATCAGCTTGATCGGCTTGCCCGTGACAAAGCGCATCGACAGCGCGGCGCCGCCGCGTCCGTCGCCGTCCATGCGCGTCAGCACAATGCCGGTGATGCCCACCCGCGCGTCGAAGCTCTTGGCCAGATTGACGGCGTCCTGGCCGGTCAACGCGTCGGCGACGAGCAGGATTTCATGCGGACTGGCGTAGGACTTGATGTCCGCCATCTCCTGCATCAACGGTTCGTCGATATGGGTGCGGCCCGCCGTGTCGAGCAGCACGACATCGTAGCCCTCGAACCTCGCCGCCTCCATCGCCCGCCGGGTGATCTGCAACGGCGTCTGGTTAGGGACGATCTCCAGCGTGTCGACCCCGACTTGCCGGCCGAGAATGGCGAGCTGTTCCTGCGCCGCGGGCCGCTTCACGTCGAGCGAGGCCATCAGCACGCGCTTTTTCTCGCGCTCCTTGAGTCGCTTGGCGAGCTTGGCGGTCGTCGTGGTCTTGCCGGCGCCCTGCAAGCCGACCATCATGACGGTCACCGGCGGGCGGACTTCCAGATCGATCGGCTCGGCTTTGTCGCCCAGGGTTTCGACGAGGACGTCGTTGACGATCTTGATGACCATCTGGCCGGGCGAAACCGACTTGACGACATTGGCGCCGACCGCGCGGGCTTGCACCTTGTCGGTGAAGGAACGGACCACGTCGAGCGCCACGTCGGCGTCGAGCAAAGCCCGGCGCACCTCGCGCAACGCCTCGGCGACGTCGGCCTCGGAAAGCGCGCCGCGCCGCGTGAGCTTGTCGAAAATGCCGGAGAGCTTGTCGGAAAGGCTCTCGAACATGGGCTTTTCTCCTTCGCCTTCCCTCTTGCGGAGAGGCATGGCCCCAAAGCAAAACGCGCCCGGGAGCGCGACGCGCCGCCGGACGTGAGCCTGCCGTCCCGCGGGGCGAACAGGTTTGTTTGAACATCTCATACGAGATTTGCGCGAGTTGTATGCATGATGGGCGAGCGAGTCAACGCCGGGCGAGCCGCCTAGCTTAAGGCGCCGCGAATGCTTTTGAATAAATTGCACATTTGCGCGGCGGATGGCCGCGCCCACGAAAGTTCTTGCCGGTCGCGGGGATTCCGGCTTCCCACGGGCGGAAAAGCGGGGTAGCAGTCTCATCTGACTTCGAGCACGGGAAAAAAGATGTCGCGAAAGAAAATCGCTCTCATCGGCGCCGGCCAAATCGGCGGCACTCTGGCGCATCTGGCGAGTCTCAAGGAGCTCGGCGACATCGTTCTGTTCGACATCGTGGGAGGCGTGCCGCGCGGCAAGGCGCTCGATCTCGCGCAAGCCGGCCCGATATCCGGCTCCGATTCGCAAGTCTCGGGCGGCGACGATTACGCGATCATCGAGGGCGCGGACGTGGTGATCGTCACCGCCGGCGTGCCGCGGCAACCCGGCATGAGCCGCGACGATCTTCTCACGGTCAATCTCAACGTCATCACCAAGGTCGGCGCGGGCATCAAGCAATATGCGCCGAACGCGTTCGTCATTTGCATCACCAACCCGCTCGATGTGATCGTCTGGGCGCTGCAAAAATGCTCCGGCCTGCCGACCAGCCGCGTGGTGGGAATGGCCGGGGCGCTCGATTCCTCGCGCTTTCGCTATTTTTTGGCGCAGGAGTTCAACGTCTCCGTCGAGGATGTGTCGGCCTTTGTGCTCGGCGGCCATGGCGACGAGATGGTGCCCTCCATTCGCTATTCGTCGGTCGCCGGCGTGCCTCTGCCCGACATGATCGAGATGGGCTGGACCACGCAGGAGCGCATCGACGCGATTGTCGATCGCACGCGCAAGGGCGGCGGCGAAATCGTCGGCCTGCTCAAGACTGGCTCCGCCTTCTACGCCCCCGCGACCTCGGCGATCGCCATGGCCGAAAGCTATTTGAAGGATAAGCGCCGGGTGCTGCCCTGCGCCGCTTATCTCTCGGGCCAATATGGCGTCGACGGACTTTACGTCGGCGTCCCCGTGGTGATCGGCGCCGGCGGCGTCGAACGAGTCCTGGAGATCAAGCTCGACGCCACCGAAAAGCAGATGTTCGAGAAATCGGTTGCGTCGGTGCGCTCGCTGATCGCGGCGGCGGGCGCGCTCAATCCGGCGTTTTCCTAAAGGAATCGACGCCGACCAAGCCCAGCCGCTCGCGCCGCGGCTCTATCGGAATCAATCGGCAAAGAGGAGTCCGAAAGGACTAAGGGACGACATGAATATCCATGAGTATCAAGCCAAGGCCATTTTGCGTGAATTCGGCGCCCCCGTCGCCGTCGGCGTCCCGGTTCTGAAGGCCGAGGACGCGGCCGCCGCGGCGAAGACCCTGCCCGGCCCGGTCTATGTCGTGAAGGCGCAGATCCATGCCGGCGGACGCGGCAAGGGCACGTTCAAGGAGGCCGCCGCCGGCGAGAAGGGCGGCGTGCGCCTCGCGAAATCGATCGAGGAAGCCGAGACTTTCGCCAAGCAGATGCTCGGGAACACGCTCGTCACCGTGCAGACCGGGGAGACCGGCAAGCAAGTCAACCGCCTTTACATCGAGGACGGCGCGGCGATCGACAAGGAGTTTTATCTCTCGATCCTGATCGACCGCGCCACGTCGCGGGTTTCCTTCGTCGTGTCGACCGAGGGCGGCATGGACATCGAAACCGTCGCGCACGACACTCCGGAGAAAATCGTCACCTTCTCGGTCGATCCGGCGACGGGAATCATGCCCCACCACGGCCGCCATGTCGCCGACGCGCTGGGCCTCAAGGGCGATCTCGTCAAGCAGGCGGGCAAGCTGACCGAGCAGCTTTACGCGGCCTTCATCGCCAAGGACATGGAGATGCTGGAGATCAACCCGCTGATCGTCACCAAGGACGGCAAGCTGCGTTGTCTCGACGCCAAGGTCTCCTTTGACGACAACGCGCTTTACCGCCATCCGGAAATCGTCGAGCTGCGCGACAAGACCGAGGAAGACGAAAAGGAAATCGAGGCGTCCAAACATGATCTCGCCTATATCGCCCTCGACGGCAATATCGGCTGCATGGTCAACGGCGCCGGCCTCGCGATGGCGACGATGGACATCATCAAGCTCTACGGCGAATTCCCCGCCAACTTCCTCGATGTCGGCGGCGGCGCCACCACCGAAAAAGTGACCGCCGCGTTCAAGATCATCACCGCCGATCCCAAGGTGAAGGGCATTCTCGTCAACATCTTCGGCGGCATCATGAAATGCGACGTCATCGCCGAGGGCGTCATCGCCGCCGTCAAGGAAGTCGGGCTGCAAGTGCCGCTGGTGGTGCGGCTCGAAGGGACGAACGTCGAACTGGGCAAGAAGATCATCGACTCGTCCGGCCTTAACGTGATCGCCGCCGAGGATCTCGACGACGCCGCGCAGAAGATCGTCGCGGCGGTGAAGGTCGCGGCCTAAGGTTTGCGCTCCCCGGCTTCGCGCGAGAGCGGAGGCCGGGGACCGATGTGTCACCGACGCCGGCGCGTTTGGATTTCGCGCCGCTGATGAGTTTGGGGCGCGAGGCGAGACGACCGCGCCTTATGCGCTAAGCTTCTTCGCGTCCGCTATTTCGACTTGATTTTCCACGGCGGACCGACTGTCGGCGTCGTCGATTTAGAAATCGAATCAACCGCGGCCGTGGCTTTGCCCTGCTCCCATCGTCATAAAAGACGCATTTCATGCTTGCGGTTGCAGCGCAAAACGGCCATCATTTCCTGTGATAGGCAGGCGCGCCGTTGCGCTGATTGCGCCGCCGCCCCCTTTGATCCGGCCAAGGTTGGGACTTCTCGTGCAGCTCTTCTCAAAGCCACTCCTGTCGACGTCCAACGCCTCAAATCGCTTCGTTTCAACCGCCGGGGCGCTCGGCTGCGCCCTCGCGCTGACGCTTTCGAGCGGCTTCTTCGCCAAGGGAGCCGTCGCGGCCCATGCGAAGGATAGCCTCTCCGTGGCGCGGCCTTTCGAGGTCGGCTCCAGCCTCTCCGGCAATTTTCTCGCGGCGATCGTCGCCAATTCGGAGCGCGACACCTTCGCCGCCTCGACGTTTTTCCGCGAGGCCCTGCGCGACGATCCGCGCAATCGCGACCTCGCCGAACGGGCGCTGATCGCGGCGCTCGCCAATGGCAACATGCCGGAAGCCTACAGTCTCGCTGGAAACGATCTCGCGCATGACCGCAAGAACGCGGTCGCCAATCTGACGCGCGGCGTTCAGGAGATGCAGGCGCATCAATATTCGAACGCGCGCGCCGCCTTCGGCAAGGACGCCGCCGACCGTCAGACCGATATCAAGAGCATCCTGCTGACCGCCTGGACATATGCGGGCGCCAAAGACACGCGCCGCGCCCTGGCTACTCTCGACAAACTGCACGGCGAAGGTTTCTCCGTGCTTCGCGACTACCACGCGGCGCTGATCGCCGATCTCGGCGGGAACAAGGCGGAGGCGGAACGGCGGTTCAAAGCAGTTTTGAACTCCGAGCACACGGTGCTGCGTCTCATCGACGCCTATGCGCGCTTCCTGTCGAGCCACGGCGACAACGAGACCGCGCGCCGGCTCTACAAGGCCTTCGACGAAGCAGTGCCGAATCACCCACTGGTCGTCGCCGCGCTGGCCGACATCGACGCCGGCAAGCCGCTCAATCCCTTCGTGCACAACGCCGAGGAAGGCGCCGGCGAAGTCCTTTATGGACTCGTCGCGCTCGGCGGCGGACGCCAGGGCGACGAATTGGCGGCGCTGATCTATTTACGCCTGTCGCTGGCGCTCGCGCCCAATAATACGCTGACCACCTTCACGCTCGCCGATATCTACGAGCGGCTGAAGCAGGAAGAGGCCGCGATAGACCTTTACGACAGCGTGCCCGAACCGGACCCGTTGCGCGTCAACGCGGATGTGCAGGCCTCGTTGCTGCTCGAAACGCTCGGAAAGTCCAAGGAAGCGGGCGAGCATCTGCAGGCGGTGGTCGACGCGCATCCCAAGGACGCGGACGCGCTGACGGCGCTCGCCAATCTTCAGCGCTCGCGCAAGCTTTTCACCGAATCCGCCGCGACCTATTCGCGCGCGCTGGCCTTGCAGCAGCAGCCGGAAAAGAACCAGTGGCTGCTGTATTATTATCGCGGCATCGCCAATGAGCGCGGCAAGAATTGGCCGGGCGCCGAACACGATCTCAAGAAGGCGCTGGAGCTCAACCCGGATCAGCCCTTGGTGCTGAATTACCTCGGTTATTCCTGGGTCGACCAGGGCGTCAATCTCGACGAGGCCTTCCGCATGTTGCGTCGGGCGGTCGATCTGAAGGGCCGCGACGGCTATATCGTGGACAGTCTGGGCTGGGCTTATTATCGCCTCGGCCGCTACGACGAAGCGGTCAACGAGCTGGAAAAAGCCATCGACCTCAAGCCATCGGACCCGGTGATCAACGATCACCTCGGCGACGCCTACTGGCGTGTCGGCCGCAGGCTGGAGGCGCAGTTCCAGTGGAACCACGCGCGCGACCTAGGCGCCGATCCGGAAGACATGCCCCGCATTCTCGACAAGATCAAGAACGGGCTGAGCGATAAGCCGGCGGTCGCGGGGGATAAGGCTACGAACAAGGGCGGATGACGGCGGCGCTAATCGCCGAACCGCGACGCGCTTTCGCGACGAGTTACCTAACGCCCGCCTCACACATCCAGCAACGCCGTCGCGAAGGCCGCGTTCTCCTGGATGAACGCGAAGCGCGCCTCGGGCTTGTTGCCCATCAGCCGCTCGACGCAATCGGCGGTCTCCTCGCGTTCCTCGCTATCGATGACGACCTTGAGCAGCGTGCGCTGCTTGGGGTCCATCGTGGTCTCCTTGAGCTGCTTGGCCATCATTTCGCCGAGGCCCTTGAAGCGGCTGGTTTCGATCTTGCCCTTGCCGGTCAGCTCCGTGCGGATCAACTCCTCCATATGCGCGTCGTCGCGCGCGTAAACGATCTTGGAGCCTTGCGTGAGCTTATAGAGCGGCGGCACGGCGAGATAGAGATGACCCTTTTCGATGAGCTTGGGCATCTGCCGATAAAAGAAGGTGATCAGCAGCGAGGCGATATGCGCGCCATCGACATCGGCGTCGGTCATCACGATAACTTTTTCGTAACGCAAATCCTCGTCGCGATAATGCGCGCCGAGCCCGCAGCCGAGCGCCTGCGCCAGATCCGAGAGCTGCTGATTGGCGGCGAGCTTGTCGCGCGTCGCCGAGGCGACGTTGAGAATCTTTCCGCGCAACGGCAGCACCGCCTGATTGACGCGGTTGCGCCCTTCCTTGGCCGAGCCGCCGGCGGAATCGCCCTCGACGATGAACAGTTCCGACCCTTGCGCCGAATTATTGGTGCAGTCGACGAGCTTGCCGGGCAATCGCAATTTGCGCGTCGCGCTCTTGCGGGCGACATCCTTTTCAGCGCGGCGGCGCAGCCGCTCCTCGGCCCGCTCGACCGCGAAATCGAGCAGCTTCGTCGCCTGCGAAGGCGCGCCGGCGAGCCAATGATCGAAGGCGTCGCGCACGGTGGTCTCGACGACGCGCGCCGCTTCGACACTCATCAACCGGCCTTTGTTCTGGCCCTGAAACTCCGGCTCGCGGATAAACACCGAAATCATCGCCGCCGACTGGCCCATCAGATCGTCGCCGGTCACATCCTTGGCGCGCCGCGCCTGGCCGATCCGCTCGGCGTGGTCCTTCAGTCCGCGCAATAGCGCGAGACGGAAGCCGGCCTCATGCGTGCCGCCGTCGGGCGTCGGAATGGTATTGCAATAGGAATGGACGAAGCCGTCGTCATTGGCGAGCCAGGACACGGCCCATTCGAGCGAACCGTGTCCGCCCTCGCGCTCGATCTTGCCGGTGAAGGCCTGCTCGGTGACGGGCTCCTTGCCCTCGATCTCGCGCGCGAGATAATCCTTGAGGCCGCCGGGAAAGCGCAGCACCGCCTCGGCGGGAATGTTGGAGCCCGGCTCGATAAGCTCCGGCGCGCAACGCCAGCGGATTTCGACGCCGCCGAACAGATAGGCCTTCGAGCGCGACATGCGAAACAGCCGCGCCGGCTTCCAATGCGCCGCCGGTCCAAAAATCTGCGCGTCCGGCTTGAATCTGATCTTGGTGCCGCGGCGGTTGGTGATCTTGCCGAGATTTTGCAGCTTGCCCAGCGGGAGGCCGCGCGAAAACTCCTGACGATAGAGCTGCTGGTCGATGGCGACCTCGACTTCGAGCTTTTCGGACAAAGCGTTGACGACCGATACGCCGACTCCGTGCAGCCCGCCCGAAGTCTGATAGGCGCCGGAATCGAATTTGCCGCCCGCGTGCAGAACGGTCATCACCACTTCCAGCGCGGTCTTGCCCTTGACCTTGGCGTGCATGCCGACGGGAATGCCGCGCCCATTGTCGATGACGGTGAGCCAGCCACCCTGCTCCAGCGAGACGGAGATGAAAGTCGCGTGTCCGGCGACCGCCTCGTCCATGGAATTGTCGAGCACCTCGGCGAAGAGGTGATGCATGGCGGCTTCGTCCGTGCCGCCAATATACATGCCGGGCCGCCGGCGCACCGGCTCCAGCCCTTCGAGCACCTCGATGGAGTCGGCGTTGTATTCGACCGGTCCCGCGGTTTTGGCGGGCCTGGCGGCGGCCGCGCCGGCGCCCTTGCCCGCCTTGGAAGAAGGCGCGCCTCCCCCGAATAAATCTTCATTGTTGGCCATGGTCCGATACTAACGCGATTCGCTTCGAAATGGCGCCCGAATGAGAGCGCCCATTCGCGCTCGCGCGCGCGCCGTCGTTCGGCGCTTGTTCTCACTTACGACGCATTCTTCACAAACATGATTCCCCTTTTTGCAAGCGCGTTTTAGATTGGGGTGATTCGGACGCGCGCGGTGGGACGGGGTTTTGTTCGCAAGATTTAAATAGCCCGCTCGACTCAAATGGTTAACGCATTTCCTTCGCGACGGGTCCCGATGCGCCCGCGCGAATGAAGGGTTCCGATGCGCGAACGGCTTACGGCGTTTGTTGAGATCTGCCCCCGCAATCGACCGTGGAGACCGGTTCGTATGACAAGATTGAGAGACGCGCCTATTCGCTGGAGCCGCGCGTTCGTGACGCAACATCGGCGAAGGCCAGCGGCCGACAGCGGCCCGCCATCCCATCTCCGTCTCGCGCGCGTCGCCGGTCCCATCGCGGGAACTTTCGCCGGCGCGGCGGAAGCGCACGCGGAAGCCATTCGGCTTCTCCCGGATTTCGGGCCGGATATCGAGGTCTATGGCTTCGCGCTGAGCGGCGGCCTCGCCTTGTTTTCGACCTTCGTCGCGCTCGCATATATCGCGGAGCGCAAAGCCTGGCGCCGGCGCGAAACGGAGCTGGCGGCGAAGCTCGAGGCCACGCGCGCGCAACGCGACCGCGCCGAAATTTTTCTTTCCAGCGAACAGCAGCTGTTCATTGCATGGGACGGTTCTTCCGGGGAGCCCGACGTCGAGGGCTCGCCGCAATTGATCACGGACGCGCCGACTTCGCGGCGCGTTCTGGCCTATGGCTCCTGGTTGACGCCCGACGCGGCGCGCGAGCTGGAACAAAACGTCGATCGCTTGAGGCGGCGGGGCGAGGCGTTCCGTCTCGCCTTGGTCGGATCGACGGGACGGCACTTCGACGCCGAAGGCCGGGCGGTCGGCGGTCGCGCCGTTTTGAGGCTGCGCGAGGTCTCGGGCGACAAGCTCGAATTGATCAATCTTCGCGAACGCTGCGCGGCGACCAAGGGCGAGGTCGAGAGTCTGCGCGGCCTGCTCGAAGCCTTGCCGTTCCCCGTATGGCTGCGAGACGCGAGCGGGCGGCTTGAGTTCGTCAACTGCGCCTATGCGCAGGCCGTGGAGGCCAAGGACGCCGAGGAAGTGCTCGCCAAGCAGATCGAATTGCTGGATCAATCGGCGCGCGCCGCGACCGCCGAGGCGCGTTCCAAGTCCCGGATGTGGCGCGAACGAGTGAACGCGGTCGTCGCGGGCGCGCGGCATTTGCTCGACGTGATTCAGGCGCCGTCGGCGCGGTCGGCGGCCGCGATCGCGATCGACCGCCAGGAAATCGAGACGGTTCGCGCCGATCTCGAAACGCAGATGCTGTCGCATAGGCGCACGCTTGACCAAATGCCGAGCGCCGTCGCCATTTTCGACGGCTCGCAGCAATTGATTTATCGCAACGCGGCATATGAAAAACTGTGGTTGCTCGACCCCGCTTTTCTCGACGGCCGCCCCTCCGACAGCGAAATACTCGACCGCCTGCGGCTCGAACAGCGTTTGCCGCTGGAACGGGACTTTCGCGCGTGGAAGGCGCATCTCATGGAAGCCTACCGCTCGACCGGCGAGCTTCCCTCGCATCTGTGGCGCCTGCCGGACGGGCGCATGATCTGCGTCAAGGTCACCCCGAACCCGAAGGGTGGCGTGACCTATCTCTATGACGACATGAGCGAGCATTACAAACTCGAGTCGCGGTTCAACGCGCTTTATCGCATGCAGAACGAAACGCTGGAGACCTTGCATGAAGGCGTCGCCGTGTTCGGCGCCGACGGGCGCCTGCAATTCTGCAATCCCGCCTTCGTCAGGCTCTGGCGTCTCGATGGCGCCGCCTTGCCGGAAAAACCGCACTTCGAGACGATCGTCGTATTGTGCAAACCTCTACACGCCGACGAAGCCACCTGGACCGATTTGCGACGCCTGGTGACCGGCTTGAACGACGCGCGCACGGGCTTCACGCGTCGTTTGGAGCGAAGCGACGGCGACGCGGTCGATCTCACCGCCCAACCGCTGCCGGAAGCCGCGACCTTGCTGACTTTCGTCGACGTGACGGCGGATGTGAATGTCGAGCGCGCGCTGACCGATCGCAACAAGGCGCTGCTCGCCGCCGAGAAACTACGAAATGATTTCATTCATCACGTTAGCTACGAGCTGCGCTCGCCGCTCACCAACATAAATGGATTTGTGCATCTGCTTGGCGAGGAAACGACCGGCCCGCTCAATCCGCGCCAGCTCGAATATCTCGGATATGTGCGTAAATCGTCCAACGCATTGCTCGCCATCATCGACGATATTCTCGATCTCGCCACGATCGACGAAGACGCGATGGAGCTCGAAATCGAGGATGTCGACGCCGAAAGCGCCATGAAGGGCGCGATCGAGGGATTGCAGGATCGTCTCGCCGAAAACAAGGTCGAGCTGCAAATCGTCGCGCCCGAGAAGATCGGCGCGTTCCGCGGCGACTCCAAGCGGGTGCGACAAATCCTGTTCAACCTGCTATCGAACGCGATCGGCTTCTCGCGTCCCGGCCAGGTGGTTTCGCTCGCCGCGCTGCGCCGCGACGGCGACGTCGTGTTCAAGGTCGTCGATCGCGGACGCGGCATCCCGCCCGAGATTCTCGAACGCGTCTTCGATCGTTTCGAGTCGAATACGACAGGCTCGCGTCATCGCGGCGTGGGTCTTGGCCTCTCCATCGTCAGGGCCTTCATGGAACTGCACGGCGGCAAAATCCTAATCGATTCGACGCCGGGCGAAGGCACTGTCGTGACCTGCATTTTTCCCGGGCCAGCGGCGAAGGCCGCGCCGCCTCCGAACATCAATTCCGTTCCAACCAAACCCCGCGACGAACTCGACGCGAAAGAACTCATGCGCGAAGTCGCCGAGAGCCTTCGGGCGCAAGTCGATCACAAGGGCGTCAAGTTGCGGCTTCTGCCGACCAGCGATTTCAACATGTTTCTCGCCAATGGCGAAGATATCCGCCACGCGCTGAGCGATCTGCTGCTCGACGCGATCGACTCGACGGGCGCCGGCCAAGCCATCACTTTCGCTGGGTTCCAACGCGAGCGCCAAACCGTCTTCAAGATCACCGATCGAGGCGGCGGCGTTGACAAAAGGCGCGGCGAAGCGCGAAAATTCATCGAGGGCAACGGCGGCGTCATGCATGTCGACGCTGTCCCCGGCGAAGGCGCGACGATCACTTGCATTTTTTCGTCCCTAGTCCCTGACGCCGAAACCCAGGGTGGAGATCGCGCATCATGACCGTCGAGGCGTCGGGGAAGACCGCTACGAAGACGATTTGGCGTCTCGACGTCGCGAAAGAGGAAGAAACGACTGCCCTCGCCACCGACGTCGCGAAGCTGCTGGTCCCGGGCGACATCGTTACATTGGCGGGTGATCTCGGGACGGGCAAGACCACTTTCGCGCGCGCGCTGATCCGAGCCGTCGCGCACGATCCGACGTTAGAGGCGCCGAGCCCCACCTTCACGCTGATGCAAATCTACGAAGGCGACTTCGGCAAGATCGTTCATGCCGACTTCTATCGTATCGAGACTGTCGCCGACGTTGCGGAACTTGGATGGGAAGAAGCTTGCGAAGGCGCGCTGCTGCTGGTCGAATGGGCGGAGCGCGCGCGCGAATTATTCAGCGGAGACCGTCTCGACATTCGTCTAAGTTTCGCGGAGCCAGAGCGGCGCGACGCGCGCATGATCATGATTTCGGGTTACGGCGCCTTTGCGTCGCGCCTGGCGTCGTTCAAGTCCTTGCACGAATTTTTGCGCAAAGCGAACTGGTGGGACGCGCGGCGCGACTTCCTGCAAGGCGACGCGTCGAGCCGCGCCTATGAGACGCTAACCAAACCGACCGGAGAAAAGGCGATACTGATGATGTCGCCGCAGAGGCCGGATGGTCCACCGATCCGATACGGGAAATCCTACAGCACGATCGCCCACTTGGCTGAAAACGTCAAAGCTTTCGTCGCCATCGCCGAAGGTCTTTCCGCGCAAGGTTTTTCCGCGCCGAAAGTTCTTGCGCGTGATCTCAACGCGGGACTGGTGATCGTCGAGGACCTCGGTCGCGAGGGTGTGGTGGACGAGAACGGCCCGATTCCCGACCGCTATCTCGAAGCCATCGGCGCGCTCGCGGAACTCCACGCGCGCAAACTTCCGGATACAATCGACATCATCGACGACGGCGTTTACCGCATCCCGCCTTACGATCTCGACGCCTTGCTGGTCGAAGTCGAGTTGCTGATCGATTGGTATGTCAGCCATATCGCAAGGTCGATCGTCGCCTCGGGCGCGCGCGCGATCTTCATCAATCTTTGGCGACAGGCGCTGATCGAGGTCGCCTCCGCAACGCCGACCTGGACCCTGCGCGACTATCATTCGCCCAATCTGATATGGCTGCCCGAGCGCGAGGGCGTTCGCCGCATTGGCATGATCGACTTCCAGGACTGCGTGCTCGGCCATCCTGCCTATGACGTGGTGTCGCTGACACAGGATGCGCGCGTCACCGTCGCCGACGAACTGGAAATGAAGCTGATCGCGCATTACGCGCGGATGCGGCGCGACGACCCGCGCTTCGACACGGCTGGCTTCGTTCGGGCCTACGCCGTGCTTGGCGCGCAGCGGGCGACTAAGATCATGGGCATTTTCGCGCGGCTCGATCTGCGCGACGGCAAGCCGCACTATCTTGGTCACCTGCCGCGAGTCGAATATTATTTGAAAAAGAGCTTGCGCCATCCAGCGCTCGCCGAGCTCAAGGCATGGTATGAAACCAACCTCCCCGCGATCTTCGGTTCAGCCGCTTAACGACGCTCGTTTTCCCACAACAGCCATGGTTTTCGCCGCCGGCCTCGGCACGAGAATGCGGCCGTTGACTCACAAAATTCCAAAGCCGCTCGTATCCGTCGCGGGCAAGGCGTTGATCGACTATGCGCTCGACGATTTCGCCAAGGCGGGCATCACGACCGCGATCGTCAATGTGCATCATCTCGCGGATCAGATCGAACGGCATCTCTCGACCCGCGCGTCCCCGCGCATAATCCTGTCGGACGAGCGCGCGTCGCTGCTCGATCAGGGCGGCGGGATTAAAAAGGTTCTCCCTCTTTTCGAGGGAAAGCCATTCTTCATATGCAACACCGATGCTTTCTGGAAGGACGACGGCGCGGCCAATTTTCAGGCGCTCGCGCGAGCTTGGGATGGCGATCGAATGGACGCGGCGCTGCTGCTGGCCGAAACCAAAGGCAGCGTGGGCGTCGATTGGGATGGCGATTTCGAGCTTCAACCGGATGGGCGCGTCACGCAGCCGACCGGCGCGAGACGCTATGTTTATTCAGGCGTCGGCATCGTGAAGCCGCAGCTTTTCGAAGGCGTCGCGGAGGATATTTTCAAGCTCGCCCCATTCTTCTTCAAGGCCGCGGAGCGGGGGCGACTGTTCGGCGTCGCCGCGCGGTCGCTCTGGCTTCATGTCGGGACCGTCGAGGCGATCGCGCGGGCCGAGCAAGCATTGGCGGCCTGACGGCATAATTTCTCTTCGCGTAACGAGGATCCTTCGTGAGCCGCAACGTCTTCACCATCCCACCAGGCGTTCCATTTCTCTCGACCTTCGTCGAGGCGCTTCTCGCCGGCGAAATCGTCTCTAACGTGTCGCGCGCGAGCGCGCCGATCGATCTCGCGCGCATGACGATCTACGTCCCGACGCAACGCGCCGCGCGCGCTCTCGCGGCGGAATTCGCGCGCGCGATCGAGGCGCCCGCGGCGCTGTTGCCGCGCATACTGCCGCTTGGCTCGCTGGAGGAGCAGGAGGACATCGCCCTTTTCTCCGGTTACGCGGAAGAATTCGACGAAGGATTTTTGCCCGCGATCGACGAGATCGAACGCCGTTTGATTCTCGCGCGGCTGATTTTGAAATGGGCGCGCGCCTTGGGGCACGCGATCGTTTCATATGATCCCGATGGCGCGCCAGTGTTGGACAAGCGCGAGACGATGTTGGTTTCGCCATCGCCCGCCAACGCCTGCGCGCTGGCCAAGGAGCTTGGCGCGCTGATCGACGAATTCATCATCGAGAATGTGGATCCATCCGCGATCGATGGCCTGGCCGGCGAATCCTTCGACCAATATTGGGCCATTACCACGCGATTTCTGAGCATCGCCTTGCGGCAATGGCCGCTCATTCTCGAACAGCGCGGCATGATTGACAGGGCTCAACGTCAAAGAGCGCTGCTCGCGGCGCAAATCGAACATTTGAAAAGCGCGGGCGACGACGCCCCCGTTATCGCGCTTGGATCGACGGGCTCCAATCCGACGACGGCCCAGCTTCTCGACGCGATCTCGCGCATTGCGCAAGGCGCGGTGGTCCTGCCCGGTCTCGACCGCGATCTCGACGATATCGCGTGGCGCCATATCGGCGAGGCTTCCGGCGACCACGGAGAACCTTCCTACACGCATCCGCAATCCATTCTAAAGCGCCTTTCGCGCATCATGAACATCGACCGCGCGGAGGCGCGAGAAATCGGCTTTCCCACGCCGCCGCTCGCGGCGCGGCGCGAATTGGCGGCGCAGGCGTTGCGTCCCGCGGACAGCACGGAACACTGGCGCGAATATCGCGCGAGACGAGGCGCGATCTTCTCCAGCGCGCTGGAAGGCGTCAGCCTGATTGAGGCGCCCGACGAGCGCTTGGAGGCTTTGACCCTGGCGCTGTTCATGCGGCGCGCGTTGGAGACGCCTAACCGCACGGCGGCGTTGATCACGCCGGATAGAACGATCGCGCGCCGCGTATCCGCCGAACTCGCGCGCTTTGACATAGAGATCGACGACTCCGGCGGCGAACCGCTTGGAGTTACGTCCATCGGCGCGCTCGCGAGACTGCTCGCGGCGACAGTTCCGCATGGAGCCTCGGCGGTGGATGTCGCCGCCCTGCTCGCCCATCCTCTCGCGACATTCGGACTATCGCGCGAGCAGGTCGCGAAGCTCGCGCCGCTGGTCGAGATCGCCGTGCTTCGAGTCGTCGCCGATGGGAGCCCGAGTTGGGCGGCGCGCGCCGACGGCGCGCGCGTGTTGGCCGAGGAGCCTCACGCCTTCCCGGCGGTGAAGCGGCTCGGCGACGACGACTGGCGCGCGATGCAGGATTTACTCGCGCGCCTCGACGCCGCGCTAAGGCCGATGACGACGCCGCCGCGCGAAGCGCTTCTTGGCGCACGCGTCGAAGCCTTGCGCGTGAGCCTCGAAGCCGTCACCGCGTTGCCCGCGGGATGCGAGGCGATGGCGAGCGCGGGCATGGAGGAATTCCTCGCTTTGCTCGACCAGTTGGAGAACGCCAAAGCCCCGATCGACTTCGACGCCTCGAGCTTCGCGATCTTTCTCGACGCCTTGCTGTTCGAGACCAAGGTTCGCGGACCACGCCGCGCTCATCCGCGCCTGAAGATTTTGGGGCCGCTCGAAGCGCGCCTCATAGACGCCGATCTTGTGTTGCTCGCGGGCCTCGACGAAGGCGTTTGGCCGCCGCAAACGGACGCCGGCGCCTTTCTCAATCGCTCGATGCGCGCCGCGCTCAACCTGTCGCCGCCGGAACGACGCATCGGGCAAAGCGCGCATGACTTCGCGATGGCGTTTGGCGCGCGCGAGGTGGTAATCAGCCGAGCGGCGAAGCGGGGTGGCGCGCCGACTGTCGCCTCGCGTTTCGTCACGCGTCTCGACGCGCTGGCGGGCGAAGCCTTCGCGGCCTGCGAAGCGCGGGGAGCGGCGATGCTCGACATCGCCATCACTCTCGACCAGCCGCCCTCGATCAAAGGTTGCGAGCGTCCCGAACCCATTCCGCCCGTCGAACTGAGGCCCACGCGATTAAGCGTGACGCGCGTCGAGACGTTGCGTCGCGATCCCTATGCGATTTACGCGGAGCGCATCCTCGAACTCGTTCCCATGGCGCCGCTCGGCGACGAACGCGGCGCGCGCGAGATAGGCACGGCGATTCACGAGGCTTTGGCCAAGTTCGTCCAATCGCATCCGCGCGGTCCGCTTCCCGATGACGCGCGCGAAACCCTGCTGGCGATAGCGCGAGAGAAACTTGAAATATTCCTTTCCGATTCCGACTTCGAAGCGTTCAAATGGCCACGTGTCGAAGCCGGTCTCGATGACGCGCTGGCGTTCGAGATGGCTCGCCGCGCGTTGGGCGTTGACATTCACGTCGAGGAAAGCGGCGCCTGGAGCTTCGAACTCGCCGACGGAAGCATGTTCCGCCTGACCGGCGTCGCCGACCGCATCGAAGTGAACAGCGACGGAACAGCGACGGTGTTCGACTATAAAACAGGCGCGCCGCCCAGCAACAAGCAGGTTCTGACAGGCTTCGCCCCGCAATTGACGCTGGAGGCGGCGATGATCGCGGCCGGCGCTTTCAAAATGGTCGGACGCCGCGAAACGGAGGGCGCCGCTTATGTGCCGATTGGCGGCGCGGGCGCCGGCGAACCGCTCTGGGTCAAGCCAAAGGATATGAGTTTCGGCGATCTCGTCGCCGACCATAAATCGCAGTTGCTCACGCTGCTCAATCAGTTTCGTAACCCTAAGCGTTCCTATCCGTCGCGCCCCTATGTCGCTTTCGCTTCGCGTCATGGCGACTACGATCATCTCGCGCGGGTGAAGGAATGGTCGCGCGCCGGCGGCGGCGAAGGAGAGGGAGCAAGCGAATGAGCGCCGCGCGTTCGATTCCATGGCAAACGAAGCAAGACCAGTGGCGCGCCTCCGATCCAAAACTTTCCGCCTGGGTGTCCGCTCACGCGGGTTCCGGCAAGACGCACGTGTTATCGCAGCGCGTCGTGCGTTTGCTGTTGGCGCGCGTGCCGCCGTCGCGCATTCTTTGCCTCACTTACACCAAGGCCGCCGCGGCAAATATGGCGGCGCGCATTTTCGACATTCTCGCCAAATGGACGCTGCTCGACGACGACGCGCTCGACAACGCCGTCGAAAAGGCTTCGGGACGGCGACTCGACCCCGCGGAGCGCGATTTCGCGCGCAGGCTTTTCGCGCGCACCGTGGAGACGCCCGGCGGATTGAAGGTCCAAACGATCCATGCCTTCTGCGAAAGGATTTTGCATCTCTTTCCGTTCGAGGCCAATGTTCCCGCAGGCTTTCGCATCATCGACGATATTGAGCGCGGCGCGTTGTTGGCCGACGCGCGTAAGGAGACGCTGGATCGCGCTCTCAACGAAGATGACGCCTTGCGCGACGCATTGGCGACCGTCGCGCGAGACGCGAGCGAAGCGACGTTCGATGGATTGATCGGAGAGCTTCTGCATCATCGTGGCGCCTTGCGCGGCGTCGCGAAAGGCGAGGACTACGAGCGCGATCTGCGGCGTCGGCTGGGACTAGCCGAAGGCGAGACGCTGGCCGACATCGAGGCGCGGATGATCGACGGCGGCATTGCGTCGAAAGACTGGGCGGCTCTCGCCGAAAGACTGCGGCAAGGCAGCCCGAATGACGTAAAGCTTGCTGCTCGGCTTGCCCAGGCTTCGAGACTTGCGCCAGATGGCGCCTGCATCGACGAATACCTACTTGTCTTTTTTACACAAGAAGGCAAGCCACGCGGAGCAGGCAAGACCAAATTGATCACGAAAGGACTTTACGAAAACGATCCAAATTTCCTTCAACTGCTCGAAGAAGAGCGCGAGCGTCTCGCCGCGTTGATCGACAAACGCAAGACAGCGGCGACCTACGCGCGTTCGCTAGCTCTGGCGCGGATCGGCGAAGCGATCGTCTCGGGCTACGAGCGCATGAAGAACCATCGCGGCTTGTTCGATTTCGACGATCTGATCGAGCGCACGCGCGAATTGCTGCGGCGCTCCAGTCCTTCCTGGGTGCTATATAAACTCGACCAGCGGATCGATCACATTTTGCTCGACGAGGCGCAGGATACAAGCGCGCCGCAATGGGAGATTCTGCAAGTCATCGCCAATGAATTCGCGCAGGCGATGCGCCCGCGCAGCTGCTTCGCGGTCGGCGACGAGAAGCAGTCGATCTTCTCCTTCCAGGGCGCGGCGCCGGAAAAATTCGATGCGATGCGGCACGATTTCGCGAGTCGCTTCAACGCGGCGAAGCTACCTTTCGAACATGTGCGCCTCACTCTTTCATTCCGCTCCGCGCCGACGATCCTCGCCAGCGTCGACGCGATATTCAACTTCGGCGACAACAGGCTGGGCCTGTCCTTTGACCCGGCGGAACCCGCGCCCGAACATACCGCCTGGAAAAGCAACGCGGCCGGCCTAGTCGAGATTTGGGACCCCATCGGCCCGAACAAGAGCGAGGAATCCAAGGATTGGAAGCTCCCGCTCGATTATGTCAGCGTCGACGATCCCGCCGCGCGCCTCGCACGCAAGGTCGCGGGTAAGATCGCGTCGCTGCTGGATTTAATCAATGGCGAATGGGTCGAAGGCGAAAACGGGCCCCGCGCGATAACGCCCGGCGACTTTCTGATTTTGGTGCGCAAACGCGACGCATTTTTTGAAGCGATGATCCGCGCGCTCAAGGAGCAACATATTCCGGTCGCTGGCGCGGATCGGCTCGATCTCATGAATCACATCGCCGTGATGGACCTCTGCGCGCTAGGCCGCGCGGCGCTGCTGCCCGAAGACGATTTAACGCTGGCCATCGTGCTGAAGTCGCCGCTCGTCGGACTGGGCGATGACGATCTCATCGCGCTCGCGCCAAAACGCGAGGGCGCGCTGATTCATGCGCTGGAGCAATCGAAGGCGTCCGCGCACCAGGAGGCCGCGCTGCGGTTGAAAGACTGGAGCCGCGACGCGCGGCGTTTGACGCCGTTCGATTTTTACAGCCGCGCGCTCGGCGCCGGACGGGGACGCGAAAAGCTCGTCGCGCGGTTGGGGCCGGAGGCGAACGACGCCATCGACGAATTCTTGCGCCTCGCTCTCGATTTCGAGCGCGACGAACCAGGCGCGCTGACGAGTTTTCTCGCCGGCGTCGAAAAACTCGATGTGTCGATCAAGCGCGACATGGAAGCCGCCGGCGACGCGGTGCGGGTGATGACGGTCCATGCCGCGAAGGGTCTTGAAGCGAAGATCGTGTTTTTGCCCGACACCTGCGGCGCGCCGACGGGCCGTCACGACCCCAGGATTTTCGCGCTGACGAAGAACGAGGACGCGGACGACGCCAGCCTCGTCTGGTCGCCGAAAATGGACGCCGATCCGGCGCCCGTCGCGCGCGCGCGGGATAAATTGCGGGAGGCCGCGCGAAACGAACATCGGCGCCTGCTTTATGTCGCGCTGACGCGGGCCGAGGAGCGGCTCTATATTTCGGGTTTTGTCGGCGAACGGGGGCCGGCGGACGGTTGTTGGCACAACATGATCCGAGAGGCGCTCGAAGGCGGCTTCGACGCGCTGCCCGACCCGGATGAAGCGGAAAGACAAATTCTGCGCAGCAAAAACGCGCCGGCGACAATAACGCTCACGCGCGCCGGCGCGCCAAGGGAGCGCGTCGAGATTCCCGCGTGGGCGCGCAGGCCCGCCGAACACGAAGCCGCGCCCATGCCGCCGCTGCGGCCATCGAGCGCGCTCGCCGGCGCCGACGCCGCGCCGGACTTTATCGCCGCGGCGCCCGCGAGGCGGGACGGCGACCGGCTTCTGATCGGACGGCTCACCCATGCGCTGCTGCAGCATCTGCCGCGATGCGCGGCGGAACGCAGATTAACGGTCGCGCTGCGCTTTTTGCAGATTAACGCGCCTCGGCTGGAGCCGGCGCGAAGCGAAGCGCTGATTCGCGCCGTGCTTGACGTAATCGATCATCCGTCGCTGGCGACATTGTTTGGCGCGAGTTCGGCGGCGGAGGTGGATATCGTCGCGCGGATCGACACGCCGCGCGGACTGCGCGACATCGTTGGCCGCATCGATCGCATCGCCGAAACCGAAAGCGAGGTTTTCATCGCCGATTTCAAGACCGGCGCGCCTCGCCTTTCGCCTAGCGTCGCGCAATTGCGCCAGCTTGCGCTTTATCGCGCCGCTGCTTTGGCGCTCTATCCCGGCAAGAGGGTGCGCTGCGTGCTGATTTTCACCCAGGACGCGAGCGTCGTGGAGCCCGGCGAAGCGGCGCTCGAACAGGCGTTCGAGGCGATCGACGCCCTCTAAAACTTACATTCCTTCGGCAGTTTTTCATCCGACCAATCGATCAGTCTGACGACGCCGGATTTGATCTCGACCGGCTTGCCGTTGCGCACGCCCTTGCCGCTCAAGAAGTTGAGATCGCAAGAGCTGCCGGCCCTGGGGTCAAGATTATCGTGGGATTCATAAGTGAGGCCCGCGACGAGAAATTCGTGCCCGCGATAAACGATCGTGAGCGTCTCGCTCCAGCGATCGCGGCCAATCGCGTCGTTTTGCGATTTTACGATCAAGGAATTTTTGGCGTTGGTGTCGAGCGATGGCCGCGAGCCCCACATCGCGCCGTTCCAGGCGGCCGCCTTTTTCACCAGCGTAGGATTCATCGGCGAGTCGGGCTTGGCGTCCTCGATCGAGCGAAAAATATAGAGATCGGCGCCTGCGTCGAAATTATCGACCAGCACGGCGCGATCCGTGGAGCCGTCATCCCCGAAGCTCAATGTGACCGTGGAGATAACACGCTCATATCCAGAAGGTTCGGCCCGCGCGGGAAGCGCGCTGACGGCGCAGAGCGTGAGAGCGGCGAGTGTCGTCGAACGAAAAATCATCGGCAAGGGCTCCGTCGGTCGGAATCCTCATAAAATATACGAAAATACTTCAAGTTAAATCTCCTCCTCTCCCTCACGGAAGAGGAGGAGAGGCTTTGCGTCACTCGCTCGCGGAAACGCCCGCGGCTTTCGCCTTGGCTTCGAGATCCTCGCCGGTGGCCTGATCGACCACGCGCATGGAGAGGCGCACCTTGCCGCGATCGTCGAAGCCGAGCAGCTTCACTTTCACCTTGTCGCCTTCCTTCACGACATCGGTGGTCTTGTTCACGCGCGCGCTGGAGAGTTGCGAGATGTGAACGAGACCATCCTTGGCGCCGAAGAAGTTCACGAACGCGCCGAAATCGGCGGTCTTCACCACCGTGCCCTCGTAAATCTGGCCAACTTCCGGGTCGGAGGCGATCGACTTGATCCAGGCGATCGCGGCCTTGATCGAATTGGCGTCGGACGAAGCCACCTTCACGGTGCCGTCGTCCTCGATATTCACCTTGGCGCCGGTCTTTTCCACGATCTCGCGGATCACCTTGCCGCCCGTGCCGATAACTTCGCGAATCTTGTCGGTGGGGATTTTCAGCGTTTCGATGCGCGGAGCGAACTCGCCGAGTTCCGCGCGCGACGTGGCGATGGCCTTTGCCATCTCCCCGAGAATATGCAGACGGCCGTCGCGCGCCTGCGCCAGCGCGACCTTCATGATCTCCTCGGTGATGCCGGCGATCTTGATGTCCATTTGCAGCGAGGTCACGCCCTCCTCCGTGCCGGCCACCTTGAAGTCCATGTCGCCGAGATGATCCTCGTCGCCAAGAATATCCGACAGCACGGCGAAGCGTTCGCCTTCGAGGATGAGGCCCATGGCGATGCCCGCCGTCGGGCGCTTGAGCGGCACGCCGGCGTCCATCAAGGCGAGCGAGGAGCCGCAAACCGTCGCCATGGAGGACGAACCGTTGGACTCGGTGATCTCGGAGACGACGCGCAGCGTGTAGGGAAACTCCGCCGGAGCCGGCAGAATCGGACGGATGGCGCGCCAGGCGAGCTTGCCATGGCCGATTTCGCGCCGCCCGGGCGAGCCCATGCGGCCGGTCTCGCCGACCGAATAGGGAGGGAAGTTGTAGTGGAGCAGGAAGCGCTCCTTATAGGTTCCCTCGAGCGAATCGACGAATTGCTCATCCTCGCCGGTGCCGAGCGTCGCCACCACCAGCGCCTGCGTCTCGCCGCGGGTGAACAGCGCCGAGCCATGCGCGCGCGGCAGCACGCCGACTTCCGACGAAATCGGCCGCACGGTCTTCACGTCGCGGCCGTCGATGCGAACGCCGTCGTCCAGAATATTCCAGCGCACGACCTTGGCCTGTAGATCGTGGAACGCCTCGGCGACCTGCTCCTTGGTGAATTTCGCTTCCCCGCCCTCGGGGAACAGCGCGGCGGTCACTTTCGCCTTCACCGCGTCGACGGCCGCGTAGCGCTGCTGCTTGACGGTGATCTTATAGGCCTGGCGCAACTCGCTCTCGGCGATCTGGTCGACGGCGGCGAAGACAGCGGCTTTATCGGGAGCGTCGAAGTCGCGCGGGTCCTTGGCGGCGCGCTCGGCGAGCCGGATGATCGCGTCGATCACCGGCTGGAAACCGCGATGGCCGGCCATGACGGCTTCGAGCATCGTATCCTCGGAAAGCTCCTTGGCCTCCGATTCGACCATCAGCACGGCGTCGCCAGTGCCCGCGACGACGAGATCGAGGATGGAGTTCTTCATTTCCTCGATGGTGGGATTGACCTTCAGCGCGCCATTGATATGGCCGACGCGGGCGGCGCCGATTGGGCCCATGAAGGGCACTCCGGACAGCGTTAGGGCGGCGGAGGCCGCGACCAGCGCGAGAATGTCGGGATCGTTTTCGAGATCGTGCGACAGCACGGTGACGATCACCTGCGTCTCGTTGCGGTAGCCATCGGGGAACAGCGGACGGATCGGGCGGTCGATCAGACGCGAGACTAAGGTCTCGCGCTCGGAGGGGCGCCCTTCGCGCTTGAAATAGCCGCCGGGGATGCGTCCCGCCGCGAAGGCTTTTTCCTGATAATTGACGGTGAGCGGAAAGAAGTCCTGACCGGGCTTTGGCGCCTTGGCGGCGACGACGGTGGCCAGCAGCGTTGTTTCGCCCCAACTGGCGAACACCGCCCCGTCGGCTTGCCTGGCGATCTTGCCGGTCTCGATCACGAGCTTGCGCCCGGCCCAATCGAGTTCTTCTCGGTGAATTTGGAACATATGTTGTCTTTCTCTCATGAGGCGAGCCAGTGGATCGTCATGAGCAAGACGGCGAGGCGCCGCGCGGTTAAGAATAAAACCCCGATTGGGACTTAACGCTCGGCGTCCGGCGATCCTGCCCTGACGCGGTTCCGGCTCTCGGTTGGTCGAACGGCCCATGCCGCCCTTCCAAGTTTGGAAGCTGGTTTTGTCGGCGGCGCTTCCCTCTCCGCCATCAGCCGATCGCGAGTCTTTTGGAAAAAGACTCGCGACCGTGAAACGAATCCCGACCGGGATTTCCTAAAGTCAAAAGGTCAGCGGCGGATGCCGAGACGCTCGATGAGGCCGCGATAGCGGGGCTCGTCGCGCGTCTTGACGTAATCAAGCAGCTGACGACGCTGCGAAACCAGCTTCAACAGACCGCGACGCGAATGATTGTCCTTCGCATGCGTCTTGAAATGCTCGGTCAGATTGGAGATACGTTCGGTGAGAATCGCGACCTGAACCTCGGGGGAACCCGTATCGTCGGGTTTGGTCGCATATTCCTTGATGAGCGCTTGCTTGCGCTCGGCGGTGATCGACATCGGGAGATCCTTTTCTTTTTAAGGGGTTTTCCAAGCAAAGCGGCCACAAGCCGGGATGTCGTCCAGCGAGGTCGCGAGGCTTAAGCCGCGCCCGGCGGAATATCGAGCGCAGCCGGCTTATAGCATAACCCCCAAGATTGAACAGCGCGATGTGGGAAGCGAAGGACGCCAAGCTGAACCAGGCTCCAGACCCCGTTTATGCGGTCGCACAAGATTTCTCTCGCCAGGACGCTGGACATGGCTCCCGCCATTTGTTATCCCCGCCCTCGTTCCGACGGCGGCGTGATCGACGCGCCTCCGGCGATGGACGGGCGCATAGCTCAGTTGGTAGAGCAGCTGACTCTTAATCAGCGGGTCCAAGGTTCGAGCCCTTGTGCGCCCACCATTTTTCCGACAATCGTCGGACGGAAGAAAGAAGCGCCGCTTCGGGCCGCCATAGCTCAGTTGGTTAGAGCGCTAGATTGTGGATCTAGAGGTCCCCCGTTCAAGCCGGGGTGGCGGTACCATTCTAGACAAAGAGTTACGACAACACAGCGATGCGCGTCAAGGCTTGGTTCAAGGCATAGGTATGCGTAGAGGTATGCGGCTGATCAACATTCGGCTCCGCGCCAAGGCGCGGCGGCTCGGTCTTGTTGTAGACGAAACGGGCGTGTTTTGCGGCTCGGGTTCGGGCGGTTGCGTCGAGGGCGAGGGGGTCACGGCGGCGCTTACGCTGGAGAAGCGCGGCCGCATTTTCGTTCGCCGCGGGACCCGATCGACACCTCGACGCCGCAGGGTATGTTCTCGCTGCAGTTGCTCGGAGCCGTCGACCAGCTCGAGCGAGCGCTGATTTCCGAGCGCACGAGGCCGGCATCAAGGCGGCCAAGGCGCGCGGCATGCTTCCCGGCAATCCAGGGCTGCGCGAGCACAGGAGCGACGCGATCCGAACGATTGCCGCAGCGCGAAACCAAGTCTATCTCGGCGATCTCATCACCTACGCTCCGACCTGGCTGCCCAAGGTCCAACGGATGCGGCCGCAGCACAGCTGGTGCGACGTCATCCGCGCGTTTAACCATAAGGGCCAGCGCTGGACCCTCGAGCGGCTGCGCCGCTCGGTGCACCGGCTCGTGCGTTAGCGTCTGGCGGCGCCGGAGTCGATCACGGGCCGCGCGCCGCCGGAGGATCGTTTGATGACGCCCGTCGCCCGGATCGACATCGCCGGCCCCGAAGTCACCTTGCGCGAGATCGCGTCACAGCTCGAGCGCACGCCGCGCGGCGGTATACCAGCCTGGTGACAAGCCGGTCCCGGAAGCGCGCTTTTTATAGCGCCGTGGCGCGCGTTCTGCTTTTTCGGCGCTCACCCGATGATTGCTTTCTCCAACCAGCGGAACGGCTCTTCCGAACGCCAAAAGCTGTGCAGGATGACAGCGAGCTTTCTAGCCGGCGCCACCCGTGCTTTGCCAGCGCCCGATGCTTGCCGATCGCCACTGCCCAATCATGCAGTTCCGATATGATGCATGCACCGCCGAAAATATTATCAGCGCTAGAGCCGCCGCGACGAAAACGGCGCGCATCAACCAATTTACCGGTTGCGCAACCTGACGCCACAAAGCGACCCGAGCGCGGATATAGCGACGGGCCGCTTTTGCATTGGAGGAGTCGGTGACCAGGCTCCGCAGGCCGAGATCGACGCGAACCCGCAACGCTATGCGAGTCTCGCTCGCAATTCTTCGATGCAAAGCTTTAGATTTTCCTTCGCCGCGGCGAGCCACTTCTTCCGGGTTTCGGCGCGACGGAACAGACGCGCGTCGGCCTTCAGAAAGCCTTCGAGCATGGCGATTTGGATCGTGTAGAACTGCCGCTCGGGAAGCCAGGCGAATTCGAACCGAATATGTTCGAGGTTCGCCGCGAATATCTTCCACGACGCGGCGAGCGGACTTAGATCCAAATCCAGAAACAGGTCGAGATCGCCGGCGAAGCCATCGTAATGCTCCCACTTCGCCTCGGCGCGCGCGTGATCCGCAGTCGCCATGATCAACTCATGGACGGCGGCCGCGTCGGCCGCGTTCAGCAGAGTGTGGCGAAGAAACAGTTCCGCGCTGTCTCGCACATTTTCGAAGTCGGAACGCTTTCCGCCGTCCGGTGCCCGCGTCGCATAGACCGCGTCGTGCCAAAACACGGCCGTCGCGATCAACGCCGCCTTGGCGGACAGCGCCTGAAATGCGTCCAGCTTCTCCAGCAACTCCGCGATATGATCCCAGGTGTGATAGGCGCGATCGGCCCCGCGATAGCCGCTGTCGAGCGCGTCCCACGCCGAGGGCTTATGGCTTGCCTCGAGCGACCGCCAATGATCGACTGGGCACACAGGACTAGCCCCTGCAAGGGACATGGAAGCTCCTTTCGCGCTTGCCGAGCCGGCACCCAACAACAAAGCGCTGTGCGACGGCGCACAACGCATGCAATATCAGCCGCAAATGCCTGACATTTACGGGGCTAGCCTGGAGCGATGAGCTACTGCCTGCATGTTAGTCATGGCGAAGCCTTCCGCCGCGAAAAACGTGCTCATTGACTGTTTTGCTTTCATGCAAACGCAGCGGCATTATGCCCGACTCGGGGCATTCGAGTATTCGGCAAATTGACCTACTTCCTCATCGTACTCATGGACGCTTTGCGGCCCGCCGCGCTCGCCTCGGCCTGCGTGTAATCTCCATCGACGAGAACGGGGAAGGCGCGGGCGTCAGGCTGAGGAAAGGCGGGGCTCCAGGGCGTCTCGATGTCAGAGCGCTCGGCCTCTCGGTCAGTCCTCGGAAACTTTTGCTGCGCCAGCAACGAACAGCCAGCCGACAATTATGAGGGCAACCCATATGGAAATGATGGGATGACCAGCGGCGAAAATAAACGCCAAACACGCGACAATTCCGAGAATCACCAGCAATCTCAATTGCGATAGCGCCAAACCTTGGCTAAATTTTCGAATGGACGCCGGTTCTGGAATATGAAATTTATCCGCTAGTGACATGACGTCCCCTCCGCATGGCTTTCTTCAGGCTCGCTTTCACCGCTGCGACCACTCCACTCACACCTGCGGCTACTGCTTTAACTTCGAGCGGGCAAAAAAGTTGCACATCCAACTCCACGCCCTTGTCGAGCAATGTTCCGGGGACGGTGCCGGGTCCTCGCGGAGGTCCCGCCGCGCGCGGCGGTCTTCGCCGTCTTGAAACTGCCTTCGATCGCCCAGCGATGTCCTTCGATTTTCGCCAGCCTTTCGATGGTCGTTCCGAGCGGAGCCCAGGTCGTGAAGAAGGCAAGATCGCCGTCGGCAATTTTCGCGGGATCAGAAGGCCGCATGTCCATTCTTGATCGGCGAGCGCCCCGTTGCAGTCGCCGGCGTCGAGATCGGCGAGTTCGAGATAGGCCCAAGGAGTTTCTCTCAGTGGGTGCATCGCCTGGGCGGAGGCCGTGCGAAGGAGGTCGAGGATGGCCGGCATGCTCGGTTGTGGCGGCGGTCCCCCGACTCTTTTTCTTCCGTCTCGCTGCTTTGAGGCGGCGGGACTGGAGGAAGGCGCGGGTGATCATGGCCATCAAGGCGTGTCGGTTAACCCGGTGCGAATTCCGACGCAAGCCGGCCGGGGATACCGATTTGAAGCCGGCCAGGGTTCCGATTTGATGCCGGCCACCGTTCCGAGATGAAGC
>Ga0182012_10000864_pt1 | contig 33379 bp, 34 predicted proteins | sample 612S2SmetaG_FD_120486 | JGI IMG/M metagenome (GOLD analysis project Ga0182012, IMG submission 120486) | Permafrost microbial communities from Stordalen Mire, Sweden - 612S2S metaG | ecosystem: Environmental > Terrestrial > Soil > Wetlands > Permafrost | place: Sweden: Stordalen | collected...
CGGCCACGCCTCCGCAGACTCAGTTGGCCGCCGTTCAAAATGTTCTCCGGCGCGTGGAGCCCGGAGCGGGAGTGGAAGTCTCAACAATGTATTCCAGTATCGGACTGGCCTTTTTGCCGAGCCAGGTGGGCGCCGGACTGATGGGCGGCATCGGCGTTCTGGGGTTGCTGCTGGCGACGATCGGACTCTACGGCGTGACCGCTTATTCCGTGGCGCGGCGCACGCGCGAGATTGGCGTCCGTATTGCTATCGGGGCGACCAGGAGTAACATCATGCGGCTGGTCTTAGCCGAATCGCTCCGGCTGCTGGTCGTCGGGTCCGCCGTGGGACTGGCGATTGCGTTCTTCGTGACCAAGCCGCTGGCCATGTTCTTTGTGCCGGGTTTGGGCGCAGCAGATCCGGTGAGCTTCGGAGCGGTTGTTCTAGTGCTGGCCGCCACGGGGTTCATCGCGACTCTGGGACCCGTGCGTCGTGCCATCCGCGTAGATCCGGTGACTTCGCTACGATACGAATAACGTGAGTGCGGCGGCGACGAAATTTGAGTTTGAACAGCGCTTCTGGATTATCGGGTGCCTCTTCTGGGTGGGATTTGGGCTCTACCAGATCGACCATGTGAACTTCGCGCAGGCCCTGCTGCATCTCGCCGCGCCTTCGATGAACCCCGATGGAGCGCGGGGCATGCTGGCGCTGCGGCTACTGTTCGCGGGCGGAGCGCTACTGGTGTTTCTGGGCGCGTTGCTCCGCACCTGGGGGACGGCGTACCTGCGTACGGAAGTGGTGCATGACATGACCCAGCATTCGGAAGCTTTGGTGGCGGATGGCCCTTATCGATATGTCCGCAATCCTTTGTACCTGGGGAATCTGCCGCTGGTGGCGGGCGTGGGGTTGCTGGCCAGCCGGGCGGGCTGGTTCTTCATGGTGTTCGGGATGTGGTGGTTTGTGTATCGCCTGATTCGTCGGGAAGAAGCCGGATTGCTTCAGACTCAGGGCGAGCCGTACCGCGCGTATTTGAAAGCGGTTCCGCGGCTGTGGCCCTCGCTCACTCCGCGCGTGCCTGCGGCGCTAGGCCAGCCGCGCTGGGGACAGGCGATTGCCGCGGAGATGTTCATCTGGCTCTTCGGCGTGGCTGTGCTCAGCTTCGCGATCACGCTGAATTTCATGGTGACGTGCATCATTTTCGCCGCCAGCTTATTGGTTTATTTCATTGCGATTTATCTGATAAAGAAGCGAGCAGGGAAATGAAAGGATCGCCAGCGGTCCCAGGGGATTGAATTGCAGAGCGGCTACCATGTGGCCGTGGAGCAGGCTGGCGCAGGACCGGGTCAATCCACAGAGGGGGCACGGCAACCCGGTTAACCACCGGAACGGGCACACCAATGAGAAGCTCGGAGAATAGCTTCCCAATCCGAAGCAATAGACCAGCCAGGCGAGCCAAAGTCCGGCCAATAGGATGGTGCGATCAGAAACGCGGAGGTACAAGACCCGTCGGGGCGACCACGATTTCCACGATCTCGACATCGGGCTGAGTGGCATAGATGATGAGGTAGACCAGCAGCGGAAGCAGGCAAAGCAGAAATCCGACGATGGCCCAAACCACCTTGAATTCCTTCTTTTTCTGCATCGTCAAAGAGACAGCTGTTTTGTTGGCAACAACGAAGCCCTTGGCTAAATAGGTAACCATCGCTTCTTCCAGTGCCTGACCAGTGGAAACCGTAAACCTCTGAACCCGCGGCTGCGCCATCCAATCCCCCCAAAGAAGACTCTACAATGTTTCGGGCGCGGAACCTAGCGTGAGGGTGAGTTTCTGCTGCTGCCCATTGCGGAGCACGGTGAGCACTAACTTATCCCCCGCGCGTTTGCGGCTCAGGGTTTTCTCAAGATCTCCGGGACCGGTGACAGGACTGCCATCAACGCCGGTGATCAGATCTCCGCCGACACCGATTTGATAGTTCCCGACCACGACGAGTTGACGAGGTCCACGAACTCCGCCATCTTCCGCAGCGGAGCCGGGATCGACTTTTTGCACGAGAAGACCGCCGGAGCGGGGAAGGCCCAGGTCTTCCGCCAGGTCGCCCTCAATGCGAACGGTTTGCACGCCGAGCACGGGAGGTGAAATACGGCCGCTGGTGCGATACTCCTCAAGGTCGGCTTTGGCCTTGTTGATCGGCATGGCGAATCCAATGCCGATGTTGCCGCCCTCCGCGGTTCCGCCGCTCCCATAGATGGCGGTATTGATTCCGATCACGTTGCCATGGGAATCGAGAAGCGGACCGCCGCTATTGCCCGGATTGATGGCGGCGTCGGTCTGGATGAGGTCTTCCAGTTGACCTCCGTTCTCATCGCCCGCCAGACTGCGCCCGAGCGAACTGATAATTCCCGTGGTGAGAGTGCCGGCGAGTCCGAAAGGATTGCCGATGGCCAGGACCTTCTGGCCGACCTGCAGATTGTCCGATGAGCCGAGCCGGAGAAAGGGAAGCTTGCCGGGCACTTTGATCTGCAATAGCGCGATGTCGTTCCGCGCGTCGGTGCCCAGGACGCGAGCTTTGTACTTTTTCTGGTCCGTGAGCGTCACCGTGAGTTCACGGCTTCCCCGCACGACGTGATTGTTGGTGAGGATCTGACCGTCCTCATTAATGATGAAGCCGGAGCCGATACCCTGCGCGGGCATCAATTGCATGAAGAAGCCGCGCTGCATCACGACGCTGGTGATGTTCACCGTGGCGAGGTGCGCGTCCTTATAAATATCGATGTTGTTTTGTTCATCCACTTCGAATCCGGACCCGTGCGCTGTTGCGGGCGCGGACCACAGACGCCCCGCCGCGGCGAGCGGCCTCAACATGCGGCCCACCCGAAGATCGCGCGAGGTGACGTACCAGAAGCCGCCTACGATGATGGCGGACAAAAGCAGAGTTCTTGCTCTCATATTCCTTTCTCTATTGTGGCAAGTGACAGGAAGACCTCTCGCGTTTGACGCAGGGTATCTTCCTTCGTCCCGTTTGTATCGATCAGAAAGTCGGCGTATTGGCGCTTCTCAAGAACGGGCATCTGGCTGGCGAGGCGCGCCACAACGGCGGGATCGCGCGCCATGGCGCGCTCCAGTTGAATCGCGGGCTCGCACCAGACCACGATCAGCCTGTCGTAATCGCGATACGAGCCGTTTTCGATCAGAATAGCGGCTTCGACCACGCCGATGGCGTGCGGATCGAGATATGCCATGGCGGAGAGAATTTCGTCCTCACGCCGGCGGACGGCGGGATGCACGATGGCATTCAGAGCGGCAAGTTTGGCAGGGTCTTCGAAGACGATGGAAGCGAGGCTGGCGCGGTCGATCTGGCCGCCGTCGGTGAGAATCGACGGGCCCAGAAGGGCCACCACCGCACCGCTCTCGCGGGCCAGAACTTCATGACCCAGCAGATCGGCGTGGATGACGTGGCACCCGAGGCGCTCCAGTTCCGCGGCGACGAATGTTTTCCCGCAGCCGAGGCCGCCCGTGAGTCCGACTTTCAGCATCTCAGATTGCTTTACGTTCGGCGGCCTCGACGGTGTTGACCATCAGCATAGCGATGGTGAGTGGTCCCACTCCTCCAGGGACGGGCGTATACGCGCCGGCGACCTCAGCCATGGCGAGCGGGTCCACATCGCCCACCAGCACGCTCCCTTTCGCGTCGAACTGCTGCAACCGGGCGGCGTCGTGGCGATAGATTCTTTCGGCGGCGTCGCGGGAGGTGATGCGGTTCATGCCGACATCGATCACGGTGGCTCCGGGCTTGATGTATTCGCGCGTAAGCATCGCCGGGCGTCCCATGGCGGCCACCAGAATATCAGCTTCGCGGCACACGGCCGGCAAATCCACGGTGCGGGAGTGAGCCGTGGTGACGGTGGCGTCTTCGGCAACCAGCAGCATCGACATGGGCTTTCCGACGATGCTGCTGCGGCCCACTACGGTGGCGCGCCGGCCGGACATCGGAATGCCGTGGCGCTTCAGCAACTGAATGATTCCGGCGGGAGTGCAGGGTCGCGGCCCGGGACGGCCTGTGGAAAGCATCCCGACATTGCAGGGATGAAAACCGTCTACATCCTTGGCGGGCGAGACGCGCATCAACACCGAGGCTTCATCCACCTGTGCCGGCAGGGGAAGCTGGACGAGGATGCCATCGATTTCCGGTTGGGCATTCAGGGCATCCACCATGGCGAGCAGCTCTTCGGTGGTGACGGATTCCGGCGGCGTGAGAGTTTCACTGTAGATACCAACATCACGCGCGGCGCGTGTTTTCCCCGCCACATAGATCTGCGAGGCGGCGTTCGAGCCCGCGAGAATGACCGACAGGCCGGGCGCGCGGCCGAGTGTTTGGGTGAGCTTCTGGACGCGCGGAACCAGCTCCGCCTTGATCTCATCGCGTATGCGCGCGCCATTCAAGATAATTGCCATTTGTAATCAGGTTACTCGCTTGCATAGTTCTTGCGAACCCTTTACCTGTTTGGTGCGTATTAGCGGCAAGGACCCTGACATGGCTACACGCTCGAAGAAGAAACGCTTTCTGTGGTTTTTGATGATTCCGATTGTCTTGCTGGGCGGATTTTTCACGATCCGCGCGTTGGGGCACACTCCAGCGAAAATCGACCCGGAGAAGATTGCCAAGGTGGAGCGCATGGACCTGGCGCGTTCGGTGGTGGCGACGGGGAAGATCGAGCCGGTGCGGCAGGTGGAAATCAAGTCCAAGGCGAGCGGCATCATCCAAAGTCTGCCGGTGAACTTTGGCGACTTTGTGCATCAGGGGCAGGTAATCTGCGAACTGGATAAGAACGACCTGACACCGCGATTGACGGAAGCGAAAGCGGCATTGGCGGTGATGGCCGCGCAACTGCAATCGGCGCGGGCGGATTACGAGAAGTACAAGGTGGATGCGGAAGGTCCGGATGTGCCGTTCCTGAAGAGCGACAGCGAGCGGGCGCAGAAGCTGTTTGCGGCGGGCCTGGTGGCCCAGAATGCGCGCGACGAATCCGAAAAGATGTATCAGATTGCGTTGAACAAGATGAAATCGGCCCGCGTGAATCTGGGTAGCGCGCAGGCGGCGATCGCGAAAGCGCAGGCGCAGTACGATCAGCAGGCGGCCGTGGTTTCGCGTTCCGAGGAAGACCTTCGGAATGCGACGATCACCTCTCCGCTGGATGGCATTGTCCTCTCGCGCGACAGCGAAGTGGGCAGCGCGGTGAGCTCGATTCTGGTGGTTGGTTCGAGCGCGACGCTGATTATGACGCTGGGTGATCTGGATGAGGTGTATGTGAAGGGCAAGGTGGATGAGAGCGACATCGGCAAAGTCTATCTGGGTCAACCGGCGCGCATCACCGTGGAATCTTTCAAGGATCAGAAGTTCAACGGGAAGGTGACGAAGATCTCACCCATGGGCACGGAAAAGGATAACGTGACCACCTTTGAAGTACGCGTCTCCATCTCGAATGAGAGCCGTAAACTGAGGGCGCTGATGACGGCGAATGCCGAGATCATTCTGGAAGAACGGCCCAAAGTGCTGACGATTCCCGAAGGCGCGGTGCTGTACACCAAAGACAAGAAGACCCAGGCGGAGATTCCGAGCCCCACGGAAGCGACGGGCAAGCGCCGCGTGGATATCGTTACCGGAATCAGCAATGGCGCACGCACCGAAGTGCTGAAAGGTTTGACGGAAGGCCAGCAGGTATTGCTGCAGTGACCTACCTGAAGGAGCTGTTCGGCCAGGTGTTCGGGAGCCTGCTGCGCAATAAGCTGCGCAGCTTTCTGACGATGGCCGGGATCGCCTGGGGAATTGCTTCCATCGTGATCATTGTGGCGATGGGCGACGGATTCAAGGAGGGCCAGCGGAATAATATGCGCGGCCTGGGCGAGAACATCGTGATCCTGTTTGGCGGGCGTACGGCGAAGCAGGCGGGCGGCCAGCGCGCGGGGCGCAGGATACGGCTCACTTATGACGATGTCGATGTCATTCGCCGCGAATGCTGGATGGTGGAGTATGCGATCGGCGAGATTGAAAGCACCAACCGCGGGACCAGCAGTTACAACAGCGGAGCTTTCGACACCGATGGCGTCGAGCCGGACTTCAATAAGCTTCGGAACGTGGCGATCGCGGAAGGCCGCTGGTTTTCGGATGACGATGACAAGCAGGGCCGCCGCGTCGCGATAATTGGTTCCAAGGTAAAGAAGCAACTGTTTGGAGGGCGCACCAAGATCCTCGGCGAGCAGATCGCGATCAATTCGCTACCCTTCGAGATCATCGGACTACTGGCGGATAAGAATCAGAACTCCAGCTACGGCAGCCTGGATGAGAGTAAGATCTTTATTCCTTACCAGACCGCGGTGCGAGATATTCCACCCAAGGAAGCTTATTACTTCGCGGGCCTGCTGGATGACATTATCTATAAGCCGCGTTCTCTGAAGGAGTTCGAGGAGGCGCGTTTGCAGGTGGTGAAAGTGCTGGCCCGGAACCATAGCTTTGACCCCGCCGACCCGAGCGCGCTTGGGGTTTGGGATACGGTGGAGAACGCCAAACAGGTGGATGGAATTTTTGAATCGATGACTGTGTTTCTCTCCGCGATTGCCTTAGTTACTTTAAGCCTGGGCGGGGTGGGCGTGATGAACATTATGCTGGTCACGGTGACCGAGCGAACGCGTGAAGTGGGTCTGAGGAAGGCGCTGGGCGCGACGCGGCACCGCATCATGATCGATTTCCTGGTGGAAGGCTGTCTGCTGGCGTTCGCGAGCGGAGCCGTAGGTTGGGCGATCGCGTTTGGATTGTCATCCCTGCTGAAGCTGGTGCCGATGCCCGAAATGTTCCCCGGCCTGCCGGTGAGCGTGACCACGACGGTGATGACGTTCGGGGCGCTCACTCTGATCGCGATTCTTTCTTCCATGTTTCCCGCCTGGCGGGCGGCTTCTCTGACTCCGGTGGAAGCTCTGAGGAGCGATCGATGAAGGTCCGGTCGATTATGGGCGAGGCATGGAATGCGCTTCTGTTTAACCGCCAGCGCTCCACGCTCACCATGTTGAGCCTGGCGTGGGGCGTGGTTTGCTTCGTGATTCTGTATTCCTACGGCGAAGGGTTTGACTCCGCGCTGACAACTTCCTTCAAAGCCGTGGGACAGGATCTGATCCTGATGTTCGGTGGGCAAACTTCATCGCAGGCGGGCGGAGAGCGCAGTGGCCGGGTGATTCAACTGGAACGCTCGGATGTGGATGCGATCCGCGAGGCAGTACCGATGGTGGCGGCGATCTCACCGGAAGTTCTGATGCGGCGGACCACGGTAACGCGCGAGTACCGCACGGAGAATATGACCATTCGCGGCGTGCTTCCGGCGGACTATGGACGCGTCCGGAATATGTCGATGGGCTCTGGGCGATGGCTTTCGACCGAAGACGATTTACAGAAAGAGCGGGTGGCGGTGCTGGGCGCGGAGGCGGCCAAGAAGCTATTCGGCGAGATTCCTCCGGAGAATGAAAAGATCACGGTGAACGGAATGCAGTTCATCGTGAGCGGCGTTCTGAAGACGAAGATACAAATCTCGAACTACAATACCCCGGATAACGAGTGCGTGTTTATTCCCTACGACACGATGTCGCTGATGCATGACGTGAAGTATCCGGAAGATATCGTCTGGACGCCGGTGAACCCGATGTTCCGGCAGCAGGCGGTGAAAGATATCCGCGAGACCCTGGCGCGCATTCACAACTTCTCGCCCACCGACGACCGCGCCGTGGAAGTGATCGTGTTCAACGAGTTCATAAAGCAGATCGACGGAATGTCGATCGCGCTGCGGGTGCTGCTGGGGCTGATTGGAACATTAACGCTGGCGATCGGTGGAATTGGACTGGCGAACATCATGCTGGTTTCAGTGACGCAGCGGACGCGTGAGATTGGCGTGATCAAGAGCCTGGGGGCCACCCGGCGGTCTATCCTGTTTCAGTTTCTGATGGAGGCGATGGTGATTGTGACTGCCGGCGGCTTATTGGGTGTCCTGCTGGGCGTGGCCATTTCGCTGGCCGTGGGAACGCTGCCACTTCTGGGTCCGCTATTCAAAGATGAGAGCGGAACCGGTGACATTCATCTGACGGTGTCAAGATTCGCGATTCTCACCTCCACGATTATGCTGGAGATTGTGGGTCTGGTTTCGGGGTTATGGCCAGCGGTGCGAGCCTCGAAGCTAGACCCGATTGAAGCTCTGCGGTATGAGTAACTAAACCATACAAACCTTTCACAACTTTTGGACAGCAAATATACATCTGGTTGCTAATCTCGCCTTGGAGGCAGTTAGCAACCTACATGAATAACCTACAAGATCATTCGCGAAGCGCGGCGAACCGGCGCTCTTTCCTGAAGAAAGGTTTCGGAGCGGCCGCGATTGGCGCGGGCGTCCTGGCGGTCGGAAAGCCCATTCTCGGGCAGTCACAGAATAGTCTGCCCGCGGGCGACGTTGCGATTCTCCGCTTTCTCGCGGCGGCGGAACTGATTGAGTCCGACCTGTGGATACAGTATGCGGAGCTGGGTGGAATCGGCAACAACCCACCCATTGAAGTGGACCCCAATCAACACTTGAACCCGTACCAGGTCGCGTTGTCAAACCTCGATGGAGATGGCCCGCAATACATCAGCAGCAACACACTGGATGAGGTGAGCCATGCGACTTTCATCAATGCCTACCTGGAATCGCGAGGCGCACAGCCGGTTAACTTCGACCAGTTTGTTACTTTGCCGGGGAGCACCGCTTCGGGATCATCCGGTAAGTTGCGACTGACCAACCTGATGAATCTCAACGTGGACACAAGCTGGTTCGTGCGGTACCGCAGCACAACCAATCCAGACTTCGGCGCCACCTACCCGCAGGCGATCGCGCTCAACGGAGTTACGGCGATTCCCAAAACCGATGCCGATTTCTTTGGCGCTTCCAATCCCAATTTTCGCGGCAACGATCATATTCAGGCGATCGCGAATATCGCGGCCTTTCACTTCGGGCAGATTGAGCAGGGGGGCACCAGCCTGTATGCAGCGATGAGCCAAAAGGTGACTGATCCGGAAGTGCTTGCAGTCACCCTTGGAATTGGAGGAGATGAGATCGCTCACTTCCTGGAATGGGTGGATTTTGCGGGTAACGGTGTGCAAGCGCCCGTTGCGCCATTCACGGACGCGAAGACGGGCCTCACGTTTCCGAATTTCTTCAGCCCGCTGAACCCGCTGATTCAACCCAGCCTGATTTTCCCGGTACCGTGCGAATTTATCAGTCCGAACCTGCCCAGGGTTTCGGTAATTCGTCCCCTGACGGATAAATTTGCCGGCGCGGTGGCCGCGGCGAACGGGTTTATCGCGAGCGGTCTGTTCTTCGGCCAGAGCCAGGCGTTCTTGAACCTGCTGATGGATCTGGCGGCGGCGGCGGATGCGGCGAGCAGGTAAGCCTTACTCCGGAAGCTGGCTTTGCAGCTTCTTGAGCGCGCGAGAAAGCGACTTGGCCTTCTTCAGGTTGTAGGTGCCTTTCGCGGTATATTCCCCTACGAAGGCATTCCAGGCGCGCGCGAATTCCGCGAGGCGCGTCTCGAACTGGTGCGCCTCATAGGCGGCCGCGCGGCGGCGGGCAGCCTCTTCGGTTTGGGAATCGGTCTGGTCCTGTTGCTGTTCCATGGCGCGACGAGCGCTCTGGAGCGCATCGAGAGTGGGATTCGTTTGCGGCATCCCATGGATTGCGAAGACGAAAGTTGCGGCGACAACAGCGAAGAGCGTATGCATTTGGGTCCCCGGTCTAACGGTAGGCCGCCCATTTCGCGTGGGGGGGGCCTTTCTTACCTAACAGGTAGGAACCGCAGGGAAAATGTTTCCAAAAAAGCTGTGACCGAAAACGGTTGCGAGTTCGGTTGGGATGGATTAGTCAGATGAGTGTTTCAAGCCGAACGTAGCTGGCTTCCATGCCGCCCTCCATTCCCGTGGCGAGCATCGTTTTACGCGACCCGGCATCCGGCAACGTCATCCGCATCGTCATCAGGGTGCCGCTGCCCTCCGGCTCAAAAATCGTTTCCACGTGGTTGTCAGGCGTGGGATCGGGCAGGTGCATACGCTCCACGTGAACGATGCGGCGGTAGGGTTCCAGCGTCAAAAATTCACCTGTCAGATAAAACCCGTTTCCTTGGCCGTCGGTCCATTCGTAGCGAATCTTGCCGCCTTTTCGCGGATCGCAGAGGCAAACGGGCATGGTCCAGCCCTCGGGCCCGAGCAGCCACTTCTGGATCGTCGAGGGTTCCGTGTGAGCGCGGTACACCGCCTCCGGCGAGGCGGCGAACCGCCGCGTCACGACGACATGCGTGTCGCCTTCGGTCTTCAGAGTCATCTTCGTCATCGTCATAATTGGTCCTTTCCTTGTTTCGTCTGCGCTTCCAACACATTGTCCAGGCGGGTGTAGTTCGCCTCCAGGGCCTGGCGTAAGAGTCCAAGCCATTGGTCGATCTCAGCGGTCCCGCCCGGGGCGAGCCGGCACGGGCGCTTGGCCCCCTCTCTGCGCCGCGTGATAAGTCCCGCTTCCTCCAGCACACGAAGGTGCCGGGAGATCGCGGGTTGGCTCATTGCGAACGGCTCAGCAAGCTCCATCACGGTAACCTCACCCCCCGCGAGGCGGGAAAGGATGGCTCGGCGAGTTGGATCGCCGAGAGCTGAGAAGGCCGTGTCCAGGTTTTGCATGAATAGCTAGAATGTTATATAACAGAGAGGTTAATTGTCAAGTGATGATTAAACTCGCTTGCGTGGGCCCGTTCGCTATCCTCGTCCTGGAGTTCCCTACTGGAAATTCATCTCATCGACGGCACCTACGAGTTATTCCGCCACTACTACGCCGTGCCCTCCGCGCGGGATGCGGAAGGTCACGAGGTGGGCGCGGTGCGGGGAGTGCTCGCCTCGGTTCTGGGGATGATCCGGAACGGGGCTACGCATGTTGCCGTGGCGACCGATCACGTGATCGAGTCTTTCCGGAACGAACTGTGGCCGGGTTATAAGACCTCTGAAGGTGTCGAGCCGGAACTGCTGGGGCAATTCCATCTGCTCGAAGAGACCCTCACGGCGGCGGGAATCGTGGTTTGGCCGATGATCGAGGTCGAGGCGGACGACGCGCTTGCCGCGGCGGCGTCAACCGCCGCGCGGGACGCCCGGGTGGAACGCATCGTCATCTGCTCGCCCGACAAGGATCTGGCCCAATGCGTTCAAGGCACGCGGATTGTTCAGTTGAATCGCCGCACGCGCGTGACGATTGATGAGGCTGGCGTCGTCCAGAAGTTCGGGGTCCCGCCAGCGTCGATTCCGGATTATCTGGCGCTGGTCGGCGACACGGCGGACGGCTATCCCGGATTGCCGGGGTGGGGCGCGAAATCGACTGCGGCCGTGCTGGCTGAGTTTGGACATCTGGAATCGATTCCGGCGGATTGGCGGGAGTGGCGCGTGGATGTGGGGCGCGCCGCAACTCTCTCGCAGACGCTGGCGAAGGAGCGCGAGTTGGCCCTGCTGTTCCGGACCCTTGCTACGCTCCGAACGGACATTGCGCTCTTTCACGACGTGGAGGAACTGCGATGGCGCGGTCCGCGGGCTGAATTCGAGAGCATCGGGAGACGGCTCGATGAGGCTGTGACCGCGCCCCGGCGGCAAGACCGCCAGCCTCCGGTTCACCTGTAGCAAAAATGCCACACCTGTCACGCTAATTCCAGCGAAACCAATGCGTTATCCGCGCATCTACCGTACTTGAACGATTGGTATAATTAGTTTCCAATCCAAAACAAATGCCGCTCAAACCCATCGCCCTCAACGAAGGACCTGAGAAGAAGATCTACCTGCTGAAGCCGCGCGGATTTTGCGCGGGGGTCGTGCGGGCAATCGACGTCGTGAAGATCGCACTCGATCTTTATGGGCCGCCCGTCTATGTTCGGAAGGAAATCGTTCATAACAAACACGTTGTGGATGAGTTGCGGGATGCCGGGGCGGTGTTTGTGGAGGAAGTGGAAGAGGTGCCGAGGGGTGGGCGGGCGATCTTCAGCGCGCATGGCGTGTCACCAATCGTGCGGAAGGAAGCCAAGGAGCGCAACCTGAAAGTGATCGACGCGACTTGTCCCCTGGTCACGAAAGTGCATTTGGAGGCGGTTAAGTTTGCGCGCGAGGGTTACACGATCATTCTGATTGGGCACAAGGACCATGACGAGGTGACGGGAACGCTGGGCGAAGCGCCCGAGAAAACGATTCTGGTGGAATCGGTGGAAGACGTGGATACGCTCAATCTGGCTAACCCGGAGAAGGTGGCGTACCTGACGCAGACCACGCTGAGCCTCGACGAAACGACGCACATTGTGGCGCGTCTGCAGGAGCGCTTCCCGAACATCAAAGGTCCAAAATCGCAGGACATCTGCTATGCGACGGAAAACCGCCAGATGGCAGTGAAGGGCGTATCGCAGTATTGCGAACTGCTGCTGGTGGTTGGTTCCTCAAACAGCTCCAATTCGAAGCGTCTGGTGGAAGTGGGCAACAACTTCAACGTGCGGAGTTATCTGGTGAACGACTGGAGCGAGGTGGACCAGACCTGGCTGGAGGGCGTGCAAAATGTGGGCGTTACGGCAGGCGCATCGGCTCCGGAACATCTGGTGGATGAACTGGTGGACGCGCTGAAGAGCAAAGGATTCACATCGCTCGAAGAAGTGGAACTGATTGAAGAAGATGTGCGTTTCTCTCTTCCAGGCGAACTGTTGCACGCGTCGAGTTTGCGCCCGGCCGCGCCCGTCGCCGCGTCGATCCAATGACACCCACCCTCTCACCCACCGTTCCTTTGAAAGATTCTGTCTTGGGCGCATCGCGGCGCGCCAGTGACTTTCTGCTTTCGCAGCAGCGGCGGGACGGGCACTGGTGCGCGCTGTTAACGGCCGATACGACGCTGGAATCCGACTACATCCTGTTTCAGCTTTGGCTGTATCCGCCCGTGAACGGCGTTTGGAATCCCGAAACGCGTACTCAGGTTGACCGCGCTGCGCGGTCGATTCTGAGCCGCCAACTGCCGGATGGCGGCTTCAACATTTACGATAACGGCCCGTCGGAAGTGAGTGCCAGCGTTAAGGCTTACACAGCTCTCAAGCTCGCCGGATACCCGGCGTCCGACAAGAAGATGCTGGCGCTGCGGCGGTGCATTTTGGACTTGGGCGGGGTGCAGTCCGCCAATAGCTATACCAAGGTGAATCTCAGTCTGTTCGGGCTGTATCCTCGTGATTGCTGCCCCAGCATTCCGCCCGAGATCATGCTGATGCCGGGCAAACTGCTGTACCAGATGTCGGCCTGGACGCGAACGATTATTGTGTCTCTGGCGATCGTGCATGCGCACAATCCGCAGCGGCCCGTGCCGAAGGGATTCAACCTGGAAGAACTGCATCTGCCGGGCAAGAGTTATGAGTTTGCGGCGGACGATTCCTGGCTGACGTGGCGCAAGGCTTTTGTCCATTCCGACAAGATTCTGAAGTTGTGGGAAAACTACGGCTTCGCGCGAATCCGGCGCAGTGCCATCCGCAAGTGCGAGCACTGGATGGTGGAGCGTTTCAAATATTCGGATGGATTGGGCGCGATCTACCCGCCCATGATGTACGCGGTGATGGCGCTCGATGTGTTGGGATATCCGGCCAACCACGCGGTGCGCGTGGAAGCGCTGCGGCAGTTCAATAACCTGATGTGCGATACGCAGGACAAGTTTTTCATACAGCCGTGTTATTCGCCCATCTGGGATACGGCGATAGCCGCCTACGCGCTGGCGGAAGCCGGCGAGACTCCGGCGGCGCGCCTAGCGAGCGCGACGGACTGGATGATTGGCAAAGAGATCCGGCGCACGGGCGACTGGTCGGTGAAGCGTCCGAGCACCGAACCCTCGGGATGGGCCTTCGAATATAACAACGAGCATTATCCCGATATCGACGACACGGCGATGGTGTTGCTGGCTTTCAGTTCGGCGCAGGGGTCGAACTCCCAGAAGCAGCGGGCGTCGACGGCGCGGGCGGTGAACTGGCTTTTGGATATGCAGGGCCGCGACGGCGGATGGGCCGCGTTCGATGTGGACAACAACTGGCAGTTCCTGAACAATGTGCCTTTTGCGGATCACAACGCGATGCTCGACCCGAACTGTGCGGATATCACGGGGCGCGTGCTGGAGGCGGTGGTGGCGCATGGCGTGGGACAGGATCACCCGGCGGTGCGGCAAGGCGTTGCATGGCTGGAGCGCAACCAGGAATCGGACGGCAGTTGGTATGGCCGCTGGGGCGTGGCCTATATCTATGGAACGTGTTTCGCGCTCCGGGGAATGGCCGCGGCCGGCGAAGACAATCATGAGCCGCATATCCAGCGCGCCAATGAGTGGCTTCGTTCCATCCAGAATGCCGATGGCGGCTGGGGCGAAAGCTGCGCGAGTTACGACAACGGGATTTATACGGAGGCGCATTCCACTCCGTCGCAGACCGCGTGGGCGCTGATGGGTTTGATCGCCGGCGGCGACACCTACAGTTCCAGCGTGTTGAATGGAATCCGCTACCTGGTGAAAACACAGCGGCCGGATGGCAACTGGGATGAAGATCTTTCGACAGGAACGGGATTTCCGAAGGTGTTTTATTTGAACTATCACAACTACCGCATTTCATTTCCGCTGATCGCATTGGCGGCATTTTCAAAACATTCTGAAACGGAGCGTGCATGAAATTTCCATTGGCGATGACGGCCAGCCTGGCAGCCTATGTGTATAAGAACAAGGCGAAGCCGCGTCCCGAATGGCAAGCCACGGTTGAACCGCAGCCCGACGCTTCCAACCCATTTCGGATTTTTAGTCCCAGCGTGAGTGCGGCGGCCATCCGGCAGGCGCATCCCATGCTGAAGAAGAAGTTTCCCATGGTTCTGATGCTGGAACCGCTGCATGCCTGCAACCTGACTTGCACGGGGTGCGGCCGCATTCGGGAATACGAATCGACCATCACGGAGCGCGTACCGCTCGAAGAGTGTTTCGCGGCCGTGGAGGAATGCGGCGCGCCGATGGTGTCGATCTGCGGCGGTGAGCCCATGATGTATCCGCAAATCGGACAACTGGTGGCGGGCATTCTGGAACGCGATCGCTTCATTTACCTTTGCACCAACGGCATGTTTATCAGGAAGCGCCTGCATGAGTTTAAGCCGGATAAGCGATTTTTCTTCAACGTGCACCTGGACGGGATGGAGAAGACCCACGATTTGTGCGTGGAGCGCGAGGGCGTGTTTCAGGAAGCCATTGAAGGCATCAAGGCGGCCAAGCAGGCCGGCTTCATGATTGCAACCAATACGACGGTCTACACCGAAACGTCGATGGCGGAGGTGGAAGAACTGTTCGAGTTCCTTCAGCCGCTGGGCGTGGATGTTCACCAGCTTTCCCCGGCTTATGGATACTCGGCGGTGAACGAGCGCGAGATTTTCATGACGCGCGACGATATCCACGAGAAGTTTAAAGATATCGACCGGCTGACGAAGAAGTTTCCGATAGCGCACACCCCCGCTTACACCGACTTCCTGCAGGGGAAGAAGGAACTGCCATGCACGGCCTGGGGTACGCCAACCTATAACACCAAGGGCTGGAAAGGGCCCTGCTACGTAATCACGGACGCGCACTATAAGACGTTCGAAGAGTTCATGACGCACACCCAGTGGCAGAACTACGGGCCTGGTGGTGATCCGCGCTGCGAGCATTGCATGATGCACTCGGGCTTTGAGCCGTCCGCGGCCATGGGGATTAACCAGACTGTCGGCGACACGTTCAAGACGCTGAGCTGGATTCTGCGCTGAATTGAAACCGACGCTGGTCACCGGAGCCTCCGGATTCATCGGTGGGCACGTTCTGCGCGTGTTGCTGGAGCGCGGGGACACGGTTCGGGCGATGGTCCGCGGGGAGAACCGTCTCACTTGCCGCGGCGTGGATCTGGTGGAGGGTGATTTGCGCGATGCGGCTTCCCTGGCACGGGCGGTTGCAGGCTGCGCGGTGGTTTTCCATGTGGCTGCGGATTACCGCTTGTGGGTGAAAAATCCGCGGGATATGTTCGAATCGAACGTCCAGGGAACCAGCAATCTGATTCGTGCCGCGCGCAGCGCCGGAGTGGAACGGTTCATTTATACCAGCACAGTGGGCTGCGTGAACGTTCCGAAGAACGGCGTTGGGGACGAGACCATGCGGGTTTCGCGGGAAGAGATGTCGGGCCCGTACAAACGTTCGAAATTCGAGGCGGAGCAGGTGGCTCTGGAAGCGGCGCGATCCGGGTTCCCGGTGGTGATTGTGAATCCCACCGCTCCCATTGGCGATCACGACGCCAAGCCCACTCCCACGGGCAAAATCGTCCTCGACTTTCTCAAGGGCAACCTTCCGGCGTATATCGATACCGGGTTGAATCTGGTTGACGTGCGCGATGTGGCCGCTGGGCACCTGCTGGCTTGTGAAAAGGGACGCGTGGGCGAGCGGTATATTCTGGGCGCGGAGAACCTGACGCTGGGGGAGATTCTGCAGCGGCTGTCGGGCATCACGGGAAAGCCCGCGCCGGCCATGAAACTGCCTTATGCGGTCGCCTATGCCGCGGGAGTGGTGACCACCGCGATCGCGCACTTTACGGGTGAGGCGCCGTTCGCTCCGCTGGATGCGGTGAAGATGGCTCGCAAGAAGATGTTCGTCTCGCATGAGAAAGCGACCCGTGAACTGGGCTTTGAGCCCGGTCCCGTGGATGGCGCATTGAAGCGCGCGGTGGAGTGGTTTCGGAACAACGGGTACGTGTGAGATGAAACTGTTCCTGGCTTCGACGGGCCTGGAGTTTCGGGGCGTTTTGAAGCGTTGCGCGCGGGTTCGCGTGGAGCGGGTTCGCGTGGAAAGGACGCGGGTGGAATGGGCCAGGTCCGGTTTGTTGCAAGGCAAGCCGGTTCTGATGCTGGCCAATGGAGCGGGGGCGGAACGCGCTTACGCCGCGGTGGTAGCGGCGCGGGAGCGTAACCCGGCGCTGATCTGTAACATAGGGTTCTGTGGCGCACTCGATCCGCTGCTGAAAATCGGCGAGATTGTGGTCGCGGCGTCGTCCAACGGAGGCGCGGCGCTGGCTGTGCGCAGCCGGGGAGCGCATGTGACGGGGCCGCTGGTGTGCACGGATCATGTGGTGGAAAAAGTGCGGGAAAAGCGGGAGCTTCATGAGGCCGGATTTACCGCTGTCGACATGGAATCCGAGGGAGCCTTGCGGGGCGCTCGCGAGTTGGGAATTCCGTTTTATGCCGTAAAAGCGGTGAGCGACCTCGCGTCTCAGGAATTACACTGTGATTACAACCGGGCACTGAGAGATGATGGAAGTATTGATCTGATCAACCTGTCGCTCCAGGCCGTGACGCGCCCGTTCACGTGCCTGCCGGACTTGATCCGGTTTGGGAAGAACGCGCTTTTGGCGGCAGAGCGCATGGGGGAGTTTCTTGCAAGTTGCGAGTTTTGAAGCGCCATCGCCCGGCATTGCAGTTACAAGCAATGCCCCGCCCAAGCTCATGAAGGCCGCCGTGTATCAGGGCGAGGGAGTGATTGCGGTGGAAGAGGTAGCCGTGCCTGCCATCGGGCCGGGCGAGCTGCTGGTTCGCGTGGAGGCTTGCGGTGTGTGCCACACCGACCTGAAGAAAGTGCAGTATAACCTGCTACCTCCTCCGCGCGTTTACGGTCACGAAACGGCAGGCGTAGTGGTACAACTCGGCGCGGGCGTGAACGGCTTTGCTGTGGGCGACCGCGTGGTGATATTCCACCACATCCCCTGCGGCGACTGCTTTTATTGCCGGCGCAAACTTTATGCGCAGTGCCCCGTATATAAGAAGGTAGGGGTTACGGCTGGATTCGAACCGGCCGGCGGCGGATTCGCTCAGTACGTGCGCGTAATGGATTGGATTGCGTCGCGCGGCGTGGAGAAAATCCCGGATGGCGTCTCGTTTGAGGTTGCTTCGTTTGTGGAGCCGGTGAATACCTGCCTGAAAGCGGTGGAGCAGTTGGCGGCCGGACCCGGAGATGTGGTGGTTGTGATGGGGCAGGGGCCCATTGGTTTGATTTTCACGATGTTGCTGAAAGAGCGCGGAGTAGGGGTAATCGCGACCGATACAATACCGGGAAGGCTGCGGCTGGCGAGGCAGAGCGGGGCGATGGAGGCCGTTGATCCTCGGTCTGACGACGCGGCCGACATTGCCAGGAAGCGGACCGGCGGCCGTGGCGCGGATGCGGTGGTGGTGGCAACGGCTGCCCACGGTCTGGTGGAGCAGGCGATGGAATGTTCGCGGCCGGGCGCGCGGATCCTGCTGTTCGCCCAAACCTCCCCGACGGAGCGGATCGAGCTCTCCGGCGCCGGCATTTGCGTAGGGGAACGGATACTGTTTGGTTCTTACAGCGCTTCGGTGGATGTTCAAAAGGAATCGGCGGCATTAGTTTTTGGCGGGCGAATTCCCCTTGATATTTTAATTTCACACCGGTTGCCGCTGGAAAGCATCAAAAAGGCATTCGATCTTGCGACGCGGCCGACCGCGGACTCGCTTAAAATTGTGGTGAATCCAAATGGCTGAATCGATGCACGCGGCGGTTTTATACGGCAGAGAAGACGTCCGGCTGGAAGAGATGAATGTGCCGGGCGTGGCCGAAGGGGAAATCCTGGTCCGTGTGCGTGTGGCGCTCACCTGCGGCACCGACGTCAAGGTTTTCCGGCGCGGCTATCATGCGCGGATGATCAAGCCGCCCTCGACATTTGGTCATGAGTTCGCTGGCGAAGTCATCGAAGTAGGCCGCGGCGTCACGAAATTTCGCGCGGGAGACCGCGTGGTGGCTTCCAATTCGGCGCCCTGCGACGTGTGCTTTTATTGCCTGCGCGGCCAGGCGAATCTTTGCGAAGATCTGCTGTTTAATAACGGCGCTTATGCCGAATATTTGCGGCTTCCGCGCCGCATTGTGGAGCGAAATACCTACCGGCTGCCGGCGCATGTTTCCTTCGCCGACGCGGCGCTCATGGAGCCGCTGGCGTGCGTGGTGCATGGAATTAACGAAACCGGCGTGAAGCGTGGGGACACGGTGACCATCATCGGACCCGGCCCCATCGGCCTCATGCTGGTGAGAATCGCCAAGCAGCGCGGCGCGAAGGTAATTATGGTGGGGCGCCGGAAAGCTCAGGTGGATCGCGCGCTGCTGCTCGGAGCGGATCACGGTGTTTTCAGCGATGACACCGAACAAGCCATTGAGCATGTGCGCGCGCTCACCGACGGGCGCGGAACGGATATCGCGATTGAAGCGGTGGGAAAGCCGGAGTTGTGGGCAGCCGCCGTCCGCATGTTGCGCCGGGGTGGCAAGGCGAACTTCTTCGGCGGTTGTCCCAACGGCGCGGAAGTGAAACTGCCGACGGAATTGCTGCATTATTCGAGCCTTTCGTGTCTGGCGAGCTTCCATCACACGCCGCAATCCAACCTGGAGGCTCTGGCCGCGATCGCCGCCGGACAAATCAAGGCTTCGGATCTGATCTCCAACGAAGAGCCTTTGAGCTCCGTTCCGGCGGTTCTGGCCCGGCTGGCGCATCAAAACGGGGTATTGAAGACCGCCATTATTCCATGAGTTCGACGCTCGCTCCCGAGTTGCGGCTTGGCCCGCGGGAATTTCTAGGGTCTCCGGCCGCGCGAGATCGCGATTGCACGCAGGCCGAGGCCCGCCAATACACGCGCTGGCTGGCGACCCGCCATTACGAGAATTTCCACGTTGTCAGCCTGCTGCTTCCCAAACGCCTGCATGAAGATTTCTATAACGTTTACGCCTATTGCCGCTGGGCCGACGATCTCGGCGACGAGATCGGCGACAAGGAACAAAGCTTAAAGCTGCTCGCCTGGTGGGGCGGGGAACTGGACCGCATGTATGCCGGAGAGGCCAGCCATCCGGTGTTTATGGCGTTGCGCGAGACGGTGGAGAAGTGCTCGATTCCCAGGCAGCCTTTCGCGGACTTGATCCATGCATTTATTCAGGATCAGACCGTGTCGCGCTATGAGACATGGGATGCGGTGCTGGAGTATTGCGTCTATTCCGCGAATCCCGTCGGGCGGCTGATTCTCTATCTGGGCGGCTATTCTGACCAAGCCCGGCAGAAGCTTTCCGACGCCACCTGCACGGCGCTGCAACTCGCTAATTTTTGGCAGGATGTAACGGTCGATCTGAGTAAGGATCGCGTCTATATGCCTCTCGAAGTGCTGCGCCGCAATGCTTGCACGGTGGAAGATTTGTTTGCGGGGCGTTTCTCCGACGGGTTTCAAAATGCGATGAAAGAGTGCGTGGATCGCGCGCAGTTGCTTTTCGAGGAAGGCCTGCCGCTGGCCGGCATGGTGGATCGCGGTTTATCGCTCGATATCGATCTGTTCAGCCGCGGCGGGATCAAGGTGCTTCAGAAGATCCGGCGGCAGGGATACAATGTGCTGGTGAAGCGGCCGGCGGTTTCGAAGAGTGAACGGGTTGTCCTGTTACTGCAGGCTCTGGGAAGGCTGGCTCTTCGCCGCGCGGCATGATTGGTGTCGCAGCGTCGTATGAGTATTGCCGCCGCGTTGCGCGCAGCCGCGCCAAGAACTTCTACTATTCGTTCGTCCTGCTTTCGAAAGAGCAAAAGAATGCGATGTGCACGATGTACGCGTTCATGCGTTATTGCGACGATTTGAGCGACGAGCCGGGCGCGACGGCCGCATCCATAGAACAGTGGCGCGAGGCGCTCAGCCGGGCTTTGCATGGCGAGTTCGACGATCATCCGCTGTGGCCCGCTTTCCATGATTCCGTTTCCCGCTTCCAGATTCCACGCAAGTATTTCTTTGACATGATTGACGGAGTGGAGAGCGACCTAACCCCGCACCGGGTGCGGACTTTCGAGGACCTTTATGAATACTGCTACCGCGTGGCATCGGTGGTGGGACTGACGACGATTTATATCTTTGGATTTAGCGATCCGGCGGCGACCGGGCTGGCGGAAAAGTGTGGGATCGCGTTCCAGCTCACCAACATTTTGCGGGATGTTCGTGAGGATGCGGGACTGGGGCGCGTCTATCTGCCGGCGGAGGATCTGGAGCGGTTCGGCGTGCGCGCTGAGGAGTTGGGCAGCGAGCAACGCACCGACCGGTTTCTGCGGTTGATGACCTTTGAGGCGGATCGGGCGCGTAGTTACTATGATGTGGCCCGGCCTTTGGTCGGGATGGTCGACAAGCGCAGCCGTTCTTCGCTCTGGGTTTTGATTACGATCTATTCCAGGTTGCTGGATAAGATCCGGGCGAGTAACTATGATGTGTTGAGCCGGCGGATTTCTTTATCCACTTGGGAGAAGTTGCGGATTGTCGGGCATGGTCTTGCAATCCGCTAGACTGGATGCTCCCTAAGATATTTTACCTTCCTTTACACTTCGAGCATGAACCCATGACAGGTTCTAATCTGGATTTTTGTTGCTTACTCTGCTCGGGGCCGACCAACGGGAGGCGGCACTCGGCTCCTACCTGTCGATGCCTTTGTTTTCCTTCTTAGGAAGGTTTTGATTTTGGCTTTGGTTTTCCGCCTTGCTGGTTATTGCTGCCCCGACCAGCGGGAGACACAACGACGGTTGCTCGCTCACGCCGTCCGCCTTTGATGAAGGCATACAAAGAGCTTTTCCTTGGCTTTTTGCATCTCTTCCGCTGCCTGCGTGTCCGTTCGGCTTCCCGCCTTTCGCTCCAGCTCTTGAACCGTCACTCCGTCTTTCATGTGACCAGCCAGTCCCGGAAGTTGCCGCAAAATCTCCCAGGGGGTCGCATACCACCGATACTCTCCTCATCTTTCCTTTCGCATCGATGACCTGCTCAGGCACCCCGCAAGGACGGTGAAAATTCAAGTAGGGGTTGAAGTGCTGTTCGTAGAACGTCTCGATAGCCGCCGCATGCGGCCCCGCGATGTGCGTGTACCCCATGTGTTTCCTCACCACCGCTCCATTCTTGGCTTCCACCAAACCGTTATCACTGCTGTGCCGCGGCCGCGATTTGGTCTGTTCGATCAGGAGCTTGTTCAACAACTGGGCAACCGTATGGTTAATGAACTCGCTCCCGTTGTCGGAATGAAATCCCCGGATGCGGAACGGAAACTGTGCCAGCATCGCGTCGAGCACCGGCAGCAGGTAGGCCTCGCTGATCTGCGGCGCCGCTCGCGGACCCTGCCAGCTTTGGCGCGGCCGTGACCCAGGGAAGCGACGGAAGCCTTTACGGTACGACGACGGGCGGTGGCTCCGGACAAGGCGGCACCGTCTTTCAGCTCAATCTCGGCCTCGCGCCGCCGCTTCCTCAGCTACGGCTCGCGCAGCCGAGCTCCGGAGCGGTGGGCACAACCATCCGCCTCGCCGGCAACTAGCTGCTCAACCTGACCGGCGTCAGCTTCAACGGAACACCAGCCACGTTCACGCCCATCAACGTGAACTATGCGGAAGCCGTGGTTCCCGCGGGGGCAGCCAGCGGACCCATTACGGTTACCACCATGAACGGTAGCGTCACCACGAAGAGCAGCGAGAAGGATTCGGAATTCGTAATCCATTTCGCCTCCCTCTTTTTACCCGTGGCCGAGTTTCATGGCCCAGCCGATTGCGAACAGCGCCAGCACGAAGTAGCCGAAGCACTTGGCGCCATAGAGGACCCGGTCGCGGTCCGTTCGCTTGGTTACGACACCCAGCACAACGGAGGCAAAGAGCGCGAACAGTAAAGCCGCCTCAAAGTGGGAAAGGTTGATTTTCACGTTAGCTCTTCCGCTTGGCGGCAATCTCGAAAGCATCCACCATGGCAAGGATATTCAGAAGTCCGGCTGTCACCAGGAACTTGGTTCCGTAATCATGCACGTGTCCGGCCGCGTCCGGCTGGTTGTAGCCCAGCATCACAGTCACCAGGTACAATCCGCCGCTCGCCAGATCGCCAATGAAACCGCCGTAGTTGATCAGGGTGGTCAGCAGGTCGGCGCTTTCGGGCTTGAACATCGCGCCGCGCATGGCCAGTCCGAAAAAGAACATGAGCGCGACGGAGAGCAGGATCAGAAGCCCGCGGCCGCGTTTTCCAAGCAGGAAGTGTCCGCCTCCCGGAATTAGCCAAGCGGCAAGCACGGGCAGAGCCCACACCTGAAGGGGAGGAAGAGGTTGCCTGGAATCGTCAATCGGGGAAACAGCGGTTTTAACGTCAGCGGCCATGTAGCAGAAACTACGAGGATAGCACGCGGGAAGTTCGTGGAAGCTCAGGCTGCGCCGGCGAAAACCCTGGTTTCCAGCGCATTCTTTAACATCCAGTCCAGATTGGCCGGGTCCACGTCCACCGAGCAGTAATCGGTGGCCCCGGCTTCGAGAGCCGCGAGCCAAAGAGAATCGTCCACGGCGCGGCTGGCAACAATCACCGGGGTGTCCGCGGCTTTACTTTTGAGGGACGCCAAACCACCCTGGCGCCGGACATCGTCTCCAGACAGGAACACCAGATCGGGCCGCCTTGCGGCGAGATACCGGAGGTCGCCCAAAAACAGCTCTGTCTGGTGGTGGAGGTTGACTAGTTTTTGAGAGAGTTTCTCCGCCGTTTCGGCATCGAAACCCGCCAGAATGATTTTGGCCATGCTGATTCACCTCCTGTGGTTTGCGCAACGGTTTACGCCAACCAAAAGATCTGCTCGTACCTGGAGGAGAGATCTGAATAAAGCTTAACTTACTGTGAGAATAAGTCAACCCCATTAGCGACAGAATTCAATAAAATTTTCTAGTTGGGGCGATATAAATCGGGGTGCTGGCGAAAATGCAAATACTTGTACGTCATCCAACGCCATTCGAAGGCAGGGTAACGGTTTCAAGTTAGTTGCGGATCATACTAATCAGGGTCTGCGTAATGGGAAAGTAAGGTAACTTGCGGATTGAAATTGGGCGTTACTTGAGACCGACGTAGATATAAACCTGGGAGTTTTTCGGGTCGGCCGCGGACTTACCGTACAACTCAAAATCGGCCTGAAAAGCCCGCTGCGCCGGAGCGCCGGATGGGAAGGCGTTCCAAATGACCTGCCATTCGGCGGGAACCACCTTTTCGACCGGGCCGCGGTCCGTCGGAAAGACAAAATATCCGGCTGCGGGAACATGGACGCTACGCATGCCCTCGGGAGCCGCGGTGCCCGCTTTTACTCGCGCGCCGAGCACGAATGTGTACGCGCCCTTTTCATCGCTCGCGTACTCGGTGTAGAGGGCGATGATATCCGAATCGATCCGGTTGGGGATCTGATCCAGCAGTTTCTCTGTGAACACGCGCCGCCAGAACTGCGGGATCACCCCGTTGGGACCCGCCTCATCAAGGTTCGTGGTGCGGGCGGCGATGCCGATCACGTCAAACGCGTCCTGCTGGACGCGTTTGTTGGTTTGAGCGTAGGACATATCTACAGCCCCCAGCAGAATGCAGCCAGTCAATAAACGGGCGATCGTGCCAGATCGAATCATGCCAGATCGAACTTGGTCTGGTGCAGCAACGGATCGCTCTTGATAATGACCGTTTTCCCCAGAGTTGACTCGATCTCTTCCAGGTGGTCGTTCGCGTTGCTCTTCAGCACCTTGGCCACCTCCGGATTCACCCGCAGCACCACGTTATCCCCTTCCACCGCCCGGGCAATCTTGTGGGCTTCCTGCAGCACTTCTCCAATCACGGTCTGGACGCTCTTCACGGAGCCGGCGCCCTCACAGTAAGGGCACGGCACGCACAGGGCGCGTTCCAGCGACTGCTTCACGCGTTTGCGCGTGATGGCGACAAGGCCGAAGTCGTTGAACTGCAGAATCTTGTAAGGAGCGCGGTCCACCCGCATGGTCTCTTCCAGCACCTGCATCACCTTCTGGCGGTTCTTGCGCTCATCCATATCGATGAAATCGACCACAATGATCCCGCCCAGATCGCGCAGACGGATCTGCCGGACAATCTCCTTCACAGCGTCGGTGTTGATCTTGACGATCGTATCTTCGAGGCGATTGCTCTTGCCGACATATTTGCCGGTGTTGATGTCGATGGCCACCAGCGCTTCGGTCTGGTTGATCACGATGTAACCACCGCTTTTCAGCCACACCTTGGGCCGCAGGGCCTTTTCCAGTTCCTGGGCGATTCCAAACTCATCGAAGATGGGGGTTGGCCGGGTATAGAGCTTGATGCGGCTCACCATCGCGGGTTGAAAGCGCTGGACAAAGCTGAGCACGCTTTCGTAAATCAGCTCGTTATCGACCCACACGGTCTTGAAGGCGCTGGTCAACTGATCGCGCAGAATGCGCTCCACCACATCGAGATCATGGTGCAGCAGGCACGGCGCGGGTTTCTTCTCGGCTTTCTGGCGCATGTCCATCCACAAGCTGTAGAGGAACATCATGTCCGCCTTGAGCTCGGTTTCGGAACGGCCGTCGCCCGCAGTGCGGACGATGAAGCCTCCGGGAATCCCGGTCCGGTGCGTTTGCAGAATCCGCTTCAGGCGCTGCCGCTCTTCATCCGAGGGAATCTTGCGGGAAACGCCGATGTGGTCCACGGTGGGCATGTAGACCAGAAAGCGGCCGGGCAGGGCGATATGCGAGGTGATGCGCGCGCCTTTTTGTCCCAGCGGTTCCTTGGCGATCTGAACAATGATCTCCTGCCCCGATCGCAGCAGATCGGTAATCGACGGGATAGGCGGCCGGACTTCCTCACGCGTACGTTCTTCCCGGGGAGCACGCTCCTCGCGGTTGCGGCCGCGATCTGGGTTTCTATCCGGGTTTCTATCCGGGCCGCGCTCTGGCTTCGCTTCGGTCTTGTCCCCGGTGGTCGCCGGCGCAACCACCTGCGTTTCGCCCTCCGCCGCAACGGGCGGGTTACCACCGTCCGGGCCCCCCCGATCACCCCGCATACGGCGGCGTGACCGGCGGGACATCCGGTGCGGCAGACGTCCTCCCTGTTCGCGCAGAGCAGCGGTGAGACTTTGCGGGATACGGGCCGGCTCCGGTCCTTCTTCGCCTGCTTCCGTTCCGGCTTCGGCTTCACCTTCGCTCAGATCCAGAGCTTGCGGCGTCTCGTCCACAGAGAGCGCGGCTTCGCGGATTTCCTCGGTTTCTTCCTCCATCAAGAGGATGTGTTCGACGACCGCTACGGCCTCTTCGTCGGGCTCGGGGTCATTGCCTTGGTTGTTCCCTTCTTCGCCTTCTCCGGCCGCCTCCGCTTCCATATCGACGACCGCCGCGTCGTGCTCCTCATGGACCACCTCGGATGCCATCTCGGCGGCCGTGACGTTCTCAGGTTCGCTTTCCGGATCAATTTCGTGGCGCGGCGCCGGCGCATTCCCGACGTACTTGGAAATCGATTCACCCGGCAGCACGCTCATGCCACTGGAGTCGCCGGCTGCGGCCGCGGCAGTGGTTTCCGTCATCAGCGGCTGTTCGGCCGGCGGACGGGCATCCCGGATTTCGCGCGGCGAGAAGAATTTCGATTCCGGCAATCCACCGGGGCCCGGACGGCGACGGCGTCCACGACGTCCACGACCGCCCCTGCTATCGCGGCCCCCGGAGCTATCCCGGCCGCCGGCGCTGGGCTCCCGATTCTCGCGCGGTGGACCCCCTTCGCGACCCTGACGCCTCTGCCCATCGCCATTCGGCGCGGGCACGGCAACCGGCGGGATCACGCCGTTTTCCAGCGCAGGCACAAGCAAGGCGCCCGGCACTGCCGCTGCCAGAGCGCTGGCCGCATCCGCGTCCGCCGAAGCCGCCGAAGGAACGGCGGTTTGCGACGCGCCGCCAGTGCGTTCCAGCTTGAGGACCTTCTCCTCCACGCCGGAAACGATCTTGTCGTATTCGTCGTTGTCTTCGAAGAAATCGGAAACGTATAGAAACGCGTCCCGTTCGAGACCGATGTCTACGAACGCGGACTGCATGCCGGGAAGAACGCGCGTCACGCGCCCTTTGTGGATACTTCCGGCGAGGGAATATTCTTTCTCCCGCTGGTGAAAAATCTCGACTAGTTGGTCATCTTCCAAAATCGCGACGCGCGTTTCATGACGCGTCGCGGAGACGATCAATTCTTTTGACATTACACTCTCCGTCGGGCCCCGTTAGGAAGCTCGGCGACAAAGAGAAGCGTTTCGCCCTTGCGTGCCTTTTGAATGCGCGCTCACCAGCAAGCGCGCTCAGGTGAACCTGTCAGCCCTCACGCGTGGCCGTTCCGGATGGAATTATCTTCTTCTGATTCTGACATCTCAAACATCCGAATCGCACCGGGGAACCGCTCCTTCATCAGCGGCTTATCTCCTGGAGACAAGCCCATCGCCGAGAGTTCTTCACGGGCTCCCAAAATTTTTTAATTCACAAACCTTCTAATACGAACGTTGTTGACCAGGCCCAGCATCATAAAAACCGACCAGAGGCTGGAGCCTCCATAACTCATGAGCGGCAAAGGGATCCCGGTAACCGGCATACGCCCGACCACCATTCCCACGTTCACCAGCAGATGAAACAGCAAAAGAGCGGCGACGCCCATACACACGAACATGCCCGCCCGATCCGGGGCGGTTTGTGCGTTCTGCACGATCTGCATCAGCAGAACGAAATACATCGACAACACGACAATTACTCCGACAAATCCGTGTTCCTCGGCAAAGGCCGAGAAAATAAAATCGGTGTGCGGGATTGGCAGGAATCCGAGTTGCGTCTGGGAACCCTTCGTCACACCCTTGCCCCACATTCCTCCGGCGCCCACCGAGATTCGGGACTGAATCAACTGATAGCCCGAGCCTCTCGGATCGCGATCCGGATCGAGGAACGTCAAAATCCGATTGCGCTGGTAATCCTTCATGAAGTGAAACCCTAAAGGCACCAGGACTACCGCTACAACTGCAATCGACGCCCAATATTGCCAGCGCAGCCCCGCCAGAAAAACACCAATCAGCAGGATCGGCAGGTAAGTCAGGGCCGTGCCGAGATCGGGCTCGACAGCGATCAAAACCATCGGAATCGCCACCAAAACCACGATCCGCAGCAGATCCCGAAGTTCCAGAACATCCGTGGAAAATCTTGCGAGCTGGCGGGCTACGATCAATAATATCACTAACTTGGCGAACTCGGAAACCTGTAAATTGAAGCCGCCGGGAACGGGAATCCAGCGTTTGCCGCCCAGCACCGTTTTTCCGATCACCAGTACTGCGAGCAAGCCGGCCATGGCGACCGCGTAAAGAATGTTGGCCCGGTCGATGAGATTGTGATAGTCGATCGCGGTAACGATCCACATGAGAATCAGTCCCATCCCGATGTAGATGATCTGCTTCCACCACGCGTCCTGGAACGCGGTGCCGCGAGTCGCGCTGAATATCTGGACCACTCCAATGCCGCTGACGATGAGCACGATCAGCATCATGGGCCAATCGAAATCGCGTGCAATACCGCGCGAGGGCATTAGCGTTCGCCCGTCGCGGAATTATCTTCTTCCACTGGAATTTCCATTTTGATAGGTTGTGGGGCCTCACCCCGGCGCGCGGCCTTCTTATCGAAATACGCTTTCATAATGTCGCGCACGATAGGAGCGCAGACGCCTCCGTGGCCGGCGTTTTCCAACAGCCCGACCACCGCGATCTCCGGCTTTTCACGCGGGGCGAATGCCACAAACCAGGCGTTGGTCTTGATGTTCTTACCGGCGGTGAACTTTTCCGAAGCGGTTTGCGCCGACCCGGTTTTGCCGCAGACCTCGATCCCCGGTAAACGCGCGGCGGCGCCGGTGCCCCCCGGTTCATTCACTACCGCGCACATACCGCTGATGGAATCTGCGATCGATTCCTCGGAGGCAATCACCTTGCGAGGCTTCACTCCCGGCGTATCCGTCCGCAGCATGTGGGGGCGGTACCAGTTGCCCCCAACCGCGATGGACCCGATGGCCGCGATCAACTGCAGCGGCGACACGATCGTCGCCCCCTGGCCGATGGCCACCGAAATCGTCTCGCCGGGGTACCACTTGGCGTGCTGCGTGCGGATTTTCCAGGTGGTGGATGGAACCAGGCCCGCCGCTTCGTTCGGCAGATCGATTCCGGTCTTGTGACCCAGGCCCATCATCTCGGCGTAGTAGTTGATCTTGTCTACCCCAAGCCTGTTCCCCAGATTGTAGAAATAGACGTCGCAGGACTGTTGAATCGCCCGGTGCAGGGAGATGGTGCCGTGTCCTTTCTTTTGCCAGCAGGCGTGATACTGGCCATAGAAAGATGCGCCCCCGGAGCAATGGAAATCCGTGTCTTCATCCACTGCGCCGCTATCGATTCCCGCCACCGCCATGATCGGTTTGAACGTGGAACCCGGCGCAAGCTGAGCTTGAGAGGCCCGGTTGAATAGCGGCCGCCCGGGGTCATCCGCATACTGTCGCCAGTCCTTCGAACGGATACGGAAAGTAAACCGGTTGGGATCGAAGGTGGGGCGCGAAACCATGGCCAGCACTTCGCCGTTGCTCGGGTTGATCGCTACAGCCGCGCCCTGGCGGCCTTCCATGGCGAGTTCCGCCACCGTTTGCAGATCCAGATCGAGAGTGAGCTGCAGGCGCTGACCGGGCGTGGGGTCTTTAGTCCCAATGATCTGACGCTCTTTCCCGCGGCTATCCACCAGCACCTGGCGCTGGCCGTCAACGCCCATGAGGATATCGTTATACTGCCGCTCGATGCCAAACTTCCCGATCACATCGCCGGGTTTGTATTTGGCATAGGCGGGGTCATCCAGTTCCGATTCGCTGATCTCACCGGTGTAGCCGATGACGTGCGCGGCGAAGCCGTTCTGTGGATAGAGCCGGCGCTGCGCCTGAAACAACTCAAGCTCCGGGTAAAAGTCCGGATCGTGGTGCGATTCGACGAAGGCCAGATCCCGCGGGTCGAGATCTTCCTTGATCACCAGGGGTACGTAGCTGGGGCGGCTGCTGAATCTCTGTAACTTAGCTCGTAAATCTTCCAGATCCAGATCCAGGCCGTTAGCAATCCCCGGCAGGTGGTCCATATTGAGGTTCTCGCGCGCGAGCAGGACAGACCAGGTGACGTGATTATCCACGATCACGCGCCCATCACGGTCCAGAATTTTGCCGCGCGGCGCAGGCAGTGGGGTGGATTTCACGCGATTCCGCTCGGCCAGCTCACTGTAGCTTTCCTGCTGCCTCACTTGCAGTTGCCAGAAAGCGGTAATCAGGAAGATGAAGACACCGACGGCAAGGTATTGAAAAATAGCGATTTTTCCGGAGGAGAGCTTGGGATCGTCCCGCAGATGGGGGTGGTCCGACGGCGCCTGGATTTCCGGTGGAACGATGCGTTGTGACACAAACCTGGGTGGGCTTAATCCTTATCTTTCAGTTTATCCAAGAAATGGAATAACGCCAAACCGACAACGGCGTTAAACCCGCTCAAGATGAGCGTTTGCTGCCAGTCGAAATCGATGAGCTTATCGAGAAGCGCTCGCGACATCAGCCAAAACAGGAACTGGTGAAAAACGTAAAAGACGACGCAGGCCAGCAAGCGCACGAACGGCTGGCTGACGTCGATGCGCACGCCGATCGAGGCGGCGAAGAAGCCCACCAGAGTTTTGCAGATGCCGTACATCCCCAGAGGGTTGTGCGCCAGCGCGTCCTGCGCCAGGCCCATTCCACATCCCACCAGAATCCCGTTGATGGGGGAATGGCGCATCATGGCGAAGTAAATGGTCACCAGCAGCGCCAGATCCAGATAGGCCAGCGGCGGATAAAACAACGGCACGTAGGCCTGAAAGATGAGCGCCACCACGGGCACGACCACCAGCACCCACGCCCGGAAACGGGCTTGCCGCCCGCTCTGGTGGGAACTCAAAATCCGGTCGCCGGAAGTCTCCGAGTAGGGCATCGATTCGGGGTAAGTCCTCACGGATTTTGCGGAGGCGCTTCTCCAGCGGACGGTTCGTTGTTTTTCGCGGGAGTCGTCGCGAGAGGCGTCCCCGGGGGTGGAACTGGTTTCGACGGCTCCGGCTTTTTCTCAGTGGCAGCGCTGGTTCCGGCCGCCGAGCCCGCCGCTGCGACCGCCGCCGGTATCTTGACGTTGAAGTTTGGAACGCTGCCGGTGCCGAACGTGTGGTTCTCGAATTTGCCGATGCTTTGGTAATGCTCCCGCAGGCGATCCGCCTCGGTGGAAAGCGCGGGCATGGATTCGTCCGCCTTCGATTGCGGTACGGGCGGCCCGATATAAACCTTTTGATCGGGCTGCGGCGCCTCGTATGCCGGAACTTCCTGGTGTACACCCGCGACGACGATGAGAACTTCCTCAGGGCCAGCCTGCAGGCCGCTCGGATAGAGCAGAATCTCTTTGTACTGCGGCCCGTCTTTCACCACATCCGCTTTGCCAACCGGCAGGCCGCGCGGAAAAATACGGTCGTCACCGGAAGTGAAGAACATTTCGCCCACGTCCACTTTCTCTTCCGCCTGCACGTTGTCGATCCGGCACTTGCCAGACCCGGCGCCATGCAGAATTCCCTTGACATGATTTTTCTGAGAAACCACGCCCGCGGCGAATTCGGGATCGGTCACCAGCAGTGCCTGCGAAGCGGTGGGGAACGCATCGATGATTTTGCCGACAATGCCGTCGGGAGTGATGACGGCCATGCCCTTTTCGACTTCGCTATTCGACCCGCGGTCAAGGACCACAATCTTACTGGCCGAGGTGGTGGCCGTCAGGATGATTCGCGCCGCAACGTATTTGGAAGGGGAGCGCACCTGGAAAGCGGCCAGTGCCTTGACCCGGTCGGCCGTGCCCAATTCCGATTTCAGATAAAGATTTTCCAGTTTGAGCTGGTCGCGCTCAGCCTGGATGCGCCGATTTTGAGCGCGCGCATCGCGCAGATCGAAATAGTTGTGGAAGACGCCGTAAACCGTGCTGCGGGTGGTCTCGGCTACCTGCGCGATGGGGGTTACCAGCGTAACGGCCCACAGCCGGATCAACCGCACGCCATCCGGATTCTTTACCGTGTATGCCAGCAGGATCATCTGCGCCACAAGCATCACCAGCAGAAACGTAATGCTGCGATAGCGGTTCAGCAGGGAATCCATCAGTTTTCAGCTTACCCGGAATTTAATCGATTGAGATCTTGCGCAGCAGCCGGAAATCGCTCAGCATCTTCCCGGTTCCCAGCACGACGGATGCCAGCGGATCGTCCGCAATCGACACCGGCAAACCAGTCTCCTCGCGAATCCGCTTGTCCAGGTTCTTCAGCAGCGCTCCGCCGCCGGTGAGCACGATGCCGCGGTCGCTGATATCGGCGCTGAGTTCGGGTGGCGTACGCTCCAGCGCGACCCGGATGGCGTTCAGGATGGTGGCGACGCATTCGGAAAGCGACTCGCGAATCTCGGCGTCTTCAATGGTGATCGTCTTGGGCACACCCTCGATGAGGTTGCGTCCCTTGATCTCCATGGTCAGCGGCTTGTCCAGCGGGTAGGCCGACCCGATTTCCATCTTGATGGCTTCGGCGGTACGCTCCCCAATGAGAAGGTTGTACTTGCGCTTCAGATACTGCATGATGGCGTCGTCCATCTCATTGCCGGCCACGCGGACCGAGCGCGAATAGACGATGCCCGAAAGGGAGATGACGGCGACATCGGTGGTTCCTCCGCCGATATCGACCACCATGTTGCCCGAAGGTTCGGTGATGGGAAGGCCGGCTCCAATGGCGGCCACCATAGCTTGTTCCACCAGGTGCACTTCGCTGGCCTTGGCGCGGTAGGCCGAATCCATAACGGCGCGCTTTTCCACCTGCGTGATCTCGCTGGGCACCCCGATGACGATGCGCGGGTGCACCAGCATCTTGCGGTTGTGCGCCTTCTGGATGAAGTAATTCAGCATGCGCTCGGTGACCTTGAAATCGGCGATCACGCCATCTTTCATCGGACGGATGGCGACGATGTTGCCGGGCGTCCTGCCGAGCATCTCCTTGGCCTCTTTACCAACGGCCTCCACCTCACCGGTGTTCTTGTTGAGCGCCACGATGGACGGCTCATTGACGACGATGCCTTTGCCCTTGGCGAATACGAGTGTGTTCGCAGTTCCGAGGTCGATGGCCAGGTCGGAGGAAAAGAGGCTAAAAAGCGAGCGGAGATTCATTGAGAGAGATGCAAATCGAAGAGGAAAGTATAGCTAAGCGTAGCACATACGGGGATTTACGGCGAGAAAGAGACCGCGGACGGGGCGTGCGACACGAAAGTGGAATTGCTAAGGCCGTACCCCGGTACACGCGGCTTTAGCCGCGTTCTTGCCAAGTCAGGCGCGAAGGCGCCGCCTGAGAAGTTTTCCATGGTGGAAACACTCATCGAATCGACTATGGATTTCCATCGCAGGCTGGAAC
>Ga0182012_10000866_pt1 | contig 33374 bp, 22 predicted proteins | sample 612S2SmetaG_FD_120486 | JGI IMG/M metagenome (GOLD analysis project Ga0182012, IMG submission 120486) | Permafrost microbial communities from Stordalen Mire, Sweden - 612S2S metaG | ecosystem: Environmental > Terrestrial > Soil > Wetlands > Permafrost | place: Sweden: Stordalen | collected...
AGGATGCTCGCGGATCGCCTCCGAGATCGGCATGAAGATCACGCCGGCCTGCTTCAATTCCTTCTGGAACGTGGTCGCCACCGACACCGAATCGAACACCGCATCGACGGCGATGCGCCGCTCCCCCTCAGGCCGGGTCACGCCCTCCAGCACTTCGACCTCGCGCAAGGGAATGCCGAGCTTCTCGTAGGTCTTCAGGATCTCCGGATCGACTTCGTCGAGCGAGCCGATAGTCTTTTTCGGCTTGGGGGCCGAATAATAATAGAGATCCTGGTAGTCGATCTTGGGATAGTCGACCCGTGCCCAGGTTGGCTCGCTCATGGTCAGCCAGCGGCGATAGGCCTCCAACCGCCATTGCAGCATCCATTCGGGTTCGTTTTTTTTGCTGGAAATGAACCTGACGGTATCTTCCGACAGTCCCTTGGGAGCCTTGTCGGACTCGATAAGCGTCTCAAATCCATATCGATACTGATCGACGTCGATCTGGCGAACCCGATCGACGGTCTCTTGTACGGCCGCCATTCCATCCTCCGCTCGCGGTTTCAAGGACCGCGGTGTGGATCATTCCAGTGCTTTTACGTTATCGCGCCGAGAAAATCACCTGTCTTAGAACCGTTCCGTGTTTCGTTGCTACCCTTAAGTAGGGTACCGGCAAGCCTTCGCCAAGCCTCCAGGCAGTAATCGATGTCCGCCGGTGTCGTGGACCAGCCCATGCTGATGCGCACCGCCCCCTGGGCAAGATCGCTGCCGAAGCCCATGGCCTTCAGCACATGCGATGGTTGTACCTTACCCGACGAACAAGCGGAGCCTGAAGATACCGCGATTCCTTCCAGGTCAAAGCCGATGACGGCCGTCTCGGCCTTCAGTCCTGGGGCCGTAAATAGCACCGTGTTCGGCAGACGCGGCGCATTATCCGAGATGATGATCGCTTCGGAGGTCTGCCGCAAGCCGTCTTCAAGCCGGTTCCTCAGGCCTCCAAGTCGCGCGGCATCGGTCTCCATGGCCCTGATCGCGGCGCCGGCCGCAGCACCGAACCCGGCAATCCCCGCCACATTCTCGGTTCCCGCCCGGCGTCCCCTTTCCTGACCTCCGCCACGCAGCAGCGGTGGCAGGCCTGACAGACCCTCAGTCAGTACCAGCGCACCGACGCCCTTGGGGCCACCGATCTTGTGCGCCGAAAACGTCGCCAGATCGGCGCCCATCGCATTGATATCAAATGCAATTTTACCAAACGCCTGGACCGCATCGACATGTAGCAAGCAGCCCGCTTGATGAACGATCTCGGCCACAGCAGCGAGCGGCTGCAGCGCGCCGGTTTCATTGTTGGCCAGCATCACTGAGACCAGCGCGGGCGGGGCGCCTTCGATGGCGCGGCGCAACTGCATCAGATCGATCACGCCAGAACTATCGACGCCGAACGAGTGGATCGCATCGGGTGGGAATCGCCCGCCCGACAGCACCGAGGGATGCTCGATGGCCGATACCAACAGTCTTTCAACCGGGCGCCCGGAGCCTCGCCACAACCCCGGCGCCAGCGCCAGCGCATTGGCTTCGGTTCCGCCCGAGGTGAAGACCACGTTTCGCGGCAGGGCGCCCACCGCCCCGGCTATGGCTCGCCTGGCGTCCTCGACCAGGCGGCGGGCCTTGCGGCCTTCGGCGTGCACGGATGAGGCGTTGCCACAGATATCGAAGGCCATAGACATCGCCTCCCGCGCCTCGCTGCGAAGCGGAGTGGTCGCATTCCAGTCGAGGTAGACGCGTGAAGGCATCAATTCTTTCTAGATTTCGACCCGACGAGACCGAATTTGCCGAAAACCCGTCAGCAACCGAAGACCGCATCGGTCGGATAGGGAGGCGCAGCGCCGTCGCGGTTTAGCCGCGGCGGAGAGGGCCCTCAAGCGGTCTTCTGAAAGAAAATTCCCACTGCGCCGCAACGCCTTATTCCCTCTGACCGTCCGGCCTGCGAGGCTATCCCGGACGCATAAATTCCTTGCTTTTTGCCCTACGCTCCATGCTAGAACCCGGCCTCCAGAGTTACCCGAGCGCCGTTTGCGCATCGCCCAACGACACCGCTCACCCCTTTCCTTGCGAGGTTTTGTCTGCCGAGAGGCGGATCAAACCAGCATAGAATCGGTTGTTTCGCCAGGGATCATCCATGCCTGAAGTCATTTTCACCGGCCCAGCGGGCCGCCTCGAAGGCCGCTACCATCCGGCGAAGCAGAAGAACGCGCCGATTGCGATGGTGCTGCACCCGCACCCGCAATTTCACGGCACGATGAATCATCAAATCATCTACCAATGCTATTACGCGTTCGCGCATCGCGGATTTTCCGTGCTGCGGTTCAATTTTCGCGGTGTCGGGCGCAGCCAGGGATCGTTCGATCATGGCACAGGCGAGCTTTCAGACGCCGCTTCAGCGCTGGATTGGGCGCAGACCATCAACCCGGAGGCGCGTGCCTGCTGGGTTGCGGGCTTTTCGTTCGGCGCCTGGATCGGCATGCAGCTTCTGATGCGCCGGCCGGAAGTCGAAGGTTTTATCTCGATCGCGCCTCCGGCCAATCTCTACGACTTCTCGTTCCTTGCGCCCTGCCCCTCTTCGGGACTGATCGTGCATGGCGAGAAGGATGCGGTCGTGCCGCCCAAGGACGTCAACACGCTGGTCGAAAAGCTGAAGACCCAGAAGGGTATCGTTATCGACCAGCAGATCATCCCGGGCGCCAACCATTTCTTCGACGGCAAGCTGCAGCCGCTGATGGAGACGGTAACGGCCTATCTCGACATGCGGCTCGCCAACGTCCGCTGACTGATCCGGCTTAATCAAACCCAGGGGAACCGAACTCGCAAGGCTGGGCTAATTCTTGATGGCGGTCCAGCGCCCGATACAGCCGTCCGAACGGTTGAAAGAACCCCCGCCCGAAGTCCCCGAGAGCCTACCAACCGCAACCAGGGTCAGACCGTTTCCAGCCGCAAAGCCGCGAAATGCCCCGTTAGGGTTGACCCGTCCGCCGCCATTTTGAATCGTAAGCCTGCCACCGGAAATAATTCCCGGTGTTGAGCCCGAACCCGAGCAACCGGCGCTGGTAAATATCCACGCACCGTCGAAATTGCCGGAGCCACCGGCGCTGCGGCCTGCCGCGCGATGGGGCTCATCGGATGGCTTGTCCCGTTTGGCCGGGCGCTCCGGCTCCGTGGAACGCGTCCCAGACAATGATTTCTCGTCGTTGCCGATGCTTCCCCCGGTGCTGCCCGACTGGGCCGATGCGGTATGCGGGCTGCCCGCCAGGGCGATGAATGCACAAAGCGTAGCGAGCATCACGATCTTGATTTGAGGTCGAATGAGATTTCGCATGGTGATTTTCAGCTTCCAAGTCGTGAGCCGTGCAATTCAACGGCCCGAACCGTCGGCACATACTGCTCCGACGATGCGGCAAGATTTGCCAGTCTTGCTGCACTCGTCAAGCGCAGCATCCCTGGCCTTTTGAATGCTGTCGCGCTGAACCAGGGACCACGACTTTCCCGAGATCGCGAACGCGCCGCAACTCATGCCGTAAAAGCTGAGTTCGATCGGACATTTTGCAGTACCGCAGTTGGACCGGGCGTCCACGACCGCCGCCTTGCGCGAGAGGTGATTCCACGAGATCCCCCATTTTTCGCTCTCCGGGCCATAGACGATCGATCCCCATGGCTTCAAGTCCGGCAAGTCCCGCAGTCGCTGCAGTAAACCCTCCGTCGGTATTCCAGTTTGGGACAGATTATCTTTCGCCTGGAAGTCGCGAATAGCCAGCTTCATGCCATTCCTGCTGTCCGGCGGCTCCGGATCGAAATTACGTTCGTAGAGCCGGTCCCTGATCTCGCCCAGCAGATGTTCATCGGTGAGCGGATTTCTGCCGGTATCCGTGCCTGGCTGATCGGTGATCCGCGCCTGCAGCGATGGTGTGGGGGCGGCCGGAGGTGACACCTCCACGGCAGGCGGAACGAAGTAAAATGTGCCGTCGATCGGCGAAGATGACACCCATGGTTGCTGGGCCCCGGCGGTTGCGCGCTTTACGGCAAGTCCTACCTGATTGAATGTCTGAAAGATATCGAGCCCTGCGCGCTGAACCGTTTCCGACAGGGCCCTGGTGTAGGGGCTGTGACCGTCGACACCATCCTGTGCCACGCTGCCAGGCTGCGTCGCATAGGAGATCAAGGTGCCTTCCGGAGCCTGCATCTGAGCCAGACCGCCAGCGGTCGCTCGCAGCCCGCGGGATCCGAATGGATTATTGCGGCAGGCATCAAGGATGACCATGTTCAGTCGGGTACCCGCCGCCTGCATCTGGCGCAGCACGAGATTGATATCGACCATCTGAAAGTCGACGTCCGCCTCGCGCGTCGGATTGGCGCTGATAGGTACCAGATAGTTCGATCCATTCACCTGGACGCCGTGGCCGGCATAATAGAACAGCGCGACGTCGGCGCCCTGAATCTGCCGCCCAAAATTCTGCACTGCATTGTCCAGCGCGCTCTTGTCCAGCTCGAGCTGGGCGCCGCCCCCGATCAGGACAAAACCGAGACTGCCGAGCGTGGCGGCCATTAGCATCGCATCGTTGCGCGGATTGTCCAGCCGGGTGACGTTCTGATAGGCGGAATTGCCGACCACCAGCGCGACGCGTTTTTCGGCCAGAGCGGGGCCTGAAGCCAGCAGGGAAATAAGGCAGATCAGCGCGACAAGCCCGCCACGACGGCCTTCACGGCAAAGGATGGGTGCAGGCATGCCGATCATTCCCGCTCGACTTCGGGCGGGATTATTACCAGTACCCGCGCAGACCGGGAAGCCTATGCCGGGGCTAATGCCATCTGCGCTGCCCTAACAACTTCCTGCTGATCATTTCCACGCATTCAATCTCTGAGACCTGAAGCAAAAACCGACGAGACGAACGTCGTATGTTTTTTTCAATCTGGCTGGATGATACCGAGACAACATCTTTGAAGCCGTGGGCATGTAAATTGCTAGATTAAAAAATTGCTAGAGTAGAAACAGGATTACAGAACTAACCATTCAAGCGCATTCACGCCAAAAGCATATCACCGGCGTCAGGACCAAAAAATTCCTGCACCGGCGACATACAATACCCCGCTCGTTCATCCTTTCTGGATGAACGGCACTATGGGCAAGCTACCCGAGTTTTGGGCCCCGGTGGCGTTTGCTCCATAATTCCGCGGCGGGTGGATCCCGCGGATACCGGTCACGGCCGGGCGATCACCCCCCCTGTCATCGGGATGGGGACGCCGGTCGTGGCGGGATAGCTGAGCGGAAGGCCTTTCAAGCCGCGCGCGGCGAGAAATCCGAAGGCCTGCGCCTCGATGGCATCGACTGACCAGCCGAGCGCGTCGGCGGTGTCGACGTTTGCCGGCTCTAGCCGCTCGCGCAGCATCCTGAGCATGGTCAGATTGCGCGCGCCGCCGCCGGCGACGATCCAGTTCCGTGGCTCCTTCGGCAACAGCGGAACGATCCTGGAGATCGCCGCCACGGTGAACGCCGTCAGCGTCGCGGCGCCGTCGGCAAGCGACATCTCGGGCAGCCTTAGCGACGCGAAATCGTTGCGGTCGAGCGATTTGGGTGGTGGCAGCTCAAAATAGGGATGTTCGAGCGCACGGGCGACCCAGGCATGATCAGGCTCACCCTGGGCTGCCAGACGGCCTTCGCAATCGAACCGCTGGCCGCTGACGCGGAACACGAAATCGTCGAGCAGCGCGTTACCGGGCCCAGTGTCGCAGGCAATCAGCGTATCGGCGCCATCGATATAGGTGATGTTGGCAACCCCACCGATATTAACCACGACGATCGGGCCCTCGCGCTGCACCGACTGGGCCAGCGCGCGGTGATAGACCGGCACGAACGGCGCGCCTTGCCCGCCGGCGGCGACATCGGCAGCGCGGAAATCATGCATCACCGGAATATGAATCGCCTTGGCGAGGAGCGCGGCGTCGCCGATCTGCACGGTCATTTTCTGCGCCGGCCGGTGCAGCACGGTCTGGCCGTGGAAACCGACGATATCGATTTCCTCGCGATTGATGCGGTTTTGCGCGGTAAAGGAGGCAACGGCCTCCGCGTGAGCGATGGTGACGGCCCGCTCGGCCTCACGCAGGATCCCCGGCCGAGCTTCGCGCTGCGGCAAATCGATGGCCTCGGTCAGGGCTTGGCGGAGCAGATCCCGCTCTTTTTCGGTATAAGGCCGATATCCCGAGGGACCGAAGGCTTGCACCCGCCGGCCATCGGTTTCGATCAAGGCGACGTCGACCCCGTCGAGGGAGGTGCCGCTCATCAATCCGATTGCCATCATCGTCGCTACCATGGTGCCTTGCCCTGCTTGTGTCCAACGGGCAGTTCTTATAATGCCACAGCATGCCCCAAACCGGCAGCCCTTTCTGTCTGGTTAGCGCGCCTCCGTTGAAATACGGTGAAATTATAATGATCAGAGCCGTACACAGATGACTGTTTTTAAGTCTGATTTTCTGAATGTTTTACAGGAACGCGGCTTCATCCACCAATGTTCCGATTTCGAGGGACTCGACGCGCTCGCCCTAAAGGGCCAGGCGACCGCCTACGTCGGCTATGACTGCACGGCGCCGTCCCTGCATATCGGCAACTTTCTCACCATGATGATGCTGTACTGGTTGCAGCAGAGCGGCAACAAACCGATCACCCTGATGGGCGGCGGCACCACCATGGTGGGCGATCCCTCCGGCAAGGACGAGTCGCGAGCGTTGCGCAGCGTAGCTGAGATCGAAGCCAACAAAGCCAGTATTCGTGGCGTATTCGCCAAAGTTCTGCGCTACGGCTCCGGCCCGAACGACGCGGTCATGCTGGACAACGCCGAATGGCTGACCAGACTGAACTGGATCGAGATGCTGCGCGATATCGGCCGCCATTTCTCGGTCAACCGCATGCTGACGATGGACTCGGTGCGGCTGCGTCTCGAACGCGAACAGGAAATGAGCTTCATCGAATTCAACTACATGGTCTGCCAGGCGTATGACTTCGTTGAACTCTCGCGGCGTGTCGGTTGCCGATTGCAGATGGGCGGATCGGACCAATGGGGCAACATCGTCAATGGCGTCGAACTCGGCCGCCGGATGGGAACGGCGCCCCTGTTCGCATTGACGACGCCGCTGCTCACCACCGCATCGGGCGAGAAAATGGGCAAAACCGCCAAAGGCGCGGTCTGGCTCAACGCCGAAGAATTCAGCCCCTACGATTTCTGGCAATACTGGCGAAATGTCGAAGACGCCGACGTCGTCAAATTCCTGAAACTGTTCACTGTCCTCCCGATCAGCGAGATTGCGCGGCTCGCAGCCTTGCGGGGTGCCGAGATCAACGAAGCCAAGAAGGTGCTGGCAACGGAGGCGACTGCTCTGCTGCACGGCCGGGATGCCGCAAATGCTGCCTCCGAAACCGCCCGACAAACCTTTGAAGAGGGCGCAATCGCTGAAAACCTTCCGAGCATCGACATTTCCCGCGGCGAACTCGAGGCCGGCATCGGTGTGCTGGCGGCGTTCGTCAAGGCCGGCCTCGTCGCCTCGAATGGCGAGGCGCGGCGGCAGATCAAAGGCGGCGGGCTGCGCGTCAATGATGCCACCCTGACCGATGAGAAGCGGATGCTGACGATGAGGGACCTCACACCCGAAGGCGTGATCAAGCTATCGCTCGGCAGGAAACGCCATGTCCTGCTCAAGCCCGCATAGGTGCATTCGCTCCAGGCCCTTGCTCCAGGCAGTGGAAGCGCGCTGCTTGAGCGCGCGGGTGCTGACCGCACTCTAAGCGAGCCAGTCATGGATCAAGCCGCACCAAGAGAGGATGCCCTGGCCAAAGCGCCGAAGCCGGCGGGCATGGCGCTTAGCGTGCTGGCGCTATGTTTTGCGCTCTCGGTGCTGGGCCGTGGTCTCGGCGAAAGCTTTACCGTGTTCCTGAAGCCGATTTCGGAGAATTTCGGCTGGGACCGCGCTGAGGTGGTCTCGGTCTATTCGCTGGCCGCGTTATCAGGCGGACTGGCCGCGCCCGCGATCGGCCGGCTGTTCGACCGATCCGGGCCGCGCAGCGTCTATGCGCTGGGAATGTTGCTGCTCGGCGGCGCCTTCCTGATTGCCGCCCACGCGCAACAGCTCTGGGAGTTCCAACTCAGCCTCGGCCTTTGCGTCGGTATCGGCATCGCCTTTATCGGCAACGTTCCCAACTCGATTCTGCTCGGGCGCTGGTTCGGGCCGCGATTGCCGACCGCGATGGCCGTGGTCTATTCCGCGACCGGCGCCGGCGTCCTGATCCTGCTGCCGGCATCGCAGCTGCTGATCGATCATGTGGGCTGGCGCGGTGCCTACCAGATCTTCGGTTGTGTGGCGCTGTTGCTGCTGTTGCCGTTGTTGCTGCTGCCATGGCGGTTGTTCGCAACCGGCTCGCCGCATGTCACCAGAGGCGCCGACGGCGACTTCGCCGATCAAGGCTGGACCCTGCTCCGCGCGATGCGGCACCACGCCTTCTGGGCCCTGTTCTCGACGTTCTTCTTTACCGCGATCGGCATGTACGCGATTGCGCCTCAGGTTGTCGCCTATCTGATCGACGCCGGCTTCCCGCCCTTGCAGGCGGCGACCGCCTGGGGGTTCTCAGGCGTCGTGCTACTGTTCGGTATGCTCGGCATCTCCTGGCTCGACGGCCTGATCGGCCGCAGGCCGTCGGTGCTGTTCAGCTATGCCCTCTCGATCGTCGGCATTTTGCTGCTCTGGCTCTTGCAATGGCACGCCAACTTCTGGATCCTGACGGGGTTCGTCGTCTGTTTTGGCAGCATGATCGGCTCGCGCGGGCCGTTGTTGACGGCGACCGCAATGAAGATCTTCAGGGGCAAGCGGGTCGGTACCATCTATGGCGCCATTTCGATCGGCAGCGGGCTGGGATCGGCGTTCGGATCCTGGAGCGGAGGCCTGATCCACGATCTCTCCCATAGCTACAATCCCCTGATCGTGTTCTCGCTCGTCAGCGTGCTGCTGGGCATGATCCCGTTCCTGGTCGTGCCGGCACTGCGGCGGTGAGCGCCGCGGCACGAACCGCTTCGATAGCTATCGCGGCGGCGGCGAATTCTCCGGCAACGGGCTGCGCTTCTGCAATTCGGGAACGTTGATCTTTGTGCCGTTGCTCAAGATGATGTCGCCGGGCTTCTGGTCCGCCGCGCAAGGACCGAGCCATTTGCCCTCCATCGTCATGATCATCTTGCCACCCGGCATAGCCTCGCTCAACGCTGTCACCGTCATGGTATACGCGCTGTCAAAGCTGCCGCTGACATCGGCGTGCGCTGTCGCACCCTTACCGTCCAGCGTGCATGCGGAGTCGATTGTCATCGAAGCATCAGATCTTTTAACGTCGCGTTCCGGACAGGCGGCAGCAGAGAAGGGACCTGCGCTTGACTGCAACATCTGGTCGGTGGTGGCATCGATGCACTGCTGGATCACCTTGACCGGGGCGCTGCTGTTCTCGATGCTGGTCTTGACCTGCCACAAGCCAGGCTTGCGAGATGGCAGTTCGGCCGCTGGCGCCGGCGTCGCGCAGACGAGCGCCACTAGCGAAATCGCCAAGACCAGTTGCATCGAACTTCTCCTGCATAGGAAAACCGTGTGAAGCCGCGGCATCGGCCACACTGGAAATGTCGCGTGCATCGATGGGACTAGCCGACACATCGCGCCTCCCAATCGAGAAGAGCACCGAAAATCGTAACACGCTTCGGCGCGGCGCGCACCCGCGGGCCTACCCACGACATGCCGGCCTTCGTCCTCCTACCTGACCTTGAGTTGGTTGAAGCCGTCCTCAGAAAATGCGAAGACTAGCGCGCGTTGCCGCTGTCGCGTGAGTTAAAGTCAATAGCCTCAATTTCGGTGGTCCCGAACGTCTACCGATACCAGCCGCGCTCTGTGCAAGTAACGCCCATCGGCTTCGACATGCGCTTGGTTAATCTCATGAATTCAAATAGTTACGGCTTTCGTCGACCGAGCGCGCAGTGGGTTGGCAAGGTCGCCGCAAGCACACATGGTCCGGATCTCAGCAGGTCCCTCGAAGCCCTTGCGCGGAACGCGGGTCGGGGCGTTGCGTCAATCGTGGGAATGAGCGTGCATGCGGGCGGCTACTCCCGATTCCCCCTCTAGCGACGCAAGCAGGACACTGCATGAGCGCCGCTAGAGTGACGCAGTCTGCGATCTCGCGGCTCCTGGGTCTCTTGAGCCAGCCGCGGCATGACTACCGTCCGTCCACGCAGATATTCCTGGACTTGAATGTCGACCGTATTGCCGACGAATTGCAGCTCTCGACGATTGGTGCTGATCGAGGTGCCGAAAACCGCCCGGCCGCTGACGCGCAAACGTTCGACGACATCGAGCATAAGATCATCGAGCGTATCGAGGCTCACAAGCAGGATGCGCATTCAATCTATCTCGAACATCTCCACACCTATGACGAACGGCTGATGGGGCTCAATTTCGAGGAGCGGTTCGCCGTCATCCAGCAGGCGGCACCGGAGGCAGTTGGGGATTTTCGAGCTGAAGCCGCCTTGGGCAGGGACGAATTGTTCGCCTTGAGGCGACGGCTGTACGATTCGGAACGGGAGCGAGAACTTTTCCGCAAGCGCCACAAAATAGCACGCCCCGCGCGGCTATCGACGCCCGGTAAAACTCTGCTCAAAGTTGGCCTCTTGGCAGTCTTGTTCGTCATAGAGGTGCTGATCAACGGCAGCTTCCTGGCCAAAGCCAGCGAGCAAGGATTGTTGGGCGGCGCAATCCAGGCTGTCAGCTTCGCTGCACTGAATATCATGGCCAGCTTTCTCTGGGGATTGGTGCCGATTCGCCTTCTCAACCGGCGACTCGGACTGTTCAAATTGCTCGGTTTCATCTCCCTGATTGCCTATTTTGCATTCGCGACCCTGCTCAATCTCACATTGGCCCATCTTCGCGAGATTCCGCCGACGCTGTCGGGCGAGGTGGGACACGAAGTTCTGATGCGACTGCTCCACACGCCTCTCGAACTGAACGATGTGAACACATGGGTTTTTTTCGGCATTGGCCTCATCTTTTCGATCGTCGCCATGGCCGATGGACTTCTCTACGCCGATCCCCATATCGGCTATGGCCCGCTGGAGCGCCGCTGGATTGAGGCGCGCACCCAGTATACCGACGCCAAGGCCGAGTTGATCGAGACCCTTCGCGACATCAGAAATGTCGCTACCGCGGCCATGAATGACAACTTCAGAGACTTGTCCGTCAGGCGGGGCGAATTCGATGCCATCCTCCAGGCCCGCAGCCGGCTTACGCAGCGGTTCGCCGAACACCAGAATCATATCGAGCGCGCTTGCAACGCGCTGCTGTCGGTTTATCGTGAAGCCAATAGCAAGCCACGATCCTTGCCTGCACCAGCCTACTTCGCCCGGCCATATCGGCTCGAACGCATCGTCTACGCCGGCAACGATCTCGACGAGCAGGCTCGAAATGAGCTGCGACAATCGATCCATTTCACCCAGGAAATCCTGAGGCACCAGACTGAGAGTATCCACGCCACCTTCGAGGAGGCCGTCCGCTCCTATCTCGAAATTGATGACCTCATCCCGGAGAGCAAGCTTGGCCCAGCGGCAAGCAAGACGGCGTAGCCGATCGCGTGGCGCCGGTGCCGCGCTGGGCGGCATTGCGTTGATTTGTCTTGCGGTGGCGGGACTCGGCGCCCTCGCCATGTTCTATTTTTCGGTTCCGCAACGTCCGAAACTCGATCCAGTATCGTTGTGCCCGATCACTGGACCGGAGGGTATCACGGTGGTTCTTGTCGACACCTCCGACGATCTTCCGGAGATAGCGCAGCGCCAGGTGCTCGGTCTTCTGGACGACCAGATCACCGGACTAGCCGCCTATCATAAGCTCGACATCCGCGTTCTTGACGTCGTCCATGGTCGCAGCCGATCGCTGTTCTCAAAATGCAATCCTGGCGACGGCAACGGCTTGAGCGAGTGGACCGACAATCCACGCCTGGCCCGCATGCGCTGGATCGATAGCTTCAGGCAGCCCGCTTCGGATGCGGTCAAACACAGTGTTGTATCCGCGCAAGCCGCCAGCTCGCCCATCATGGGCGCGCTCCAGGACATCGCGGTCGATGAGTTTTCCAGCTCTGCAGCACGGGACGTTGAGAAGACCCTGATCATCGTCTCGGACATGCTTGAGAATACCCGCGACTACAACCAATATCAAAACCTCGCAGATCTTTCCTATCAACGCTTCCGGCAATCGCAAGCTTACCTGAAATACCGGACGGATTTGCACGGCGCGCGTGTCACCATCGAATATGTCCAACGGATGCTTCCGAAGGGGATCGACACCGTCCGCCACATCGAATTCTGGAAAGAGTGGATTACCGACAACCGGGGCACGTTCGAGATTGCCCGACGCCTCCAGGGGGCCGGCTGATGCCCGCTGCCGGGAGCTATCGTGACGTTCACCCAGGCCTGCTCAATGGGCTGCTGTACTTCGCCGTGGTGCTGTTCGGCTGCGGTTACATTGTGTTTTCCAAGCTTCAAGGGTTCAGCGCCCTCTTGGTCACAACGATTCCAATCGTCATCATGCTGGCCTATGCGCTGATGCTGGCGTTCGCGCGCCTCTTTCGTTTGCGCGACGACCAGTCCGGCGACAATCTCTACTACCTCGGCTTTCTGTTCACGTTGACCAGTCTTGCCGTTTCTCTCTACCAGTTCTCCGCGACGGGTTCAGCCGAACAGATCGTGCAAAACTTCGGCGTGGCCATCGCCTCCACCATTTCCGGTATTGCGCTGCGCATCTTCTTCAATCAGATGCGGCGCGATCCCATTGAGGTCGAGCACGCCATGCGGCTGGAACTCGCCGAAGCGTCCAGAAGGGTCAAGCGGGAACTGGAGGGCACGGTCGTCGAGTTCAGCTATTTCAGAAGGGCCACGCAACAATCGATATCGGATGCGCTGGACGAAGTGAATGATCTCTTGAGGCAAGCCAAGGACCGGTTGACGCAGCAGCTCGACGACTTCGCAATGATGTCAAGCAAGCCTCTTGAGGAAGCGTCCAAAAGGTCCGGTGAAACGATCGAAGATCTGAATTCCCGCATGATGCAAACACTCGGAACTGCCGCAAACCAGATCTCTGACCAGGCCGCGGACCTCTCAAGGAGTATCGCCTCCATCACCCAGTCGATCGATGGGGTGGTTTCGAGACTGAGCGCGACACAGCTGCCGGACCAGACGACAGAGGTCAAGTTGGCTCCATTGGCGCAGGGGCTGACCCGTACGATCAATGCTTTCAGCGAAAGCGCTGATGCGCAGGCCAGGAATGTCGAGGCCTACCTGGAACAAACCCAACTTCTTGCAAATGCCGTCGCGATACTGCTAACCGAGATCAGGGGCGCAGACAGCACGCGCGGGCCCTCTGCCGCGGTTGAGGCTCGTGCCAGTCTCAGATCCCGAAGCGGCGGTCGCGCCATCGAACCGGCTGAACAGAAACCTCTCCACGACGACATGGACAAGAGCCAAGACGGCTAGACGCCGTTGCAAGCGAGCGCAGACAAAGCAGGTCGACAATGGACGGACAGATCATTCGACAATCATCTTCGTATCGCCATGGCCTGGTTCTTGGTTTGACAATGGCGGAGATCATGATCCTCCTGGTGTTCTGCCTGCTGATCGCGATGACCGCGTTCCTGAGAGTGGAGCATGATAAACGGGAACAGGCGGAGAAGGCGCTCGATCAGGAGCGGGCAGACCGCAATTCAGATCGCGATCTGGTCGCGGACGTCAAGCAGAACCTGGCGATACTGGACCGGATCCGCACCGCGGTTGGTTCGAGAGATCCGGCTGCGGTCGACGAGTATTGGAGAGAGCTTGTCGAAAGCCACACCATAGTCGCCAAATTCTCAAGCAGCGGAATGCCACCTGCGCAGCTCAGCGACAGGGTCGCCGAGGCAGTCAACCTCAAGACCAGGGGCATCGATGTCGAGACAGCGATCCGCGACGAGGATATTGTTGCAAGCATTGGCAGGGTATTGCCCGATATCAGAGATCGCTCTGCCAGTTCCAGCCAGATAGCGGATATCGTCGAGCGGAGGCTGCAATCCCGAAACAATGGGGGGCATCAATGGCCTCCCATTATCAAGCTGAGCGAAGCGGACGGCTATCATTTCAGAAGCGGCAGCGCCGAGCTGTCGGATCGGTTTCGCAGCGACCTCGCCGGGCCTATTCCGGCTCAAATTCTGGAGCTCATCAAGCAATTCGACGTCGACGTCATCGAGGTCGTTGGTCACACCGACGAGCAGCCGGTTGGCACCAGGGGCTCCAATCTCGATCGCGACCTGCTGCCGGTGCTCCGGAACTCGGCCAACATCGCCAGCATCCTGCCGGCCGACAACGCCGGCTTAGGGCTTGCAAGAGCCGTTTCCGTTGTCAGCATTCTGCTGCAAAACCCGGCGCTTTCGGGATATAAACTGCTTCCACTTTCCGGCGCGCAACTCATCAACAATGACGAGACCTTGGCCATCTCCGGCAAGCCGGGAGATGTTCTTGAAAGGCGCCGAATTGAGATCCGGTTACGTAAGTCTACACCCTACGATGCATCGTTGAAGGCGTCGCCGGATTAGAATTGCCGATTTGCGTTATTGAGGAGGAAATTCCGCCGGGTTGTTTTGCCGGCCGGGGTTGAAGTCCCAGATTTTCCGTAGGACCCCGGGAAATATCGCCGAAATCGGATTGACGTTGAGCACCGGCTGGCCCGGAGTACCGACGACTTCATAGGTCACACCGAAAAGTCCCTCATTGCTGCCGCCACCCAGGAACAGTCCAAAGATCGGAATCTGGCCGGCAATGTTGTTGAGACCATAGATCGGAATGAAGGTGCCTCTCATCCGCACCCGATTGCCCGGATAATCGATGCTGCCATCGATGGTTCCACCAATCGTCGGGCCCTTCAGAACCCCGTCACGAATCTTCAGCTCACCATTTTGTCGGGTGAATTCCGCGCTCATGCCCGAGAAGGAAACGCCATTCTGGAAGCCGCCCGGGCCGCCGGCGGCCAGTCGGTCGAGCGCAGCCTCGCCCTTGATCGAGAAATCGCGGACACTGATCATCCCGTCCTTCGCAGCCGGTTCCACGGTCGGAGTATCCATCGCCAATTGCAGCTCGCCACCGGTCATCCTGGAATAGGTATCGGTGAAGCGGAAAAACGCGCCGGCGTCGCTGGTCTCGAGATAGATGACGTCGCGGCCCTGCGAGCGGCCGCGCAATTCCCCGGTCAGCGCGGTGTCCTTTCCAAGCTTGCCGCTCAGAGCGAAATTCCTGATCAACCCGCTTCGCCGCGATACTTTGCAATCGACCGCGCGCAGCGCCTCGCCGTAAAAGCCGGCCACCGCACCGAGCTTCAGGTCAAGATCGAAATCGACGTCGCTGGATTTGGCCTTGGCGTCTGCATCCTTGCCCGGCGCGCCCGAAAGCGCGGACTTGATGAAGCCACGGCCGTCGAACACGTCGCCGCGCATCGTCACCTTGAGAACGCCATCGGCGCCGCGTTCGGCCCGCAGCGTGGTCTTGTCGCCATCGGAGGGCGAATAGACCGGGAAGTTTGCATTGAGCAGATCGTGATTCTGATCGACCTCCAGCGAACCCTTGATCGATACCCCGCCGCCATCAATCACGATATCCTCAAAGCGGGTCGACTGTGGTTTCTGCACCACATTGAATACGGCGCGGCTCGACTTGCCCGGCAGCTTGATCCATCCCGGCAGGATATTGTCGAGTTTCAAGGCAGTGAGGTCGGCCTCAATGCCGACCCGGCTGTCGGTTCCAATCTTGCCGGTCAGCTTGATCGGAATTGATCCGCTGACCGCGGGGCCAAGATCCATTCCAAGCCGCGCACGGCTGGTGTCGTCGAGGGTCGCCAGCAATTTGATATCGGCATCGCCATCGCTCGGTTTGCGGTAGTCCAACGTGGCCGCCTGCCCGTTGATCTTGACATCGCCCTTGACCTGGTAACCCGCGTTGTTGGCGACGACTTTCAGCTTGTCGGCTTCGAGCTTCTGATTCATCACCAGTCGATCGGCCGCAAAGCCGTTGAGATCGGCGGTCAAGCCGTAGGTCGTATCCGCCTTGGTCAGCGCGCCCTTCACGGGCATACCGAGAGTGATCATCGCCGACACCGTGCCCTTGCTCGAATTGGGATCGATCAAGGTGCCCGAAAGGTCGCTCAGGCGGTCGGAGGCGAGAATCTCGGCCGCCGCCGGCACCGGACCATCGATCCGGAAGCGGACTTTCGCCGGTGACGGCTTGGGCGCCATATCCGGCACTTCGAAAACAAAATCCGAAATGTTCAGTTTGCGTCCAGCGGGCGTGTCGGATACGCCTTGCGCGATGGTCACGGTCGCGGTACGGCCGGTCACGTGCGCCTTCAGATCCGCGTCCCGCACCGACGGCAGTGCGTCAACGGGGTGCACGGTCACACCGCTGGCGACGATGTTGACGGCTAGACCGTCATCGGGGATCGGCGGGCCCCGGCGCGACAGGTTGTGAACCGGCGAGTTGACGCCGATCTCGATGCGCTGCACCGAGCCGCGCTCGATCCGCTCGATGACCCATTCGCGAACCTCCGGAACGATCAGAACGGGCCACAATCGCTTGAGTGCGGAGGCCGACATCGGCGTTCCCGCGAAACCGAGCATCAGGCGCGGTTCCGCCGAATAGTCGAGGCTGCCGCTCCCCGCGACGCCGACCTCACCGTTGCTGATATCGGCCTGGGTGAGCAGGACGCGACGCTTGTCCGTGTCGAAGCGCAGCCCGATGGCGATGCGATTGAGAATCAGCGGAGGTTCTTCCGCGTCGATGCCGGCAAGCACGATCGTGCCGCCGCTGAATCCCAGCTGCCAATAGGGAATATTGTCGTTGGGCGGCTCAAGATGGCTCAACAGCGTGATGCGGTTGGAACCGGCGATGATCTTGAGCGGCGCGACCAGCACGCGCCGGCTGGAATCCCATTCGACGTCCATTTCCGCCGAATCGATCGCCATCGGATAATCGGGCGTGTCGCTGTCGATGATGTTGCCAGCGCCGGCGGCAATCTTGCCGCGGAAATAGGTCGGCAGGCCGTCGCGGCCCAGTTCACCCTTGAGTTCTCCGGTCAGCGGCAGATCCGCGCTGTAGGTCAGGTCCTTGGCACGCAGCGCCAGCAAAATATTTCGGGTCGGGAACTTGTCGGCCCGCAGATCGACAGATCGCACGCCATTTTCGGGAGCACCGACCACCACGCGAAGCGACCAGGCTTGGCCGCCCTCTTCGCCCACGCTCAGCGCCACGCCGCCGCCGCGCGGCCGGCGAAGGCTCAAGGAAATATTCTCGAATTTCCATTTGTTGCCGCGTTGCTGGTCGTCGACGATCAGATTGCCGTTCTTCAAACCGATTTCATTGAGGTTCTGCCCATCAAGCCCGGTCAGACTGAGACTGTCGAGCCAGTCAAGGCCGGCCAGCAGTCCGCTCGCGACATTGGGATTATCGGAGGTTCGGCCTGCCGCTCGGGATGGTGGCGTGCCCGATGGTGCGGCGGGAGCCGGGCTCGCGGGCATCGCGCCGGACGGCCTGGAAGCAACGCCGGTGGCGAGCGGCCGCGCATTGTCGCCAGTCGAAACGGTTACGTAGCCATCCGGTGTGATCCGCACCGCCAGTTCGGCATCCACCAGATTGAGGCTCTCGGCGCGAAGCTGCCCCATCAGGAGCGCGGTGCCGGAGAGTTTCACTTCCGCCTTGGGCGCGCTCGCCACGATGGCGTGGTCGCGATCCCTGACAACGATATCGCGGAGCCGCACGGCGATCCGGATCCGGCCGACCCGCTCGATTTGCGTGCCGCCCACCTCGACGCTGTTGCCGTGACCGATATTCTCCTCAATCGCCGCTGCCAGCCACGGTGTCGCCATTTCAAGACTGATCGGACCGGTGCCAAGCCGCCACCAGAGGCCACCGAAGCCCACGAAGAAGATCACCACCAAAGCCGCGATAGCCGTGGCCAGCCGCCTGATCCAGCGTTCGCCGGCGATCCAATGACGCCAAGCCCCGAGGTGATCGCCGAGCCGGTGAAACCGGGAGCTAGATCTGGACAAAAGTCGGCGCGCGTGATGGCCGGCCGCCTCGTCATGGTCTTGATCCCAACCGGCATCATGCCACAGCGAAGGCTTGTCGTCAGCGTGCGGATTCGACTCCTGGGGCGACGTATTGCTGGCCATTGCTTCTTTAGTGCTGGCGTCGATTGTAGGATTGATGCCCGCCAAGGCCGCACCCATCAAACAAGCAACGAACCGTCCTATGCCGGCATCGCTGCCAATCCTCGGTTATACGCTTACTCGTCATTCGGCGAGTCGACGGGGGATGCCTCGAATTCCTTGTCACCATACTCCGAGGCCGTCAAACTTGCCCAGCAGGCGACTCGATCAAAGCCTGCAGGGCGGGACCTGCCCGTCATCATGATTGATCTGCCGAAAGCGACGAAAGGAAGGCGTATGGCCAAGAGACCGCGCAAGAAATCCCCCAACACCCGCTCCGGAGACGCGGTCCGCGTTCGATCACCGAAATCGCTGAAAACAACACCTGCTCCGAAAGCCCGCTCGGCCAGTTCGAACAAGGCGCGACGGCTGACTGGTGGCGCGGCTCCCGCGGCATCGCCCAAAACCCCCTCGAAACCCCTTGTCAGCCGGCAAAAGCCAACGACAACGGTCGCAAAGCCCGCGGCCGGGAACTCGCCGGCAAGGAACCCGCCGAGCGGAACAACCAAAGCGTCGGCCGCGTCGGCCTTGAACGAGGGCTCAAGGGCCCCCGACTTCCGTTTGCCGCGCGACGGCAACGGCACTGTCTCGCTTTCGGACTTTGCTGGCAAGAATCTGGTCATCTTTTTCTATCCGCGCGCCAACACGCCGGGATGCACCCGCGAGGCGATCGACTTCACGCGCCTTTCGAGCGCGTTCGCCAAAAATCAGACCGCGCTGCTCGGGGTCTCTGCCGACCCGCAAAAAGCCCAGGAAGCCTTTCGAAACAAGCATCAACTCGCCATGCCTCTGGCATCGGATGAACGCCACGAGATGCTCGCAGCGTACGGGGTCTGGGCCGAAAAATCCATGTATGGCAAGACCTTCTACGGTATTCTTCGAACCACGGTTTGGATCGGGCCGGATCGCCGCGTGATGCGGATCTGGCGCAACGTCAAAGTCGATGGTCATGCTGACGAAGTGTTGGCCGCGATCCGGAGCGAGCCATCTTGAACGATTGCGTTCGCTAAAAATTAACTATGACAAGGCCAAATGCTCCCGCAAAAGTTGGCCGTACGGAACTTGTGTCCGACCGGCCCGGGAGTGGCGATGTCGTACCGTTCCGGTCATTATTCCGAGTATCCACAACACCATGCACATGACCACGGCAGGCCCTCTCCGGCTCGCCGCCAGCCGGCGCGTCCGCTCGCGGTCGCCCTACCCGACCCGCAGGCGCAGGACGGCTACACGTTCGTTCACGCCGGCAGGCAGGTCCGGTTTGGGCCGGTGGCATTCTGGATCGTGGTCGGCACGGTAACCCTGCTCGGTATCTGGTCGGCGGCCACCGCGACCTATTTCGCCTTCCGCGACGACGTCCTCAAGCGGCTGCTCGCTCGCCAGGCCGAGATCCAATACGCCTATGAAGACCGTATCTCCGAGCTACGGGCCAAGATCGACCGCACCACCAGCCGTCAGTTGCTGGATCAGGAACAATTCGACCAGAAGCTCGACCAGATCATGCGCCGCGAGACCACGCTGGAATCGCGTGCTGCCGCGCTGGGTTCCCTTCCGGACCTGCAGGTCACCGGCTCCATCAGGCCGCCATCGCGAGGCGCCGCGGCCAGCGATGCCGCCCCCGCCGGAACGCCGAAGCCGTCCCCGATCAGCGACACCGTGACGTTCGTAGCCCCACCGGATCGCGAAGCACGGCTGGAATCGCGCGCACCCATTGTCGCCGAGTTGCCAGCGAACCAGTTCGCGAAGGCCGCAGGCGTCGACAATGTTCTTGGCAGCCTGCAGACCTCGCTGGATAAAATTGAGAGCCGCCAGATCGCGGCTCTCAACGCCACCGAGGAGGGCATGGAATCTCGCATGCGCCGCATGCGAGGCGTCTTTACCGATCTCGGCCTCGACATGGCGCAGATGGAAGCCGCGCGGCCCCACGGAGGCATGGGCGGCCCCTTCATCCCCGTCAAGATTCCTGCCAACGCCGGCGCCTTCGAGCGCCAGCTCTACCGAATCAATATCACCCGGGCGCAGATGGAAGGCCTGAATCGCACCCTTGCGCTGGTGCCATATCGCAAACCCGTGGTGGGCGAAGTCGAATTCACCTCCGGCTTCGGGGTCCGGATCGATCCCTTTCTCGGCCGGCCCGCGATGCATACCGGTCTTGATTTCCGCGCCGCCGCGGGCGATCCGGTGCGCGCGACCGCGAACGGAAAAGTAGTGTCGGCGGGGTGGTCAGGCGGCTACGGCCGCATGGTGGAAATCGACCACGGCAACGGCCTGTCGACCCGCTACGGTCACCTGTCGCAGATTGACGTCAAGGTCGGCGATCCCATCAAGATAGGACAGGTAATCGGCGAGGTCGGCTCGACCGGCCGGTCCACCGGCCCGCACCTGCACTACGAAACCCGGATCGATGGCGAAGCTGTCGATCCACAGAAATTCTTGCGCGCCGGCGTGCGGCTGAGCGCGGGCTGAACGATCCGCTAATGGCCGACCTCGCCGGTGATGACGTCGCCGAATAGCCGCCACGCCTCACCATCAAACCTCATCAGCTGCATCTGCTCGATCGGAAAATAGTCATCCGGGCCGGTGTTGACCTGGATGCCCGGCAGCATCATGTCGGTCGAAAAACCCCGGAGGTTGGCGGCCTGCTTCATGACGTTGGCGCGGGTCAGATCGTCGCCGCACTGCTTCAGCACCTGCACCATGTTCTGTGCCAGCACGTAGCCATAGACGACATTGACGTTGGTTTTGTCGCCGTCCGGATAATACTGATCCAGGAAGCTCTGCCAGGTTCTCACCGCCGGGTCGTCCCTCCAGGCCGGATCGGTGGGATCCTTCAGGTAGGCGGTCGAGATGATGTCCTTGGCGTTTTGCAGGCCCGCCGGTTTGAGCACGGAGGCGACCGAGGTCGCGGTGTTGGCAAGAAAGAAGATCGGCTTCCAGCCGAGTTCACCGACCTTTCGGATCGCCTGCGCCGATCCTTTCGGCGCGGCCCAGGAGAAGAAGATGTCGGCGCCGGAGTCGTGCAGCGCGACGATCTGGGAATCGATCGAGGGATCGCTGACCTCATAGGATTTGTCGGCGATGATCATGCCGGCCTTGTCGCCGAGCCCATCGCGCAGCCCCTTGACCTGATCCCTGCCGGCGTCATCGTTCTGCCAGAACACCGCGATCCGTCCATTCGGAAAATGATCCAGGATGTATTTGGCGTAGATGCGTCCCTCGCTCTGGTAGTTGGGCTGCCAGCCCATGGTCCAGGGAAAATTCTTCGGATCGCCGAATTTGGTGGCGCCGGATGCGACGAAAAGCTGCGGCACTTTCCTGGCGTTCATGTATTTCTGGATCGCCGAATTGGACGGCGTACCCAGCGGCTGGAAGATCAGCAGCACCTCATCGCCCTCCACCAGCTTGCGGGCCTGCTCGATCGCCTTGGGCGGACTGTAGGCATCGTCATAGGAAATGAAGGTGACCTTGCGGCCGTTGATGCCGCCTTCGGCATTGATCTTGTTGAAATAGGCCGCCTCGGTCCTGCCGATCACGCCATAGGATGAAGCCGGACCGCTATACGGCATGATGTTGCCGATCTTGATTTCGCTATCGCTCGCACCCGGATCATATTTCTTTTGCGCGTTGGCGGCGGTCGCGATCACGGCAGCGGCGGCAAACACCGCCACGGCTATCAAACGTCCGGTACGGGGTGGCATCGTTTCTCTCCCGCGTGGCCTCTGTTTTGTTCAAGTCTCGCAAGTCGGGCGCGCGCATGCAAGCATCGGCTGATGCCCGGCGCCCAACGGCATTGTTGCGCCGCGCCAAGTGTGATTGATGCTGGGCTTGAACTGGATCTCACCGACAGGGTGTTCGAGGCTTGGTAACGAACAGACGGATCGGGCCGCGACATCCCAGGCTCGGAGCGGCCGGCTATCACGCCGCGCGCTGGCTGGCCCGGCGATTGTTCGCAGCCGCAGGTTTTCATCAGCTCGACTCGGACGTCGCCAAGGCGGCGATCGCTGCAGTTCGCGGCAAGCTTGCCCGGGGAGAGAAGGTCTATCTCGCCGGTCTCGGCCTGCCCGGCACCCACAACTCCGGCGTCGCGCTGGTCGAGGTGACGCAGGCGAATGGCCCGCGCCTGATCGTCAACAACGAGGAAGAACGCTTTTCAGGCAACAAGCACACCACCGAATATCCGCGGGCGTCCGTCGATGCCATGGTTGTAACCCTGCGCAGCATCGGCGGCGACGTCGAAGACATTGCCGCCTGGCTTACCGGCTGGGATTATCCCGATCTGGCTGGAACCATCGCCCGCTCGGTGCTGGAGGAAGCACCGCAAAGCCTGAAACTGCTGGTCACCACCGAAGCCGCCGGCTTTGACGGCCGAAGGCTCGAGCAGATGACCCGCACGCCGAAGATTCTCGGCCGGCAGCTCGGCCTTGCCGAACCTGTACCCCTGATCTGCATGCCCCATCATGACAATCACGCGTGGTTTTCCTTCGCGGCCTCGCCGTTTTCCGACGGCGACGAACCGGTTGGAATCGTCGTGCTCGATGGCACCGGCGACCGCGGGTCGATCTCGCTCTATGTCAGCGGGAACGGCAAGATGCGGCGGCTTTCCTGCAACGACAGCATGTTCGATTCACTCGGCGCCTTCTACAGCGTGATTTCATCGACCCAAGGCGGCTGGAGCTGGCTGTCCAGCGAGGGCCGCTACATGGGCGCCGCCGCCTGGGGCGACATGGATCGTGCCAGCAATCCCTATTATTCGCGACTGAAAGAGGTATTGGATTTCGGCGGCAACGGCGAAGTCCGCCTCAATCGCGCGCTCGCCAACTGGTATTGCGACCCATTCGAAAATCCCTACAAGGCGCCGCTGATCGAAATCCTGGGAGCCCCCCTGACGCCCGATCAGCTGTGGAATCCCGACGCGGTGCTGCGGGTCGAAGACATCCAACATCGGCCCGATACCAAGGATCGGCTCGACAAGGCGGCGGCGACGCAACTGGTGTTCGAGGATGCCATGATCCATGTAGTCGATCATCTCCTGCGCGCGACCGGCGCCAGCCGGCTGGTGCTGACGGGCGGCGTGGCGTTGAACGCGCTCGGCAACATGCGGCTAATGGAACACTTCGATGAAACCTGGTTTGCGAAGTCCTGCAATCGCGAGGCCCGCCTGCATGTGTGGGTGCCGCCGACGCCGGGCGACCCCGGCGTGCCGATCGGCGCAGCGTGGCTGTTCGCGCATCTCGCCGGCTCCCTGCGCGGCGCCCCGATGACCCACGCATTCTATTGCGGTGCTCCGGCAACGCGGCACGACATCAGCAAGGCACTGGAGGCCGCCGATATCGCTTCGCAGCCGATCGGGAACATCTCCACCGAACATGGCCGCCAGATAATCGCCGATCTGATGGCGTTCATGGTGGCGCAGAATGGCGTCATCGCGCTGTATCAGGGCGCGGCCGAAACCGGACCGCGGGCGCTCGGCCACCGCTCGATCCTGGCCAATCCTTGCGATCCCGGCACGCGGCAGCGGCTCAACGAGCGCGTGAAATACCGCGAAGCCATCCGCCCCCTGGCGCCGATGGCGACGCTGGAAGCGGCGCTTGAATATTTCGATCTGCTCGCAGGCGCCTCGGACGACAACTACAACGCGTACAACTACATGGTGCTGACAGCGCAGTCGAAGCCGCAGGCCCGCGACAAAATTCCGGCGGTGATCCATGCCGACGGCACCGGCCGAATCCAGATCGTAAGGGAAGCGGACGATCCCCTCACCTACGCCTACCTGAAGGCGCTGGGCCGCCACATCGGCGTCGAGATCTCGGTCAACACCTCGTTCAATGTCGCCGGTCCCATTGCGCAGACGCCAACGCAGGCCATCGAGACGCTGCGGCGATCCAAGGGCCTCGACGTGGTGCTGATGGTGGCAGCCGACGGCGCGGTGTACGCCGCATGGCACGGTGGCGAACGTGACAGCGGCCGGTTCACCGGATGGTGGTCGCAATGGAAACTGACGCAGTGAACGGCCGGCCAGAGTTCAGCGTCAGAGGTCCACGAGCTCAGGCCATGCCGATCGAAGCGGCCTAAACTCAGTCCACGTCCTCGACCGCGCCCGGCGATGCGCCGAAGGCGCGTTGCGCCAGGGTTGCCGCCATGAACTCATCGAGGTCGCCGTCGAGCACGCCTGAGGTGTCCGAGGTCTGCACGCCGGTTCGCAGGTCCTTGACCATCTGATAGGGCTGCAGGACGTAGGATCTGATCTGGTGGCCCCAGCCGATTTCGGTCTTGGCGGCCTGGTCGGCGGCGGCCTGCGCCTCGCGCTTCTTCAGTTCGATCTCGTAGAGCCGGGCCCGCAACATGTCCCAGGCCTGCGCCCGGTTCTTGTGCTGGGAACGTCCGGCCTGGCAGACCACCGCGACGCCGGTCGGAATGTGCGTCAGCCGCACCGCGGATTCGGTCTTGTTGACGTGCTGGCCGCCGGCGCCGCCCGAACGCATGGTGTCGGTGCGCACGTCCGACTCCTTGATGTCGATCTTGATGCTGTCGTCGACCACCGGAAAGACCGCGACGCTGGAGAACGAGGTGTGCCGCCGCGCGTTGGAATCAAACGGCGAAATCCGCACCAGCCGGTGCACGCCGCCTTCGGTCTTGAGCCAGCCATAGGCGTTGTGGCCGCTGATCTGCACGGTGGCCGATTTGATGCCGGCCTCTTCGCCTTGGGTTTCTTCCAGATATTCGATCTTGAAACCGTGCTTTTCGGCCCAGCGCGTATACATGCGCAACAGCATCTCGGCCCAGTCCTGGCTTTCGGTGCCGCCGGCGCCGGCGTGAACCTCCAGATAGGAATCGAAGCGGTCGGCTTCGCCCGACAGCAAGGCTTCGAGTTCGCGCCGGGCTACTTCCTTCTTCAGGGCCTTCAGCGCGGCCTCGGCTTCGGCGACGACCCCCTGATCGTTCTCGGCTTCGCCGAGTTCGATCATTCCGATGTCGTCCTCGAGCTCACGCTCGACCTTGCCGATGCCGTTGAGCGCGTCCTCCAGCGAGGTGCGCTCCTGCATCAGCTTCTGCGCCTTCTGCGGATCACCCCAGAGATTGGGGTCCTCGGCGAGCTTGTTCAGTTCCGCCAGCCGCGCGGTGGATGTTTCGACGTCAAAGATGCCTCCTCAGCAGCCCGACCGACTGCTTGATCTCTTCGACTAACCGTTCGATTTCGGCGCGCATGGGGTCTCTGATCTGCGGCGCTAGCCCGCGATTATCAATGGTGGATGGGATGTAGCGACCGCCGCGGCAAAGCGCAATCGGCTTGCGCAGCTCGACACGCAGGGCTGGCCGCTAGTACAGCCCCCCGGTTCCCGGTCGCAGGATGGTCTGGCCGGCATCTGGTACGGCCGCCAGCGAGCGACCATCCTCATCGGCGACGCCCATCAGTGCGTAGTTATCCGCAGGTGCGGTGCCCGGCTTGAAATATTCCCGGATCGTCTTGGCGCTATCGCCGGGACCGGCCCGCATGCCGGTGATGGGATCGACCTGAACGATCTTGATACCGACAGGTGGGGGAAAGGGCGTGGCTGGCTTGTTGGCGAGCGCGAGCTTCATGAAATCCCTGGCGATCGGCGCGGCGGTATGGCCGGCCTGGGCGTCTCGGCCCAGACTGCGGGGCTTGTCGTAGCCGACATAAAGACCCACCACGAGATCCGGCGAGAAGCCAACGAACCAGAGGTCCTTGGCCTCGTTGGTGGTGCCGGTCTTGCCAGCGATCGGCTTGCCCACATCGCGCATCACCGTCGCCGTTCCGCCCTGCACCACGCCTTCCAGCATCGAGGTGATCTGATAGGCCGTCATGTTGTCCAGCACCTGTTCCTGGTGGTCGACGAGTTGCGGCTCTGGCTGGTTTTTCCAACCCTCTGGGACGTCGCAGCCGCGGCACTCCCGCGCGTCGTGTCTGAAAATGGTGTGGCCGTAGCGGTCCTGAATACGATCGATCAGCGTCGCCTTCACCCGCCGGCCACCATTGGCAAAGATCGAATAGGCCGTGACCATTCGCATCACCGTGGTCTCGCCGGTGCCAAGCGCGTAGGACAGGTAATTCGGCAATTCGTCGTAGACCCCGAAGCGCTTGGCATATTCGCCGATCAGGGGCATGCCGATGTCCTGTGCCAGCCGCACCGTCACCGCGTTCAGCGAATGCTTCAGCGCATTGCGCAGCGTCGTAGGCCCGTAATATTTTCCGACCGAAAAGTTCGCCGGCCGCCACACGCCGGCACCCGGCCCTTGATCAATCTCGATCGGCCCGTCGACCTCGATGGAGGACGGGGTATATCCGTTGTCGATCGCGGCCGAGTACACGATCGGCTTGATGGTTGATCCGGGCTGACGATAGGCCTGGGTGGCACGGTTGAACTGGCTCTGATCGAACGAGAAGCCCCCGACCATAGCCAGAACGCGCCCGGTCCAGGGATCCATCACCACCATGCCGCCGGAAACCTCCGGCAACTGCCGCAGCCGATACTGGCCTTCCACCACCTTGCCATCCTTGGCTATCAGCGGGTCCACATAGATCACATCACCGGGGCTCAGCACCTGCGAAACCGCGGTCGGATTCTTTCCCCTCGCCGGCCCGGCCGCGGCCTTTGCCCATCTGACGCCATCAAGCATGATCAGGCCGGTGTCGCGTTGCTTGCTGACCGCCCCGCCCAGTTCATGGAGGGGCTGGAAGCCGATGCGCGCAGATTGATTGCTGGTCTCCAAGACCACAGCCATCCGCCATGGCGATACGTCCGACAACGATTTGACGTCGGCAAGCTGCACGCCCCAGTCGCCCGAGACGTCGAGCTTGCCGATCGCACCCCGCCAGCCCTGCGCTTCGTCGTAGTTCACAAGCCCGGCCGCCATGGTCTTGCGTGCCATTATCTGAAGCTTCGGGTCCAGCGTGGTCCTGACCGACAGGCCGCCCTCATAGAGCTTCTTTTCGCCATAGCGCTCGACCAGGTCGCGGCGGACTTCCTCTGCAAAATACTCGCCGGCGAAGGTATGTGCCTCGTCGCCGTGGGTGGTGACAACCAGCGGGTCCTTGCGCGCCTGATCGGCCTCGGCCTGCTTGATCCAGCCGTTTTCCAGCAAGCGATCGATCACATAGTTGCGGCGCTCGATCGCGCGGGCGTGGTTCTTGACCGGATGCAGCAGGGCCGGCGCCTTGGGCAGCGCCGCCAGATAGGCGGCTTCGGCAATGGTCAATTCGTTTACGGGTTTGTCGAAATAGACCAGCGAGGCGGCGGCGATGCCATAGGCGCCGAGGCCGAAATAAATATGATTGAGATAGAGCTCGAGGATCTTATCCTTGGAGTAGGCGCGCTCGAGCCGCATCGCCAGCAACGCTTCCTTGATCTTGCGGGTAAAGGACACTTCGCTGCTGAAGAAGAAATTCTTCGCGACCTGCTGGGTGATGGTGGAAGCGCCTTGCGGGCGGCGGTTGGATCCGTAATTCTCGGCGTAGAGCAGAGCGGCGCGGGCCATGCCCTGAAAATCAACGCCGCCGTGCTCGTAGAAGTTCTTGTCCTCGGCCGCCAGGAACGCATGGGTGACCCGAGTTGGGATCGCCTGGATCGGCAGATACAGCCGGCGCTCCTTGGCATACTCGCCGAGCAGCGCACCGTCGGCGGCATGCACCCGTGTCATCACCGGCTCTTCATACTCTCGAAGCTGCGAATAGTCCGGCAAGTCCTTGGAGAAATGCCACATCAGCCCGGCGGCCGCGGCCACGCCCACCAGAAATATGACGGTCCCCGCGGCGAACAAAAAACCGGCAAACCGCAGCACCCTGCGCATGATACTTTTTCCGCGTCAGTCCCAGGCGCGCCGTGATGGTGCGGAGATTTCCCCGCCGCCAACGCCACCTGATTGGTTGTGGACGATATATGTATTCAGATAACGCCTTCTGACAGCGCCCTCTAATACAGCCCGCCGGTACCGGATCGCAAAATGGTGCGATCGGAATCCGGCGACACCGCCATCGGCCGGCCGTCGGCATCCGCCACACCGATCACCGAATAATTGTCCGGCGGCGCGGTGCCCGGCTTGAAGGCTTCAAGGATGGTGCCGCCAGTGTCGCCCGGACCGGCGCGCATGCCGGTCTTCGAGACGACTCGGATCAGCTTGATGCCGGCAGGCACCCGAAAGGGAATGGCCGGCTTGTCGGCGAGCGCGAGCTTCAGGAAGTCCCTGGCAATCGGCGCGGCGAGATGACCGCCGGTCGCGGTCCGGCCGAGATTGCGCGGCTTGTCATAGCCCATATAGATGCCGACCACGATATCCGGCGAGAAGCCGACGAACCACGCATCCTTCTGGTCGTTGGTGGTGCCGGTCTTGCCGGCGATCGGCTTGCCGACTTCCTTGACCACGGTCGCGGTGCCGGCCTGGACCACCCCTTCCATCATCGAGGTGATCTGGTAGGCCGTCATCGAGTCCAGCACCTGCTCACGGTGATCGATGAGTTGCGGTTCGGGCTGGTTCTTCCAGCCGCCGGGCGCATCGCAGCCGCGGCATTCGCGCTGGTCATGCTTGAAGATGGTGTGGCCATAACGATCCTGGATGCGGTCGATCAGCGTCGCCTTGACCCGCCGTCCGCCATTGGCGAACATCGAATAGGCGGTGACCATCCGCATCACCGTGGTCTCGCCGGCGCCGAGCGCGTAGGACAAATAGTTCGGCAACTCGTCATAGACGCCGAACCGCTTGGCATATTCGCCGATCAGCGGCATGCCGATATCCTGCGCCAGCCGCACCGTCACCGTGTTGAGCGACAGCCGCAGCGCGTTGCGCAGGGTAGTCGGGCCCTGGTATTTGCCGGCCGAATAGTTCTCCGGGCGCCAGATGCCGCCGCCCTGCCCCTGATCGATCTCGATCGGGGCGTCGACCACCACCGTGGACGGCGTGTAGCCGTTGTCGAGCGCCGAGGAGTAGACGATGGGCTTGAACGAGGATCCGGGCTGGCGGTAGGCCTGGGTGGCCCGATTGAACTGGCTCTGGTCGAAGGAGAAGCCGCCGACCATGGCCAGCACCCGGCCGGTCCAGGGATCCATCACCACCATCGCCCCGGATACTTCCGGCAACTGCCGCAATCGATACTGGCCTTCGATCGGATTGTCGTCCTTCCCAATCAGCGGGTCGGCATAGATCACGTCGCCGGGCGACAGCAGCTGCGATACCGAGGTCGGCGTTTTTCCCCTCGCCGGGCCCGCCGTGGGCTTTGCCCATCGGACCCCCTCCAGGGTGATCAGACCGGTCTGCCGCTCCTTGGCAACCGCACCGCCCAGCTCGCGGCCGGGCTGGAAGCCGATGCGGGCGGATTGATCGCTGGTCTCCAGCACCACCGCCATGCGCCAGGGCGAGATGTCCGACAGCGATTTGACGTCGGCAAGCTTGACGCCCCAGTCGCCGGATAGGTCGAGCTTGCTGACCGGGCCGCGCCAGCCCTGCTGCTCGTCATAATTGACGAGACCGGCCGCCATGGTCTTGCGCGCCATCACCTGGATCTTCGGGTCAAGCGTGGTCCGCACCGACAGGCCGCCTTCATAGAGCTTCTTTTCGCCGTAGCGCTCGAAGATGTCGCGGCGCACTTCCTCGGCAAAATATTCCCCGGCGAAAATGTGCGCACTTGCCCTGTTGGCGACAATAAGCGGATCCTTGCGGGCCTTGTCAGCCTCGGCCTGCTTGATCCAGCCGTTTTCCAACAGACGGTCGATGACATAGTTGCGCCGCTCGATCGCGCGGTCGTGATTGCGGACCGGATGCAGCGCCGCCGGTGCCTTCGGCAGCGCTGCCAGATAGGCCGCCTCCGCCACCGTGAGTTCGTTCACCGATTTGTCGAAATAGACCAGCGAGGCCGCCGCGACCCCATAGGCGCCCAGGCCCAGATAGATTTCGTTGAGGTAGAGTTCGAGAATCTTGTCCTTGGAGTAGGCGCGCTCGATCCGCATCGCCAGCAAGGCTTCCTTGATCTTGCGGGTGAACGACACTTCGTTGGTCAGCAGGAAGTTCTTGGCGACCTGCTGGGTGATGGTGGAGGCGCCCTGCGGGCGGCGGTTCGAGCCGTAATTTTCCGCATAGAGCACGGCGGCCCGCGCCATGCCCTGGAAGTCGATACCGCCGTGCTCGTAGAAGTTCTTGTCCTCGGCAGCCAGGAACGCGTTGATCACGAGCTTGGGAACCGCCTGGATCGGCAGGTACAGCCGGCGTTCCCTGGAATATTCGCCAAGCAGCGCGCCGTCCGCCGCATGGATCCGCGTCATCACCGGCGGCTCATAATCCTGAAGCTGAGAATAGTCCGGCAAGTCCTTGGAGAAATGCCAGATAAGGCCAGCAACGCCGGCCACGCCCACCAGAAACAATACGGTTCCAGCGGCGAATAAGAAACCCAAGAACCGCACCAGCAAGCGCATATATCGAATACCCGTCTCAGCCCTTGCGCCGTGATGACCGGCGTTTTCCTTTGCCGTGACAACCGCTGCGGGATGTGTGCCATTCCACGCCAGCAAAAGGCAAGCCGGCCGGGGAAGTGTTTTTTAACGAATCTGAAGGCCCCGAGATAGTATTTTTTATAATGCCACCGCTGTGGCCAAACTAGGGCCTCCGAAATCGGAACGGCGCGCCTTCACTCTGCCGCTCCCGCCGTCGCGAGGCGTTTGTTGAAGAAGGCATCGATCGCCAGCGCGATCGATCCAACCGTCCGGGAACGCCAATTTTCGGATACCAGGTGTTCGAGGTCGTCCTTGTTCGAGACATAACCGAGCTCGATCAGCACCGACGGCACATCGGGGGCCTTTAACACTTTGAAGCCGGCCGATTTCAGCGGGTGCTTGTGCATCCGCACGGTGGTTTTCATTTCGGCCATCAGAAGACGGGCGAACCGGTTCGAGAAGGTGCGGGTCTCGCGCTGGGTCAGGTCAATCAGGATATCGGCGACATCGGCCGGCTCTTCAGTCAGGTTGACCCCGCCGATGGCATCGGCCTTGTTCTCCGCCTCGGCCAGCCGTGCTGCCTCGGTGTCGGAGGCACGGTCCGACAGCGTATAGATCGTCGCGCCCTGGGCGTCGCCTTCCTTGCGCGGCAAAGCGTCGGCATGGATGGAAACAAACAGTGCCGCCGATTGGGTGCGTGCGATCCGAACCCGGTCCGCAAGCGTCACGAAGGTATCGTCGGTGCGGGTCATGACAACCCGGTATTTGCCCTTTTTTTCGAGCTGATCACGTAACGCCAGGCCAAATCCCAGCACCAGGTTCTTTTCGGTTTCGTCGCCGGATTGCGTGCCATTATCGACGCCACCATGCCCGGGATCGATCACAACCACGGGACGCGTATCGGCGGCGGCCACCAGCTTGGGCGTCGCCTCTGCCGCGGTCGCCACGGTGGCGCCGGCTTGGGCCAGCGCCGGCAGCAACTGCGGCCGGCTCTCGGCCGCCATGGCCTGAATAAAGCTGGCGCGGTCGATTTCCTCCAACTCCAGCACCAGCCGCGCCGGCTGGCCATTGGCCGCTTCGAGCACGTAGGCCTGCGCGATCTTGGCCGGTCCGGCCAGGTCGAACACCATCCGCGAGCCGCCAGGCATCACCAGGCCATAACGGAACGCCTGGATCAGCCCGCGCCCCACCGTACCGGTGCCGGCGGCAAGCTGAAACTTGACCTCGGGAATATCCACAATCACCCGGTATGGATCGGCCAGCGTGAAGGCGCGGAACTTGATGGGCTGGTCGAGGTCAAGAACGAAGCGGGTTTGTCTGCTATCGCCCGCCAGGCGAGCGTCCGAAGCAATAGGATCATTCGAGACCGCGGCTGCGCTTGGCGTCTGGCCAAGTGCCGCGCCGATCCACGTGGCGTCGGGCCATGGCAATGCCGCGGCGCACAAAAGCACCCATCCCAGCAAAACACCCTTATTTGCACGGCTCGCCAACGAATTCCTGCCTCCGAGCGGCCCTGTTACCGCAATAGAACGGCAGGGTTAACGGAACCTTAATGTCCTTTCGGCGATCATTTGGTGGGTCCTCATCGAAAATCGCCGAGTGTTGCTCCGCTGCGACGGTCTCTTGCACGCGGCGGCCAATCCACGTATGTAAAGGAGGCTGACGGCTAAAATTTCCGGTTGTGTCGTGTTCAGCCTCCCGGTGCAGCGCCGGAACCTTCTGATTTTGGAGATTCCAGCGTTTTTCCGATCCCTCCGCAGCCAGCGCAGCGCGCGGCTGGACAGGAGTGGCGGTTTCGAGCCCGAGCGGCGTCCGGTCCCAGGTTGCCATCTTTCTCCGGGGATCGCTTCAGAAACGGCTTAACCGAATATATCCGGCCCTTCAGGGGCCCTTTAGGCGATGGCCGGCGAGCGCTTGTGGCGCCGCGCCGGGCCTTCAGCGACAGACAAGGCGGCGCCTTTGGCCGCCAACGTGTTTAGACGGGCCGACGCTTAATGCGCCAGACAGAGTTGCTGAGCAGGATTCACCGAACAACCGCGCCGACGCGGGGCGAAAGCTCCGCACGACGCTTTGCTTCGGCGGGATCAGGTTCGGACCGGCGCCCCGGGATGCGTTTTGGCCTTCCCCTCACCCCCGAATCAGGTGGACCGTCGCGTCGCCCGGCAGCGCGACACGCGCTTACCGTGAGACGCGGCCGCCGCCGTCAAGAGTTTCAAAATGCCCAACAAAATGTTGATCGATGCTACCCACCCGGAAGAAACCCGGGTCGTCGTAATCCGCGGCAACCGGGTCGAGGAATTTGATTTCGAGACCGCCCAGCGCAAGCAGCTGCGCGGCAATATCTACCTGGCCAAGGTCACGCGCGTCGAACCGTCGCTGCAGGCGGCATTCATCGAATACGGCGGCAACCGTCACGGGTTCCTGGCTTTCAGCGAAATCCACCCCGATTATTACCAAATTCCGGTCGCCGACCGCCAGGCACTGATCGAAGCGGACGAGCGCGCCCATCGCGAAGCCGAGGAAGAGACCGAAAGCCGCTCCAACCGACGCCGCCCGCGCCACCGCAATGCGCGCCGCCGCGGTAATGGCGATCGGATCCAGAGCGAGATCGTCGAGATTGCCGTTGGCGAACC
>Ga0182012_10000867_pt1 | contig 33371 bp, 23 predicted proteins | sample 612S2SmetaG_FD_120486 | JGI IMG/M metagenome (GOLD analysis project Ga0182012, IMG submission 120486) | Permafrost microbial communities from Stordalen Mire, Sweden - 612S2S metaG | ecosystem: Environmental > Terrestrial > Soil > Wetlands > Permafrost | place: Sweden: Stordalen | collected...
CAGCAGCTTCATTGTGACCCAAAGCTCCGGAGCGTGAGGTGGGTTGCCCAGGTGATGAGGCTACAACCGAGCACGCTGACTGCCAACCAGGCAATCCGTCGACCGCGCCAACCCGCCGATACTCGCAAGAAAATCATGGCCAGATAAAACGCCCAGGTAAAAAGAAAGAAGTCGATCTTTGGATCGCCGATCCAGCCCGTCCCATTTTCGATAAACGCCCAAATCACGCCGCTCACGGTACCAATTGTGATGAATACGAATCCGGTATTCATTGTTTGAGAAATGATCCGGTCTAAAGTTCCGAGCGGGGGCAATTTGTTTGCAGCGGGCATTACGCTCTTACTCTTGAGCTGCCTCTCTTGTAATAGATAGTACACGGCGGCGACAGCCGCAAAGAATAGTGCTGCATAGCCAATTAGAACGGTGGAAATGTGAATTAGAAGCCAGGTATTGCGCGCCTGATCGCTCCATTTGGCGACGGGAAACTCGGTTGCGCCAATTCCGGTCATAAAGAAAACTAATGGAAAGAGGCAAACGCTGAAAATGGCGATAGGATAAAGTGCGTAACCGGCCAAAAACAGCACCGCGATCAGAAAGGCGCATAAAGAGCTGGTTTCGTAGAAATTATTTAGCGGTAAGCGCCCGCTATCCGCCCAAAGTTCTACAATAGAGACGAGATGGAAGACTGCTCCCGCCCCGAACGCAATGAGTGCCGGGCGGAAGAGCTTAGTAGTTTTGCGGAAAAGATATATTAGCGCGTACAGCAAGCCGAAAGAATAAAGAACAACCGCCGTACGCAACCAGAGAACACTCATCGGGATTGCCCACTCTCAGTATAGAAGCAAAGGCTTTCAAGTAGAACCGCTTACGATCATCGTAGGGGCGGATGGTCCGACCTATGAAGGAGATTATGAGCGAACAATTACAAGGAAAGCGGGCTCTGGTAACCGGCGCCTCAAAAGGAATTGGACTGGCGATTGCCGAGGAACTGGCCAGAGCGGGGGTTGCTACGGCCATATGCGCGCGGCAACAAGGCGAACTTGCCAAGGCCCTACAACGACTTAAAGAAGTAGCGCCAGCCATAAAAACCGCGGGAATGGTTGCCGACGTATCCAAAACGAAGGATGTGGCAAGTCTTTTCGAATTTGTTGACCGCGAATTGGGCGGCATAGACATCCTAATTAACAACGCTGGCTTCGGGATTTTTCGACCTACTGCCGATTTGACGGTAGAGGAATGGGACAGCATGTTGGCGGTTAATCTTTCGGGCGCGTTTTATTGCAGCCGGCAGGCGCTCTCGCGCTTTCGCCCAGCTGGTGGCGGATTCATTATTAATGTGAGTAGTTTAGCGGGAAAGAACCCCTTCGCCGGCGGCAGTGGCTACAATGCGTCGAAGTTCGGTATGAACGGTTTCAGTGAGGCGATGATGCTGGATCATCGGCAAGATAACGTTCGAGTGAGCTACGTTATGCCGGGAAGCGTAGATACCGATTTTTCTGGTTCTGGCGATAAGGATAAATCTGACTGGAAGATCGCACCTGGAGATATTGCGAGCGTGGTGCTACATATTCTCCAGATGCCAGCGCGTACATTAATTAGTCGTGTCGAGGTGAGACCTTCCCGCCCGAGAAAGAACTAATAGGAAAACCCTCGGGGCAAAACGAACGAAGCTCTTTTATGATGTGCTTCCCCTTTGACGATGAATGTATTAGTAAGCAGCCAAGGTACAGGGTTTTGAAATCTCCCGGATAGGGCTGTTTGAACACGTCGCGGTAAAGAAACGTGTCAGTAGAAAGAAGGAACAACAAAAATTTATGAGCCGGCTCCGGAAAGTGCTAGACCCAACGCGGACGGGAAAAGACGCCGAATCGTTGGAAAAAACCCTGCTCAAACTCATTGTGGGGCAGGATGAGGCCATTGAACAGATTGTCAACATCTATCAGATGCACATTACTGGCTTGTCCGCGCCTGGTAGGCCAGTAGGGAATTTTCTATTCCTAGGGCCGACCGGATCGGGCAAAACACGGACTGTGGAAGCAACAGCGGAAGCGCTGGTGCACAATTCTCGCGCGGTGATTAAGATTGACTGCGCGGAATTCCAACATAGCCACGAAATTGCAAAGCTGATCGGCTCACCCCCGGGTTATCTCGGCCATCGTGAAACTCATCCTCTGCTGAGTCAGGAAGTGATTAACCAGCACCACTCCGACACGGTGAAGTTGAGCTTCATTCTGTTCGACGAAATCGAAAAAGCGAGTGATGCTTTGTGGAACTTGCTGCTCGGCATTCTGGATAAGGCAACGCTCACTTTAGGGGACAATCGGAAGGTTGATTTCTCGCGCGCGATGATCTTTATGACCAGCAACCTGGGCGCAGGGGAAATGAGTTCGCTGGTGAACCCGAAGCTCGGGTTCTTGCGTAGCATGCAAGCTGGCGAGCAAATAAAGCCGGACGAAGCCCTGAACAAGAAGGTAGCTAAGAGTGGCGTGGAGGCAGCGCGCCGTAAGTTCACGCCTGAGTTCATGAACCGAATCGATAAGGTTGTGGTTTACAAACCGTTGGGCGCACCGGAACTTCGGAAAATTCTCGATTTGGAATTAGGTCAAGTTCAGCAAAGGATTCTGTACTCGCCGGCTGATAAGTGCTTCGTCTTTACCTTGTCTGAAAGTGGCAAAGATTTCCTTCTTACCGAAGGCACAGACCTGAAATATGGTGCCCGCCACTTGAAGCGTGCCATTGAACGGCTACTGGTGCATCCTCTTTCGAACCTAATGGCTACGAGCCAAGTGAGCGCTGGTGATTGGATTCAAGCCGACTTCGACGAAGAGCGCCGCTGTCTTGTCTTCACGAAGGAAGCGGAGGGCTTGGAAGTCCATGCCATGGCCAATTTGATTGGCGAAAACTTGCGGATGCCACCGGCCACCGCAGTAGCCAGCAGCCACGTGGATCTAGCCAAAACCGTTTCTGCGGGAAAATCCTCGAAGAAATAAACACTCATCAGCAATAAAACATCTAGATGTCCAAACTTAGGGCTCGCAGGGGATAAACCTTGCGAGCCGCTTTTTATTGCTTGGGGTTAAATCTAAGCAGGCCCCTTATGCGGGGTCGGCTCTTCGCCGACACGACGTGGCGCAAGATCGCTGACGGTTCGCTTACTTGAATCTTCCGACCAGAGACGTTGACCGGTGGTATCAGACAGAAATCCGGCCGATCTGCGAATGTGATTTGCTAGCGATTCAATTGCTATGAACGCTAGCCGGCGATCAGGCCGTCCCTCTACAAACTCTCGCACTTTGCCATCTAGAAAATCAGCCATGGCGCGCAATCGCTGTACGGTAACGGGATGGTCTTTAGGCGGCACCGAAGGCAGGTACAGAAGACCATGAATGAGCATGAGCAGTCCGGCTGGGGGCTCGGAATTCTTCTTCATGATGTCCAAGGCGAATGCGTCGGCGATTTCTTCATCGCCGGCGATTTTGTCGCGCTTGCCAATCGATTGGGCTGCGGCCGTCCGATAGCTAAGATGGCCAAACTCGTGCAGAATGATAAACGCGAAAGTAGTCGCACGTACCCGCTTCGCCATGTTCGCTACAACAGAATTTTCCATGCCATTCGAGGGAATATGCAAGGCAACAAGCGGGGCAGGGTAGCGGCTTCCTGGAAAATCGCCTGGAACCCGATTTCCCAGCATGCCTAAATATTCATCCACAGTGAGTGAGCTGTAACGGTTGGCCCACAACCACGAGTAGGCTTCCGACATGTCCTCAATAAACTGCACCGTGAGCAGCGGCAGAATAATCCGCCCTTCGTGTACTGAAAAGAAGTCGAAGGGATTCGGCGACGGATCCGCCATAATCGGAAAATCAATCTGGATCTTAGAGAAGGCTAGGGCTTGGGAATCGGTTAAGAAAGGCTGAACCTCCTGCGCCACCACCTGATTTATATCGTTCGTTAAGTGCGGTCGCTGGCTTTCCAACTCCTTAGCATCATACAGACTGCTCCAATCCGCCGACAGCGCGCCCGCTGTCAGTAATAGGCCTACCAGAACGGTTCGCATAGACTAAAGGGGCAACTGGCTCGATCCCATCAGAAAACGATCAATATGGTGAGCAGCCTTGCGACCTTCCGCAATGGCCCAAACCACCAGTGATTGGCCGCGCCGGGCATCTCCCGCAGTGAACACTCCAGGAACAGAGGTCGAAAATGAACTATCGGTTTTCAAATTGCCCTGGTGATCGAATTCAAACGGCAGTTGGTCGAGTAGTCCTTGACGAACCGGGCCAGAAAAACCGATAGCGATTAAGACCAAATCAGCGTCCAGATAGAACTCGCTGCCCGGCATGCGTTCGCGGGCAGGTTTGGGGCCAACTCTCACACAGTGCAGTTTCTTGACGTTTCCTTCTTCGTCGCCGCTGAAATGCGTGGTGAGTACGCTCCATTCGCGCAAACCACCTTCTTCGTGAGCCGCTTCTACTCGCAACTGAAAGGGCCATAAGGGCCAGGGAGTGGTTTCGTGGCGGTCTTCAGGCGGCATCGGATTGATTTGAAGTTGATGAACGGACGCGGCCTTTTGGCGATGCGCCGTCCCTAAACAATCAGCGCCGGTATCGCCGCCGCCAATAATCACGACTCGCTTACCCATGGCATCGATTTCTTCGGCGTGGCCAAAGCGGTCTCCAGCGCAGCGGCGGTTCTGCTGCGTCAGGTAGTCCATGGCGTAATGGATGCCCTTCAAATCATGCCCCGGTATATCCACGTTCCGCGCTTTCTCCGCTCCAATGGCAATCAATACCGCATCGAAGTCTTTCATCAATTTGTCAGCAGTGGGTTCGATCCCTACGTTGACGTTAACTCGGAATTCGATACCCTCGGAGACCAGTTGCTCCAGCCGCCGGTCTACCACTCTCTTTTCCAGCTTGAAATCTGGAATGCCGTAGCGCAGAAGGCCGCCAATGCGGTCTAGTTTCTCGAACACAACTACGTGATGGCCGACGCGATTGAGCTGTTGGGCGGCTGCTAGCCCTGCTGGACCGGATCCGATGATTGCGACCTTCTTGCCAGTGCGCCGCCTCGGCGGTTCGGGCTCAACCCAGCCCTTTAAAAACGCGTGATCAATAATGTTCTGTTCTACAACCTTTATCGTTACTGGCTTATCATTGATGCCCAATACGCACGCTGCTTCGCAAGGCGCCGGACAAATGCGACCCGTAAACTCCGGAAAATTATTAGTGGAGTGAAGCGAGCGGATTGCCTCCCGCCAGCGGCCTTTGTAAATTAAGTCGTTCCAGTCTGGAATTACATTATTCACCGGGCAACCGGTATGGCAAAAGGGCACGCCGCAATCCATACAGCGGCCCGCCTGGTCTTTCAGTTTGTCGGTTGGAAATTCCTGATAGACCTCAAACCAATCGTTGACACGTTCGAGAACGGGTCTGCGCTCAGGGGCTTCGCGAGTGTGCTCAAGAAAGCCAGTGATTTTACCCATCTATCGTGCTCTCTCGCCTATGGCCATCAAGTTTGCCTGTGAAGTGGCTGAGGCCACTAGCGGATTCAGCTTTTCAGCGGGTTTCGATTTCCCAGCGAGAATACGTTTGTATTCGTGCGGGAAAACCTTGACGAAATGCTTCAAATTTGCTGGCCAATCTTCCAGAATGCGAGTAGCTAAGGGGCTGTTTGTATAGTCGACGTGTTTGCGCATCAGGAATTCCAGCAGCTTAACATCTTCGGGATCAAAAATCGGCTCCAGATCGACAGCTGCCTTATTGCAGCCAAAGTTGACGAATTCGCCTTGCGGATCGTACACGTAAGCGAGACCGCCGCTCATGCCCGCTGCGAAGTTACGTCCGGTCTTTCCTAAAACCACAACCATTCCGTTCGTCATGTACTCGCAGGCGTGATCGCCTACGCCTTCTACAACAGTGGTTGCACCCGAGTTGCGCACGGCGAAACGTTCGCCGGCTACGCCGTTAAAAAATGCCTGGCCGCTAGTTGCCCCGTATAGGACGGTGTTGCCAACCAGGATGTTCTCTTCGGGAGCAAAGGTGGAATTCTTCGGAGGATGCACTACAATCAATCCGCCCGAAAGACCTTTGCCAACATAATCGTTCGCGTCACCTTCTAATGTGAGGGATACACCTGGAGCCAGAAAAGCTCCAAAGCTCTGTCCAGCGGAACCCTCGAAACGAATATCGATGGTGTCGGCTGGGAGTCCCTGAGCTCCATAACGGCGCGCAATTTCACCGCTCAACATAGCTCCAACGGTGCGATGAGTGTTGCGAATTGGCATAGCCAATTTGACGGGCGTGCCAAGTTCGAGTGCTTCCTTGGTTTGCTGGATGATCTCGTTGTCGAGCGCTTCGTTAAGACCATGATCCTGGCCGATAGTACAGCGGCGTCCAACGCGGCCAGGTACTTGCGGGTTGTAAAGGATGGACGAGAAATCAAGCCCACGTGCTTTCCAATGAGAAACCGCAGTATCCATTTCCAGCATGTCAACTCGGCCTATCATTTCGTCCATTTTGCGGAAGCCCATCTTGGCCATCCATTCGCGCACCTCTTCAGCAATGAAAAAGAAGAAGTTGATGACGTTTTCAGGAGTGCCGGTGAACTTCTTGCGGAGCTCCGGGTTTTGCGTAGCGATGCCAACTGGGCAAGTGTTGAGATGGCATTTGCGCATCATGATACAGCCCATGGCCACTAGCGGTGCGGTGGAAAACCCAAACTCTTCAGCGCCAAGCAGCGCGGCAATGGCCACGTCGCGGCCTGTTTGTAATTTGCCGTCTACCTGGACACGGATTCGGCTACGCAGGTCATTCATGACGAGCACTTGCTGGGTCTCGGCCAAGCCTAGTTCCCAGGGAATGCCAGCATGTTTCAACGAGGTAAGGGGCGAAGCGCCGGTACCGCCGTCGTAACCGCTAATGAGAACCAAGTCTGCATGCGCTTTCGAAACGCCGGCCGCAACCGTGCCAACACCCACTTCAGCCACCAGCTTGACCGAAATGCGAGCCTTCGGATTGACGTTCTTCAAGTCGTAAATCAGTTGCGCGAGATCTTCAATGGAATAGATGTCGTGATGGGGCGGGGGTGAAATTAAGCCAACACCCGGAATGGAGTGGCGCACACGAGCTATTTCCGCGTCCACTTTGTGCCCCGGTAACTGCCCCCCTTCCCCCGGCTTGGCGCCTTGGGCGACCTTGATTTGCAATTCATCGGCGTTGACCAGATAATTCGCCGTTACACCGAAACGCCCAGATGCCACTTGTTTAATAGCGCTGCGGCGCGAATCGCCATTGGGTAAGGGCACAAATCGAGCTTCGTCTTCGCCCCCTTCGCCAGTGTTCGATTTGCCGCCGATACGGTTCATCGCGATGGCCAGCGTTTCATGTGCCTCGGTACTAATAGAACCGAAGGACATTGCACCCGTGGCGAAACGCTTGACGATTTCGCTAGCCGGCTCTACCTCTTCAATAGGTATGGGCCGCGTTATCGTTTTGAGCTTCATCAGACCGCGCAACGTGTAGTAGCTCTCATTCTGTTCGTCGATGAGCTTTGTGTACTCCTGAAATGTGGAGTAACTGGAGCGGCGCACTGCGTGCTGCATCTTGCTCACGGTTTCAGGATTGAGTAAGTGGCGTTCGCCATTGATGCGGTATTGATAATAGCCCCCAACAGCGAGTTCGGCCTCCGCATCGGAAAGCGGACGGAAGGCAAACGCGTGTTTCTCAATGGCTTCGCGGGCCAGCACGTCTAATCCAACTCCTTCGATCCGTGATGCCGTGCCGGTGAAGTACTCCGCTACCAGTTCCTTATTAAGACCGATGGCTTCAAAGACCTGCGCGCCGCGATAGCTTTGCAAAGTGGAGATGCCCATTTTCGACGCGACTTTCAGCAGACCTTTGCCAACGGCTTTGATGTAATTCTTGACCGCTGCTTCTGGCGTGATACCGCTTGGCAATTCCTTGCTGGCGGCCATATCTTCGATGGTTTCAATCGCTAGATAAGGGTTTATTGCGCTGGCGCCATAGCCGATGAGCAGGCAGTAATGCATGACCTCGCGTGGTTCGCCAGACTCGATGATGAGTGCAACACCGGTCCGCGTGCCTTCACGGACCAGGTGGTTATGCACGGCAGTGAGCGCGAGCAGCGAGGGTATGGGGGCGTATTCTTCGTCGACACCGCGGTCCGAGAGGATCAAGAGTGTGTAACCTGACTTGATCGCCAGCGAAGCGCGCCGGCACAAGCCATCGAGAGCGCGCTTTAGGCTCCTCTCGCCTTCGATGACGCTGAAGGTAGTGGGCAGCGTATGCGCTAGTAAATCGCCGCGTGACACACGACGCAGCTTTTCTAATTCGCGATTCGTCAGAATTGGATGCGGCATCTTCAGCGTGTGGCAATTCTCAGGAATTTCGCTGAGGATATTTCCTTCCACGCCGATGTAGCTGGTAAGTGACATTACCAACTCTTCGCGAATAGGATCGACAGGTGGGTTAGTGACTTGCGCAAACAACTGTTTGAAGTAGTGAAAGAGCGATTGCGGGCGGTCGGACAGGCAAGCCAAGGGTGCATCGACACCCATGGAACCAATGGCTTCTTGCCCCTCGCCTGCCATGGGCGTGATGAGCAAGCGCAGATCTTCGTCGGTATAGCCAAAGCAACGCTGGCGAGTAACAACTGTGCTGTGATCAGCTTCCTGCATGCGCGCCGGTTCTGGCAGAGAATCTAGAGTGACTAAGTTATCTTTCAACCACTTGCCGTAGGGCTGGCGGGAAGACAACTGCTCCTTGATCTCGCGATCGGGAACCAGGCGGCCTTGTTCAAGGTCAACAAGCAGCATCTTGCCCGGTTGCAAGCGTCCCTTGATTTTGATTTCTTCGGGCTTGAACGGTAGCACGCCCGTTTCGGAAGCCATTACGAGCAAACCGTCGTGTGTGATTAGATATCGCGCGGGCCGCAAGCCATTGCGATCAAGTGTTGCGCCAATCATTTTGCCGTCGGTAAAAGCTACGGCTGCAGGACCATCCCAGGGTTCCATGAGTGAAGCGTGATACTCGTAAAACGCTTTCTTCTCATCGGACATCGTGTTGTGTCCGTCCCATGCTTCCGGCATGAGCATAGCCATTGCATGGGGCAGGGAACGGCCAGTCAAGGTTAGCAACTCCACGGCGTTATCGAGCATGGCGGAATCGCTGACGCCCGGTTGGATGATAGGCAGCAACTTCTTAAAGTCGTCGAACAACGGCGAAGTCATCACGGGTTGCCGGGCGTTCATCCAATTGGCATTGCCGCGGACGGTGTTAATTTCGCCATTGTGGCAGAGATAGCGGAACGGATGTGCTAATTGCCAGGTAGGAAATGTGTTGGTGGAAAAACGCTGATGCACCAAACACATAGCGCTTACGGTGTCAGGGTCAAGTAGTTCCGAATAAAATTCGCCGATTTGATCGGCAAGGAGCAGGCCTTTGTAAATGATGGTGCGTGAAGAAAACGAAGGAATGTAGAAGAAGTTTTTGTCGCGAATGTCGGATTGGGCGACCTGTGATTCAGTCCGTTTTCGCACTACATAAAGGCGGCGTTCAAACTCATCGGCATCCATACCCGTCGGCCGCGAAACGAAAAATTGCTGGATATACGGTTGCGAGGCGCGCGCTACGCGGCCAATAGCGTCACCTTCTACGGGCGTGTCACGCCAACCCAGAACACCAAGACCCTCTTCGCGAGTGATGCGTTCAATTAAGCCTTCGCACACCAAACGTTGCTGGCGTTCGACGGGGAGAAAACACATGGCGATGCCATACTCGCCGGGCGGCGGCAGGGTGAAGCCAAGTGCGGTGCTCTCCTTAGCAAAAAATTTGTGCGGAATTTGAATGAGAACGCCGGCGCCGTCGCCAGTCTCGGCGTCGCATCCGCTAGCGCCGCGGTGGGCCAAATTCAACAGAATCTGCAAGCCCTTTAATACGATGTCGTGCGAAGCTTCGCCCTTGATGTTAACTACAAAACCTAAGCCACAAGCATCGTGCTCATTAGCAGGGTTATAGAGACCTTGGGGAGGGGGTAATCCGGGTTTGTTTTCCAATGAATACACTTAGATTCTCCTCAACTTTGATGGAGATAGAACTTTAGTATACCGGGTCAGCTAGTATTCGTCAAATTGAATGTGAGGGATTGCTATATCGAAAATGCTTATGATATGCTGGGCCCTTGGTGGCACTACAAAATTTGCGCCTCGTTAAAGATATCGCGCATTTTCATAGCATTAGCAAAGCCGCCCGGGCACATGGGCTGAGCCAGTCGGCGGCGAGCCAGTCTCTGTCTGAACTCGAACGTGAACTTGGTGTTGAGCTATTCGACCGGCGCCGCCGCCCTCTAGACATCACTCCTGCGGGAAAGTTGTATCTTGATTTCTGCCGTGAAGTTCTAAGACGAGACGACGAGCTGAAGGTATCTTTAGCGCAATTGAAAAAACACACCGAGGGCAAGGTTCGTGTAGCGGCAATTTATTCGGTTGGGTTGTCAGAGATGGCGCAAATTGAGGCACGTTTTGAGGAGCGCTTTCCTGAAGGCGAACTGCAAGTACAATACTTGCGGCCCGAGCGGGTTTGGAAGGCGATTCTGGACGATCAAGCGGATTTGGGTTTGATGAGCTACGCCGAATCGTCGCGTGAAGTAGTGGCGATTCCCTGGCGTGATGAAGAAATGGTGGTCGCGTTAGCGCCGGATCATCCGCTGGCGCGCGAAAACTCCGTACATGTAAGCGCGCTCGAAGGGCAGACATTTGTAGGATTCGATGACGACCTGCCCATACAAGAGCAGATTGACCGCTACTTGCGCGAATATAACGTAACTGTAGACATTCACTTGCGCTTCGACAACGTCGAGATGATCAAGCAGGCGGTAGCGCATGGAGCGGGCGTGAGCATCATGCCGGAACGCGTGATGCGTGAGGATATGTTGCAGGGGCGACTCATGGCCTTGCGTTTCGACCCATCAGTGTTATACAGGCCGGTAAGGATTGTGCATCGCAGGCGCAAGGTATTCAACGAAGTAGCCAGCGGCCTGTTGGAGTTGTTGTTAGAAGAAGACAAGACAAATGCGGCGTGAGGAGACGAGGCAGCAGTACCTCGTCTCGTTCGCACTTCATTTAGTTTGTTCGCGCACGGGCCAGCCGTCCGTCTTCTCCAATTCGTGAAACGCCTTAGACACTTTCTTGGCAAGCTTGGCGTCGAAGGTTTGTTTCTCGTTGAGCAGCGTGGCGAAATCTGACCACAATTCGACGAAGTGGTTCGCTTTATCTAAGAATTCGGTGCGAGCTAATTCAGCGGCTCGTTTCTCAGCCTGTTTACGTTGTGCCGCAGCGTCGCCCCCCTGCGCAGAGCGGAGAAAAATCTCCATTTGGCGGCTCATGAGCGAAGTTTGATCGGCGGGCGATATCGAAGCTGACGGTTGAGATTGCGCACTTAAAAAGCTGGCGCAGAAAGAAAAAGAAAGAATAACCTTTCGCAAGAGTTGCTCCCTTTGTGATGCCTGGATTTTTTCAGTACAACGACAGGGTTTGGGTTTCAGTCGAACTTGGGGGAAAACAGTCAGTACAGGGAAGGAGGAGAAGCCGACTCGGCTTGGCTTTTACACCTCAAGTATAACGATTGCCGGTGCTCCAGGCAATCGGTAAATTTCCAGCCGTTACCTATCCCCTGTGCGAAACCCGATATACTCGCTGTTTGGCAGATAGATTCATAGGTTCACGTCGGCAGCGGCCCGGATTGCTATTTGCCGCGATTCTTTTCGTAGTCTTACTTGTTGCATCGGGCTCTCTTGCGAGTACCCTCATCGATTACAACTGGTGGGAGGAGATTCATCAGGTTGATACATGGTGGAGCCTCCTGGTGTATGCAACCGCTCCCGTAGTGCTTGCGCTTGTGCTTTTATTCGCGGTTTTCTGGACAGCTTTTGCTTTCGGCATGCGCCACTCGAGGGACACTTCGTTCTTTGGTTCGGCCAGCCGTTCGCTGATTATGAAGTTGGGCGCAGTGGCACTGGCTTTTCTCAGTTTTTTGGTGGCAAACGCAACGGTGGATACTTGGACCGTTGTGCGCTTTTTCGGTGGACGCCAGTTGCCCTCAGTTGCCAGTGAATACGCCGATCCGATTTTTGGCAAGCCGCTCCACTTCTATCTGTTTGATCTTCCATTTTTCGACATGCTGGTCTCGGTAGTTTTAACGGCGAGTATTATTTCCCTGATTGTGTATTGGATTGCTGCACATGCCGAGCGCCTGGCGCGTCAAATGCCCACGCGCTTTCCGGCGGAAATGGAATTCCGCTTTGAACCGATTTCGTTGCGCGACGTCCTGCAATCAGGCTTTGTTCGGTTGACTGCGGTCTTGCTGCTGGCCGGTTTTGCGGCTAAGCTATTCTTCGGCCGCTATGATTTGCTGACGGAAGACCATGGGCAATATTTGGTGGGTGTAGATTGGGTGGCCGACCATATTGTTTTGCCCATACAGTGGATGCTGATCGCAGGATGCGCGCTGGGCGCAATTCTTGTCGGCATCAAGAAGCCGAAGTTGGCGATCATACTTTTGCTGCTCTTGCCGGTGCGCTGGTTCCTACCTTCCTTGATTTCGAGTCTGTATGTGAAGCCCAATGAGCTCGCTCTTGAGAAGCCTTATATTCGTTACCACATTGAAGCGACTCGTGCTGCGTATGGGTTAACGACCCGCGTCACGGAGACGGTTCTCAATACTGCGTCGGAGGTGCAGATCGATTACAGCAGGCACCACGCACTGCTGGATAATGTTCGTCTGTGGGATTGGCCTGAATTTCACGATACGATTGCGCAGATTCAACCTTTGCGGCCATATAACTACGATCAAACCGATGTTGACCGATACATCATTGACGGACAGTTACGCCAAGTATTGATGGCCCCGCGCGAACTGCAGATCAGCCAGATTGGCGAAGCGGCTGAACGCTGGATTAATCCCCACTTGATCTACACACATGGATACGGTGTCGTGATGGCGGAAGCCAATCGGATTACTGCCGATGGGCTTCCTGTTTTGTTTATTAAAGATGCGCCTCCTCTGGTAACGACCAAGAGCCTGCGATTGACTCAGCCGGAAATTTATTACAGCGAAACAACAAACGAACCTGTTTTTGTGAAGACGAGTCAGCCGGAATTTAATTATCCAGCGGGATCAGCGAAGAGTGTCCAGACCACTTATAACGGGACTGGCGGGTTTCCGATTTCTTCGCCGCTCCTGCGGCTGGCAGCGGCTTTGCACTACGGCGACGCCAATATTCTGTTGACAGAATATCTGAACGACAAGAGCCGCATGATGATTCACCGCTCTATTTTGAAGCGGCTGCAAACCATTGCAGGCTTCTTAACCTGGGACAACGATCCGTATCTTGTTTTGACTAACGATGGACGCTTGGTGTGGATAGCAGACGGCTATATGTCGTCGGACTCTCACCCCTATTCGCGTGAGGTGACGTTTGGGAATCGCAGCTTGAATTACATGCGGAATTCGGTGAAGGCGACCGTGGATGCGTATAGCGGTGAAACGAACCTTTATGTTTTCGATGAGAAAGACGTGCTGATTCAGGCTTACCAGCGGCTCTTTCCGAGTCTCTTTAAGCCCAGTTCCTCTATGCCGTCGGACTTGCGTGCCCATGCGCGTTATCCCGAAACGTTGTTCCGAGTGCAGGCCGAGATTTATCGCACGTTCCATATGCGCGATCCAGAGGCTTTCTACAATCGCGCAGACGCGTGGGATTTTTCTAAGACGTCGAGTCAGCAGGGAGATGGGACAAACTCCGTTTCGCCAATGTATGTCGTGGCAGCGTTGCCTGGCAGTTCAACGGCCGAGTTTGTGCTGCTCACTACTTATACACCCGCCAACAAAGACAACCTAATTGGTGTGATGTACGCGCGGTGCGACGGCGATCACTTAGGCGAGTTGCTATTCGGACAGTTGGCCAAGCAAAACATTATTTACGGGCCAATGCAAATTGCCGCGCGGGTAAATCAGGATAAGGAAATTTCCAAAGATCTGTCTTTGTGGGACCAGCATGGTTCGGCAGTGTTGCGAGGGCAAACGCTGGTGTTACCTATCGACAATAGCTTTTTGTATGTTGAACCCATCTACATTACCTCGCAAACGAGTATGCCGCAACTCAAGAAAGTCGCGCTGGCGATGGGCGACAAGCTGGCATACGCCGACACCTACGAGCAAGCGTTGACCCAATTGATAGAAGAAGTGGGCGGCAAAGGTAGCGGATCTACCGCGCCTGTCACCCAGCAAAAGACCGATCAGAATGCCATGCCTGCTGTGTCGGCGGCTCCCTCCAACCAAGCTATCGAAATTTTGAAACAAGTTCGAGATCACTTGCAACGGTACCGCGAGTTAAATTCGCAAGGCAAGCTAGCCGAAGCGGGTAAGGAACTGGAAGAGATTCAGAAGGCTGTGCAGAAGTAAAGTAGTCACAAGTATACTGCGGCTTCGCAGGAGAGTTTTCACAGGTTTTAATGCGAGTTTCCACTGGAAATCCACAGTGCCCGGAGCGATTGTTCGCCTGAATTCATCACTCATACCGGAGACAAACAATAGGATCGAGCCTTGCCGCACGGTTCGCCGGATAATATCCAAAAAACAATCCCACGCCCACCGAGATGGTAAATCCCAGAAGCACCCACAGCGGCGAGACAAATGCAGGTACGGCAGGTATTGCGCTCCTTACAACGAACGCGAACAGAATGCCGACGATCACTCCCAGGATTCCACCAATGCCGGAAAGCGTTACCGCTTCGAGAAGAAATTGAGCCCGTATATCGGACTGTCTTGCGCCCACCGCTTTGCGAATTCCAATTTCGCCCGTGCGTTCAGTTACCGAAATGAGCATGATATTCATCACCCCAATGCCGCCCACTAATAGGCCCACGGCGCTAATGATGCCTGTCAATAAAACCATTGCGCTGGTTAGTTGATCCCAAAGCGTACTTAGGAAATCTGGCGACGAAATATCAAAATCGTTCTCCGCATGGAATGATAGGTGACGCTTCCTGCGCAAAGCTTCTTCCACCTGACCATGGACGGTATCAAGCGTGAATTCCTCTTTAGCGGCCACCGCGATGAAGCGCTCGCGGATCTCTGGATAATTCTTGCGGAAATTGCTCATGGGCACACAAGCAAATTGATCGACGCCGAGCCCGGAAAATAGCCCCTGGTCTGGTTCGAAAACACCGATGACTTCATAAGTTCTGCCATTAAGCCGAACCTCTTTGCCGACTGGGTCGAGAAAAGGGAAGAGTGATTCAGCAATGGCACGCCCGATCACGATAACGCTACGTGCATGGCCTTCATCAAACGCTGAAATGAAACGGCCTTCGGCGATAGCAAACAATGGAAAGGCGTTGATGTATTCAGGTTCCACGCCACGCAGAAAAAATCTCTCGACGTGAGCGTGGCCATACCGCATTTCATCCACTTGCTCGGTAAAGTTTATACGCTGCGCAAACACAGTCGCGTAAGAAACTCCAGGGCTGGCTTTAACGATAAAAGGCGCATCGTCGTCTTCCAGGTATTTCCGCATGCTGTATTTGTGGGGAAGTTGAGCGGCGTTTTGACCTGGTGGAAAGCGTGTGATGATGAGCGTGTTCGAGCCGAGCCGCCGCACCCGTTCCTTAATCACTCCGTTGAGTCCGTCAATCACCGATGCCACCGCGATTACCGTCGTCACGCCAATCACAACGCCTAAAATTGTGAGCGCGGAACGGACTTTCCGGGCGCGTAGTGTATCGAGCGCAACAGAGAGATTTTCAACAACTTCGTGCCGCGTCATCCAGCCTCGGTTCTGAGGGCCGTTACGGGATCGAGCCCTGCCGCTTTCCGGGCAGGATAGATTCCAAAAAACAGACCAATTGCCGTACTGATTACCAAGCCGAGCAGAGCCACCCAGGTCTTCACCGATGCGGGAAATGCGGTCAGCGTTCTGAGCAGCAAAGCACAGCCGAAACCAATCGCGATGCCGATTGCTCCGCCGATCAAGCATTGCAACAGGCTCTCAGTAAGAAACTGGCGGAGGATATCGGCCTTCGTGGCGCCCATCGCGCGGCGCAGTCCAATCTCATGTGTGCGCTGCGCAACGCTCACCAACATCACGTTCATGATCACGATACCTCCCACAACCGCGGAGATAGAACTGACCATCACAAAGACCGCGGAAAACGATCCGCTAATGCTCTGCCATAACGAGATGTAGCTTTGCGAAGTGCCAATAAAGAAGCTGTCGTCTTTGCCGGGTAGGTCATGACGGCGCGAACGCATCACCACTCGCGCCTCATCCTGTGCCGCATTAAAGTTTTTCTCTCCACCGGAGGCTTTGATTTCTAGAGTGAGGCTCGTCCTGGAGCCACGCACTTTTAGAAACGTAGTCAAGGGAATCACCACGAAATTATCTTGATCTTGGCCCAGCACTGAACCCAATTTCTGGTATGTTCCAATCACTCGGAACTCCAAACTTCCCGAGCGAATGGTGCGCCCAATCGGATCTACGTTCTGGAAGAATTGATCCGCCAACGACGCCCCAATCAGGCAAACATATTGCGCGTGAGAATCCTCGCTCGGAGTGAAGTAGCGGCCCGTATCAACGGTGCGCGTGTCTATGTCAATCATGTTTGGCGTGTAGCCAATGATTGAGGTATCGTCCATTTGCTTGTTGCCGTATTGAACAGAAAGTGTGCTGCTGGCGGAAGCGCCAACCTCTTCGCAAGATCTACACCGTTCTTCAACGGCGCGGTAATCGGGCAAATGAATGTCCTTATTCTTTAACGCTTGAGCGATAACTGTAAAATCCGCCACCGCAAAGGGAGTCTTAGCTACTCGGAAGACGTTGGTGCCTAGGTTGGCTATTTTCTTCTCAACGTAAACATTCGCACCTTGAACCAGTGTCATAACGGTCATGAGAGTGGCCACGCCCATCGTCAGGCCCAGAATGGTTAGGATGGCGCGCAGCTTATTTGAACTGATTGCCATAGCCGCGAGCTTGAAATTATCGCCAATTCCCACCATAGGTACTTGTCCCAGTTAAAATGGTTCTTAGTCATCATTTCACGTCCGAACGCTCGACAACGTTACTGTTCCCGCACGAGCAGCACTTGATCTGCTTTCACATTCCTCAGAATCTGCTTCACACCGCTGGGCCAAGAGATTTCGATCTTGTCTGCCTGCGCAGTCTTACCTAATCCGAAATGCACGCCGTAATCCGCCGATGACGCATAGCCGACCGTAGTCGTCATTTCGGCATACTGGTTGCCGATCCGAATCACCGCGCCGATACCATCGCGATTTGACCGAGTACCTTCCAAGCGCAAAACAATCCAATGCAGCGGCGTAGGGCTGACGTTGTGCCAAAGCTCGGTAGGTTCGCCCAGCGAAGTTACCACCGCATCAATGCGTCCGTCCCCGTCGAGATCCGCGAACGCTGCGCCACGATGCGCCTTCTTCAAATTCAAACCCGCCTCTTCTGAGACATCGCTAAACGTTCCGCCGCGGTTTACGAAGACGCTATTGTTCTCCCGGTACGCCCACGATTCAAACTGCTCCACCCGGTCGTTGACATGGGAGTTGGCGGTGAATAAGTCTTTCCAGCCGTCGTTGTTAAAGTCGAACAAACCCAAGCCCCAACCGCTATGCTTCACTGCAACCGCGCCCAGTCGAGAACCGTACGTCGCGTCGAGAAATCCTCCTTTGCCATCATTCTTGAACACCGGATAAGTTTCCCCGGCGAGCGCGGTGACGATCAAATCGGGTTGGCCATCGTTGTTGTAGTCCTTGAACTCAGCGCCCATGCTGGCCACCGGTTTGCCCGAATCGCGCAGAGCTGTCCCGGTCAACAGGCCCACTTCTTCAAAGGTTCCGTTGCCTTTGTTGTGAAACATGAAATTCGGCATGTTGTCATTGGTCACAAAAGCGTCTGGATAACCGTCGTGGTCATAATCGGAGAAGGCAACACTCATACCACGCCCCGCGAATTTCGACAAACCTGCGCGTTCCGTAACGTCTTCGAACGTGCCATCGCCGCGATTTCGGTACAGAGTGCTCGGCAAACCTTGAAAATATTTAGGATGGCAGTAGACGCGAATGCCGCGGGCCGAGTCTCCGCAGAACCGGTCATCTGGCAGCTGCCACTTCGTGTAATGAACTACCCACAAGTCGAGCTTGCCGTCTCTGTCGAAATCCACCCAACCAGCCGCGACCGCCCATCCTTTATTCTTGATACCTGCTTTGGCTGTGACATCTTCAAATCGTCCATTGCCTATGTTGTGATAGAGCGCACTACCATTCACACCTGCGACGAACAAATCGGGTTGGCCATCGTTGTCATAGTCAGCCACTGCTGCGCCCATGTCGTAACCGCTACCCGCTAAGCCTGATTGCTCTGTAACGTCGCGGAACTTCATGCCGCCCTCGTTGTGAAAGAGCCGATTCCAATACTTGGGCGAAGTCTTCTTAAGGGACGGAACTTCCGCGCCATTCGTAAAAAAGATGTCGGGCCGGCCGTCGCCATCGTAGTCGAAAATCGCCAAACCGCCAGCCATAGTTTCAATCATGTGCTTGGTTTCGGTTGGGTTGTTCTCCAGAACGAAGTTGAGTTGGCTCGCGGACGCTTGCTCAACGAATCTGATAGGCGGCGGTGCGTCCACGTCTGCATAACCGGCCCACGCTAACGCAAATAAAACTAAACGAAAACGCATGGAAGAACGAGTGTCTCACGCCGTTCTGCGTTAGCATTGAATTTTCTCATGCGTTACCAAAGCCTGTTTGCGTTTTTTCTTGCAAGCGTTTTGAATTGCGCTGCCGCGAATACTTCAGTGTCCGCGCCTACGTTTTATCGCAACATCGCTCCTATCATCTATCAAAACTGTTCTGGTTGCCATCGGCCCGGTGAATCAGGCCCGTTCTCATTGCTCAACTACGACGATGTGAAGCGCCACGCTTCGCAAATCGCTGCCGTTACGAAACAGCATTTCATGCCGCCTTGGCTGCCGGAAGCCGGGCATGGCGAGTTCGAAGAAGAACGCCGGCTCAGCAACACGCAGATTCAATTGATCCAAGCTTGGGTAAAGCAGGGCGCACCCGCAGGCCGCCCTGCAGATGGACCACCCTCGCCAAAGTTCAATTCCGAATGGTCGTTGGGAAAACCAGACATGGTTTTGAACGTTGCTCAGCCGTACATTCTTGGCCCAGATGGTCCAGAGGTCTTCTGGAATTTTGTAATTCCGGTGCCGGTGGTGACCACTCGTTGGGTAAAAGCCATTGAGGTGCGGCCCGGTAACGCAAAAGTTTTCCATCACGCAAACGTGATCATCGACCGGTCAGGTTCCGCGTTAAGAAAAGAGCCAAAGCCAGGTGCCGGATTCGCCGGCATGGACCTAACCGTGGAAGAAGACACCTTCGATCCCGATGGCCATTTTCTTTCCTGGAAGCCAGGGAGCCAGCCAGTGGTTGAACCCGATGGAATGGCCTGGCGCGCTGAACCGGGCATGGATCTCGTGCTAAATGTCCACATGCGGCGCTCTGGAAAAGAAGAAACCGTAGCGCCGAGTATCGCTATTTATTTCACTGATAAGCCGCAAACCAAGTACCCGATGCTGGTTCAGTTGGAGCATGATGGCGCTATCAATATTCCTCCCGGCGCGAAGGATTTCCTGATTACCGACCAATTTCGATGCCCTCTGGACGTGAATGTTCTCGCCGTCTATCCGCATGCTCATTATCTGGCAACGCTGATGGAGGCCTATGCCACGCTACCCGACGGCATGCGAAAGTGGCTCGTGCGCATTCCGCACTGGGATCTAAATTGGCAAGGCGTTTACCGGCTCAAGACTCCCATGACACTGCCAAAGGGAACGGTGGTGTCTATCAGTTATCACTATGACAATTCGGCGACAAATCCGCTCAATCCAAGCCGTCCTCCGCAGCAGGTGAAGGGCGGCAATCAGGCTACTGACGAGATGAGTCACTTCTGGTTGCAAGTTTTGCCGGTTGGCGAAGGAGATCAGCGTGCGGCATTGCAAGAGGCGCTCATGCAACACCGTTTAGAAAAATATCCCGGCGATTTCTCAGCCAACTTTAATCTTGGTGACCTGATGATGAACCAGGACAACCCAAGCGCGGCGGTGCCGTATTTTCGACTCGCAACAATGGCTGATCCAAACAGCGCCATCGCCGCTGGCGAATTAGGGGCAGCCTTGTTTGCGAAGGGTGAAATCGGCGAAGCCGAACAGCAATTCAAGCACGCCCTGGATCTCGACCCTAAGTACACCGATGCTCGCTATAACTTGGCCAGCGTACAAGCAAACAACGAAGAGTGGCCGTCAGCGGCTGCCAACTTTCAGCAAATCTTGCTTACCAATCCAAGTCACAAGAACGCTCGTCAGCATTTGGGTGAAGTGCTTTTTCTTTGGGCCGACGATCTGGCGAAGTCAGGCGACAAGGAGCAGGCTGTTCAGCGTTATCGTGAGTCGCTCGAGTTCAGGCCCGATGATCCAGAACTGCATGCCCACCTCGGAATGGTGCTTTCGGATCTGAAGCGCTGGCCCGAGGCCAAGACTGAGTTTGAAAGCGTTTTGAAGATCGACCCTCAATCCCAAGATGCCAAGCAGGCGCTGGTGGCGATTGATGCACGCCAGCGATTGACGAATCCTTAGATTATTGAAAGCTGTGAGAGAAGGTCAGGGTCATTCCCGGCGACATTGCCCTAAGGGGCAGGGACTACAAGCAGTTAAAATCCCAACTCTCCTGATCCGTACCCAGCAACAATACTGGTCCTATATCTAATCTATTCGTGTTATCCTCTTCTAGTAGTTTTCGGGGTTCAAGAAAACACTCACAAGGGGAAAAATGACACGCTCAACGCACGTTTCTTTGAAACGATTAAAGTTGGCCACGTCGCTATTTGCATTACTTATCGCCGCGCATTCGATGTCGAACGGTCAAGGCCTTTATGGTTCGCTAGTTGGCTCTGTTACCGACCCATCTGCGGCCGTTGTTCCAAATGCCACTATCGTGGTCACGGATGTTGGCACCGGTCAAACTCGGCAAGATATGAGCGACCAAAGCGGCCGCTACAGCCTTGTCAACCTTCTGCCGGGCACCTACAAGGTAGACATCTCCGCACCTGGTTTTCGCAAAGTTGAACAAACCAATGTTGTTATCACGCCCAACACAGTAACGCGTATCGATGTCCACCTCGAAGTCGGACAGCAGACAGAACAAGTGAACGTCTCCGCTCAAGCCGTGGAATTGCAAACAGACAAAGCCGACACGCACACCGAAATCAATTCTAAGGCTGTGGCCGAACTGCCGATTTCAGGATCGGGCTATCGCAACTATCAGGCGCTGATTGATCTTACACCCGGCGCCATGCCCTCAACCTTCTACAATTCTCAAACTGACACCCCCGGCATTCCGCTCAACACTCATATCAACGGTGGCAACGGCCAAACCAATGTTACGCAGATTGATGGCGCCGAAAGCATTAACGTGTGGTTGCCGCAGTACACCGGCTACGTGGTTCCATCGGAAACGGTAGACGTAGTGAACGTCGTTACGAGCGCAGCCGACGCCGACCAAGGAACCGGTGGCTCATCTTCTGTCACTGTTGTCACAAAGTCTGGTACGAATGCCATTCATGGCAGCGCCTTCGAATATCACAACGACCAGCACTTAAACGCCAAGAATTTCTTCTTGACTCCTGGTTTGGCGAATCCCGTTGGCATTTATAACAACTACGGTGGAACGGTAGGCGGTCCCATCAAGAAGAACAAGTTGTTTTACTTTGTCAGCTTCGACGGCACCGCGCAGAAATCGAGCGGCAATGGACTCTATACCGTTCCCACCGACAACCAAAAAAATGGCGACTTCAGTTCATATGCAAAGACCCAGCTTTACGACCCGACGACCGGGAGCGCCAGCGGAGCCGGGCGTTCGTTGTTCGTAAACAACATGATTCCGACCTCAATGATCAGTCCGCAAGCCGCTAAGCTGCAGAGCTACTACCCTGAACCCCAATCTGCCGGGCACAGTGAACAACTATGAAGCGGTGGGCGGGCCAATTTTAGACCGCAGCCAATACGATGCCAAGGTCAATTACAACCGCACCGAAAAGCACACGATTTTCGTCAAGTACGACTTCATGAGTGCCAAGTCTGGCGGCAACGGAATTTTCGGCGTCGCTGGTGGTCCGGCTCCGGCGGGCGATCCTGGCCTCGGTCACACGACCGTTCAGGTGGCTGCTATCGGACACACTTATACGTTCTCACCTAACGTTGTTCTCGATGGCACGGTAGGTTACGAACGTCTAAATCAGAACGTGAAGGGAACAGATTACGGAACCAACTACGGCAGCGTGCTCGGGATTCCAGGCCTCAATGGCTCCGATCTCCGCGATAGTGGATTCCCCGACATTAGCTTCAGTACCTACACCGGCTTCGGCGTCCCAAACTGGATGCCTTTATTCCGCACCGATGAAACTTACACCACTAGCCACAAGCTGACCTACACGAAGGGTGCCCACGAATTGAAATTTGGTTTTGATCTTGTGCGCCACCATCTGAATCACTGGCAGCCTGAGTTGAGCGCTGGTGGTCCGCGCGGTTACTTCAGCTTTGGCGGCGGCGTCACTTCAGAAGTTGGCGCAACGGCCGCCGTGAATCAATACAACGCCTATGCACAGTTCCTGCTTGGACTTCCTGGCAATACCCAAAAAGGCGAACAGTACATTCTTATGACTGGCCGCGAATGGCAGATCGGCGGATTCGCGCAAGACCGCTGGCAGGTCTCCCGCAACCTTACGGTCACCCTCGGCCTTCGCTATGAGCTCTTTCCGCTCATGACTCGAAGCAACGGGAAGGGAATTGAAAGCTACGATCCAACTACCAACAACGTCCTCATGGGAGGTCGGGGTAACGTCCCACTCGATGCCGGTGTTACGGTGAGCCACAAGCTGTTTGCCCCACGCGCTGGTATCGCCTACCGGTTGGATGAAAAGACCGTCATTCGCACCGGCTACGGACTCAACTACGATCCGCTGCCGTTCTCGCGACCGTGGCGTGGCTTCTATCCGCTCACAATCAACAACAGTTACACCGGTGCGAATTCTTACCAGCCTGCCCAGGGCGCGGCTTCTCTCGCGGCCGGCATTCCGCCAATTATCGGACCTGATCTCTCGACTGGAATTGTTCCTCTGAATCCCACAGCGGAAGAACGTGCTCCGCTCGCTGGAGAACTAAAGCGTGGCTCCGTGCAATCTTGGAACTTCACTCTAGAACGCAGGCTGCCGCTGGACGTCGTTACTTCAATCGGCTATGTCGGGCAACATTCCAGCCACCTACTCGCCGATTACGACTTGAATGCTGGCGTACCCGGCTTAGGCAAAGCTGGCCAGCCACTTTACGCAAAATTTGGCGATTCCGCCCAGGTCTACGATTCGTCCGGCTACCTGAGCTCGGAATACCATTCCTTGCAGGTGGCATTCAATCGGCAGTTCTCGAAAGGTCTGCTGCTTAAGGGCGCCTACACCTGGTCTCACGCCATCGATTTCACCGACGATGACGGTTGGGCTGAAATGAGTTGGTATGGCAATCAGTTCTCGCGAAACCGCGCGACTGCTGGTTTTGATCGCACCCAAGTGCTGCAAGTGGGCTGGGTATACGAACTACCCGTTGGCAAAGGTAAAGCTTATTTGAACAGCGGGCTGATTTCGAAAGTGCTCGGCGGATGGCAATTCAGTGGCATCGAAGCTTGCTATACCGGCACACCTTTCACCGTAGGTTCGAATTCCACTTCTCTGAACGCTCCTGACCAAACGCAAACGGCCAATCAGGTTTTGCAGAACGTCGCCTTCATTGGCGGCATCGGCCAGAACGCTTACTACTACAACCCGGCGGCGTTTGCTCCTGTCACTACGGCTACTTTCGGCAGTGCTGGACGAAACATCTTGCGCGGGCCTGGGGTTTGGAATACGAACATGAGCATCGTTCGTGACTTCTCGTTCAAGGAACTTCTGAAAATGCAGTTCCGTTCCGAGTTTTACAATCTCCCGAACACAACTCACTTTGGCAATCCCGACACGAGTGTGACCGATGCGAACTTTATGAAAATTACCAGTTCGTCAGGTCAACGAAACATTCGCTTCGGGCTTCGCTTAACTTTTTAGAATCGGCTTCAATATTAATAAAAAACGGCTCGCTTAGGCGGGCCGTTTTTTATTTCCGACCTCTTTACAGAACCGCGCGCCCTACCATGCGCACTCAAACCGTACATCTACCAGTCGAAAAAGTAATCAGTTTGCTATATTCTTCCGTAATAGGCTGTTCAGGGTTTTTTTCGCGTTTTAGGTTTCACCCATCTGCTGCTTCGTCTGTCAGCACCCACAAAAATATGAGGAAAACATGAGCTATTTGATTTTTAAACGATTCAGCTTACTTCTGCCGGTCTTCGCATTATTCATCACTTCATCAACGTTGGCAATGAGCCAAGGCCTGTATGGATCGCTTGTAGGTTCCGTTACCGACCCCAGTGGCGCCGTCGTCCCCAACGCCGCCATCTTGGTTACCGCGGTTGATACAGGACAAACACGTCAAGATACCAGCGACCAGAGCGGGCGCTATAACATCGTCAATCTGGTCCCAGGCACATACACGGTTACTGTCTCTGCAGCCGGATTTCGCAAGGTCGAAGAAACCAGTCTCACCATCACACCCAATACTGTCGCGCGATTCGATGTCCACTTAGTGGTTGGACAACAGACGGAGCAGGTCACCGTCTCCGCCGATGCCGTTCAACTGCAGACGGACAAGGCCGACACCCACACCGAGATCAACTCCAAAGCGGTCGTCGATTTACCAATCTCCGGCTCGGGATATCGCAACTATCAACAGTTGATCGACCTTACGCCCGGCGCGATGCCGTCAACTTTCTATAACTCCCAAACTGACGTTCCCGGTATTCCATTGAATACCCACATCAACGGCGGCAACGGCCAAACCAACGTCACCCAAATCGACGGCGCAGAAAGCGTCAACGTTTGGTTGCCCCAATACAGCGGCTATGTTGTTCCCGCTGAAACAGTAGACGTCGTCAACGTTGTCACCAGCGCTGCCGACGCCGATCAGGGCACCGGTGGCTCATCTTCCATCACCGTCGTTACCAAGTCCGGCACCAACACGATTCACGGCAGCGGCTTTGAATTTCACAACGATCAGCATTTGAACGCGCGCAATTTCTTCTTGCCTACCGGCGTCGCGCTTCCCGTGGGGATCTATAACAACTACGGCGGCACCATTGGCGGCCCAATCAAGAAGAACAAGATTTTCTATTTCGGCAGCTATGATTCCACCAACCAGAAAGAAAGCGGCAACGGGTTGTTCACCGTTCCCACCGACGCCCAGCGAGCTGGTAATTTCAGTTCGTTCAGTAGCGCGAACATCTACAACCCAAACACCGGCAACTTCGACGGAACTGGGCGCTCTCTTTTCCCCAACAACATCATTCCCACGTCGCTGATCAGTCCCCAAGCGATGAAGCTCCAGAGCTATTATCCAGAGCCGAATCTCCCCGGCACTGTGAACAACTACGAGGCCACCGAAGGCCCCATCCTTGACCGCAGCCAATACGACATCAAGGTCAACTACAACCGCACGGAAAAGCATGTCATCTTCGCCAAGTACGACTTGATGAAAGCAAAGTCTGGCGGCAACGGCATTTTCGGCGTTGCCGGTGGCCCGACTCCCGCTGGCGACCCCGGCTTGGGCCATACCACTGTACAAGTTGCCTCCATCGGTCACACCTACACGTTCTCGCCCAACATGGTTTTGGACGGAACAGTTGGTTATGAGCGCTTGGTTCAGAACGTGAAGGGAACCGATTACGGCACCAACTACGGCACCGTTCTTGGCATCCCTGGACTCAATGGTTCAGACATTCGCGACAGCGGATTCCCCGATGTCAACTTCAACACATACACCGATTTCGGCGTGCCTAACTGGATGCCGCTCTTCCGAACTGATGAAACCTACACCACCAGCCACAAGCTGACCTACACGAAGGGTCCGCACGAGCTGAAATTTGGTTTCGATGTGGTCCGTCATCACTTGAATCACTGGCAGCCTGAGCTCAGCAACGGCGGCCCGCGTGGCTACTTCGATTTCGGCGGCGGTATCACTTCATTGAACTCGCCGAACGCGCCAGCAGTGAATCAGTTCAACGAATACTCGCAATTCCTGCTCGGCCTTTCCGACAACACGCAGAAAGGCGAGCAGTACATTCTCATGACAGGCCGCGAATGGCAGATTGGCGCATTCGTCCAAGATCGCTGGCAGGTCAATCCGAAACTGACTGTCACTCTAGGCGTTCGCTATGAACTGTTCCCGCTCATGACGCGCAGCAATAACAAGGGCATCGAAAGTTACGATCCCACCACCAACGATGTCCTCATGGGCGGCCGCGGCAGCGTTCCTGAAAATGCCTACGTTACCGTGAGTCACAAGTTGTTCGCGCCGCGCGCTGGCATCGCCTACCGCCTGAACGACAAAACTGTGATTCGCACTGGCTACGGTCTCAACTATGATCCGCTTCCATTCTCTCGTCCTTGGCGTGGTTTCTATCCGCTAACAATCAACGATAACTACATTGGTTTGAACTCCTATCAACCCGCTCAGGGTGCTGGCACTCTCGCAGGCGGCATCCCTCCTGTCATCGGGCCAAACCTTTCCACCGGTATCGTTCCTCTAGATCCGAATGCCACGGAGCGCGCTCCCTTAGCGGGTGAGTTGCACCGCGGATCCATTCAATCGTGGAACTTTACCATCGAACGCAGACTGCCCGGTGACTTTGTAACCTCGGTCGGCTACGTCGGCCAACATTCATCTCACCTGCTTGCCGATTACGATCTGAACGCAGGCTATCCGGGATCGGGTTTGGCTGGTTTACCCCTCTATCAAAAGTTCGGCGATAACAGCCAAGTCTACAATTCGTCGGGTTATTTGAGCTCGGAATACAACTCTTTGCAAATCGCCTTTAATCGGCAATTCTCGAAGGGCTTGCTTATCAAAGGTGCTTACACTTGGTCGCACGCAATCGACTACACCGACGATGATGGCTGGGCCGAAATGGATTGGTACGGCAATCAGTTCGCCCGCAATCGCGCCACCGCGGGCTTCAATCGCAACCAGGTCTTCCAACTGGGCTGGGTATACGAACTTCCGTTCGGTAAAGGCAAGGCTTTCTTGAACACTGGCAACCTGGCATCGAAGGTTCTAGGCGGCTGGCAATTCAGCGGCATCGAGTCTTGCTACACCGGCAATCCTTTGACGGTTACCTCGAACGGCACTTCGCTCAACGCGCCCGACCAAACCCAGACGGCCAATCAAGTGCTATCGAACGTGGCTTTCCTTGGTGGCATCGGTCCGAACGCCTACTACTACAACCCGAATGCTTTCGCACCCGTGACAACGGTCTCTTACGGTAACGTCGGCCGCAACACACTTGTTGGCCCTGGCGTGTGGAATACCAACATGAGCATCGTTCGCGACTTCGCTATCAAAGAGCAGATCAAATTCCAGTTCCGTACCGAGTTCTACAATCTGCCTAACACTACCCACTTCGGCAATCCGGATACTAACGTGAACGATACGAACTTCATGCAAATCACCAGTTCGTATGGCGAGCGCAACATCCGCTTCGGGGCACGACTCACGTTCTAGTCATAGGTTTAAAACAGCAAAAAAGGGGACAGCTCTACCGAGCTCGTCCCCTTTCTTGACTCAATTGTCAATTGGTGACAGTACACTCAAACACAATTTAAACCTGCGCTTTTCCTGTCACAAATTTCTTATCACCCTACACGGATTCCCCGCCGCAAAACACCTCTCCGGAACATCCTTCGTAACTACACTCCCAGCACCCACCGTCGTATTTGCGCCAATCGTTACTCCCGGCATCACCATCGCTCCGCCGCCAATCCACACGTTATCGCCAATCGTAATCGGCACAGCCCGAGTCACATACCCCGACCCGTCAGCACGAATCCGCTCTTCCGCCGCCAACGGATGCGTAGCTGTATACAACTGCACGGCTGGACCAATCAGCACGTTGTTACCAATCGTGATCACGTTGTTATCAATGAAAACGCAGTTGTAGTTCACGAAACATCCATCGCCGATCCGAATGTTTACGCCGTAATCGCAGAAGAACGGAGCCTCCATCCACACTCCATCTCCAATCCCCCCCAATAGTTCTTTGAGTATGCGCTGCTTCTCACCGGCGTCTGTCGATGCCGTGCCCGCGAACTCCGCTAACAAACGCTTCGTCCGGTGGTAGAGCGCTAGCAACTCCGGGTCGCGCGAATTGTACGGCTCACCGGCAAGCATCTTTTCCCGTTCAGTCTTTTCTTCTCGGGTCATTTCCATGTTCGACGCTAACACGCCGCGAGCGCGGTTTCCCACCACTTACTATGTCCTTCATGACTGCGGGCCGCGCGCTCCACCAGAACCGTGGACTCACTGCTGGATCATTCGGGACGCTAACCACGTTTCCGTAAGCAACCAACAAATCATTGTGTTTCTCACAGTCACGGCGCCACCCAAATTTATATTCTCCTTTCCCTCAATACTTTACCGGCAAATCCCACTGCGCGCCGCACGCCCTTATCCGAAACTCGTATCGAAAAGGAATTTCTCTATTTAAAGGAATTTCTCTATTTATATGTCAAATCAAAACGCAGCCGTGCATCACGGCACCTCGACAAACCTCATCGTCGCCGACGAGCGACTTGAAGATTTCGTCAAACTCACTGACACCCTCATCAACCACTTCAAACCCTCCAACGCCGAAGAGCAACATCTCGTTGAAGATCTCGCAAATGGACGCTGGATGCTCTGGCGCCGTCAACGCGCCCAGCGAGCCATCGAAGCCGATGTCCACTCAAAACAACCCGACCCCGCCCAATGGACCGAGACCGAATTCAAACGCATCGCGCTCTCCGACCGCTACCTCACACAAGCCACTCGTGCGTATAATCGCGCTCTCAAAAACGTCGAGTCCTTCGCCAAAGAACGCGCCAAATCCTTCCGTTGGCAAGCCATGCACGATCTTGCCCTCCAACGCCTCCATCTTCAACAAGCTAAACACGAATTCGCCGTCGCCAACGCCATCAACCGCGAAGAAGAAGCCTTATTCCGTTCCGCAAAATGCGCCGATTCTTCGCCTTTTGCCTCATCGAATCCCACCGGCGCCTCTACGCCGTACACCCAATTTCCGCCATTCTTGACCGCCGAACAACGGAGGAAAATGAACCTAGCCGCCTAAAATCCGCTCCGAACCACCACGGCACGAACCAAGCTCCACAAACCTGCGCCGTAAGTGTCTTCATTTTCCGTTTCGCGGCTTCCTACTTGCGAAAGACTGTCACCTTCAATTTTCTTTTTAGTTGGCAGAAAAAGACCGCGCCAGCTTTCAATCAGATTAAAACGACCTGCGTTTTGATCGGCAATAAAATGTCCCAAATCGGAAAAAAAATGATTCAATTAGATAGTTTTGAGTTCAGTTGTAAAAGGGTAGATTTCATGAAAAAAATAAAAAGTCTTTCACAAGCATTACTCATTGTAGGAGGAATGCTAGCTCTGAGCGGCACCTCTCAAGCGACGGCGATTACCGGTGGCACGACCTCGGTCGCGCTTAATTCGGCCACCGTCAACTCGCTGGTTGGTCTGGGATTCGGTATTGCTGCCATTGCCCCAGGCACGTTAACCAACCTCGAAGCAGTGTTCCCGATCACGGGCGGCGATACGTCAAGCCAAATTCTTCACTCTGGCGGATTGGCTTTTAAAGATGGCAATACAACACTCGACCTGACCAACTTCACCATTAATCTGATGAATGACAAGCTCTATGCCACCGTCAACAATAACTCGTCGAATCCCCAGATCGCTTTCTTAGATCTCGGTGCGGGCGGCGCTTTGTCACTCGATCCCGCAGCAGCGGCAGCCCTGGTTAGCATCTTTGGAATCCCTAACCTATCCGGTGCCCCCATCGGTGTAGCAACAGTAAACGCCACGCTTGCCCCCGAGCCTTCCACAGTCGGTCTAGTTGCTCTCGCTGGCCTGGCAGTCATGTTGGTTGCGCGCAAGCGAGCGGTGCAAAACATCTAATTTCTGGTGAGTGAGTTTGTTCCAAAGGGCTGGCGGCTTCGGTCGTTAGCCCTTTTCTATTTTTGTGATGTCGGAATGGTGGGCCCTACAGAACTCGAATCTGTGACCTCTACCGTGTCAAGGTAGCGCTCTAACCAACTGAGCTAAGGGCCCGTGCGCAAGCACAATTAACAAAATAACATGACTGCCGCTTAGACGTGTTCCGTTCTTCCTTGCAGCAGATCCACCACATGCGGGATCAGGTGCTCAATAACCTGCAACGAGAATAGCGCCCCGCGCGGCGACCCTGGCAAGTTGACAATCAGCGATTGCTTCCGCTGGCCCACCAAGCCTCTCGATAAGACTGAGAGCTTCGTCTGCTCCATGCCGCGCATGCGAATCAGTTCCGCCATCCCAGGGATCTCGCGCTCTATCACCATGCGAGTGGCTTCAGGAGTTATGTCGCGTGTCGCCACCCCTGTTCCGCCCGTCGTGAGAATCAATCCCAACCCTGCGTCCGACCACTCGCTGAGTTTGACCGCTATTTCTCTCATGTCGTCCGGCACCAAGGAGGTAGCCGCAACACTCCAGCCCAACTCTGCAATACGCGCGGCCAAACCCGGCCCCGAGGTGTCTGCTCTGGTCCCAGCGGACGCAGAGTCACTCACCGTTAGAATCGCCGCCCTGATCATTTTCTGCTTGCGCGCCGGAATGTTCCAGACTTGCCGCCGGTCTTCTCCAGCAAGTGAATCTCGCGGATCTCAATCGACTTGTTCAACGCCTTTGTCATGTCGTAAATCGTGAGCGCTGCCAATGCGGCTGCGGTCATCGCCTCCATCTCCACGCCGGTTTGCGCCACAGTGCGCGCATTCGTCGTGATCTCAATCCCTGCCTTGTCCATCCGAAATTCTACCGACACGTGACTCAGCGGCAACTGGTGGCATAACGGTATCAACTCCGCCGTCTTCTTCGCCGCCGTGATACCCGCAATGCGCGCCACCTCTAACGGATTCCCTTTCTTGTTGTCAGGCAGGGCCGCCATCACCTCAGCCGGCATAGCAACAAAAGCCCGTGCGGTAGCCGTGCGACTGGTGATCGCCTTGCTCGATACGTCCACCATAGATGCCGCGCCAGCTTCGTTGTAGTGCGACAGCTTCCGTTTACTCATAGCTTCAGCATGACTCGGATGCTATCGCCCACCTGCCAGCTTTCGCGATCATGGTCTGCCACCAGAAAGCAATTGGCTTTCGCCAGCGCGGGTACGTCGCTCGAACCTTGCCATGAGATGTGGCGCAGAGATTGGCCGTCTTCGTCCAGCCGTGCTGGTAGGAAGCGCGTCAGGCCGCCCTTGTGTTTGAACGGTGCGGCAAAGCGCGCGGTTAGCAGCGGCAGAATCACGTCCTCCGCACCCGCCAGCAGCTCCAGCGCTGGCTTCGCAAACAGGCAATAAGTAATCAATGACGATCCCGGGTTCCCCGGCAGACCGAATACTGGTTTGCCATGCCTGACGCCAAACGCCGTTGGTTGACCCGGTTGAATTCTCACCCGCTCGATCAAGAACTCAACCCCCAGTTCCCGAAGCGTCGGTTTCACCAAGTCGTACTTGCCAGCCGACACGCCACCCGTAACAATGAGCATGTCATGCGCGAGGCCTTCTTCCAGCAAAGGAAGCAGCGCCTCCCGTGTGTCCTTGGCCACCCGCAGAATGGTAGGCTCACCGCCGCTAGCCTTCACGAGCGAGGCCAGCATAAAGGAATTGGAGTTACGGATCTGATGCGGGGCAGGCTGTTCGCCAACCGCTACAATCTCATCGCCGGTCGCCAGTATCGCTACGCGCGGTTTTGCAATTACCGGCACGCGTGTCCGCCCGCCTGAAGCAAGCGCGGCAATATGACTGGCATCGATCCTGGTCTTTGCAGGTATCAGCACGTCCCCAGCAGCCATCTCCGCGCCACGTTTGTTAATGAATTGGCCTACGTCTGCGCCGCGATCAATGGTCACTTTGTCGCCATCTCGGCTGACGTGCTCCACCATGACCACCGCATCGGCCCCAGCAGGAACCGGCGCTCCTGTCATGATCTCCAATGCTTCGCCATCGCGCAGCGGCGCTTTCTCTTCCTCACCCGCCCGCACCTCACCGCGTACCACCAGACTTCCAGGAACGTCCTTCGCTTTTACCGCAAAGCCATCGCGTAACGACCGCTCCAGCGCCGGGTAATCTCTCTCTGCCCGAACAACCTCTGCCAGGATGCGGCCATGCGCTTCCTCCAATGGGATCAAGTCGGTCTTGGTGACATGTGCCAGCGGACGAACCGTATCGATAACAATACGCCGCGCCTCTTCGAACTCAAACATAGCTCTCCCGAGCAAAGGTGCTGGATTTATGTGTCCCTCGCGCTTCTTCCCAAAACGATCCGTTGAACACGGGGCGGGCACGCGCTCCGTCACCTGTGCGTTGCCTCTGTTTGTCTGATTGCCAGCGCAGGGGCCGGACTCCTCTGTCACCAGCCGCAAAAGCCTCAAAATCGGTCGGTCCGTCGGGGTGGACAGAGCGGTCCGTACCCTGCGCGTCTCCTGCTCTAACCTGCGAAGAAACTAAAGGCATTGGCGATGTAAGCCTTCATCTCATGGCGCTTGACAACTGCATCTAAGAAGCCATGCTCCAGTAGAAACTCACTGCGTTGGAAGCCGTCTGGCAACTTTTGGCGAATGGTCTGCTCGATCACGCGCGGACCCGCGAATCCAATCAGTGCCCCCGGTTCAGCGATATTCAAGTCTCCCAACATGGCGAAACTAGCCGTAACGCCTCCAGTTGTTGGATCGGTCAAAACGCTAATATAAGGAAGTCCTGCTTCGTCCAACTGCATCAGCGCGGCCGAGAGCTTTGCCAACTGCATCAGACTGATGGCGCCTTCCTGCATGCGCGCTCCACCCGACGCGGAAATGATGACGACTGGCGTTCGTTCCGCGATGGCACGCTCGATGGCGCGGGTCAGTTTTTCCCCAACCACGGCACCCATGCTGCCGCCGATAAACTTCAGTTCCAGCGCGCAAATCTGGACGCGTCTTCCATCCAGTGTCCCGCTTGCGCAGATAACCGCGTCGGGCAGTTTGGTGGCAGCTTCCATGTCGCGAAGACGGTCTACGTAAGGCTTTGAATCGACGAACTTCAGCGGGTCGG
>Ga0182012_10000871_pt1 | contig 33308 bp, 29 predicted proteins | sample 612S2SmetaG_FD_120486 | JGI IMG/M metagenome (GOLD analysis project Ga0182012, IMG submission 120486) | Permafrost microbial communities from Stordalen Mire, Sweden - 612S2S metaG | ecosystem: Environmental > Terrestrial > Soil > Wetlands > Permafrost | place: Sweden: Stordalen | collected...
AGGCTGGGACACCCCGCCGGACGCCGCGCCCTATCCCGGCCCGACGTTGTTCGTCGCCGGCGCGACCTCCGACTACATCCTGCCCGCCTATCGCCCGGCCATCCGCGCCCTGTTTCCCGCTGCCCGTTTTGTCACGATGAAGGGCGTTGGCCACTGGGTCCACGCCGACAATCCGGACGGTTTCGCGTCCATCGTCGAGGCGTTCCTGGCCGCCTGACGCCCGGTTGCGGAACGTTCAGCGCCGCACGGGGCCGAGCCGGCGCTTGCGGGCGGCAATGCCTGTCGCCAAATTAACGGACCGCGGAATGGCAGCGCATAAGCCCGGCGGCACAGGGAGGACCTCCATGACCATCTACGCCGGACCGGTGTTCGAGATGGCGCGCCAGCAGTTCCAGGTGATCGCCGACTATCTCGACATCCCGTGGGACGAGCGCGACCGGCTGCTGTTCCCGAAGCGCGCGCTGACCGTGTCCTGCCCGATCCACCGCGACGATGGCACCACCACGGTCTTTCAGGGCTACCGGGTGCAGCACCACCTGACCCTGGGACCGACCAAGGGCGGCACGCGCTTTTCCCCGGATGTCGATATCAGCGAAGTGGCGGCGCTGGCGATCTGGATGAGCTGGAAATGCGCCCTGGCCGGTCTGCCTTACGGCGGCGCCAAGGGCGGCGTGACGGTCGATCCGCTCGCGCTGTCGCGGCGCGAGCTGGAGGGCCTGTCGCGACGCTACATGCAGGAGATGATCCCGTTCGTCGGTCCGCACACCGACGTCATGGCGCCGGACCTGGGCACCAACGAGCAGATCATGGCTTGGTTCATGGACACCTATTCCATGTACCAGGGCCGCACGGTCACCGAGATCGTCACCGGCAAGCCGGTGTCGTCCGGCGGCACGCTGGGACGCCGCGAAGCCACCGGGCGCGGCGTTGCCCATCTGGTCATGGCGGCGCTGGACCGGATCAACCGCCCGCCGGCGGGCGCAACCGCGATCGTGCAGGGGTTCGGCAATGTCGGGAGCGTCACGGCGGAAACGCTGGCCGGGCGAGGCCTAAAGGTGCTCGGCGTCAGCGACCACACCGCCGCCTGCTACGACCCGCGCGGGCTCCCTGTTGCCGCGCTGCTGAAGCATGTCCGCGACCACGGCGTGCTGCACGGCTTTTCCAACCAGATCTCGATCGCCCCGCGGGAGTTGCTGCAGCAGCGTTGCGACGTGCTGGTGCCGGCGGCGGTGGAGCGGGTGATCGACGCCGACCTGGCCGCGAAGCTGCGCTGCCGGGTGCTCGCCGAGGCGGCCAACGGGCCGACGACGCCCGAGGCCGATGAGGTGCTGAACCAGCGCAAGGGCGAGGTGTTCGTCATCCCCGATGTGCTGTGCAACGCCGGCGGCGTCGTGGTGAGCTATTTCGAGTGGGTGCAGGATCTGCAGCAGTTCTTCTGGGACGAGTCGGAGGTGATGGGCAAGCTGTACCAGGTGCTGGACAAGGCGTTCGCGCAAGTCATGACACGCGTGGACCGCGACAAGGTGCCGCACCGGACCGCCGCGATGGCGATCGGCGTGGAGAAGGTGCGCGACGCCAAGGTCGCGCGGGGGCTGTTTCCGTAGCGGTGTGGCGACCTGCTGCCAGCAGACGTGCAGCCAGCAGGTCGCCGCACTGGTGTCGTTCGCTTGCAGGACACTGTTGGGGGCACCGCCGAGATTGATGTCGAGTTGGTCCTGGCCGAATGTGAAATTGAGCTCTATACCACTGCGGGGTTGCAGCGCGGAATCGATCGTACTGGCTCCCGTCCCCAAAGTGGTGACTTCGGGCGAGGCGGCGAAGGTCAGGCTTGCTCGGACGCCACTGCCAACGCCGCCTCGATGATTCCGACTTGCCTATCGGCACGGGCTCCGCGTGTCGGAATTGGTCGGACTGCGGAGGAAACGAAGGTTGTCTCCGCCAGCACCGCCTCGTCCGCCGCGCTTAGCCGGGGCACTTCCAGCGGCGCGCTCCCCAGCGCTCCCACTCCTTTTTGATCACGCACCCCTTCTGCCAGTCTGGCAGAGCGCCAACTGGTCCCGGACGCAGTTCGGGCGCGTCACGCGGAACTGCTCCTCGCGATGCCTCTCATCATAGCTGCCGTCATAGCCGCCATTCCACCGGATGGGCAGGACGACAGGCCGCGCGCACCAGCTGCGATCGGCAGCACCTCTGAGCGCTGCCACGGGATCGACGATCAGTACCCGTAGTGATAACTGCCCGCTGTAAACCTTCGTGTTAATTCCAACGCATGGGCAGCGTCGTTGGCCCTAAGTTCATTCTGGATTTGTTGTTGCGTTTGGGCGACAGCGGCGCCGCGCCCCGCCGGCGAAGCCTGGTACCCTGCTGGAGGCGATGCTGGGCGCGGGATGTATACGGGGTACGGCGTGCAGTACATGCCATAGCCAGGCGCAAACTGGCACGCCGCGAAACTTGGGGCGCCTGACGCCAATCCAAGAATGGCGGAGATGACGGCCATCGAGGCCAATCTCGTCGAGGTCACCTGGGTTGTCATTTCTCTATACACCTTCTTCTAAAGCTTACAGAGAACTCATGTCTCCCCCGGATCGCGCGGTCCTATGCTTTTAACCCAGCGAAAGGCTTACGCGAGTGCCCGCCGGAAGTAACGATTTCGCCCACCCGTCCGGCGTTTCATACGGCGCACTTGCATTACGCGCGGCATGCCCCTAGGGGCACCAAGTCCTAATGGCTGTCCCGAAGGTCTGCAAGTCACTAAAATTGACTGGCCGAGGGGGCAGGGGCGGTCGATTTTTTTCGGACCACGTCTCCCGTCAAGGCCGCGCCTAAAGCCGTACAGGGGGCGTCGCCCACCAGCCTGATCGCCGCCCGCCCAGCGAAACGCGCGCGAGCGCTACCGCCGTGGCAGCCTCATCCGCGCGGCACGGCGCCCCGCCGGCCGCCTGACGGGCGCTGCGTGCGCCATGGATCGGGCATCGGACCGGCGGACACTTCGATCACCGTCGGCACGTCCGCCTGCAGCGCCGCGCGCAACGCCCCGCGCAGCTCCTCGGGCGAGCCCGCCTTCATCGCCAAGGCGCCGTAGGCTTCAACCAGCTTCTGATAATCCGGCTTGTGCATCTCGCTCGCGATCTGCCGCCGGCCCGACCGGTCGCGCTGGATGCGCGGCGCGCTGGCGTAGGCATTGTCGACCACCAGCACCACGATGAACGGGATGCGGTGCTGCACCGCGGTGGCCAGCTCCGGCGCATTGAACAGGAAGCCGGCATCGCCCGACAGCGTCAGCACCGGCACATCGGGCCGCGCCACCTTCACCCCCAGCGCCGCCGCCACGCCCCAGCCGAGCGTGCCCTGGTACCCCGGGGACAGGAATGTCCGCGGCTGGTAAACCGGAAACATCATCCGACCGACATAGCCGAGCGGCGTCAGCTCATCGACGAAGATGCCGTGTTCCGGCAGTTCGGCGCGGATCGCCTCCAGGTAGGCGATCTGCGGCTTCAGGAAGGCCAACTGCCGCGCCGCCTCGGCATGCAGGCCCAGCATCTCGTCGCGGCGCGACTCGCGCAGACGGTTGTGTGCCGGCAGCGCGTCCAACAGCGCCTGCAGCACTGACACCGCGTCGCCGACGATGCCGACCTCGGGTGCGGCAATCCGATCCAGCTCCTCGGCGTCCGCATCGATGCGGACAATCTTGGTCGCGTGGTCGACGCCCCACTGGGTGAGCTGGGTGCTCAGGCGCGTGCCGACCGCAAGCACCGCGTCGGTGTGCTCCCACAATTTCTGCCCGACGACCATGTTGGCGCAGAGCGGGTTGCGGCGATCCAGCACGCCAAGGCCCATCCGATGCGCGACCACTGGCGCTTGCAGCATCTCGGCCAGCGCGGTCACCTCGGCGCTGGCGTTCTGCGCGCCGCCGCCAACGATGATCATCGGGCGCAGCGCGTCGCCGAGCAGCTTGGCCGCCTGCGCCACCGCGTCCAGATCGACCAATGCGTTGTTCGGCAGGGCGGCGGGGGGAATCTCGACCGGCGCGCCGCGCGACCACACGTCGATCGCGCATTCCAGCGCCGCCGGCCGCTTTCGGCCCGAGATCATCTGGCGAAACGCCTCGGTGACCTTCAGCGGCGCTTCATGGGTCGCGCGGATGCGGTCGGTATATTTGGTCAGCGTCCGCATGACGCCGAGCTGATCGGGGATCTCGTTCGCCATCCCGAGACTGCGGCCGATCGCCGCCGCCGGTATTTGCCCGACCATCGCCAACACCGGCGCGTTCACCGCATAGGCGGTGCTCAGCGCCCCCATGGTGTTGAGAAAACCCGGACCGGGAACGACGGCATAGACCGCGGGCGTTCCGGTCGCCATCGCCGCGCCGAGCGCCATGTAGGCCGCGCCCTGTTCGTGCCGCGTGTGAATCGCATGGATGCTGGCTTCCGCGGCTTGCAAGGCGTCGAACAGGTGGTCGCTCTGCACGCCTGGCAGGCAGAACACCGTGCTGACCCCGTTGCGGATCAAGGTGGCGACGGCGGCCTCGCCGGTGGTCATGCGCTGGCTCACGGCGCTCTCCTTCGCTTGCGTCCGGCGGCACGCTAGGCACGCCGGGGGACGCGATCAAGCGCGGCACGGGTCCGGCAGAGCCCCCAGGTCCACCCGGGCGGCTGCGGACAGGGTCACCCCACGTCCGCCAAACGCCTCGCTGCCACGCACCGGCCGGTCGTCTCATGCGAGGCAGGAGCCGCCAGCCGGCATGCGACAGCTTGCTCTTGAGAAATAGATCATATTGGCAATATTGTCCTGTCGCCTGCATCGCCGGTCTCAGTGGCCGCACGCTTGGTCGAGCGGCGTTCCGGCCCGGTCGATCCGCGGCACCCCCCGGTTGGCGTGGGTGTGAGCGTTCGCCAACCGGCACCCGCCGACCGGGCGCCCAATCGTTCCGCCCTTCTGGTATATGCGTGCCGGCGCGGGACGCACGGGAGCAACCGCAATGCCTGTCCGGCTCGGAATCGGCGTGCTCACCAGCGCCTGGGGGGACGCCCTGAGCCAAACGATGGCGGCGCTGCGCGCATGCACCCGCCATCCGGACGTCATGCTGGCGGTCGCCGGGGACTGCGGCGGCCAGGACAGCCAGGTGGCGAAGCTGCGCGCGGCGGGCGTTGCGGTGGTGACCGGCACGCCAGCGGGGGATGCCTGGAACCGCAACCGGGCGCTGTTCCTGCTCGGCGCGGTGTTCGGCTGCGATGCCGTGATCATCGTGCCGGAAGGCTTCGCGCCGGCCGGCGGCGGCTGGGAAGCCGATTGGGTCGCGGCCGCGCTGCACCTCGGGCATGCCGGCGACTCGTCGTCCGGGTGCACCGCAGTCTCGGCCGAGGCGTTGGCCTTCGGCGGCTACCTGGACCCGGCCCTGCCTGACGGCGTGGCAACGGCCGAGCACGCGGCACGGCTGATCGATCTGGGCAACGGGCCGGCGCCAGCGTCGCCGCCGGAACCTCGCCCGGCGTTCACGCCGATTGGCTGTGGTGTCAGCATCGCCGCCCCGCCGCAAACCGGCCGGTTCGGGCCGCCCTCGCCGCAAGCGCGCGTTTTCGCTCCCCCGGCGTCATTCCCCCCGGGGTCATTCCCCGCGGCGTCATTCCCCCCAGCGTCATATCCCCCTTGGCACGGCGAGCCGGACCTGATGGAATTCCGCGCCGAGATCAACGAAGCGCGCCGCTGCCTGCCGGGGGCGCAGGCAGCGCCGTTGCGGCTTGGGATTGGCGTGGTGACCTACAACCGGCGGGAGAGCCTGGCCGCCACGCTGGCGCGGATCCGCGCCCACACCGTCCATCCCGGTGCCACGGTGATCGTCGCCGACGACGGCTCGACCGACGGCACCGTGGCGATGCTGCAGGCCGAGGGCACAACCGTGGTCACCGGCCGCAACACCGGCATCGCCTGGAACAAGAACCGCGCGCTGTTCATGCTGACCGAGGTGCTGGCTTGCGACGTGGTGATCCTGCTGGAGGACGACGCGTTCCCGGCACGGGACGGGTGGGAGCAGGCATGGCTGCAGGCGGTGCAGCGCCACGGCCACGTCAACATCGCCGGCGACTGGTTCCGCGGTGCATTCCTGTCCGGCGCGGGCACGCCCGACGATCCGTTCCTGAGCAAGGAGGTCTCGGCGCAATGCAGCGCCTTCACGCGCGAGGCCCTGCTGTTCGGCGGCTACATGGACTCGCGGTTCCAAGGTTACGGTTTCGAGCATGTCGAGCACACGCGCCGGCTGGTGCGGCTCGGCTATGGCGGCGTCCAGCGCTGCGTGGACGGCGAGCGCCGGCCGCTGTTCGCGCTGATCTCCGGCGGCATCGGGTTCGCGCCCTCGCAAAGCTTCCGCACCGACGAGCACGTCGCGCGCAACGAACGGCTGTGCCAGGTGCTGGTGAACGTGCCCGGCTACCGCGCCCCCTGGCGGGACCGGGCGGAACTGGCGCAGTTCCGTGACGAGATATGCGCCGCACGGCGCGCGTTGTAACGGACGGCGTCGGCGCGCCTGGGTCGGTTGCGCGTGGCGGGGGTGCGGCGTGCGCTGCACCGGTCAGACAGGCCGGCTGGCGAACACCTCCTTCGCGGCGGACAAGCCGTTCAGCGCCGCGGGAAACCCGGCGTAGACGGCCATCTGCATGATGACCTCGATGATCTCGCCGCGGCTCAGGCCCACATTCAGGCCGGCCTCGATGTGCACCTTGAGCTGCGGCGCGGCATTGCCGAGCGCGGTGAGGGCGGCGATCGTCGCCACCTCCCGGCTGCGGAGATCGAGGCCCGGCCGCGCGTAGATGTCGCCAAACGGGAACTCGATCACATAGCGGCCGAAGTCGGGTGCGATGTCGGCGAGGGAGTCGATCACCGTCTGTCCCGCCCCGCCGTCGATCGCGGCGAGCGCGCGCAAGCCCCGCTCGAACCGGTCGTCCGTTCCGCCCTGTTCATTCGTCATCGATATGTCTCCAAGCTGTCGTCGGCAGGGGTATCCGGCGATCGTCGTGGCGAGACGACAAGCTGGTCAGAAACCACATGGCTGCGGACCCGCCCGCCGGGCCAATTCCGTTACGCCGGTCACATGCGTGAGAGTCATTGAAATTGCGCCGCCCGCGATGCAACGCCGCAATTCGTCGGGCGCTGCAACGTGACAGCGTTGCAAGACGGCTGTCGAGCCGTTCGTGGCGAGTCGTTGACCAGGACCGACAGTGCGCGTCGCCTTATCCGCGTTGGGTGTCCGATGAGACGGTGCCGCGTTCCTTCCGCCATGCGTTGGGCGGGATGCCGGCGCTTAGGCCAAGCACCCCATTCCCGGCCGGGGTGTCCGAGGACGGGAACCTGAAAGCAGAGCGCAACGATCATGGACAGAAAAACCTTCGTCGCCCTGGCACTGCTGGCGCTGGTCGGCGCAATGCCGTTGCTGAGCGCCTGTCATACCACTGCGGGCGCAGGGGAGGACATATCCGCCACTGGGCAGGCGATTGATCGGGCAGCCAAAAAGGCCACCCCCTGATGGCCGTACTGCTTCGCTAAGCCGTTCAGGAAGCGTCCTGAGAGTGAAGCCTGACTGCGTAAAATATGGAGGATGCACCAATGTTGACGATTCTCATCATCGTTCTGCTGATCGTGCTGCTTGGCGGCGGCGGCGGCTATTACGGCTACAATCGCTATGGCGGGGCCGGACTTGGCGGCGTGCTCGGGCTGGTCCTGGTGGTCGTGCTGGTCCTGTGGCTGCTCGGTGGCCTTGGTGGCCTCGGCGCTGCGCCGGTCGTCCATCCCTGAAGTCGATTGACTCCGGGCTTTCCATGCGCGGTCTGCCTCAGTGCCCGGCGGCACGTGCCGCCGGGAGGCATTGAGTATGCTCAGTGGTAATTGGCCGACGTGTCGGCTGATTGGACAGCCTTCAGCAGATCTTGAACATGGTGGTCCAGGGTGGCGAGTTGACCCTGCAAGTCCAGCAAATGCAGTACGAGACTCGCCTTCGATGGCGCATCAGCGCGCAGATAGCAGGCTGGCGTCTGTTCCAGTACGGTGCCGAGGCCTTCCTCGCCAAGAAACATTGCAAGCGTGTGCATAAGACCGACTCTCCTTCAGGGTCGGGCCTGCCCTCATCGGGGGACGATGGCAGCCCGTGGTCGCACGAACGCTGCCCTCCCCCTGGCTGTAAGCTCTGCCATGGGCGCCGAAAGCGGGCCGGCTGGCATTCGCCTGTCTTGCGCGGTGGTCAGCGGGACAGACTATTTTGTTGTTGAGCCCACTATACGAGCCGGGACCCTACGGGTGGTGTGGTGGACGGGCAATGCTGCACTGCAATAAACCCGCAGGACGGTGCCACGGTTTCGTCACGGGTCTGTGACAAGGCCCCCAGGTTGCCGGTCGTCGGGACCATGGTCCTGGCCGTCCCGGGGCCGACCGCTTGTCGCTACCGCCAGCACCGCAAGGCCCAGCAAGGCAGCGACCAGCGAGGCCGCGAACACCCCGAGCTTCACGCCCACCTCGCGCGGCTCGCCGCCGAAGGCGAGGTCGCCGATGAACAGGCTCATGGTAAACCCGATGCCGCACAGGATGGCGGCGCCGTAAAGCTGCAGCAGGCTTAGCCCGTCTGGAAGCCGCGCCCAGCCGAGCCGAACCGCGGCCATGGTGGCGCCGAACACGCCGACCTGCTTGCCGACGACCAGGCCGAGCGCCACGCCCAACACGACCGGATCGGTGAGCGTCCCCGGCGGCAGCGTGTCAAACCGCAGCCCGACATTGGCCAGGCCGAACAGCGGCAGCACCACGAAGGCGACCACCCCGGTCAGCGCGTGCTCCAGCCGGTGCCCCGGACTATGACGTTCCCCGGCGCAATGCCGCATCGGCACGGCAAACGCCAGGGCAACGCCGGCAATGGTCGGGTGCAGTCCGGAGCGGAACACGCAGACCCAGAGCACGACACCACCAAGCAGGTAGGGCCACAGAGCACGCACGCCGGCTCGGTTCAGCGCCAGCAGGGCGACCCAGACCAGGGCGGCGAGGCCAAGCGCGCCGAGCATGATGTCGCCGGTGTAGACCAGCCCGATCATCAGGATGGCGCCCAGATCGTCGATGATGGCGAGGGCGGTGAGAAACACCTTCAGCGCCAGCGGCACACGCCGGCCCAGCACGCTCAGCACCGCGAGCGAGAAGGCGATGTCGGTCGCGGTCGGGATGGCCCAGCCGCGCACGTCCTGGCTGTCGCCCCAGGTGCAGCCCAGGTAGATCGCCGCCGGCACCAGCATCCCGCCGATGGCCGCGATGCCCGGTGCGGCGATGGTGCTCAGCGAGCTGAGCTGGCCGTCGGCCATCTCCCGCCGGATCTCGAGCGTGACCAGCAGGAAGAACACCACCATCAGGGCGTCGTTGATCCAATCATGCAGTGGCAGGGCGAACGACGCCTCGCCCGCGCTGACGCCCAGCGGGAGGTGCAACAAATGGAAATACGCTGGGGCAAAGGGGGAGTTAGACCAGATGAGCGCCACGGCGGCGGCAACGATCAGGACGGCGCCGCCGGCGGCCTCGCTGCGCAGAAAGTCCATTAACGCCGAAAGCTGGTCGGCAATGGCGGCGGTCAGGTCGGAGGACATGCGTCCTGCTAAGCAGAGATTCGCGGATTGGCCAACGGGAGGGTGGGGGCTCACGGCGGAAATCTCGAACGGCCGGGTGGTTGGCATGACCCGTCCGTCGGTCAACCAATCGGAACTGCTTCGCGAGCGCCATGCTGGTTGGCAACCGACGGAGCGATGAAGGCTTCGGGCAGCCGGCCAGTGGCGCGTCGGGCTTGCCGTCCCTTGAACTGCTGCGTCGGATGCGCCAGTTCTGGTGCATGAGCGACCGCAGGCCTCCCCAGTTGGAAATGCTGCCCGATGGCAGCTTTCGCGAGCAGCCAAGAACGCCGTTATCGGCCCATGTGTTCCGCACTGCGGTGCTGGTGGCGGGGGTCGCTGGCGGTCTGGCGATTGCCGCGCTTGCCCTGTGGTTCGCGTTGACCCTGATCCCGGTGGCGATCGGCGCTGCGCTGGTCGCTTATCTGGCGTTCCGGTTCCAGCTTTGGCGCTCCCGCCCCTCCGCTCGCGGGGGGCGGGATGTCTGGCGTCCCTAGGGGCAGGCAGTTTCCGGCGGGTGGCCGGGCTTCATCCTCGCGCTCATCGACGCCGCGTGTGGCTAAGCAGGGCGCCGTCTGGCCGTTTTGGGGGCGGTCGGCGGCCTTTCTGAGCCGGCAACGCTCGGGCGGAACGTGCGCCGGCGTCGCTCGGCGGCGCCACGCCCGGCGGCGTGACCGCTACCGACGCACGAAAGTCCAAAAGATCAGCAAACAAGTTTGCGGGCATTGATCTGCATCATGGGAGTCAGCGGCCCCGCCGGTCATAAGCAAACCATGATGCGCGAGGCAGGTTCAATGGAATGCGCTGATTTTCTTGAGAAGGCCGCACGGCTCAGCAGCATGGCCAAGACCTGTGACGACCCCTTGATTGCGCAGTTGCTAAAGGACCTCGCGGAGACGTACCTGGCGGAGGCACAGGAAGCCGGGCAAAGCCCTCCGTCGGTGGTCGACAGCACGGCGCCGATAACCGGACCTGCTTACTGACTGTTCCGCCTCTGCCTGACTGTTCCGACTCTGCTGAGTGACGATCCGCCTGCCTGACTGGGCACGAGTCTGGCGGACCCGGCCCGGGTGTCTGGCTTGACCAGGCAGACGGTCAGTGTGGCTGGTTGGTCTGGCTTTGCCGTTCACTCGTGTTCTGGGCTGCCTGCTGACTATCACGCTTGTCGGACACCGATTTCTCATGGTGGCCGATCGCGCAGCCCGCTGCGCCGCCCAGCACGGCATGATGCCCGGCGACGTGACCGGCAACGGCACCGACCGCGGCGCCAGTCAGGCAGCCAGCCCAGGCCGGACCTGCCAGCAGAGCGATGGAGAGCGTGGTGGCCAGACTTCCTATTCGCAACATGGAACCTCCCAACGATATGCCCATTTCACCGCAGCGACGCGTGGTTTCTGATCGGCAACGCGCGCCGGGCCAGCAATCCGCAGTTCATTCAACCTGTCCCCGCGGCCAGCGTCTTTTGGGCAGATTGATAACGCCAGCATCCGTGGCGGGATCGGCGGCTGCCAGTTTCGTGATTTGCGTGGACAACAGCCGGGGACTGCGTCTGAGCTGGGGACTGCGTCTGGACGGTCGGGGATCGGGTGCTGGGGCGTGGCAGCACAGCGGCCGTCTTGCGCGCAGCGGCCATCCGTCTCCAGGCACCGGGAGCGCATGCCGCCGACACGGCTCCCGCTCGTCCAATGGCCGGGCGGCGGGGCGCCTCGCCGCCCGGCGCGAATCCCGGCGGAAAGCGGCCGCGCTCTAAGCGGACGTCCGGTCCGGCGGCGTCTCGTCACCGGCGCACTGGCATAACGCCTCAAAGTGAGAGATCGCGCGCCGCTTTGGCAGGGGCGGCTGCGGCCGCGTTGCGCGCACGACGTCGAATGGGACGACCTCGCCGCCGGCACCCCGGATGATGACACCCGCGCCGCGCGCCTTCGCCGGCCGCGTGAAAGCTGGGAAGGGAATAATGGTTGCGGTCATTATATCAGCACTCCGTTTTGCCGTGCTTTTCGCTGTGACCGACGGGGCTTCTGACGGGACAGGTTGCGGAAGCGGAACGGACGCGAAGAGGAGCGTGATCCCCCCAAATGCACCGCTTCGAGATGACGACCTGCGGCACCAGAAGCCGCGTCGAAAAGGTTTGGTTCGATCGTGTTGACTGTAAGACGTCCGCCTTCCGCCCACGCCCGTTAAGAAAGTTGCTCACTTCCCGCTCGGATCACTGCAATGCTGCCAGGTTCGCCGGTTCGATGGCCTGACCGGACGATGATGCACATGGTAACCGTAATATTGACTGGCGTCAATAAGAGTCGCAACCTTTGGCTCGGTCCGCTTCGTGCCGGCCAGCCGCCCCGCAGTGCGGGCGGCACGACCCGGCCGCTAAGCCTGGCCAGCGTTTTGGCGTACCAAGGTCAAAGCCGCATCGCCGCGCAAGGGTTCCGACAGACGGTTGGCCTCCTCGTCGGTGAACACACGGCTTCGCGTCAGAAATCGCATGCCTTCGGGCGCCTCCAGCGAAAAGCCCGACCCGCGCCCTTTCACCACATCGATGATCAACTGCGTGTGCCGCCAATAGTCGAACTGCGCGCCGCCGATGAAGAACGGGCAGCCGGCGATGAAGCCAAGCAGGACGTCCGCCGCGCCGATCCGGAATTCGCCGTCCGTATAGCACATCGGCGCGGACCCGTCGCAGCATCCTCCCGACTGGTGGAACAGCAACGCACCATGGGACTCGCGCAGCCGGCCGATCAGGTTGGCAGCCTCGTCAGTGACGCAGACACGGGGCGGCATGCGTTCCTCCCTTGACACGACCCGAACAGTTAAGTGTTGAATAGCCCGGTTTGTAGGCGTGCTGCCGGGATGAATGTCTTTCTGACCGATCGGGCCGCTCGGTTGCCAGACTTCCTAGACTGGAACAATCTCCGGCTTGTTGTCCGGGAAGCGGCTCACGACCTGCGGGTCGATGTTGAGATGCTGTGCGACCATCAGGGGCGGCGTATGGGTCAGCCAGTCCGACAACGAGACATCGGAGAAGTAAGAACTGTTGAACACTTCCAGAAATTGCAGATCCGTATCGCCTGTATTGCGAATATAGTGACCGAACGAGCGCTTGACATAGCCGATATCGCCCGGCCGGAAGTTCTGCGTGACCACCTGCGGCCCGGTGTCGAACACCGTCATCTCGGCCTGGCCCTTGATGTAATACTGCCATTCGTCGGCGTTCGGATGCCAGTGCATCTCGCGCAGGCCGCCCGGGTGGACGGTGACCAGCGCCGCGGCGATCGTCTGGGCGGCCGGGAAATTGCGGCTGTCGGCGATGCGAACCTCGCCGCCCTTGGTCTGCCGCGTCGGCGGCATGCTGCTCAGTGCGAAGCTTGAGGCAATCGGCATCTTCCCGGCACGTCCCGCGGCGGCCTCCTGGTCGGCGGCGAGAGGACCCGGCATCTGGCCCTGGAAGATGTAAAGGTCATTCAGAGGAATCTTCGCGAAGGTCTCTGCCGGCACGCCGAAATTGGCCGCCAGGATATCCGGCGGCGTGTGCGCGATCCACTCCGTCAGCAGCAGCGTGTTGAATTCGGTGGCCTTGCCGTCGTCGAAGCACAGGATGAACTCGCAGCCATCCTCGCCGATCCCCTGCAGCGAGTGCGGCAAGCCGGAAGGGAAGTACCACAGCCCGCCCGCGGCGACGTCCTCCACATTGGCCCGGCCGCGGTCGTCGATGGTGGTGATCCGGCACGCCCCTTCGGTCACGAATGCCCACTCCGCGGCGAGGTGCCAATGCATCTCACGGATGCCGCCGCGGGTGAGCCGCATGTTCACGCCGGAGATCGACTCGGAGATCGCAAAATCGGCCTGGGTGACCTGGCGCGCCCAGCCGCCATCCTGCAGACGTCTGGGGGCGTTGTTGAACGATGCCCAGAACAGCGGCATGGAGCCGACATCGGTCGCCGGCGGCGAGAACGCGCCCGGGAACTGCCCAGCCAGCGGCGGATTCTGCGGCCCCGGATCGGCGGCGCTGGACGGGTTGCGCGTGGTGTTGATCGCGCCCTGCGGCGGCTCGTCGGGATTGCCGAACGAGCCCGCATGGGCGGCGGGCACCGCCACCGTTGCCACGCCGGCGGCCGCAGTGGCCGCCAGCCATTGACGCCGCGACACAGAATTCATGGTTTTGCTCCCTTTCGCCGTGCGTGAAGGCTTTGACCGGCGTCGAAGCCGGCCCGGTCAAAGGTGCCCGGCCGATTGATCGGCGGCCCAGTGGAAGCAGGCCGCTCCGATCACGGCGGCGAAGGGCAGGAAAGCGATCGATGCGGCGCGCGAGGCGAGCAGACCGCTAATGGCGGCGCCGGCGCCATAGACGAGAAACATCCCGATCTGCCGCTTGGTGGCGAAGGGAAGCGCGTGCGTCGGCCGCAGCATCGCCTCGGTCGCCGATGTCACGATGGAGGTCAGCGTGCTGGTGAACACGACCGTCGTGATCCCTGGCCGGCCCGCCAACCGCGCCGCCACGCTCTGGATCCCCATCCCGGAAGCGGCGAGGACGATGAGACCATACAGCCCGACACCCGCCATCGGCCGTGCGACGAACAGTCCGAAGGCGCCGAGCAGGCAGGCTTCGAGCGCCAGCAGGCAGCAAACCGCGCGTGTCCAGGGAAGCTTGCCGAGCCGAAGATCGACGGTTGCCGCCGCCGCCGCCGCGCCGGCCAGAAAGCCGGCGAACGCGGCGAACGGGCGCGAGGCCGCGATCATGTGTCCCTGGCCCAGCGCGAGGCCAAACAACGCGGTGTTGCCGGTCATGGCCGACGGAAACACCTGGCCGAGACTGACAAAGGCCTGCGCATCCATGCTGCCGGCTGCGAAGCCCAGGAGTGCCAGGCCGACATCACCAGAATCGAGGTGTTCTCCCGGGGCCTGAGAGGCGCCTGTCACGCCGTGTTGTGGGCGCTGTCGCCCGCGGTGACATCGTAGGTCGCACCAGACACCATGCGCGCCGCGTCGGAGGCAAGGAAGACGACAACCGGAGCCACATCGTCAGGCTGGATCCAAGGCACGCCGAGCGGCGTCTTGGTCGTGAGAATCCTGCGGGCCTCCTGCTCGTCCGCCGCCGATCCGGCAGGCTGCTTTCCGGCGTCTTGCAGCACCTGCGCGTACCGTTCGTTGTGGCGGGTGAGCGGCGTGTCGATCAGGCCGGGAATGACGGCATTCACCGTGATGTTATGCGGCCCAAGTTCCAACGCTGCGGATTTCATCAAGCCGATGATGCCCCATTTGGACGCCGAGTAGGATGCGCCGTATTTCGTGCCGTGCTGCCCCTGGGTCGAGGAGGTCATGATGATGCGTCCGCCGCCGCGCTTCATCATGTAAGGCGCGAAGGCACGAACGGCGTTGGCCGTTCCGGTCAGGTTGACATCGATCGTGATCTGCCAATCCTGATCTTCCATCTCGAGCAGCGGATGGAAGCTCTGTATGCCGGCATTTGCGAACAGAATGTCGATGCCGCCGAACGCCTGCTCGCCTTGAGCGGCGGCCGTTCGAAGCGCGGGCATGTGACGCTGGTCGAGCCGCATGCCCAGCCAGCGATGCGCGGCCGCCCGGACCAGCCGCCCGGTTTCTTCCAGGTCCTCCGACGTCGATGGCGCGACACCGGAACGCGGATCGACCGTCGCACAGACATCGATCCCGATGACGTCAGCGCCCTCGCGGGCGAGGGCGATAGAAGCGGCGCGGCCGATCCCGCGAGCGGCGCCGGTGACCACCGCCACCTTGCCCCGCAGGCTTTCGTTCGCTCCTGACATCGCTGTACGCTCCTCCGGGTTCACCCGGCGTTGGAATTCACGCCCGGACCGGACACGATCGCCTTGAGCGTGGCGCCCGGCCGCCGTTCCCGGCTTAAATGAGCGTTTGATACTCCGGTTTGTAGACATGCTGCCGAATGAAAGCTTCCATGTCGGCCGGGCGATCGACCCGGGCCAGCTTCGACTGGAAGACCAGCGCCGCAACCCGCGCCGCCGTCTTGATCTCGGTCTCCAGGATGTTGGACTGCAGCGGATACAGCAGTCCCTGGTTGAGCTGGTCGGCGGTCACCTGATCCGCCACCGCCGAGGCTGCCTCGATGAACATCTCGTCGGTAACCCTGCGCGCCTGCGTCGCAACGATCGCCATGCCGACAGCGGGAAAGATGTAGAAATTATTGGCCTGTCCCGGCAGCCGCGTCTGGCCCTGATAGTTGAACGGCGGGAACTGGACGCCCGCGGCATAGATCGCCTTGCCTTGCGACCAGGTGTACGCCTGCTCGGCGGTGCATTCCGCGTGCTCTGTCGGATTCGACAACGCCAGGATCACGGGGCGTTCATTGATCCGCGACATCGCTTCGACGACCTGCTGCGAGAAGGCGCCGCCGATCGTGCTGACGCCGATGATCGTGGTCGGCCTGATGCTCTCGATGGCGGCGACGAAGTCCCTGGTCGGGGTGTGCCGGTGGGCATACGGCTTCTGGAAGTCGACGAGGTCGGTGCGGGTCGAGTCCAGCAGGCCGTTGACATCGAACATCCAGACTTGCTCTTGCGCCGCCTGCAGCGTCATGCCGTCCGCGACCAGCGCGGTGCACAGCAGGTTGGCGAGGCCGATGCCTGCCGAGCCGGCACCGAGGAACAGATACGTCTCGTCCTTCAGCTTCGTGCCCTTCAGCCTGGTGGCGTTGATCATTCCCGCCAGCGTAATTCCCGCCGTGCCTTGTACGTCGTCGTTGTAGACGCAGTATTTGTCGCGGTAGCGCTCCAGCAGGTGGACGGCGTCCACGCCGGTCCAGTCCTCGAAGTGGATGCAGCACTTCGGAAAAATGTCTTGCACCGCCTCGACGAACTCATCGACAAACGAGAACAGCTCGGCGGTCGGCGGGCGTGGCTGTCGCAGGCCGAGGTACAATGGATCGTGCAGGTATTGTTCGTTGTTCGTACCGGCATCGAGATACATCGGCAGGAGATACCGGGGCGGCACGCCGGCCGCCGCGGTATAGAGTTGCAGCTTGCCGATCGGGATGCCCATGCCGTTGGCGCCGAGGTCGCCCAGGCCGAGAATGCGGCCGCCATCGGTGACGCAGATCACCCGGATATCCTGCCGCGGCCAGTTCTTCAGAATCTCCTTCACGTGGCCGCGCCTGGCGATCGACAGGTACATGCCACGCGTCTGACGGAAGATGTGGCCGAACTTGAGGCAGGCCTCGCCAATGGTCGGATCATACACGATCGGCAGGAACCGCGCCGGATCGGACATGATGGTGCGATAGAACAGCGTCTCGTCGTGGTCGAGCAGATTGACCAGATAGATGTAGCGATCGAGGTCGGTGGTCTTGTGCCCCAGTTGCGCCATCACGCGCCGGAGCTGCAAATCCTCGGGCTCGGTGACATCGGGCACGAGGCCCACAAGACCCAGCGCTTGCCGTTCGGCCTCGGTGAAGGCGGTCGATTTGTTCAGGGACGGGTCCTGGATCAGCTCCATGCCGCGCTTTGCGTTGGTGGTCATCGCTGATGCTCCGTCGTTGTTCTGTTGGGCCGCCTTATGTGCTGGTCGCGACGTACGGGTTCACCATCTTTGCCGGATCGACAACGCGGTCGAATTCGTCCTCGCTGACAAAGCCAAGGTCCAGCGCCGCTTGCTTCAGCGTCAGGTCATTGTCCATCGCATGGTGCGCAATCTGGGAGGCCTTGTCGTAGCCGATCACCGGTGCCAGCGCGGTCACCAGCATCAGCGAGCGATCGACGTACTCCTTGATCTTCTTCAGATTGGGGCGCGTTCCCTCAACCAGGAATGTCCGGAAATTCGTGCAGCCGTCGGCCATGATCGTGATCGCGTGCATGATGTTGGCGATCATCAGCGGCTTGTAGACGTTCATCTCCAGATAGCCGCCGGCGCCGCCGAAGCCGACCGCCACGTCGTTGGCCATCACCTGGACGGCGATCATCGTCAGCGCCTCGGCCTGCGTCGGGTTCACCTTGCCCGGCATGATCGACGAGCCAGGCTCGTTCTCGGGAATCTCCAGCTCCGCGAAGCCGGCGCGCGGACCGCACGACATCAGGCGGATGTCGTTGCCGATCTTGTAGAGCGACACTGCCAGCGTACGGAACGTGCCGGACAGTTGCACCAGCGCATCGTGCGCGCCTTGCACCGCGAACTTGTTCGGCGCAGTGACGAACGGCAGGTTGGTGAGCTTCGCGATCTCCGCCGCGGCCGCTTCGGCGAAGCCGGGTGCCGCGTTGATGCCGGTGCCGACCGCGGTGCCGCCGAGCGCCAGCCGGTACACGCCCTTCAACGCGTCGGCCAGCCGCTCCATGTCGTCGGTGAGCATGGCGGCATAGCCGGACCATTCCTGCCCCAGGGTGATCGGCGTCGCATCCTGCATGTGGGTGCGGCCGATCTTGACGATGTCCTTCCAGTCCGCGGCCTTGGCCGCGATCGCGGCGCGCAGTGCGGTGACCGCCGGCAGCAGCCGCCCCGTCACGCCCACCGCGGCGGCGATGTACATTGCCGAGGGAAACGTGTCGTTGGACGATTGCGACATGTTGACGTGGTCGTTCGGATGCACCGGACTCTTGCTGCCCAGCGCGGTGCCGGCGATCTGGCAACAGCGATTGGACACCACCTCGTTCACGTTCATGTTGAACTGCGTGCCGCTGCCCGTCATCCACACATGCAGCGGGAACATGTCATGGTGCTGCCCGGCCAGAATCTCGTCGCAGACGTGTACGATCAGCCGGTGGGCGGGGCCGCCGAGACGGCCGCCTGCGTGGTTGGCGTTGGCCGCTGCCTTCTTCAGCGTGGCGTAGGCAGTGATCATCTCGCGAGGGATCAGGTCTTTGCCGATGCTGAAATGCTCCAGCGAGCGCTGGGTCTGCGCCCCCCAGAGCTTGTCGGCCGCGACCTCCACCACGCCCAGGCTGTCGGTCTCCCTGCGAACGTCGCTCATGCGCGTCTCCTCCGGGTGCCGATTGCCACGCACCGTAATGCCGGGGCGGGCGTATCGCAACGGCGGTCGGCCGCTATCACGTTGCCGTTATGCGAGCTTGGGGCCGTTATGCGAGCTTGTGCCGTTATGCGAGCTTGGGCCGTTATGCGAGCTTGTGGCGGGTAGGGGCGCCGCGCGGGCGATGTGCCCGCGGTCACGCCTCACGGTTTGGTTTCGAACGGCCCGACATCCTGTCGGCAAACCGTACCTTCGGGGGGCAGGGTGCCCGCGACCAGATAATCGCTTTCATACTGGCTCGCGCAAGCGCTGGGGTTCAGCAGAGCGGTATGACCGAAGCCATCGACCGTCAGGAGGCGCGCCTTGGCCAGTTCCTGCGCCATCGCAACCGAGTTCCTGTACGGCGTGGACGGATCGTGGGTATTGCCGATCACCAGGATCGCGTTCGCGGTCGGCCGGTCCCATGGCCCCTGATACCGGTCAGCCGCAGTCGCTTGCCAACTCGCGCACGGCGCGTCCAGCCAAAGATCCACAAGTCCGATTGGGGCAAAACTGGCGGAGACAAAACGGTCCAACGAACGGAACAGCTCGGGCGGACGCGGGTTGGGACTTTCCGCGCATTGCACCGCCGATCCCTGCTGGTCGCTGGCGTATTTCTTCTGGTCCCCTTGCGCCGATGGCGGCAGAGCCTTTGTCCCGGCGACGTTTGTCGCAGCGGGCGACGCCGATGGGCGGGCGTTCGGATCAGCGCTCTTCCACAGATCTTGCAGCACTGTCGCGGCCGCGCCCCAACCGCCAAAATTGGGTTCGGCGCGCGTGGTGAACAGCAACCCGTGCAGGCCGGTCAACATCGCGGCATAGGTGACGTCCTTGCCCTGGAACGTGACCGGAGTTGTCTTCAACCGCTGCAGCAGGGTGTCGAATCGCGCGTGCGTCCCTTCGGCGTCGCCGGCCGAAAACGGACATGCTGCGGCACCGGCCTCGCCGCACTGGTCGAGGAACGCGGTCAGCGACTCAGCCGAACCCTGGGCGCTGCCGAATCGCATCCCATCGCTGAGGGCCGCCTGATCGTAGCCGCCATTGGTCCATGCGATCGGGTCGATGTTGCCATCCAGGATCAGCGCCCGAACGCGGTCCGGAAACAGGTTGGCGTATGTCGCACCGAGAATAGTACCGTAGGAGATGCCCAGATAGTTCAGGGCCTTCTCGCCCACGGCCTGGCGCAGAAGATCCATGTCGCGCGCTGAGTCAGTCGTCGAGACGTGCGACAGGAGCGCGCCGTTTCGCTGCTTGCAGATGCGGGCGAACTTGGCGAAGCGATCGATCCAGGCTGTGATTTCGGCCGCGCCGACAGGAAACCAGCGCGAGGGCACGCCGGCAAAGAACTTTGTCTCGTCGTCCTTGGTCGCGAAGCACTGCACGGCGGTGCTCGCACCGATCCCTCGCGGGTCCCAACTTACGATATCAAAACGAGCCTGGACAGGCGCAGGAAACAGGCCAAGCCACGCCGGGAGATCGTCCATGCCCGGTCCGCCTGGGCCGCCGGGGTTGAAGAACAGCGTCCCGACGCGGTTGCCGGGGTCGGTCGCTGCATGGCGGATCACGGCGAGATCGATCTTGCCGGCGGTGGGGTGCGCATAGTCGAGCGGCGCCTTCACCATGGCGCAATCGAAACTAGCCGCGGAGTCACAGGGCCTCCAATGCAGGGTGGGGGCTTGCGGCGTCGGTTGGGCCAGGGCCGAAGGCAGGGCCCGTGGAAGCAGTACAAACGCACCGAAAATGGGTATGACGATGTTTCTGAACAGACGGCGATTTCCGTCTCGCATCACCCGCCCCCGGTCGATCGTTGTTCGGCACGTTAGATGTCGATCGACGATAGGGTCAACTGCCAGCGGGCTATAGTCGCGTCGCCGTTGCGCGGGTCACTGGCTATGATCGTAGTACAGGTCCTCACGGTGGAGTGATAGTCGGTCATCCCAGGGACCGTCATGGACCGGCAGGTCGAGCACGCTTTGGGGGCGCCTCTGCGGCTCGGCGACGGAGAGGGCGCCGTCGGGCGCAACAGTGAGGCGCCCGATCGGCCGAGCAGAAATTGAGTCCGAAGTTGTCATGGTCGGACCATCGTAACACGCGCTGCAAAAGCGGGGAACGCTTCGCCGCTTAGGCATCGCGCCTGGGTCGGCATGGTGACGTGCTCGACACGCTCTTCCCAGCGTGACTTCCCGACGACATTGTACTACGATGCATGCCTACCCGGTTGTCACATACCGCCAGCCGCTACATATGGTGTGGGGCACGAACGGCGAGATTCCTTCAGGGGTATTTCTGCTATACTTGGCGGCCATTTTTCAGTCTGCATACGATGTATTCGAAGCAGCCAAAAAATGTATTTTGAAAGGGTGTCTACTCCAGGTGTGGGATAAAACGGCCAGGCCCTCGCACTATAAGTTGTGGGTGTCTGTGTTAACCGGATAGGCATGCTACGATGCACCAAGGCAGAGGCCCGATTTAGCGGGCGACCGAACGGTGCCTCGACGGAGCCTGTCACGACAAAAGCAGTTTGGCCCGATCTAACCGCGACCGCCTTAACTGACGGTACGCCGGCCCTGCGTGGCAGATGACCGGTCAATAAGGCCGCTTGAAGCGGACTGTCGAAGAGCAGGAGGACGCTGTGACTAACGATTATCAAACCGGCTGTAAGCAACTCCTAGAGTTATATGGCAATCTTTGCTCCGCGGCAGGCCGAGGTGCGGATACTTGATCCGACTGCGGTTGTATTTTTTACGGGGCCGAGATACGACGCCATTCTACGGAGCGAGTTCCCGGGACTGGAGTTGAATGCGGTTGCCGGCCACACGAGTCGCCAGTTCGCCGAGGCAGTCCATCCAGCCCTGCCCAACAGCGCCTTCCGAACATATCATCCAAGATACCTGCGCCGCAGCGGCAAGTGGTCCCGGGTTAAGGACCTTGCGGAGTTTGTGGTTACAAGCAGAACAGTGTGATTGCACTGACAAAAGCCTGAGACGGGGCGCAAGCGCCCCGTCCCCGCCCTACCACGCGATGCCGAAAGCCTCAGAAGAACCCAAGCGCCTTCGGGCTATAGCTCACCAGCATATTCTTCGTCTGCTGGTAGTGGTCCAGCATCATCTTGTGCGTCTCGCGCCCGATGCCGGACTGCTTGTAGCCGCCGAACGCCGCATGCGCCGGATACAGGTGGTAGCAGTTCGTCCAGACCCGCCCGGCATGAATCCCCCGCCCGAACCGATAGGCGCGGCTGCCGTCGCGCGTCCATACCCCGGCACCCAGGCCATACAGCGTGTCGTTGGCGATCTCCAGCGCCTCGGCCTCCGTCTTGAAGGTGGTCACCGAGAGCACCGGCCCAAAGATCTCCTCCTGGAACACGCGCATCTTGTTGTGGCCTTCCAGCACCGTCGGCTGGACGTAGTAGCCTTGGGACAGCTCGCCCGGCAGCACCGACCGGTGTCCGCCGGTCAGCACCTTGGCGCCCTCGGCGCGGCCGATGTCGATGTAGGAGAGGATTTTCTCCAACTGGTCGCTGGACGCCTGGGCGCCGATCATCGTGTCGGCATCAAGCGGGTTGCCCTGCTTGATCGCCTCGACGCGCTTGATCGCCCGTTCCATGAAGCGGTCGTAGATCGATTCCTGCACCAGCGCGCGGCTCGGGCAGGTGCAGACTTCGCCCTGGTTCAGCGCGAACATCGCCAGGCCTTCCAGCGCCTTGTCGGCGAAGTCGTCATCTTCGGCCAGCACGTCGGCGAAGAAGATGTTCGGCGACTTGCCGCCCAGCTCCAGCGTGACCGGGATCAGGTTCTCCGACGCATACTGCATGATCAGCCGGCCGGTGGTGGTCTCCCCGGTGAAGGCGATCTTGGCGATGCGCTTGTTTTGCGCCAGCGGCTTGCCGGCCTCGATGCCGAAGCCGTTCACGACGTTCAGCACGCCGGGCGGCAGGATGTCGGCGATCAACTCGGCCAGCGCCATGATGCTCATCGGCGTCTGCTCGGCCGGCTTCAGCACCACACAGTTGCCCGCCGCGATCGCCGGCGCCAGCTTCCACACCGCCATCAACAGGGGAAAATTCCAGGGGATGATCTGGCCGACCACGCCGAGCGGCTCGTGGAAGTGGTAGGCGATGGTGTCGTGGTCGATTTCCGACAGCGAGCCTTCCTGCGCGCGGACGCAGGCGGCGAAGTAGCGGAAGTGATCGACCGCCAGCGGCAGGTCGGCCGCGGTGGTCTCGCGGATCGGCTTGCCGTTGTCCAGCGTCTCGACCAGAGCGAGCGCCGGCAGGTGCGCTTCGATCCGGTCGGCGATCTTGTTGAGCAACAGTGCCCGGTGGGCTGCCGAGGTGGCGCCCCAGGCGGCGCGCGCGGCGTGGGCGGCGTCCAGCGCCAGCTCGATATCGGCCGCGCCGGAGCGGGCGACCTGACAGATCGGCTGGCCGGTGATGGGGCTGAGGTTTTCGAAATAGCGGCCTTCGACCGGGGGCACGAACTTGCCGCCGATGAAGTTGTCGTAGGTGGAGCGGAAGGCGATATCGCGCTTGAGTTGCTCAAGAGCCTGATGGAGCATGGACGTCTTCCTTCTGAGGGCGTTTTGTTTCCGACCTGATCTTATGGCCGCCTGGCGCGCAATCCAGCCCTACTTTGGTACGGCTCGCAGTAGGGCAGGACGATACGGCACGGGCGGCGGCTGGCCGCGCCGGCTTCCCGGTGCAGCAACGCGATCAGAGCACCTTCATGCGGCGGAAGTCGAGATCCCATGCCGCTGGACCCGCCGGCGCCATGAGCCGCCGACGCTCCTCGTCCTCACGCTGGCCCGCATCGCCACGCCAGATCGGCCAACCTGACCGGCCCAGCCGCCGCTGCGGGGAGGTCACCAGCACCGGACCGGCCCGCACAGCGGCCGATCCTGTGCCATGATACGGGCTATACCATATCGGCTTACGATTCAGAACGGCACGATGAAGCGGACGTTGGCGAAAGTGCCGCCGACGTCGTTTCTGGTATAGACTGATTGGTTTACGGTCGCCTGAATGTTGATGCCACCGAACTGGTAGCCGACAATCGGGCCGAGACCGAACCTGGCGGCGATGTTATGGACGTCATGGCCGTTGTTGGTATCGGAATTAAACTGGTTCACCTGATAGGCGCCGACACCGACGGTCCATTTGCCGATGGTTTTCGTCACCGTGTAGTCGGCCAGATATTCGGTGCCGGACCGGTAGTTATAGTTTGTGGAGGTCGTCGAACTGACCGGTACGGCAATATGCATGCCGGCACTGATATTCCAGCCGTCATGCAGCCAGCTCAGGCCGAGATCCGGCTGTATGCTCCAGTAACCATTCCCCGAGGGAAGACCGCCCTTGAGCCACCCGCCGCCGGCGAGCACGGCAGGGGAAGACGTGGCATCGCCAACCCAGACTGTCAGTCCGGTCAATACGTGGAAATCGCCAAGCGTCCACGACAACTGGCCCGGAATCACGGCGGTGTTGTAAAGGCCCCAATTGCCGCCACCGCCACCGTGACCGTTGTTTTGTTGCGGCGCGTAACTGGTGTAGTCGAACGGCTGGGCAATGGCGACGGCATAGTCGGCGCCCAGGATTTTGTAACCAGTAGACCACAAGACAATCGGCACCTGGACCAGAGCCGACAGATTCGTCCCATGTATCTGATTGGCAGAGGAATTATAAACGTGATACGAGGCCCAGTAACTGTTCCAAACACCGTAGACGCCGGGCGGCGGTATGACGCCGTTGGCCAACCCCTCTGTCACGCCAGGGAGTTGCACATCCCACAACTCTGTCGCCGAAGCGCCGCCTGCCAGAGCCACTGCGCCGCCTATGGCCATGGCGCAAATGATTTTTTTCATGATCCGTTCCCCGTGGATTCGCCGTATAACAACTTTGTGACGGCACACAGAAACCATGCGGTTCGACATCGTCAAGGGAGTGCCCGGTTGGCGGCGCCGATAAATGGCCGATGTGACTCGGCCGCAACGGTTCCGGGAAAGACTCTATAGCCGCTGCCAATGCGTGTTGGTGCCAGCGGGCGCGGGCCGCCGTGACTGGCATGGTTTCATGGCCCAAGTGGCCATTATGTTTCAAGTTTGCTGAGCCGATCAAATGCTTTGCGCTTGCATCGGATACAACTTTGGTATTGGTTCGGTCAGCCGGCCGGCTGGCAACGGCGCGCGACAGTGCAAGCACGCGCCGGCATGAAACCAGTCAGGGCCGGATTGCGACGCCCCACGGATAGCGACCGACCTTGATCGACTTGATCGCCGCTAGCCGCTCCACGTCGATGACGGTGACGTCGCCGCTGACGCCATTGGTGGCATAGAGCTGCTTGCCGTCGGGGGTGAAAGCCATCTGCCAGACCCGCTGGCCGACCAGGATGTATGATTTCACCTGGAAGGTTTGCGTATCGACGACGGCGACCCGATTGGCCGGCCCCAGCGCCACGAACGCGCGCTTGCCGTCGGCGGTCAGGCGGATGCCGACCGGCTGGACTTTATCCGCGGGAACGCCGGTGATCTCGAAGTGGATGGTCTGCAGGACCTTGTGCGTTGCAACATCCATGATGGCGACACCACCGCCGATCTCCGACGACACCCACAGGGTCCTGCCGTCCGGGCTGAACACCGCCACCCGTGGCCGTTGACCGACCACGGTGTTGTCGATCACCTGGTTGGTGGCGGTATCGACCCAATGGACCATCGAGGTTGTCTCGGAGGTGTTCACCGCCAGCTTGCCGTCCGGGCTGACCGCCATGCCTTCGGGCTCGACGCCGACGTCGAACTGCGCCACCACGGCGTGGCTGTCCACGTCGATCACGGTCACGCCGCTGCTGTTCTCGTTGGATACGTACAACCGCTTGCCATCTGGGGTCAGGGCGAAGGTCTCCGGGTCCTCGCCGGATGGCAGGTTGTGGATCACCTTGCGGGTGGCAACGTCGAACACCTGGATCGTGTCGTCGCCGGAGGCGCAGATATAGAGACGGGTGTGGTCCGGCGAGAGCGCGATGCCGCGCGGCTGCCGGCCGACCTTGATCGTGTCGGTTATCGTCATGGTGGGAGCGTCGATGATGGAGAGCGTGTTGTCCTTCTCGTTCGACACATAGGCCGTCTGCGCACGGGCGGCGTTGCTGCAGAGCAGCAGAGCGAGGCAGGCAAGCGGTGCGGCGATCGCAGCGTTCATGGCAAGGCTCTACGTCGAGAGCGGGGCTAATGCGGAAGCGGGTGCGTCACGTCAACCGCTGCGCCGGTCAGGCGATTGCCGAAGGCTGCGCGCGCAGTGGACTAAAGTCGCTCTCAACATCGGAGGTGGCCCGGGTTAGAGACCGGAACCCAAACGGGATGGCGTGCTTAAAGGGAGGTCGGAGAATGATCGAAGGCAAGACCTTCGTGGGGACGCTGGTCCTGATCGCCGGGTTGGCGGCATGCGCCACGCTGGCGTTGGCGCATGGCGACGTGACGCCGCAGCCCTTCGATACCACCGGGCTGGAGCAGTTGGGTCCGGACTGGCGGGAAACCAATCCGTATCGCGGCAATCCGAAGGCGATCGCCATCGGGACCTCCGGCTTCAACCAGAACTGCGCCCGGTGCCATGGCCTTGAGGCAATCTCGGGCGGCATTGCGCCGGACCTGCGCTATCTGGCGGTCGGCGAGGAGGGCGACGCCTGGTTCCAATACCGGGTCCGCAACGGTTCGGTGCGCGAGGGCCGGGTCTACATGCCGAAATTTGATGGCGTGCTGAGCCAGGAGGCGCTTTGGGCGATCCGCAGCTACCTCGATACCAGGCATGTGGACGAATGAAGCGGGCTGCCCGCTCGGTCCTTGTCCATGGCGATAACGGTCAGGGAAGCCATCGGCTTCGGTGATGGCGCGGGCGCACCGGACGCCGGTGATGGCTAAGCAGATACGCCGTGCGGCAATCTGCCTCGGCGTATTCGTGTTGGCGCTGCTGCCGTTTCACGCGCAGGCTCGATCGTACGATGACGTCATCGCATCCGGCACGCTGCGGGTCGCAGTCTATCGCGATTTCCCGCCCTTCGCCTCTGGTCCCGACAACGCCCTGAGCGGCATCGACGTCGATATTGGCGCGGCCATCGCGCGGCGGCTGGGGGTCGCGGTCAGCTATATGAACCTGACCGCCGGCGAGACCGAAGACGACGATCTGCGCAATGCGGTTTGGAAAGGGCACTATTTGGGCGGGGGCGTCGCCGACCTGATGCTGCACGTCCCGGTCGATCGCAATCTGGCCGAGCGGAACGACAACGTGGTTATTTTCGCACCTTACTACGAGGAGCGCGTGGTGGTGCTGACTGATCCGGCGCAGACCTCCGGCGACGACCTGGTCAGCGCGTTCGCCGACCACAAGGTGGGAGTCGATCTGGAAAGCCTCGCGGATCTCTACCTCGGCAGCGCGTTCGGCGGCGCCGTCCGGGGGAGCGTCGTGCATTTCCACAGCGTCGCGGATGCGGTGGCGGCGTTGCGTCGTGGCGAGGTCGCCGGCGTGGTTGGCACACAGGGCGAGATCGAAGGCGCGCTGCACGGCGACCGTGGCGACGACCGGCTGGGGCCGATGCCGATGCCCGGGTTGTTGCGCACGTCCTGGCCCGTTGGCATGGCGGTCAAGGTGAATGCCCACGACCTGGCGAATGCGATTGAGCCAATCATGGCGACGATGGTGAAGGATGGCTCGCTCACGGCAATCTTTGCGGCGCACGGTCTGAGTTACGCTCCCAAACCGTTGCCGTGACACCCGCTGCAGCGCAGCATGGCGCACACTGCGCGGGCATAATCCACGCGCCATTGGACTAAGGATGCACTGGCCCGTCGCTGGGGGCGCGTCTATAGAACACTGATCTATCGTCAGACTTAATTGGAAGCCGACATCGCGATCGGCTCGGAGGGGGAAACGGCGTGAAAAGATCGTTCTTGCGGAACGTGGCGGCGGCTGTCGGTGCGCTGTCCATCTCGGCGGGCGCCGCGGGCGCGGCGTCGATCACCGATCAGGACATCCTCAATCCGTCGGCGAACACAAGCAATGTCCTCACCTATGGCGTCAACCTGCAGGGCCAGCGCTTCAGCGCGCTGAAGACGATCGACAAGAGCAACGTCGCGGGCCTGCTGCCGGCGTGGGCGTTCTCCTTCGGCGGCGAGAAGCAGCGCGGGCAGGAAGCGCAGCCGCTGGTGGTCGATGGCGTCATCTACGTCACCGCGTCGTATTCCCGTCTGTTCGCCGTCGATGCGAAGACCGGCGAGAAGCTGTGGCAGTATGATGCGCAATTGCCCGACGGCATTATGCCGTGCTGCGACGTTGTCAACCGCGGCCCCGCGGTGTTCGGCGACCTGGTGTATTTCGGCAGCCTCGACGCGAAGCTCGTGGCACTCAACCGCAAGACCGGCAAGGTCGTGTGGAAGAAGACGATCGACGACTACCAGGCGGGCTACTCGTTCACCTCGGCGCCGATCATCGTGCATGGCAAGCTGATCACCGGCGTCTCGGGCGGCGAGTTCGGCGTCGTCGGCAAGGTGCAGGCGCGCGACCCGCTGACCGGCGAACTGATCTGGTCGCGGCCCACCGTCGAAGGTCATGTCGGCACGCTGAACGGCAAGGACAGTTCCGTCACCGGCACGCTGAACGCGAGCTGGCCCGGCGACACCTGGAAGACCGGCGGCGCGGCGCCGTGGCTCGGCGGCACGTATGATCCGGACACCAACACGCTGTTCTATGGCACCGGGCAGCCGGCGCCGTGGAATTCCTGGACGCGCCCGGGGGACAATCTTTACTCGTCGTCCACGCTGGCGATCGACCCCGACACCGGGGAGATCAAGTGGCACATTCAGACCACGCCGCATGATGCGTGGGATTTCGACGGCACCAACGAATTCATCTCGTTTGACCTGCGCAAGGACGGCACGGTGGTGAAGGCGGGCGCGAAAGCGGACCGCAACGGCTTCTTCTTCGTCGCTGACCGCACCAACGGCAAGCTGCTCGGCGCCTATCCGTTCGTCACCAAAATCACCTGGGCGACCGGATTCGACCTGGCCACCGGGCGGCCGAACTACGTGCCCGAGAACCGGCCTGGCAATCCGGCTGATGCGGGCGGGGAGAAGGGCAAGGCGGTGTTTGCCGCGCCGGCGTTCCTCGGCGCCAAGAACTGGATGCCGATGGCGTACAGCCCGGCCACCGGCCTGTTCTACGTGCCCTCCAACGAATGGGGCATGGAAATCTTCAACGAGCCGATTTCCTACCGCAAGGGCGCGGCGTTCCTCGGCGCCGGGTTCAACATCAAGCCGCTGTATGACGACTATATTGGCGCGCTGCGGGCGATCGACCCGGCCACCGGCAAGATCGTGTGGGAATACAAGAACAAGGCGCCGCTGTGGGGCGGGGTGCTGGCGACTGCGGGCGACCTGGTGTTCACCGGCACGCCGGAGGGCTACCTGAAGGCGTTCGACGCCAAGACCGGGCAGGAACTGTGGAAGTTCCAGACCGGCTCCGGCGTGATCGGCTGCCCGATCACCTGGGAGCAGGACGGCGAGCAATATGTCGCAGTGACCTCCGGCTGGGGTGGCGCGGTGCCGCTGTGGGGCGGCGAGGTGGCCAAGGTGATCAAGGGCATCACCCAGGGCGGCAGCCTGTGGGTGTTCAAACTGCCGAAGCGCACCTGATCGCGACGCGGACTTCGGCTGGCGGGGCAAAATCGCGCGGCCGGGCGTGCGATGCGCGTGCAAGCGGGGCAGGGGGCGGCGCGGGCTGCTCCCTGTTCTGTTTGGCGTGCTGTCTTTGTTTGCGCCCGCTGCTTTGTTGGGGTCAGCGGACGGGGTAGGATAGCGGTTGGCGAGCGGTGATGGCTGGGTGTCGAATCGGGGGAGCGCGGGGGGAAAATGTCCGGCTGCGGGAGCGCAACGGTTCTGATCGCCGATGACCATCCGCTGTTTCGCGAGGCGTTGCGGCGCGTGGCGGAAGAAGTGCTGCCCGGGTCCGCCTGCCGTGAAGTGGCCGCCTGCGAGGACGCCATCGCCGCGGCCAGGGACGATGACGGGATCGAGGTGATCCTGCTCGACCTCAACATGCCGGGGATGGATGGGCTGAACGGGCTGATGGCGCTGCGCAATGCGGTGCCTTCCGTGCCGATCATCGTGGTGTCGGCGGCCGAGGACCCGGCCACGATCCGCGAGGCCATAACCTGCGGCGCCTCCGGCTTCATGCCCAAGTCGCTGTCGAAACACGACATGGTCGCGGCGCTGCGGCTGGTGCTGGAGGGCGGGGTGTTCACGCCTTCCGTGGCCAATGGCGCGGGGCGGCGGCAGCTCGGGTCGGCCGAGGCCAAGCTGGCGGCGGGCATTTCGCAACTGACGCACCAGCAGCGAATCGTGTTGCAGATGCTGGTGAACGGCCAGCCGAACAAGCAGATCGCCTATGAACTCGGCGTTGTCGAGAGCACGGTGAAGGCGCATGTCTCGGCGATCCTGCGCAAGCTGGGCGTGCATTCGCGCACCCAGGCGGTGATCAAGGCCGGCAAAATCCTTACTCAGCTTCATCCGGCCGGCTGAGCGCGCCCCGCCGGCGTCGCGGCCCGGTGCGCGGGCGGCGCGCGTGGCGGGGGCGGCTGGTCGTGGCCCGAAGCCGTGGCGATTGCCTTGCGGGGTGGCTTCGCAAAGAGCGGCTTGACACCCGGGTGGGATCGAGAACATAAGGCGAACATAGCCACAGGGAGCTCGGCCCGTCAATGCCTGAAACCGAACGACTCGCGGCGACACATGGCGCCCACGGGGGGAGCCAGATCCGGATCAACGCCGGCGGGGGCGATGCCGGGCGCGTCCGGGGGATGGACGGCATGGCGGTGCGGGCCAACGGCATCAACCATAAGCTCGCGGCGCGGCGGGTGGCGGAAGGGCGCGGGCCGGGGCGGGTGAGCCCGGTCTATACGCCGGACCCGGGCACCTGGATGAAGCGGCGGGAGATCCTGCGCGCCGCCGCCCGGCTGGCGGACGAGGAGGGCATCTGGCGGCTGAGCGTGCGCGCGGTCGCCAAGTCCATGCATTTGGTCGGGCCGACCCTGAGCTACTACTTCCCGAACCGGGAGGCGATGGTGGCCGATCGTGACCGAGCATCTATACACGCTGACGCAGCGCGTGGCATTATTAGAGAAAACTGGAAAGTGTCACAATGTTCTTAGTCCACCACAGACGAGTGCTGGGAGAGTGCATTGATAAAATATTCCCCACGAGCCGCAAAAGCGCTCGTTTACTTAAAGATGGCTATAACGGTATTGATATATTCGTAGAGGATACGGCAAACCCGAATATGTGGCTCGTAATCGTAAGAAAGATTATTGGCCCTAGCGTCCGCTTAAAAAGGTAAATCCCTTAGGGGCAGGGACGCAGTTATCAGCGCTTGCAAGTTAGATCAAGCTGACAGCGCTCGGCCTAAAATTTAACAAGCAGTAATAAATATTGCATTATGCCTTGTTCCAGACTCAGACGAAGAAAGACTACGTCAAAGACTCGCATTTGATATATGGTATACAGATGTCTCAAGAAAATTAATGGACCTTTTCGTAGTTTATGCGGTAGCGCATGCAATAACTCCGTATGTACAAACAACTGGCTTCTCATTTAAGAAACTACTTGACCAAGGTGTCTTGTGCCCTAAAAAACGAGAAAGCGGATGTTCGATGTAGCGAGGACAGTCTGCAGCCATGTCGGACTCGTTGCATACAGAAATAAGCGTCTCGAAATATTTCGGCGGGCCAAAAACTTGGATTCAAAGCAGATGTTTTCTCGCGGAGAATAGCTGCGCTTTGCGCACAGTAGCGGAGTTAGCGGCGGGGGCAAAAGTGAACTGATCTAATTGAGAGCCCGGACAGCGGGAGATAAAAATTAGATTTTTCCCAGATGCACAGCTGACGGCCCGGTCTACGGCTTAGCCACCATCACATACACCGCCGCCACCAGCGGCACCGTCGCCACAATCCCCCAAAACAGCCACCGCCGGCTATCCCGCCGGTACACCTCAGACACCTCGCCACCGCCCCGAAACGCCCGCGACGACCGAGCCAGCCTGATCTGCAGCGGGATCAGAATCCCGGCCCAAATCATCCCCGAAGCCGCAAACAGCGCCTGCCCCAGGATCAGCCAGTAGGTCCGGAACGGGTCCATGCCGCTGGCATATGCCGCCCCATACCCCCCGATCGAGATCAGCAGAATCCCCGACGCCGTCAGCGACCAGTCCGTGATCGTTACCAGGCGCTGGGCAAACGCAATCACCGGCGCATTGTGTGTAAGGTCGGCGAATGTTTTCCAAACCGCAGTGACCGTCACGTTGCCGACCAGCAGGATGGCCCCGATCACGTGCAGGGTCTTGAGAAACACATACATTCTGGACGCTCACCACCTGGGGGCCGACGGAAGACAAGTCTGAACGGCTGACGCACCGGTCTCGTACGATCAGCCGTCGGGCATTTGATGTGCCTCGTCAGCCTGCCCAGTCCCCGCCAACAGCCCCCGATCCAGCAGCGTCGCGAGCTCGGCCTCGTGTTCGTAGTCCGGCATCAGCCGCCGCAGCGTCGCGTCCCGAGCGGTGGCCGGGTGGAAATACACCTCGCTCGTGCCGTCCGGCAGCGCCGCCATCAGCCGCCGCACGCGGTCCGCCGTCATGTGTCCGCTCCAAGCCAGGCCGAAGCAGTGGTCGGTGGTTGTCAGGCCGGCCGCCCGCGCCTGGCGCCGCAGCAGCGCCGTCCAGTGGTACAGCGCGTGGTCGCCCAGGCCGACGCGGGTGCCGCAGCGGGCCAGCACGGCGGGGGGTTCGGCGGGCACGCGGATCGCGCACAGGCCGTAGTCGCGTCCGATGTCGATCATCAGCCGCCCGACCGTTGGGTGCAGATGCATGTGCTTGTGTGCGTTGGCATGGTCCAGCGTCAGCCCCGAGGCGGCGAAGGCGGCGTACTGCGCTCTGATCTCGGCGGCAAGCTGGCGTCGCACGTGGGGGCGGAAGAAATACGCGATGCCCAGGCGGAGTTGGTCGGAGGGGAACTGGCCGGTTGCGTCTACCAGGTCGGGGATGGCGGTTGGGGGCAGGATGGCGGGGCCTTCGATCACCACCAGGTGCAGGCCGACGCGGAGGCCGGGCAGGGCGTGGGCGCGGCGGATGGCGTCGGCGGCGGCCGGGGCGGCGACCATGAGGCTGGCGGCGGTGAGGATGCCGTCGCGGTGGGCGCGTTCGACGGCTTCGTTCACGCACAATGACAATCCGAAATCGTCGGCGGAGAAGGTAAGGTTGGGGCTCTGCCCCAAACCCCGCCAAGGGGAAACCCCTTGGAACCCATCAGTTTTTAAGTGATGGGGGTCTGGGGCCTCAGGCCCCAGCGGGGTCCAGGGGCAGAGCCCCTGGCCTTCTTTACGCTGCCTTATGCCGCTCACGCAGAAACTGGAAGAACTCCACCCCCTCACGCAGCCGCCGCTTCATCATTTGAGGACTCCGCACCATCTCCCCAACAATCGACGCGATCTTCGGCGCGCGGAAGTAGAACCGCTTGTAGAACGTCTCGACGTTATCGAAGATTTCCGTGTGCGACAGATGCGGATAGTGCAGCGGCGCGATTTGAATCCCGTGGTCGTCCACCAGCTCCGCGTTGGCAGCGTCCAGCCATCCGTTCCGCATCGCCTGATTATACAAAAACGTCCCCGGATAGGGCGCCGCCAGCGAA
>Ga0182012_10000872_pt1 | contig 33298 bp, 33 predicted proteins | sample 612S2SmetaG_FD_120486 | JGI IMG/M metagenome (GOLD analysis project Ga0182012, IMG submission 120486) | Permafrost microbial communities from Stordalen Mire, Sweden - 612S2S metaG | ecosystem: Environmental > Terrestrial > Soil > Wetlands > Permafrost | place: Sweden: Stordalen | collected...
ATGCGCCGAATCCTTTGAATGTTTATGGGGAGACAAAACTGGCCGGGGACCGCGCGATCGAAGCGGTGGGCGGCGACTACCTGATTCTGCGCACAAGCTGGGTATATGGGGCGCGCGGCGGCAATTTTCTGCTGACCATGCTGCGGCTAGCCAAAGAGCGGCCGGAGTTGCGGATTGTGGACGACCAGACAGGCAGCCCCACGACCAGCGAGTGCATTGCGCAGGCGACGGCCCATATCCTTTCGCAGGTGCTTGCGCCGGCCGGGGACGGGCTTGCCGGGCGGAGTGGCGTTTATCACCTGACGTCTGCCGGCCAGACGACCTGGTTTGGCTTTGCAAAGGAGTTTCTGAGCAAGCAGGCATCTTGTCCCAGGCTGATTCCGATTCCGGCGAGTGAGTATCCGGTTCCAGCCAAACGGCCTGTGAATTCTGTTCTGTCGTGCGAGCGGCTGGCAGAAACCTTTGGTGTGCGGATGCCGGCCTGGGAGGAGGCGCTGGACCTGGTGCTGGAGACGCTTGCAGAGGGTGCTGCGCGGGCTTGAGCGGCCTGCTGTGACTCCCTCGGAGGATTCGCACAGCCAAGACAGCGGCAAGAGTTCCACGAGGCTGTTTTTCCTCGATTCAGGGACACTCTGCCGCTGTCTGCTTTAAAGCTTTCGCAGGTTGGAAAGCTCGCACTTCTGACGTCTTCCCAAACCCCGTGCTTGTGTCCATAGGATGCGGGAGAAGGCATTGGATTGGCTGTGACGGAAAGCACTGCGTGGGGTGAGCTCGAATTTGCCGTTTCCCGATTTGGGCGCGACCATGGGTTTATCTCGTGGAAAAGCAACAGGGGCAGCCCGAGTTTCGGACTGCCCCTGTTGATTTAGCCGAACCCGAGGGTTTGCGGGTTAGGGGAGATAGTAGCGCAGCGAGGTCCAGAACATGTTGTCGATGCCCTTGGCGCCGAGGCCTGAAGCACCGGACCAACCCTCACGCACGGAGTAGCCGTATTGGAAGCCCTGGCGGAAGCGGCCGCGGTCTCCCTTGTAGATGTCATACCACCAGCCGCCGGTGATTTCCTGGACGTCGCGGGATTGCGCGCCGCAGGAGCCGCCGGGGTAGTAGCCGGTGGAGCTGCCGCTGTAGCCGGGAGCTGCAACGACTCCGCAAGCGGAGTTGCTCAGCAGGCGCGAGCCGTATCCCAAAGCCGCGGCGGAAGGCGCCTTCCAGGTGCCGCCCCAGACGCCGGTTGCACTTTGCGCGGCACTGGGAGCGCCGAGTGTGGTGGCGGTGGAGTTGGCGGAGTCGGCACGGCCGGCATAGTCGCCGCCATAGTTGATGTAGAGGACGAGGCGCGGGGTGGGAGTGGCTTCGGCGGTGATCAGGCCGGAGATGTTCTCCATGCGGGCAAATGCACCGTAGCTGTTGGCGGTAAGGTCGGAAAGCGTGGTGTCGCCGTAACGGCCGACGCCCTGTCCCCAGAGGCCCTTGGCGCCGAAGGTGAATTTGTCGGCGATGATGGGGACACGGAGGCTGCCGCCAATGCCGCCCAGAATGGCTCTATCCTTGTAAGCGCCGGCGGAGCTAAGTGCAGGGGCAACCGTCAGGCCGGAAACGATGTCCTTCAAGCCGCCGTAGAGGTTGCTGTTGGTGGTTTCGCCAGGGTAGACCATCTCCTGAGCGGTGCCGAAGATCCCAAAGATTTCGTAATGGCCCCAGCCCGGATCAAGTGCGATCTTGGCGAGCACATCGGGCGCGGTGTTGAAGGAGATGTTGGTCACGTTGGCGCAGGAGTTGACGGTCTTGTATACGGGAACCGCAATGTTGACGGTGTTGCCTGCGGAGTCTGTTTGTTTCTGATTGGTGTAGTTGACGATCGAAGTGGAGGGCGAGCAGGCGCTGATGGTGGCGTTATAAGCGCCGCCATTGTTGCCCGCGCTGCCAAGCACCGCGTAGGGCGTGTCGCCGGCGATCGAAGCGGTGTAGAGCAGCTGCGGATTCTCAGCAGAGATGCCGAACGCAACATGGTCGAAGCTCTTGACCACGCGGAAGCCGTACTGGCGGGTCCACACAAAGCCCGTGACGTAGTTCGGGTCTATGGTGAGCGGCGTCAGGATATCGGAGGGCTCGTTGGAGATGCCCTTTTTGACTTCCGTTGCCAGAGACCACATCTGGCCGCCGGCAAACTTCCAGTGGCTATTGGTTTCAGCCGAACCCCAGATGACGCGCTGGCGCATGACATAGCTGTTCGATTGGTTGTTATTGGAACTGGTTCCGGTGCCCAACCAGTCAGCCTCGTAGTAGCCTTTCAGGGTTCCCCAGTTTGTCTTGCCTTCCGCCATAAGAGCGATGCGGGACTGGCGAGCGGTGCCATAGAACTCACTGAGCGAATAAGCGTCGGCGCCTTCGTACGGAATAGCACTGAAGGCGGTCGGAATGTCGCCGCCGGTGGCCTTGGTACGGTAAACAGTTTCACCCGCGGTGAAGCCGCCAGGAGTCAGGGTGATTCCCTTGTAGTGCAGAGTCGTTGGGTGATCGATCGCCTTCTTGATGTTGGCTGTCTCATCGGAAACTGTGGCAGCCAACGAAGCCTGGTTGCCCTTCAAATCGGTGACGGTTGTCTCCAAGGTTGAGACCGCCGCGGCATTCGTGGTAACCGCCTGGTTCTCGGCCGAAGCTGCTGCTTCCGCCCTGGACGCGGCGGCCTGTGCATCGGCCGCGGCCTGCTGCGCCCTTTGGAGTTGCGCATCCTTGTCTGCCAGGCTGTTCTTCAGGCCGTCGATCTGGCCCTGCATTTCGTTGCGCAGATGCTGAATCTGCTCTTCCACCGTGGGGGGTGGTGGCGCCTTTGGCTTGACGGCTCTCTTGGTTACGGGGTGCTTTTTGGCCGGCGGGGGCGAAGTTTGTGCGCTGGCGTTGGCGGACAGGGCAACAAGGCCGACTGCCAGAATTGCTGCGGCAGCAGTATTGAGCTTGAAATTCATTGGGCCTCTCATTTTCCTCTCGAATCAGGTTGAATCGTGGCAGCGTTCGCATCGATTGCAAATGCTGTTTGATCCCGCACTGCGGACAGCTTGTACATGAAGCCGGACTGGATCTCTATCTACATGCGGGTGAAACAAGGAGAGCCGCACATACTCTTTACAAAAAGCCAAGTATTAACGGCTGGTTCCGCATTTGAGAGTCGCAGATTCAGGTTAATATTTGACGAATTCACGCATTTTTAACACTCAATAGCGCCTGCTGATTCATACGTTTGTAGCAAAAAACCGATGCCTGTCAGTCAGTTATTGAGTCCCGCCCAATTCATCAGCCGGATGTTGAATTCGATTAGTGCCGGGTGCCGGGTGCCCCAGGTCTCGCTTTTGAGACCTGGGAATCGACTGCCGGCCCACTACTTCACCGCGCCCGCACTCAGCAGGTTGGCAAGAATCCTGTACGCCCCCGGAACCAGCTCCGGAAGCTGCCGATGGAGCGCATACGCCACGTAGATAAACGTCCCTTTACCGGGGTGGGCCACAACCAGGCCGCCACGCTGCGGATCCTGCCCTGGGTCGGCAGTTTCAGTCAGCGCGGTATAGGCCGGGTCCCAGGATTCGAGGAAGGAATGGCCGCGCTCTTCCACCCAGCCGTCAAAGTCGGCGGTGGTGATGGTATTGGGCGAGGTCAGGAGCGGATTGGCGGCGTCCAGCAGCTTGACCGGTGCCTGCTCGTCGACCACGCGCTCGGCGCGGCCCAGCGAGAGCGGCACGGGGGCAGGGAAGATGGCGCTCTGATAGAGGACGATCAGAGTTCCGCCGCGCTGCACGAACTGGTTGAGCCTCATTTGGGCGGCAGCGAGCTCGCGGACAGAAGAATAAGCCCGAATTCCCACAATCAGGACGTTCCACGTGGAAAAGTCGGCCGAAACTATCTCGGACTTGGTTAAAAGATGCGGCATGACTCCCAACGCCTCAATAGCGTCGGGAACCTCATCGCCCGTGCCCATGATGTATCCGACACGCAAGCTGGGCGCCAGCTTGACATCCACCTTCCGTGTGAGCAGCTGGGCGGGTTTGTAGAGGTTATAAGGGCGCAGGCCAGGGTAGCCGACGCTCTGCCAGCCGGTTTGGTAGGTGTGGCCAGCGGCGTGGGCCACGGCTTGAATCGCAATCGGGGTCTGGAGCGGATTCGCGCTGGAAGCCGCGGCGAGCGGGGTGACGGAGAACTGGATCGGCTCGGTATCTCCCGCAGCGGCAAGGTGGAACGGCGCGGACGCGGGCTGAGCCGTCCAGCCGTCGGGCAGCTTCAGCTCCACTGTGCCTTCCGCAGCCGATTGCGCGTGCACAGTGACTCGAACAGGCAGAGCCGACCCGTCCAGAGGCAGGATGCGAGCCTCGGGGTCCATGCGGACGCCGATGGCAGGCGTGACGACCAGCGGCTCGTAAATGCCGCCAGGCCCAAGTACACGCTGCATGGTCTGGACGACCTTTCCAATGCGAATGGGCAGACCGTCAAAGGTGAACTCCGCCCAGGCGGCCAGCGGCCAGGGAGCGAAGGAGCGCTCGCGGAATTCAGGCTGCGCGAGGTCGAAGTAAGGCTGCTCGATGTTCGGGCGGGTGAAATAGGGTTGCGTGGGCTGCGCGCCGCTGGGGACTTTGAGTTTGAAGATGGCGTCCGAGGAGGAATCTGTGTCGCCCGTGCCGATCGGCTCGCCGTCTTGCCACTGGTCGCCGGTTTGGCTGTCAAGCCAGGCCTTCTCGAGGTGCGCTTCCGGCGCCGCGTGAGCTGTATGGATGCGTACGTTGATCTCCTCGCCGGGACTGACGCTACGTGGTGTTTCGTCGGGCCCATTGCCCCGGAAACCGTTGTCTTCGACCTTCGTTGCGTGGGTTGTGAAGGCAACGAGATCGAGTCCGAGCAAATTCTTAAGAACGGTCTCGCACTGTTCGATCTTTGCTTCGAGTTCGAAAGAAAGGCTCGTCTTGGCCTGAATATCCAGATTGCCGGAAGCCAGTTCCTTCCGCAATGCCAGGATTTGTCGATAAACGGGCGCCAGCTTGTGTGCCGCCGCCGTACCAGACTCGCCGCGCCGTTCGGTTTCGAATTGCTTGAGGCTGATGTCTAGCTGATGGATGCCCTCACGAATGTTCGTCGGTGGATTTGCTCCAAGAATCCGATCGAGGCCGGAGAAGGACGTGTTGATGTCGACCCGGCTGTTGTGGAACAGATCGCTGTTGGTCGTGATCGCGCCGGTTTTCGCGGCTGACTGCGGAGCAACCGCCCAAAGATGGTAGTAGGTACTGGCCGGCCCGCTCAGCGTGGGGATGGCGCCGCCGTTCTGCGACTTCTGCTGCCCCCAGCCTTCGCGCGCAATCTGCGCATAGCTGCGGCCAAGAAATGGGTCGCGCGTACCTACAGGCAGCGTCACATCCGTGGAAGGCACACCCTTGGTGATCTCGCCCGTGATGTAATTCTTGAATTGCGCCGGCGCCCATTTGCCGGTGGCGTAGTCGAACATTCCCTGATCCGTGACAGGCGCGAACGGAACCATCCCATACACAGCCAGCGGCTGCCACGGTTGCAGGCCGTCTTTCAACTGCTCGGGAAAGACGTTCGGATCGCCCGCCGCTTTGAAGACTTCCTGTGCAATCTCGCCGGAAACCTGGTGGTGCCCGTGGCCGTCGGTAATCCCGCCCACAAACGTCGACACAATTACCTGCGGCCGTTCGCGGCGCACGGCCAGCACGGCGTCATAGAGAACGCGATCGTGTCCCCAACGCGCAAACGCTTCTTCCTGAGTTTTTGAAAAGCCGAAGTCGACCTCCGTGCCCCAAAGCTGCTTGACGCCGTAATACTCGCTGGCCTTCAGAAGTTCATTGGTCCGGATCAGGCCCAGTGCGTCGTAGGTCTCAGCCGACATGGCATTCTGGCCGCCTTCGCCGCGCGTGAGCGTGAGCAAAGTGCAGCGAACGCCCAGGCCCCGCGACAAGTAAGTCAGAAGGGCGCCGTCCTCATCGTCAGGATGGGCCACGATCATCATCAAGCTGGCGGTTGTGGATAGCCTGCGGAGAGACTGCTCCAGGGCTGCCGCGCCGCGGTCTTCGGCCAAGGGCAGGGCAATGCTGCTGGGCTCAGGAAGGGGATAAGACGCGTACTGCCGTTGCGCTTCGACCGGCTGGGCTGGCTGCTGTGCGGACAGGCGGAAGGAGACGATGCTCGCGAAGAAGAGGCCGGCAAGGGCTGTGCCCGCTGCTGCCCTGAGATGTTTATCGAAGAAAACCATACTTCCCGTCAGTGTACAATCCGGGGAGTGATTACGGGCTTCGAAGACAGAACCAAATCCGAATCGACGCGCAGCAGATGGGGCCATTTATGCCTCCGTGTTGCCGCGCTTTTCCTCCTCTTGCAAAGCGGTGGCTTTGCCTTTGCGCAGTTTCATCATCGCGCGAAAGCCAGGCCGGCCCCGCCGTCTGCGAGTCTCACATTCATGATGCGGGACGGTACCTGCGTCGATGGCCCCATCTCCAACATCACACCCAAAGCCGTAACCGTTCAGCCGCTCCAAAAGCCGCCCGTCACCATCCTGCGCGCCGATTTGCTGCAGGTTACGCAGGAAGATGCCGTTCTCTTCAGCGCGCGCAGCTCCTGGTCGGATGTCGAGACCGTTCAGTTGTCGCCGCATGAGTCGTTCACCGTGAAGACTCGCAAAGGCCAGCTAATCCAGGGCCGACCGCTCAGCGTCTCCGACAAAGGCCTCGTCTACAAGTGGTTTTTATGGCTGAAAAAACGCTACCCAAAAGACCAGATCGTAGCCGTGGATTATCTGCGCATGAAGCCAGCCTCGCCGGCATTCGATTACTTTACCCAGGAAGCGCCGGCGCTGCTTTTCTTTTATCCAGAGTTCTACGATCGCCTCGCAGGGCTTGAGGGCCATGTCCCGGTCCGCCTTTACGATGTACTGCTGCACGAGGACAACGCGCCTTTGAAATGTGCGCAGCGCTAAGACATTCCCGGCCCAACTTAGAGGACCAGTTCCCCGATGATCGACACATCAACCGGCACAAAGGCAGGACTCGAACGCCGCATTGGTCTGCGTTCGGCGGTGCTTTTCAACATGCTGGAGATGATCGGCGTGGGCCCCTTTATCACGCTTCCGCTGGTAATTGCAGCGGCGGGTTTCAAGCTGTCGGTGTGGGCATGGGTGCTGGGGGCGGCCATCGCTGTTGCGGACGGACTGGTGTGGGCGGAACTGGGAGCGGCATTTCCGCGCGCCGGCGGTTCGTACGCGTTTCTCCGTGAGATTTACGGACCGGATCGCGCCGGCAACTGGCTCAGCTTTCTCTATGTGTGGCAGCTGAGTTTTTCTGCGCCATTGTCCATCGCTTCAGGGTGCATTGGGCTTGCAAGTTTTCTCGGCGTCTTCTGGCCTGGGATTGATGCCGCGCCGATTGCGGCTCTGCCCGGCTTGCACTTTGGGAACCTGGTCGCTGCTGCAGTGTGCCTTATGGTGACTTGGATGCTTTATCGCCGCTTGAGCATCGTGACGGGCATGGCTTGGGTGCTGTTCCTCGGCGTGATGGCGGCGATTGCGGGGGTGATCGTCTCCGGGTTCGCCCACGCTTCGGCGATGGGCGGTTGGCACATGCCTGTGGCGCCGGCATTGGGCGGACTGAAAGGCGTGATGGGCGGCTTGGCTCAGGGTACGCTGCTGGCGACCTACTGTTACTGGGGCTACTACAACATCACGTTTCTCGGCAGCGAGGTAAAGCGGCCCGAAAAGACGATTCCCCGAGCAATTCTGCTGTCAGTCTTTTTTGTTGCCGCGTTCTATATCGCGATGAATCTCGCAGTGTTGCCATCGCTTGGCACGTCCGTGAATCGCACCGCCGAGAGCGCAGTGGTCCGTGTGCAACTGGTGGCGGATATAGCGCGGGCGGCGTTCGGCGGTTGGGCTGGGTATACGATCGCCGGCCTTGTGGTCTGGACAGCCTTTGCCAGCGTATTTTCACTGCTGCTGGGCTATTCGCGTGTGCCCTATGCGGCGGCGCGCGACGGCAACTATTTCCGCTTTCTTGCCGCGGTGCATCCGCGTCATGGCATCCCCCATCGTTCTCTTGTCGCGCTGGGCCTGGTGGCTTCCGCGTTCTGCTTCCTTACGTTGACACAGGCAATTACGCTGCTGGTGATCACGCGCATTCTGTTGCAATTCTTCCTGCAGCACGCCGGAGTGATGCTGCTCCGCGTGCAAAGACCTGAACTCGACCGCCCCTTCAAGATGCCGCTCTACCCGCTGCCACCGCTGCTGGCAATGGGTGGATTCGTGTTCATGCTGGTGAACCGCAGCCATGCACTCGAAGGGCTTGCGGTCGCTGCGGGCATCGGGGTCAGCGGGACATTGATTTATCTCTACCGCGCGCGGCGGGAAGGGCAATGGCCGTTTGTACGAGAGAAAACAGAGCGGCCAGAAGTCAGATGAGACCATTTCTTTCCCAGGTCTCTAAAGCGAGACCTGGGGCACCCAGGCTTCGGGCAAATCCGGAGCGCCACCTGAAACGTATCTTGTAACGTGGGGACGCTCCGAGGTATCTAATTAACTGAGATCGGGAGTTTCCCCCCTCACGAGGTCAAAGCACATGCATATCCGAAAGCCCGCAGACGTTTCGTCTTCTGAGATAACACCCCGCAGCGGGTACGAGTGGTACATGGACCGCAGGAAGTTTTTGCGAGGAGCCGTCTCCGGAGTTGTCGCCGCGGGCGCTGCAGTTCTGTGCGCGGAACGGGTCGCCGAGCTATTCGATCCGCGCATCGGCGCGCTCGCCGGAACCAAACTGGACACGGTGAAAAGTCCGCTCTCCACCACAGGCGAAGACCTCACCAGCTTGAACGATCTGACCCACTACAACAACTTCTACGAGTTTGGCGTGCAGAAGAACGAGCCCGCTTTGAATGCCGGCGTACTGCCCACGCGCCCGTGGACAGTGAAGGTCGACGGCAAAGTCAAAACCCCCAAGACCTTCGACATTGAAGCATTGCTGAAGCTTCGCCCGCTTGAGGATCGCGTCTACCGCCATCGCTGCGTTGAGGCGTGGAGCATGGTGATTCCGTGGGTCGGCTACTCGCTCTCGGAATTCATCAAGCAGTGCGAGCCGCTATCCACCGCGAAATATGTGCAGTTCATCTCCTACTACGACAAAAAGGTAGAGAAGTGGAGTACCGACCAGGCAATCTTCTGGCCTTATTCCGAGGGTTTGCGGATGGATGAAGCGATGCATCCACTGACGCTCCTCACATTCGGCTTGTATGGCGAAGTATTGCCCAACCAGAACGGCGCGCCGGTGCGCGTTGTGGTGCCGTGGAAGTACGGATTCAAGTCGGCAAAGTCCATCGTCGGGGTCCGCTTTCTCGACAAGGAACCGCCAACCACGTGGAACGAGCAGGCGCCCAATGAGTACGGCTTTTATTCCAACGTGAATCCGAATGTAGACCACCCGCGCTGGAGCCAGAAGACCGAGCGCCGCATTGGCCTCCCGTTCTACGCGCAGCGCCGGACCACGCTGATGTTCAACGGATACGGAGAGCAGGTAGCCTCGCTGTATAACGGGATGGATCTGAAGAAAAACTACTGAAGACAGTTGTTAGTGGTCAGTTATCAGTTCACTGCAATCAACTGGCTAACTGGCGCGGAGATCGTATGGGACAATCCAAGGTACCGGAGGCCAAGGCGCCGGAGGCGCAGTTAGCTGCGTTTCTGGCTAAGTACACAGACGAAATTGTCGCACTTGGAGAATCGATTCTCGATGAAATGCGGCGGCTCTATCCGACAGCGAATGAGCTTGTGTACGACAACTACAATGCGCTTGCCATAGGTTTCTGCCCAACGGAACGCCCGTCGGAGGCTATCTTCTCCATCGCGCTCTATCCCAGGTGGGTGAGTTTGTTTTTCCTGCAGGCCAAGGGGTTGCCAGACCCCGACAGGATTTTGCAGGGCAGCGGAACTGTGGCGAAGCACGTTGTTCTTTCATCTCCCGATTTGCTCTATTACCCACCGGTGCGGGAACTCATGCGCGAGGCGGTTGAGAGAGCGAAGGCGCCTTTCGATCCGAAGGGGTCTCGGAAGACGATCATCCGATCAATTTCCGCAAAACAGAGACCTCGGCGGCCGTCTGGCAACGATGCTTCCAGTGCGCCGCGGCGTGAGGCTAAGACAAAGAAGAAAGCATCGGTCAGAGCTCGCTGATTATGAAGAAATCCACACTCATTCTGCTGAAGACACTGACATGGCTCGCCTGCCTGGGCCCGGCCCTGTTGCTCACTTATCAGGCGGTAACGAATACGCTTGGCCCCGATCCAACCGCTAACATCGAGCTAACTACCGGCTATAACACCCTCTTGCTGCTGATCATCTCCCTCGCTATTTCGCCGGTGCGGAAGTTAATCCCGCGGCTAAGCTGGCTGATCAAGTTCCGCAGGCTGCTGGGGCTGTTTGCGTTCTTCTATGGCACTATCCACATGCTGACCTATGTTGCCCTCTATGCGGGCTTCGACGTGAAGACGATGCTCGACGATATTGGCAAGCGCAAGTTCATCACCGTAGGCGTGGCCGCGTGGCTGCTGCTTCTGCCGCTGGCAGCGACGTCGACCAACTGGGCAATCCGCAAACTCGGCGGCAAGAACTGGAATCGCCTGCACACGCTTGTGTATGCAGCGGCGGTCTGCGGAGTCGTTCACTACTGGTGGCAGGTCAAGCCGGGCGTACTGAGTCCCCTGCGCTTGACGTTAGTGCTGGCTGTGCTGCTGGCTGCCAGGCCGGTGCTGGCGTGGTGGACAAGACGAAGGATGCGGCCCGCATCGGCTTGACGAACATCGTTCGTCCTTACTGCGGCACCGGATTGGCGACCGTTGCCGGAACGTTGCCAGGGACAGATGCGGCCACCGCGAGATTCATGTCCTCAATATCATTCAGCACACTGAGTGGAATTTCCTTGTCCGTGTAGTGGCGGATCGGAACCGATTTTACGGTTGCTGCCTCAGCATTGGCCGAGTTGGAGTCAGATTCCTTCTGCTCCTCGTCCTGCGCCCCGGTCAACTGCAGAATGTACTTTCCCTCCGCGACATACTCAAAGGAGTAGCTTCCATCTTCAAGCAGCGAGGTTTCGCGCGCTTTCTCGCGATCGTCGGCGTAAAGCATCCGCAAGGTACCATGCCCTACCGGATGTCCATCGGGCAGCGCGGTTACGGCACCGGCTACGGTGTGCAAACCGGTGAGAGGGATCTCGATGTCCGTGTCGCCGGCGGTTTCCCCAGCTGCCACTTTCACGGTCTTGGCCTCCTTTTTGCGAAAGACGTTGCCCAGGCAAACGCGCGCCGCTGCATCCTGCACATCGGTCGGCATGAGAGTGCAGACCGCGTATTCGCCGGCAGGCAGATTGGTTATGCTATAGCGCCCGTGTCCGTCGCTGAGGGCGTGGATGGTCCACGAATCGAGAAGTGCCAGGCCCACGTCGGTAAATTCGCCCTTTTCTTTCTTGCGGAAGAGCTGAAAGTGCATGCCAATAGCCGGAGAGCCGTCGTCGAAGGTCACGGTTCCCGCGATCTCCGCCCCGCGCTCAATTTGCATGGAAACATCGGAGACCCGGTGCGCACTCACGGTCACTTCCTTCAAGTGAGACTTCCACTGGTCGATCGAATACTGACGTTGCTTCCATCCGTCAGACATGGACTTGAGCTTGTCCGGGTCCAGTACCAAAGACGGGTCCAGATAGCCCTCCAGAGTGGCGAAAGCATAGTAATGGCCAGGGTCAACAGCCTCCAACCTGAACCGTCCATCCAGATCGGTCACTGTGGTTTCCGAGGCGGGCATCGGATCGGGATCGTCGCTTTTATCTCCAGGCTTGGGGGCAGCTGTGAGCACAATCGTCGCAAAGCGCGCTGGCTTGCCGGTATCCGTGCAGATCACGACGCCAGTAACCACGCCTTTGGTGGGATCGGGCTTCTTATGCTGGAACTTGTTGCAGCCCGCCAGCAGAAGGCAGCCAAAAGACAGAATCGAGACCCAACGGAGCCGCGCCAATGCAGGCCTTTCTTCGAATTCAGAACTCAGGGAATTGTAACGCCGATTGCGCCACCGGGTGAAAGCTCTTGCGGTGTAGCGGCGTCGGGCCCAGGCGGGCGAGTGCGGCGAGGTGCTCCGGGGTTCCATAGCCCTTGTGGTTGGCCAGGCTGTAACCGGGAAACTGGCTGTCGAACTCGACCAGCAGGCGGTCGCGGTGCACCTTGGCAAGCACGCTCGCCGCCGCAATGGACAAGCTGATCGAATCGCCCTGGATCACCGACTGTTGCGGGCAGGGCCAGTCAATGGTGTCGCAGCCGTCGATGAGAAGATAGTCGGATCCGGGAGCGAGTTGCTGAACGGCGAGTCGCATGGCCAGCAGCGAGGCCCGGCGAATGTTGATGCGATCGATGGTTTCCACGTCCACCGCGGCCACGGGGTTGGCGCGAATCTGTAGGGCGAACTCGTCCCGCTTCTTCTCGCTGAGCTTCTTTGAGTCGGTCAGGCCTACCACAAGGAAAACGCACGTCTGTTAGATCGATGTTTCGAAGCAGTGAACAAGGAGGAATTTGCACTCAAAGTGGGCGGTCTTATCCAACGGCTTCATTCAATCGAAGAGGTTGCCATGGATTGTTCTTCAATGGGGAAGGAGAAGGGGAAGACTGGCCGGCGTTCTGGAGAGTCCAAAAGGATCTTGGAAGGGCAGCTATAGAGGAGGAAGATTGGGAGGACTTCCTTTCGAACCAACCGTCTGAGCTAATTCACGACCTCTCCGTTTACAACCGCGAAGGTGGACGTCTCGGGATCGAAGGCTCGCAATCCGCTCTCAGGGCCAGGATGGATGATGGAGAGTGCCCGAATGGCGGCACCCTTTGCCATATCGGCGGACCTTTGCTCAGCAAAAAGCATAATGTTTATGGCCCCGTGCCGGGGGGCAGCCGAAGCTGTGTGCTTTGCCGTTTTTTTGTCACCGGCCCCAGATTTCTTGGTGGGCTTTCTGCAAAATGTAATGCGAACACCGCCGCGCTTCGCGAGAAGTGCCGCAAGCTAAAGGATGCCGAGGCGCGCCGGCGTCAACTAGCAGCAACCGCTATCGGCTCTGGGGAGGCTGGAAAATCGTCTCGCATGGGTGGCGGTCCCGCGGATGAAACTGTAGAGTCCATAAGAAGCGAGGTCGAGGCCCTATCAATAACCTGGGGCGCTCAGCTGAGGCTTCTTAAGAAGATTAGAAATGTCATGACAGAATATCGCAACAAAACACCAACGGGAAGCTTCCAGTGTTGCTGAATGGCGATACATCCGATTTCGAGCTCTCGCTTAAACACTGTTCGGAATTTGAGATGTGGGATCGAATCTGTCGTTCCTCTGTGTTCTACACGTCTGTCGATTCTCTCTTTCCGGCAATTCAACGAGCTCGATTATTCGATGCTTTGCTTATTCGATTTGGGTTTCATGCCGTCTTCGCCGCCGTGAAAGACGATGAGCTACTTGAGGTTGGAAATTTATGGTCAGCGTACCTCCGAAACGTTGTTGGAGAAGAAGCCTTGGGTGCCGCAATTGAAAGCGACGTGGCGCTAAAGGAGTTGGGAATCGAGGCAGGTCTGGAAGTTCTGGTCGCGACTTTTCCAGCACATCCGAGCACCATATTGAAAGCGCCAAAGGACGCAACAGAAATGAGGCAAGAGAATGACAGTTCGATCGACGGCCGAGCTCGTAGAGCTCAGGAGCATAAAACCGAGGGAAATTAGACCCGTAGACCAAACTCCTCCGAGCAAGTCGGAGCAACTCTATTCTGAGACGATGCTGAGGACAGGCAGTCCGCGCAAACAAAAAAGCCTTACAAACGTTTGGAAGGCGCTCGAACACCTCAGAGAGGTAAAGTCGCACGAATTCACTTTCGCGAATGTCGGCAGGACTATCAAGGCAATGAAACTGGAAGGAGGGCCTGAAGCGCAATCGATCAGAAATGAGGAAGGGCGGGATTATAAGGAGATCATCCGCGCTTACTCTGCCGAATACGGAGGCCCACAGGGCAAGAAGAGCGAGTATTCAGAATCCGATGAGTTCCTGTTTGGGATCCAAGACCTGCACACAAGAGTAAAAGTGCGGGAGGCTCTGGCCGACAGCAGGAGCAAGGATCGCCGAATCGACCTGCTCAAGAACTTCATATCGAAGCTTTCGCCGGTTGAATTGAATCCAGACGGGTCTTTCGCACCGCCGGTTGTGAAGGAGCTCACGGAGTCAGCTGTTCATAATGAGTTCAACCCAATGGAAATCAACTCCGTGGTAAGCTTCCTCAAGGCTATCGAGGAATCCGGCGAAGGTATGAGCCTAAGGTTCGACCCGGCTTTGGGCGCACTGTTGTGGAAGGAAGGGGCTGTCGAGGCGGCGGGCCCTGGATTCCTTTATGCCCTGTTAAAGATTGTTAAGAAGGAGAGCTAGGATTGGCCTTTGATTCATCAAATCCAGCTGAATTTGAAGCCGTTATTGGATGTGACGAGGTCGGGAGAGGCAGTCTTTGCGGTCCAGTCCTGGTCGCGGCGGTGTGGTTTGAACCCTCTGCAATCCCAAGTTGTTTGTTGGGAGAGCTGGATGACAGCAAACTCCTGCCTCGGAGAATGCGCGCGAGGCTAGCGATCGAGATCCGACGTGTAGCACGAGTTGCGGTTGCCTGGTCAACTCCTTCAATGATCGACAAACACGGGATTCGGAACATGACGCTCGATGCAATGTCACGAGCGATCTTGCGGTTGAACATCGACGCGCCAGTCCGAGTCGACGGCTTGGATGTGCCACCCGGGATCTCGTTGCCCGCCCTGGCAATCGTAAAGGGAGATGCTAAGGTTCCGCAGATTGCCGCCGCTTCGATTGTTGCGAAAGTGACGCGAGATAAGATGATGGCGCAACTTTCCATTCGCCACCCTGGATACGGATGGGAGAAGAATGCCGGGTATGGAACGCCGGAGCATTTGGCAGCAATCGAAGAGCTTGGGACGACCGAGCACCATCGGATGTCTTTCGCGCCTATGTCCCAGCGGTGTCTACCTTTGCTTTACCCGGCGATAGAGGTGGCGCATGCAGGGACACAAGGTGTCGAGGTCACGGCACGAGGACTACTTCGTCCCAAAGCTTACGAGACGGCACGGCCGTAGAGGGAGCGAAACTTCAGTGGCTTTCGGTTTGAAACCCCGTGACCTTGCGGGCGTGCGATTCGGATACCATTCGCTAAGGAAGAACAACTCGTCGGTACTTGACTGGAATCGAAAACGACTCCTGAAGTTTTTTCAGATAGGCCCGGCTTTCATTGTCGAGGACGGTTCGCCAACGATTACCAGCGATGCTGCTTGTTGCGAGCCTGGCCAGAACGAATACTCTAGCAATTGTCCAATGGCATCTCTAATGCATGCTTGCAACGATTGACCGACCTTGATCTCAAAATAGATGTACCCGCCATCAGTTCGAACGACAGCATCAATGCGCCCGCCGCTCCCGTTGGCCATCTCGGTTCCGACGCCCTTTTTCCCATGCTCCTACCTGGCGATTTCAAGCTTGTTCACTGCGATTGAGAGGAAGCTGTCACGCGGCATTCTCCGAATTGCGGTCAGTGGGCAGCCAAAGGAGCCGACTACCCGTTATCAAGAGCATTCCCGGCAGTCGGATCAGCGCTTCGCTCCGACTTCTAAGGGAGTGAACAAAGAAATGGATTGAACCATTTCCTGTGTTGTGATGATGGCATTGGCATAGTTCGGAAGGTTGACGTCGAGTGCAGCGTGCATCTCCCTGTCCGAGTAATCCGCTGTCGCATCTCTTACTACCGTGACCTCGTAGCCGAGTTCGGCGGCGAAGCGAACAGTTGATTCCAAGCACGTGTGTGCGATCAGTCCGATGGTGATCAGCTTATGGATCCCGTGCCTCTTGAGCAACAGGTCGAGGTCTGTGTTCGCGAACCCGCTCGAACACCAATGCTCTTGAGCCACAATCTCACCCGGTAACGGAATGAATTCGGAGCGGATTTCTCCCCCCCATGCGCCGTATTCGAAGGATCTTCGCGACCAGGCCGCCTTTTGGATAGGCGCAATGTACTGCCACGTCTCGTAGTCGCCAGGACGATACCGGTGATGCATAACATAGAAGACACGCAGTTTTGCCTGCCGCGCAGCATTCAGAATCTGCAGCATGTTGGGAATGCAGTTATTTGCTTCCGCAACCGTCTTGATGCGATCCCAGATTTTGCCTCCCTCGGAGATGAAATCGTTGTATGGATCGATGATGAGAAGTGCAGTGATCCCTCTGTCAAAACTAAGGTTGGGCATGCTTTCCCTCCAGCATTCATCCGACTTCGCCGTATCTGTTAGGGCTGGTCTGGCAAGTCAACCAACATATTCGGCAAATCCATTTCCGCTTCACGGGTCTGGAAGCCGCGCTTCATCGCGGCTTTGATACGGTTCTGCGCCTCAGGCTTGCGCACACAGTCGAGGAAGAGACTTGAATCGCGTCGGAATTCTTCTGCCGACGCTAGCGCGAACGCATTGACCCTCTCTCTGATTGCGGCAACGCCAAAAGCGGGGTGGCTGTCAATCCGACGAGCCATGGACTTCACGAAATCGCCGAGCGCGGCGGCCGGCAACGCTCGATTGATCCAACCGTAGCGCTCCGCCATCTGCGCATCGTAATCTTCCGCGCTCAAAAGCACCTCGAGTGCTCGGCCCCGTCCCATGAGCCGAGTTAGATGCTGCACGCCGCCTGAGCCGGGGATCAATCCAAAACCTACCTCCGGTTGACTGAAAATCGCCGTTTCGAGCGCAGCGAATCGCATGTCACACGCCAAGACAAACTCGCTGCCGACACCTCGAACACGACCTTCAATCTGCGCAATCGTGACCAGGCGGCTCGCGCTCAGATAGTGAAAAAGCATGGCTATCGAAGGTTCGCCAGTTAGTTGCTTTGCTAACTCGCCATATTCAGCAATTCGAGTCACATCGACATGCGAAATGAAATAGTCCGGGTCGGCACTCTTGAACACAAGGACATGGATGGAATCATCGGCCTCGGTTTGCTGAATAAGTGAGACCAAGTCGCGGACCAGTTCAGGCCCAAGGAGATTCATGGGGGGAGCCGAAATTTCCGCAAACAGAACGCCCCCGTGTTTATGTGCAGAGATGGTTTCAAATACCGCTTGCTGTGTTCCGTTCTCGTGATCAAGTTCCTTCAGCATCTTCATCCTCCTATACAACGGTCGCCGCATTCGCGACGCCAGCGGAATTACTGTTGTTCAATGCATAACGCTCAATGCTCTTTGCGAACAGAGGCGTTTCCTGTCTGTTAAGCGCCTCCGAAACCGGTTTGCGGGCTGCCTTAAAGACCTCCCATGGAATGCCCTGCTTTGCAAGAAACTCCATCAGATCCGGAGTCGAAGTACTGTGGACGGTATTCGTGAATTCACACGATTCATCGTCGATCTTCTTGACGCTCAAGTCCCAGATCACGCCTACTTTTATTCGCCCTTTCGGTGTAAAAACATCTGAATTCGATACAAGCCGCAGATGATCCCGTTCACTTATCTCCTCCACGTAGTGCTGGACCATCGGGCTTCCTCCCAACACTTCAACGTTGATGGACATGCGTCTGCCATCCGGGGCAGTCGTCACACCAGCGGAGCAATGGGCTGGGGAGCAGGCCTGGTATTCAGCCTCTGGCAAGCTAAAGCACCACGTGGGAATATCAATCTCCTCAATAGGTGCATGAATTGTGGTTGAAAAGCTTGAATCGACCAGTGTGTTATCGTCCATTTTCTTCTCCTTTGAGATAAAGCTCAGGGGGCGACCGCAATCGATCGTCGATCAGCCGAACGTGAAGTCGAAAGCCTCCACGCCCGAATCGAAGAACATGATCTCAAACTGCCGATCGGCGACTGCCTCGGTTTGCCTGATGAGTTGATAGAGTCGTTGTTCATCGACAGTACCGTTGCCCTGACCGTCGATGTCTACGCCATGTGCAGTGGTCGGCGGTTGACCATCGAGGAGCACGCGAAAACGAACGGAGGCTCCCTGCATGGCCGGGCCCATGACAAGATTGAGATCTCGCGCATGAAAGCGGTACGCGATCCGCCCGTTTGGCTTGTTCAACCGAACTGCCTCTTTCCCAGCAGTCCAGTGGCCCGTCAGCGCCCACGAGTTGAGGCCCAATCGCGAGGCAATTTCGTAGGAGTGAGGCTTGTTCCATGCCGGACCATGCGGCGATGCAAAGTTTTGGGTTTGTTCATAGCCGACGTAGGTTTCAGGAGACCTTAAATCCTCCGAATCGGCGGCAACTTCGGCGCCCGTGGCCTCGACGGATACCGGCGCACGGTCGAATCCGCTATGACCCGATTCGGCCAGCAGGTGTTGGATTACCACTTCGCTTTGCTCATAGTCGCCCTCGCCGAATTGATAATGCCGAATGTGCCCTTTGGCGTCAATGAAGTAACAGGCCGGCCAATACTGGTTATTGAAGGCGCGCCATATCGCATAGTCGCTGTCGATGGCAACCGGATAGCTAATCCGCATGTCCTTCAAAGCCCAGCGAATGTTGTCGACTGCGTGCTCAAAAGAGAATTCAGGCGTGTGCACTCCAATCACCAACAGGCCGTGACTCCCGTATTTCTCGGCCCAAGCACGAACGTAGGGGAGGGTGCGCCGCCAATTGACGCAGGTATAGGTCCAAAAATCGACCAGAACAACTTTCCCGCGAAGGTGCTCCGGTGTCAGTGGGTTTGAGTTCAACCATCCGGTGGCTCCATGTAAAGAAGGAAAATCGCCTTCGTTCGACCACGGTAAACCGTAAGACCCGACTGTTCCGAATTTGGCAGCGGCGAAAGTCATTGCTAGTGCACCAAGAAAGCGTCGGCGATGAAGAGTGGAAATGTTAAGCATCTGTTTCTTTCGCGATCAGGTCGGAGCGAAGACAGGAGAGCCCGGTCATCTGAACTCTCCTGTTGCAATGCGAACAAAAGGCAGTCCTCGCCACGGTCACATCATGTGGCGGACTTTTCCACTCACGACCGCAGAGATCTGAAGCCCGCTCGAAGCTCCTCTGAAAGCAGCTTCGGTTGTTCAAACGCAGCGAAGTGACCACCTTTCGGGAGCCGATTGTAGTGAATCAGTTTGGGAAACGCCTGCTCCGCCCAACTCTTCGGGGCCGGATAGAGTTCGTCGGGGAAGACGCTCACGGCAACCGGGATAGAGACGCCTTTGACATTGAAATATCCGAGTTTGCCCCAATTCTCCCAATAGAGACGGGCGCCGGATATGCCCGTGTTCGTCAGCCAGGTGATCGTGATGTTATCGAGGATGTCGTCACGCGTGAGGCCTTCCGATTCTCCTTGAAACACGCGTGAGATCAGCTCGTAGCTGCGCGCGTCATGATCGAGGAAGTAGCCCGCCAGGCCGACCGGGGAATCCGCGATTCCATACAACGTCTGGGGTCGAAGTCCCATCTGGAACCCGTAGGCAATCCCCTTTTGATATACGAACTGCAAATGCTCGTAGGCAACCTTCTCGTCGGCTGAGAGACCCGCCGGTGCCGGAGCCCCCGAAAAAGCCGCTTTGTCAATGTCGTTCGGAAAGATGCCAGGCATGTTGGTATGAATGCCGAGCAACTCCACAGGCGCCAGCACGCCCATGTGCTCCGTGACGAGCGCGCCCCAATCGCCGCCCTGCGCCACAAACCTCGTGTATCCAAGGCGCTTCATCAGCACGACCCAGGCACGCGCGATGTGGTCAACGTCCCACCCGGCGGTGGTCGGTTTGCCTGAGTATCCGTAGCCAGGCATTGACGGGATCACCACATCGAAGGCGTCTGATGCGCTTCCGCCATGGGCCGTTGGATCGGTGAGCGGTTCGATGATTTTCATCTGCTCGACGATCGAGCCGGGCCAGCCGTGCGTGACGATGAGCGGCAACGCGTTTTCATGCTTCGAACGGACGTGGATGAAATGAATGTCCAGTCCGTCGATCTCGGTGATGAACTGCGGCAGAGCGTTCAATCTTGCCTCGCACTTGCGCCAATCGTATTCGGTGCCCCAATAGCGCGCGAGTGCTTCAGTCGTCGCAAGTTGTACGCCTTGGCTAGTATCTGTGACCGTTTCCCGGTCCGGCCACTTGGTGTTGTTGATGCGCCTGCGTAACTCGGTGAGTTCCGTCTCCGGAACCTGGACCTTAAACGGGCGAATTGCCGCGGTGTCAGCTAACTGCGTGGTTTCTTCATGTGTAGCAACGGCTGTGGTCATGGACCGCTCCTTTTTGGTGGTTTCCGATTGTGTGGTTTCTGCGTTTGCAAAGCTAAACAAGCACAGGTGGGCAGAGGCGACGGTCATGGCCGCGGACCCAAGAAAGCGCCTTCGGTTGTGATCGATATTTTCAGATGAATTAGCGGCATTCATTGGTCGGCCTCCCGGGAGTGGTGGTTGGTTGCAGAGTCCAGCAACGACATCCTCAGTTCTTGATTTCGGATCAGAAGTTCGCAGATACATTCTTGTAGACTGTGCAAACTCCGGCGCCAATATTCCTCTCGCTCCTGGCCCGGCTCTTCGTATTGCATTCCCGCTTCGACGGCATCGTTCTTACCCCTTGTCCAATCGGTCCTGCCGGGAAATGGAGTGTGAGACTCTCGATGTTGGCGGTCACACATAGCATCTCCAAAGCAAAATCGTCGGGAGCATCCGGCAGTCGATGAAGTCTCGCTGAATCTTCACCGGCTTGCGGGGGCAACTCATCACGAGTGCCATCACACCAGAAGCCACGTTGCGAAACAAGGAGACGATGGTATCCATGATCCCTTGGTATCATGGTTTGCGTACTTGATTTCGCTGTCCCCGCGAACAACTGTCCCCGTGTATTCCAGCCAAACCTGGCTGGCAAAACACTTAGGTTGTTCAGGTTTCAACGGAAAAGCATTGTGCGCCATTTGGCCCCTAAACGATCAGGTTTGAATCGTCTGCCGACCAAGAGTCCGGAGGTATATCGGCATGAGTGTTGGGAATCCAGAGAGACCGGACGGAAGTCTGCGCGCCAACGATAGTGGCGTACGACAGTTTGCCAATTCGATGCCTGTTCTGGCATCTACTATGAACGCGCAGTTTGAGTTAGAACTCGCTACGCCGGCGATGCTCGACTATTTCGGAGTGACGCTGGACGAGTTGAAAAGTTGGGCCTCAATTGGTGTAATCCATCCAGACGATCTGGAAGCCGTGATTGCCAGGACTAGCCACTCCGCTGAGACGGGCGAACCGTTCGAATTCGAATACCGCCTCCGCCGCTCTGACGGCGTTTTTCGGAGGTTTCAGGCTCGCGGCATTCCTTTCCGAAACCCCCAGGGTCAAATCGAGCGCTGGTACGCTCTACTGACCGATGTGGAAGACCAGAGACAGGCGGAAGAGGCGCTGCGAACGAGCGAGCGAAGTCTGAACTTGATCATCAATACAATTCCCGAGTTGGCGTGGTCCACCAACCCGGATGGCTCCGTCGACTTCCTCAACCAGCGCTGGCTTGACTACACAGGGTTGACTGCCAACCAGGCGCTTGGTTGGCAGTGGGTGACTGCGCTTCACCCTGACGACATGGGCGGCCTATCCAAATATTGGGAAACCACATTGGTGTCAAAGACACCCGGAGAAATCGAGGCAAGACTCCGGCGTTTCGATGGAGTCTATCGATGGTTTCTATTTCGCGCAGTTCCCGTGAAAAACGAGTCGGGAGATGTCATCAAGTGGTATGGACAAAATATCGACATAGAGGAAAGAAAGCGGGCGGAAGATGCAGTTCGCGCGAAGGAACGGGAACTTCGCGCGACCATCGACACAATTCCAACACCAGCTTTTTCAACCCTCCCCGACGGCTATGTCGATTTTCTGAATCAACGCTGGCTTGACTACGCGGGGATGACCGCAACGGAAGCGGAGGGATGGGGCTGGAGATCTGCGCTTCACCCGGACGACGTCGATCGACTCGTGCAATATTGGTTATCGTGCCTGTCCGCAGGCACGGAGGCTGAGGTAGAAGCGCGATATCGTCGCTTCGATGGAGTCTATCGATGGTGCCTCGTTCGAGCGAACCCTTTGCGCGATGAATCAGGCAACGTCGTTAAATGGTATGGAATAAGCATTGACATCGAAGATAGAAAGCGCGCTGAGGAGGAGCTGAGAGCCAAGGAACGCGATCTTATCCGGATCATCAACACAATCCCCACGACGGCATGGTCGACCCGCCCGGACGGCTACTGCGACTTTCTTAGCGATCGCTGGCTCGACTATGCCGGCTTTACGTACGAGGAAGCGGTGGGTTGGCGTTGGGCGACTGCCATTCACCCTGAGGACGTGGCCGGTCTCCAGGGGGTCTGGTCGAACGCTCTTGCTACTGGAACACCCGTCAGCACGGAAGCGCGTATGCGTCGCTTTGACGGAGTTTACAGATGGTTCCTTTTTCTTGCTAAACCGTTTCGTGATGAATCCGGCACCATCGTGAAATGGTATGGAACGAACGTAGACATAGAGGACAGGAAACAATCGGACGAGGCCCTGCGCGCGAGCGAACGCGCCCTTAACCTGATAATCAACACGATTCCAATGCTTGCCTGGTCCACCGACCCGACTGGCTTCGTCGAATTTCTCAACCAGCGTTGGCTCGAATTCACGGGACTGTCTGCGGAGCAGGCGAGCGGTTTGGGATGGGCGGTCGCAATTCATCCCGACGATGCGAAAGGTCTGATCGACTACTGGCAAGCCGCTCTGGATTCCGGGACGGAAGTTGACGTGGAAGCACGGATGCGCCGCTTCGATGGCCAATATCGATGGTTTCTATTCCGTGCCAGTCCCCTGCGCGACGAGTCCGGCACCATCGTGAAATGGTATGGAACGAACGTTGACATTGAAGATCGCAAACGAGCAGACGAGGAGTTGCGGCGCAGTGAGGCCTTTCTCGCAGAAGGGCAGAAGCTCAGCCGAACCGGTACTTTCGCATGGCAGCCAGATACGACGAAGTCTGTTTGGTCGGAAGAACTGTATCGCATTCATGAAATTAAACCTGGCACGCCAATTTCTGCTGATATTGCTCAGACTGGGGTTCATCCCGACGACATACCCTTGGTGTACGAGGCGACTGCGAGGGGAGTGGAAACCGGGAGCGATTATGAGCACACCCACAGGATCGTGATGCCGGATGGTCGTACTAAATTCCTGCATGTAATGGCTCGTGCAACTCGGGACTTCGAGGGCCGGCTCGAATACATAGGAGCTGTACAGGATGTAACTCAGCGCATGCTTTCTGAAGAGGCTCTTACAAAATCCAGATCCGAGCTCGCCCATGTAAGCAAAGTCATGAGTCTAGGTATCTTGACAGCTTCCATTGCGCATGAAGTAAACCAGCCGCTGGCGGGCATTATTACCAACGCGGAAACGTGCCTGCAGATGTTGGATGACAATCCACCTGACATCGAGGGTGCGCGGGAGACAGCCCTCCGCTCAATTCGCGACGGGAATCGAGCCTCGGATGTCGTCGCGCGCCTGCGGTCCCTCTTTAAGAGGAAAGACTTTGTAGCCGAAATGATCGATCTGAATGAGGCAACCCGCGAGGTAATTGCGCTCTCGTCGGGTGAATTGCGCCGGAGTCGGGTGGTTTTGCAGATGGATCTCGTGGATGATCTCCCACCGGTCAACGGCGACCGCGTACAGCTTCAGCAGGTGATCATAAATCTGCTTCGCAATGCCATAGACGCGATGAGGGAAGTTGAAGATCGACCGAGGCAACTGCTCATTCAAACGGAAAGGGACGGCGCCGTGAACGTTCGGCTCATTATGCAGGATGCCGGAGTCGGCTTTGCTCCCGATACTGCCGATCGTCTCTTCGAATCGTTCTACAGTACAAAGAACGACGGTATGGGCATTGGGCTCGCGATCAGCCGTTCCATCGTCGAGGCACATCACGGGAGAATATGGGCGACGCTAAACCACGGACCGGGGTCCACATTTGCATTTTCAATTCCCGCGGATCCAGTGGTCCTCAGAAAGATGGCCAGAGGATTGCGTCCTGACAACCGAAATTGAAAACGATTAGCTGTCTGTTCCGGTCGCGCTCTGACGAAGAGAGCCTCGGAATTGGATACCAAAGGATACTAGACGCTATTCCTTCCCCGTCGGATGATAGATTTTGGGTTGTCGTCAGCACTGGCCAGAGGCAGGATTTTCCCGCAGCATATGGGCAGCCTCGACTAGACGCTTTAATGAACTGGTTGTTGGCGCGAAAGTTGACCCGATCCTTGTAGGGATCGCAATGAGACCCGTCATGAATATGCGTTCCCTTGTATCAGTGATCGACGATGATGAATCTGTACGCGAATCACTGCCCCACTTGCTGAAGGGGTTTGGCTTTGCAGTTGGGGCCTTCTCCTCAGCCGAAGAGTTTCTGGCGTCGGATCAGGTTTCGCAAAGTAAGTGCTTGGTTGTCGATATCAATATGCCGGGAACGTCGGGACCTGATCTTCTCGATGAGTTGAAGCGTCTTGGGTGGAAAACCCCAGTAATCTTCATTACTGCGCAAAGAGATGAGAAAGTGCGGTCACAAGTTCTCGAACAAGGCGCAATTGCATGTCTCTTTAAACCATTCAGTGGCAAGGCTTTGCGCGCCGCAATCGATTCTGCTCTCGGAAGCGGCTGAAGGCTTTCGGACATCGGATTGAAGTTCGTCTTAGAATGAATCCACCGAGGGCGCACGGCCACGGAGGGAGGTCAAATCCATGATGGAGACCACCACAACGGTGTTCGTCGTCGACGATGATATTTCAATCCGAGAATCGCTCGAAGCGCTTCTTCAAAAGGCTGGCTGGAGCGTTGAGACATTTGTTTCCGCTCAGGAATTCCTGGCAAGACCTCCGGTTTTCGTGCCAAACTGTCTTGTCCTCGACGTTGCCCTTCCTGGGCTAAATGGTCTTGACTTACAAAAGCGGGTTGCCGTAGAGCGCCCTGGAATGCCGATTATATTTATAACGGGCCACGGTGACATTCCCATGACGGTCCAGGCCATGAAGGCTGGTGCCGTCGAGTTCCTGACGAAGCCCTTCAAGGGCGATGTGCTTTTGCAATCGGTCCGAAACGCAGTAGAGAGAAGCAAGGCCCTACTCGGCCGCGAAGAAGAGATTCAAACGTTGAAGGCGCGATACGCTGACCTCACCTTTCGCGAGCGCGATGTGATGGCTTTGGTGGTTGTCGGGCTCCTGAACAAGCAGGTTGGCAGTCGACTCGGCATTAGTGAAGTTACAGTGAAAAAACATCGCGGCAACGCGATGCGAAAGATGAAAGCCGAATCTCTGGCTGAATTGATAAAGATGGCTTCGCGTCTCAGGTTACGGCCGGCGCCAGCTGACACCGTACTTGCAGTCAAATAACCCCTTCTATTAAAGCCCTCGCGGTTAGTCGCACCCATCGTTCCCCGGCACCGCTAGTCAGGTCATCTCGGCCGGCTTGGCTGATTCCCAGCAATCTTTTTCTCGATCATTGAATCAAAGACTTGATATGAAACTTGCGTCCGTCAATTGCGGGTTGCCTCGGGAAGTGGTTTGGCATGGGCGAAGTGTAACGACATCGATCTATAAGGAGCCGGTCCAAGGCCGGATCGCCTTGCGGACACTCAATCTCGATGGCGATCGACAATCTGACCTCACTGTGCATGGAGGCAAGGACAAGGCTGTCTATTGCTACCCGCTTGAGCACTACGAATACTGGAAAGTCGAACTCCCGGGTCACGCACTCCCCATGGGCGCTTTCGGCGAGAATTTCACGACTGAGGGCTTGACCGAAGACTTCCTCCATATCAATGACCGACTCACTGTAGGTTCCGCAGAGTTTATCGTCAGCCAGCCACGACTTCCGTGTTACAAGCTCGGCATCCGATTCAAATCGGATGATATGGTAAAGCGATTTCTTGCGAGCCAGCGCTCGGGATTCTACCTGGCGGTCACACGCGAAGGTGAAGTTGGTACGGGAGACGAGGTGACTGTACTCGACCACGATCCGAATTCGATTTCTGTCTCCGAGATCAACCGTCTATACATCACGAAGAAATATGACAAAGAAGATCTTCGTCTAGTGCGAACGGCTCTTGCTCTGGAAGCATTGCCCGAGAGTTGGAAGGGGTTCTTAGAGGAAAAGGCGATCAGGCAGAACGCGTGATCCCGAACTTCGAGACGGGGAGCGTTCTGGAACTGTCCAAGGGAATTGGATTGTGTCGTTCAAGAATGCCTGTACCAGATTTTTGATTGACGATTACAGAAAGCCGACGCCCTCATTGATGGATGTTTGAGCGCCGACCGCTGATAAGTAATGAAAACGCCGCAGGGTCCAGGAATACCATTGAGCGCGCTTCGCTGTGCTGTCATCCACTTGGCCGAATTGTCGGCATCCCGGACAGGTGGCCCTTGGCTCAACTGCTGCCAAACCACTCATCGACATCCGGTTACGCGCGATTGTAGTGATTACTCCACGAAAGCATTGAAAGGGCCAGGATGTTCCACCTGGATCATCGCAAAATCGAAACAACCCCTTAAACGATGTGAACGAGCGGTTCTGCAACAGACCGGCGATTGGCGACACATTTGAGCAATGGACATCAGCAAATTACAATGACTTGGCCTAAGGCAAAAGTGGCAACAATAAGAGCCCGTCGTGGACGCCCTCTGTTTCTACCTATCTAATTCGAAAACGATAGCGATGATTCTATGATCGGTTTCGGAACATAACGGTTTGTCCGGGATTTGGCTGCAGTAAAGTGTCCCCCAAAACTGGAAATCCGCGATTTATGTACAGCGCGAAAACGGGCTTTCCGATCCCGGTGTCAGCTCGCTTCCTTCCTTTCTCATTTTTCACGAACTGCTTGCCAAAGCAGGGCTTTTGTAGCGCGTTGCGCAATTTCGCTGCTTCTGGCCTTTCATACTTCGATTCCGCGGCCTTAGGCTACATGCACGCCTTGTTGTGAGCGGACGGTATTATCAGGAAAGTGATACTGGAAGGTGCCAGACGGTTCGCGCCATTCTTGATTATCTTTCCCTTGAAGTCCTCAACAGATCCATCAGACTCGGCCTTGAGTTCTATGCCGTTAAGCATGATCTTGGTGCTGGTCAACTCGGAAGCCGTCAGCGTGAATGTTTCTGCAGTCGACGGAAGCATGAGTTCTCGATCATGTTGCGTGTCGGTGTTCAAAACTAACATTGCAACGCCTCCATTTCCGCCCCTAGGGCGCGAGCGAGGCCGAGGGTGGTTGCCGTCGTACCCATTGTTGGTTGTGCGTTCAAGATCGTTAAATTCATCCGTGTCTCCCATTCTCGACTCCCACGCCAAGCTACTTTTTTGTGTCAGCTCCGTGGCCGGAGTCTTGGCGTCCTGATCTCTTCGCGACCCACTCCACCTTAAGGAAAAAATCTAAAAATGTCTACGATCTCGTACAGAATAACGTAATTCAGCAGCCACGATGTATGGGTGGCAGGAAATATTAGAACCAAGCTTGGAAAGAGGATCCGTGCCCTCCGGATGGAGAAGGGTTGGTCGCAGGTGGAAATGGCGGACCTATTGGTAATGAACCGCGGCTACCATTCGGAACTCGAAAACGGCAAGCGAGATCCGAGTCTAGCTATTTTGAAGACCATCGCTGACGGGTTTTCAATTAGCTTGTCCAAATTGTTTGAGGATCTGTAAGCGCTGGCCACTCGAGGAACTCCGGCGGCAAGGATTTGAGCAAACCATAGGCTTCTGGAAGGGCATTCAGCGGCGCGCAAACTTTCGGAGATCTTGACTTTCCGTACATCTTAATCGGACATATACTGCTATGAAATAGCCAATTCTCTGGCACTTTTGCATAATCGTATGCAGGCTACCGGTAAGAGGCGCCCGCGGCCTACCTCGTCGAGTCCGGCGATGCGCATGGCGCCTTGCTTGCGCGCGGCTTTCTCGTGTTTCTAACCGCAAACCAGGGGGGTGCCCATGTTTCCAGTATAGGAAGCAATCGTCCCGGCGCAAAGAAAAACCCCCTGCCGAGTGGGCCAGGGGGCGTTTCTTCGGAGGATGGTGCGAAAAGCCTAGGCGCGCACCTTGCCGGTGACGCGATCCACTTCCTTCAGACGGGCGGCCTTGCCGCGCAGTCCACGGATATAGAACAGCTTGGCGCGACGGACGCGGTAGCTGCGGATTTTCTCAATCTTGTCGATGACCTTGGAATTGAAGGGGAAGATGCGCTCCACGCCCTGTCCAAAGCTCATTTTGCGCACGGTAAAGGTGCCCTGCGCGCCGCGGTTGATGGCGATAACCAAACCTTCGAACGCCTGCAAACGTTCCTTATCGCCTTCCTTGATCTTGACCTGGACGCGAATCTGATCGCCAGGGACGAACTCGGGGAGGTCGGTGCGCTTGAGCTTGTCGGCCAGGCGCTGCATAACGGGATGAATAGACATGGTGGCTTCCTGCTGTTGGACTCAGAACTTCCAGTTTATCAGAGATTCCGCTTCTGCGCATAATTTGCCGCTATCGCGGAATCAGCTGTTCCACGCCAAACGGAACGATAAACCCGATCGCCAGCAGCCCCAGCAAGTCGACAACAGTAGTAAACCCCGAGTTCGTTGCGAACAGCCACCAGGCACCCATTGCGGCAAGGGTAACGATTGTAGTGAGGAAGCTCTTCATGGCCGCAGCGTACCCCTGGGAATCGCGAATTTCAAGATTAATCAGAGTACTTTTGTGCAATGAATGTTACTTTAGTTTTAAACGTCAGTCGGCACCTTCTCAAGGGCTGTTGATGATCCTGCTTTCTGCGGCCTTTCTGCGCAAAAAGCCGTGGTGAGAAGCGCAGCCCCCCGCTTTGTCAACGGCTTCCAAAAAATGGGCTGGCTCGGTTCGGTTCGCGGGGATGCGCTATAGTTCCGGGTATGGATGAGAAGCGGGAATTGCTGCGGCATACTTTGGCGACATTGGCTTATCGGGCGGCACGGGCGCTGGACGGCGCGCCGGATCACTTTGCAGGGTTTGCTTTGACGGGCCGGATGCCGGTGCAGATCCTGGCCCACATGGGCGACTTGTTCGAATGGGCTCTGAGCGCGGCGGTCGGCAAGGAACGCTGGCAAACTTCGCAGCCCTCCCAATGGAAACAGGAGAAGCAAAGGTTCTTTCAGTCGCTGCAGGCCTTCGACTCTTTCCTTGCTTCGGACGGGGAGTTGAAGGCCCCGATCGAGAGACTGATGCAGGGTCCTGTGACCGATGCGCTGACGCATGTGGGCCAGTTGGCAATGATGCGGCGGTTGTCGGGGAGCCCGACGCGCGGGGAGAATTTCTACCTGGCGGCCATTGAGGTTGGGCAGGTGGGAGCGGATCAGCCGGCGCCGGTGCAACCTTTTAAATAGGCCGTTGCTCTTGCATCCGTATGGAATCCAGAATCTTGCGGTCTTCGTAGCTTAGGACGGCGTTTTCGAGCAGATCCGGCCGGTTGGCCAGGGTTTTGCGCAGTTGCTGCTCGCGACGCCAGCGGCGAATTCCCTGGTGGTCGCCGTTTAGCAGCGTCTCCGGCACTTGCAGCCCCTGAAACTCGGCTGGGCGCGTGTAGTGGGGGTAATCGAGCAGCCCGCCGGCGCCGTGCTGGGAGCGGGGAACGCCATCCGCATCGCTTGTGATTTCTGCGTCGGCGACTCCGAAGCTTTCAAACTCGCCTGAGGCTTCGTTGCCGAGGACGCCGGGGATCAGCCTCATTGCCGCGTCGACGACTACGGCGGCGGCGAGTTCGCCTCCGCTGAGAACGTAGTCGCCGATGGAGAGTTCCATGTCGCAGTAGAGCTGGTTGATGCGCTCGTCTACACCTTCGTAGCGGCCGCAAATCAGGACGACGCGGTCGAGACCGGCGAGTTCGCGGGCCAGGGCCTGGGTGAAGGGACGGCCCTGGGCCGAGAGCAGGACCACCTGCGGTGCGGCAGGAGGCGCTTGCGCGCGCAGGGCTTTCGGCTCAATGCCGAGGGAGGCGAGGGCTTCGGCAATCGGCTGGGGCTTGAGGACCATGCCTTCCCCGCCGCCAAACGGCCGGTCGTCTACAGTGCGGTGCCGGTCGTGCGTAAACGCTCGCAGATCGTGGACGCCCACCTCGACCAGCCCTTCGGAGAGGGCCCGGCGCAGGATTCCATTCTCGAAAAAGCTCGAAAAGAAGCCGGGGAAGATGGTGACGATCTCAAAGCGCATACTTATCGATCATAAGGGTTCGAGGGTTTGTGGGATGGAAGGAATTGCGCTCACAATCCTTCGGGCCCGAATTGCAAGAGGCAAGTTCTTCGGCTCCGCTGTGCTCCGGATGAACGAGGCTGGTTGAGGCCTGAGGTTTCCCGCCCTTGCGGCAGCAAAAAGTCGCAAGAACGGGGCACGGGGCAATTGTGGGGAATCGCGCATGGGGTTCATTGGAGTGGTAACCCGACACGGCGAGTAGGGGTGCTCCTAATGACAAGTTGGCTGCGTTGTAGTTGGCTCAGGGCTTGCTCGGTGCGTTCAGGTCTATCAGGCCTGCAGGGAGGGCCATTTCTACGCGCTTTCCTGGAAGATCGACGGTACGCAGGTAGTTCTTTGCGAACGGGACGAGAATCTCGTCTTCGGAGCCAGCGGCATTCACGATGAGCAGCGACACGGGTCCGGCGGTGCGATCGACGTCTTCGATTACACCTACGGAAACAGGCGCCTGGCCGCCGACGTCAAAAAGCGTGCAGCCGATCAGGTCCCCAATATAGACTTCGTCGTCAGCCAGTGCGGCTCGGCCGGTGAGCGGAATTGCGACGATCAGGCCGGCGAGGGTTTCCGCGTCGGAGATGGAGTTGGAGATACCGAAATGCAGCACGATGCCGCCCTTATGCAGCCAATGGCCAACCAACTCGACTTCACGCGGGGACGGACTGGTTTTAGCGCGCGGCGAATCGGGGTTAGCTACAAGCCATAACCGGCGGCGTTCGGAGAATTTTTCAGGGAAATCGGTGAGAATGTCGGCGAAGACTTCGCCTTTGCGCCCCTGGGGCCGGCGGATGCGCGCCAGCCAGACCCATTGGGCTGGCTGTTCAGATTGTCCGGCTAGTTCCCCTTGTCCAGACTCAGTCATCGCCGCCTCCGGGGATCGGCCGGATGGCTCAGGAATAGCCATGCGGCTATTCGTCTTCTTCCAGGATATCGAGCGTATAGCGGCGATGGAGCTTCATGCTGACCGCGCCGAGAATCGTACGTACCGAGCGAGCGGTGCGGCCCTGCTTGCCGATAACCTTGCCCACGTCCTGCGGCGCGACGCGGAGCTTGAGGATGGTGCTTTCGTCCCGGCTTACGGATTCAACTTCGACCGCTGATGGCTCATCGACCAGCGCCTGGGCGATTTCGCGGACCAGTTCGGCGACTGAATTTGGCGCTACTGCATCAAATTGGGTCATGCTCTTGCCTCTGACCTTACCGTAGGGGTCCTGATATTAGCGACTTGAATCGGTGCGCAGAATAGTATCAGCATGCACCGGCCGCCGCAAGCGAATGTGTGGGGGCCGGAGGGAACCGGCTCACACACGCATAATTGTCACTTGGGAATGCCTTTGAGAACCGGGAGCGAATCAGGCCTGGACGGCGGCTTCGGATTCGACTGGGGCCTCGGCAACAGCTGCCGCGGGGGCTTCAACTACGGCGGCTGCGGGGACTTCAACAGCGGCCTTGACCGGAGACGCGGGCGTGAGCGGGGCCTCAACTGGCTTGGCCGGGTTCTTGGCGACCAGCTTCTCCACGATGTCAGAGAACTGCGCGCCAACGCTGCGCCAATAGGCAATGCGGTCGTACTTCAGGTCCACGGTGGCGGGGTTGGTGCGAGGGTTATAGGTGCCGACAACCTCGATGGAGCGGCCATTGCGGGCGCGATCCTTCTCGATGGCCACAATGCGATAGTAGGGCTGCTTGCGGGCGCCGAAACGCGCCAAACGAATCATCACCACGGCGATACGGTTCCTTTCAAATCCAATGCTCTGTCGGTCTTAGGGGGCTTTTCCGGCCGGCGGCGGCGATCCAGAGGCGCGCCCGTCCAAATAAACGGCCAGGTATGTGCGCCCGGCCACACAAGACTCAACACCTAAGTATCACCGAAATGACGCTTTGGAGCAAGTGTCAATAGGAGGCGGGCTGGGTAGACTGACGGCAAAGCTGAAACGAGGACTCGGAAATGTGGCCACTTTGCAATCGGGCATGGGAACCTCCTCCCACTTCAAAACAGGACGGTTGGCTCTTGGGACAGGGAGTGCGAGAGGGCTTTCCCATGTTTGTTCGCATGGCAAATGCGTTTCGGGAGCTTGCGCCAATCCCCACTTACGACCACCAGCTGGTTATCTCCGTTCGCCTGCGGAATCCAAGGCCGGATGGATTTCCATCCCCGGTAGAGGGCGAGGACCTGGCAACGTTGGAGATGAAGGTGTGTGGGATACTGGAAGCGGGCAACGACTCGATATGTGTCCTGGTCGTTACGAATAATGGCCTACGGGATTTCATTTTTTACACGCGAGATGTTGCGGGCGCTAAACGGAAGACTGAAGAGGTTTTGGCTGTTAGCAACGGCTATGTTGCTGAGTTCTGGATTGGGCCGGACGAAAAATGGGAGGTTTACCAACAATGCTGCCATTTCCTCAAGCCTGCTCAGCCGCTGGAAACAAGAACTTCAGCATAGGCCGCACACGCAAGCGAATCGTCCGCATTCCACCAGAGTGGTAGTGTCGAGTTTCTGTGGCTTCACAGAAAAATATTCACAGTCGACTCTTTTAGAGAGTAGACTGCGGCAGTCATGAGCTGGACTCTGCGCAAGTCGCTGCGATTCACGCAGTGCCGCAAATGACTGAAATCCGGGCTATTTTCCTCAAATTCCCAAAATGAGAGGTCCCGATGCCATTGAAGCACTTCAGCAAGTCCGTCTTCGCCTCCACCAGCTTTCACCTAATTCACCCGCAGGTACCTACCGAGTCAACTGGAAATTCCGCACGCCGTGGGCGCTTGGCCCTCTTGCTCTCCTCCGCGCTTCTGTTCGCCATCAGCACGGTTGCGGGGCTTGCTCAAGACACGTCCACACCCCCAAATATCGACGCCATCGTCGTCTTCGGAGATTCGCTCTCCGACACCGGCAACGTGGCGCACGAAACGCAAGAAGAATTCGGCTTCCGGGTTCCAGGGCCCATCGCCGACTACACAGATGGCCGATTCACCGACGGCAAAGATACGCTGCCGCCCGCGGAAAAGTACTTCGG